>Ga0302230_10001163_pt1 | contig 17910 bp, 24 predicted proteins | sample II_Palsa_N2_1_FD_193523 | JGI IMG/M metagenome (GOLD analysis project Ga0302230, IMG submission 193523) | Peat permafrost microbial communities from Stordalen Mire near Abisko, Sweden - II_Palsa_N2_1 | ecosystem: Environmental > Terrestrial > Soil > Palsa > Peat permafrost | place: Sweden... | reverse complement strand
GGCAGTATAAGGGAAGATTATTTGGGTGTATTGGGGACAACAGCACTATAGAGCGAGTCGTCCCACCTCAAAAAAAAAAGAATGTTTTTTTTTTCTGTTGTCAAGGTTTTTCATCCTTTTGTTGTCCCCATCCTTTTTTTTTTCTTCTTTACTTTACCTAGCCTTAAACAAAGTAGAGAAGAAAGTCCACTCCGTTGTACAGTTACGCGATTGAGATTTTTGTTTAAAATGTCCTTGCTTACGGTCGACATCTTGCACTCGCAAGATTTCGTCCTCCTCGTGCGCGCCTACAATGAGCTGATGGTGCCCAACTTTGGCGGGCTGAAGGACGAGCTCGAGCCGGTCGACGTGTGGATCGACGCCCTCACTGTCCGCTGGCCCGCTTCGCCGTATGTTTTGCACGTCATAGTCGTCCTCGTCCACGAAGACGAGCCTGCAAGTAAACGCGACGACGAGCGCGAGATCGCAGGCATGGTCGTGTGTGAATACTACCCCAAGAGCAACTGCGGACTACTCACGTACATCGCCGTGGCCACATCCATGCAACAGAAAGGACTCGGACGGCTGCTCGTCGACAGTGTGCTGCGATCCTTGAGCGCAGATGCGAAAGCCAAGGGCCATCTCGCGTGCAAGGCAGTATTTCTAGAGACCAACTCTGACGCGGTCGACGCAAGCAAGGACGTGATGGTGCCGGCGGAGCGTCGAAAGGTCCTGCAAAGGCTCGGCTTCCGACTGTTGCCGTTTGAGTACGTCCAGCCTGCACTCGGACCTGGCCTGGACAAGTGCCGCGATCTCCATCTGGCCGTCCACACGTCTTTTGTTCGCCAAGATGGGGGCGTAAGCAGCAAGGATCTCTTGGCCTTCATTGGCGAGTTCTTTGAGGTCTTGTTGGGAGATCCGTACAAAGAGGACCAAGACTACTTGAACATGCAGGGGAAACTCCAAGAAGCGGAGTGTCTAAACATTATTGTACCAAGAAAGATCAAGTGACAGTAAATTAAGGAAAGAATGGTGGATGAGGGGAAAGGAAGATGAATTTTTTTTTTTTTGTTGTTGTTTTGAGGGAAAGCAAGGGTTGAAAAAAATAAAGAAAGGAAAGATCGAGCGAAGAAAAAAAAAAGGAAAGATTTTTGTTGGTGGGCTTGGTTTAGAGGACAGACGAATAGCGCTTGTATGTCTCAGCATTGCGCTTGAGGATCTCAGTCATGGGGCCTAGTAGTCGGATGAACGACTTGGTATCGAGGGTGATGCACTACAGCGGCGACAAAGAAAATAATTAACGACTGAACTAAGAGTCTCCGACTTTGCATACCTGCACAGGGCCGACAGCAGTAACGGTGGCAGCACGGGGCTTGTCGGTAAGAAGGGCAAGCTCACCAAAGTACTGACCCTTATGTAACCGGTTGACCTCGATCACTTTGTCCTCCTCCTCCGATCCTTCGGGAGCGTGCTCGGTCTTTGTGATCACAACCTCACCGTCGACGATGATGTAGAAGCAATCGCCAGGGTCGCCCTGCTCGACTGTTGCAAAAAAAAAAAAAAAAGAAAAAAAATTAATTAATGGGGGGAAAAGGAACTAAAAAAAAAAAAAGGCATACTAATAATCTCCTCGTCTTCAAAGGAGACGGGCTCAACCGAGTCGGCAACCTTGACGACCTCGGAAGCCTAGAAAAAAGCAAGGGTTAAAGCACGTTTTGAGTAAGTGGACAGACGTACGTCGAGCGCCTGGAGGAGGGGAACAGTCTTGAGGAAGTCCTCGTACATCTTACGTTTCCGGAAGGTGTTGTTCATGATGATACGTTGGAACGTGACACGATCTACTGCCCACAAAACCGAGTCGAACATGGCCTTAACCGACGCAGCACTAGTTTTTCGCTGATTCAGTAATCATACTCCTCTTTTTTGGGGGGAGAAAATGCGTACCGAGGAGTGTTGTACATGAGCGCAAGCTCACCAAAGCTACCTCCCTCACCGATCTCGACGACCTTCCTGTCGTTGACAAAGACCTCAAAGCGACCCTCGTCCACGACGTAAAAGTTGTCACCCGCGTCACCCTGCTTGATCACAGTCTCACCCTTTGCGACCTGTAATTTTTTTTTTTTTTGAAAGCACGTTTTAGGATACTACACGATGCATCGGGCACGCACCTTGCGCTCAAACATGGCATCGACGACCTCCTGCTTCTGGTCACGGTCGAGGTTGCGGAAGAGAAGATTGTTTGAGATTGCGCTGGCAATACGACCCTTGGCCTCGTCGCTACAGACAAACACTCAGTACATTGAAGAGACAGCACACCGGCGACACACCTCTTGGCGATAAACACACGGCCGGCCTGCTGTTGCGTCGGGCGGAACGACTCGGCACTGACGGAGCCACGGCGGTTCATGTTGTACTTGAGCACCTGGTCGAGCGGAGTGACCGGTGCGAGGCGTGGCGTCTGTTTTTTCATTGTTTTACAAGAGGAAGGTGAGTCGAATAGCAAAGCCAGCAAGCCAGCAAAGCTTGCGCGTGCTGTTCCATACAGGTGCAGCCGACTTGCTTGCGGGAGAGCCCGTGGTGGTGGTGCTGGCGGCAGAGCTGCTGCTTGGCGGAGCCGACGAGGCCGGCTGCGACGACGCACCCGAGGCCGCAGCCTCGCTCGCAACGAGCGCCGTGGGCTTGCTGGGCTTGGCGGCGATCTCATGGAAGATTTCCTGTGTGCGCGTGCAACACCACCACCGCAAAAGAAAGAGTGAGGAGAGGAAAAAAATAGGCGCTCGCGAAAAGGGAGGTAAAAAAAACGTACAGAGATGGCGTAGGGTTGCTGCGAGTCCTTCTTGAGCTGCACCTTGAGCAGGCCCTCGGCAATGAACTCGATGGGCCGCGACGGCTTGTGGATGAGCACGGCGGTCATGACGTCCTTTTTCGTGTGTGTGCAGTTTTTTTTTCCGGGTTGGTTGTTGTTGTGTGCCGATTTTATTTTTGGGTCGTTTTGCGTCGTTGGGGTTTTTTCATACAGCAAGGGTGCAGGGAATATTCGCCGTTAGTACCCATGCCGTTGGCGGGTAGCTGGCTGCTTTTTACCTTGAGCAGCGGCTCCAGCTGGTGGTCCTGCAGGTAGACCTGCATAGCAGCGAGTTTTTCGGTCGCCATCTGGGACGAGTGACTGCCAAAAATGGAGGCGGACCCACTTGCTAAAATGGCGTCACATGATGAGGACGACTTGGTGCGTTCTGCCCTCCCTTCCGCCTTCCTCTTGTTGCTAAACGCCCTTGTCTTCTCGTGAGCAGAAGGCCATCCTGCACGGCATGACGAGCGGCAGCAGCAGCAGCAACAGCACGCCCGCCGCAAGCACGAGCGATCTGCTGAAGAAATCGGCCGCTGGTATGGCAAACAAACAGAACGACGACCGACTTCGTTTAACTTCCCACAGTCAAAGGCGACCTGCCGTCGCAGCCAGATCTCCACGCGGACGAGATCAAGCTGCTGCTCCCGCTGGTGGACAGTCTGCTGGGGACGGGGCTGGCCACGTCCGCCGTGGACGACGGTGCGGCCAAGTTGCCGGCCGAGTTCCTCAACGGAACCCAGTTCAAGTACGTTGTCGCCGGCTTGTTAAAAAAAAAAGGTGCTGACCGCCTTTTCCAAAGCCGGTTGCTGAGCATCGTCCTGCCCGACGCCGTAAACATGGCCGAAGTGCGCAGCAGCGACGATCTCAAGGCGGCCGAGGGGGATGCCTCGCGCCTGCAGTCGTTTATCTTGAGCAACATGGTAGGGCCTGTTTACATTTTTGTTATCTTACCGTCCTTGCATGTCTGTGCAGACGTACTTTGTCAACTCGGTGCGCAAGATCGGATGCCCGTTGCACTATGTGGACGCTGGCGGCCTCGTCCCGTCCAGCCACCCTCCGGCAGACTTGCTTCTTGCCGTGATTTCGGACGTGCTCAAGACCGCGGCCAAGCTCAAGACCAAGGCCAAGACGCTGGATGCCGCAACGGGCGAGGAGCAACAGGCACACTGTCCATCCTGTGGTAAGGGTTTGACGCCCAGGTTTTATGTCGCGCGCGGCAAAAAGTACATCTGCGAAAACTGCATCGACGGCTTCAACGTGTACATTGCCATCCTGCACGCGGAGCACGCCAATACCGACATCAAGATCGCCCCCTCCACCGCCGCATCCGCTGCCTCTGCTGCCACCGCCGCCGCGACGCCCGTACAGACCCCCCTTAAAAAGACTGCCGCCGCTCCGGTAGCAAGTGCCGCCGCTACCGCGCCGAAAAAGGCGTCTGCCACGTCCAGCACCAGCTCGCTGACCAAGACCTCGTCCTCAAACAACTCGACCGGCAAGCCCGGGAACGGCGGCGGCGACGACGACGACGACGATATCTTTAGCTCCTTTGACAAGACCAAGAAGGCGGGCGGGTCCTCCTCCAGCGCAGCAGCCAAGAAGAAGAGCGATGACGGCATCAAGAGCCCGAACGAGACTGCCGAGTCAAAGCCCGAGCCCGCCAAACCGGCGACCGTGGATGAGCCCGAGCCATCCGTCGAGCCGGTCCTTGATAAGCCTGCCGTCGCCGCGGCCGAGCCTGTCGCCGATGAAGACACCAAGCCTGCCGTCGCCGTGGCCAAGCCTGCCGTCGCCGATGAAGAGACCAAGCCTGCCATCGCCGCGGCCGAGCCTGTCGCCGATGAAGACACCAAGCCTGCCGTCAACGAGACCATCGTCGCCGAGCCTGCCGATGCAAATGCAAATGCCGGTGCAACGGAGCATGTAAACAATGGGGCCTCTGAGGCCGAAGTCGCAAACGTTGCCGTTGTTCAAGCGGTCGAACCGGCCGTAGACCCGGCACAACAACCATCTGGCGAACCCGCAAAAGTTGCCGAGCCTCAAATAAAGGCTGATCAACCAAAGGGCAAAAAGGGATCGGCGGCTGCAAAGGAGACGGACGAGGACGCCATCTTTGGATCGTACCAGTCGCCAAAGGTTGCAAAGCCGCAGCCCGTAAAAAAGCCCTCGACGCCCGCTCCAGTGCCGGTCGCTGCAGTTGACGTACCCGTCAAGGCCACGTCGGTCCCACCGCCAATCACCACGTCTGCCAGCGAACCCGTCCAGCGACCGTTTTCTCCGCAGAGCGACCTCTCACGTACTATTATTGTTTTCACCTTCCGTTTTTTTTCACTCTTTCGTTTTAGTTAAAGCGCCGCTTGCACCAACAGTCCACGACATCATTGAACCCGTTACCCCAAACGAGGACAGCGGGCTAGCGAGCATGACTGATGTCATTGTGCGACAGGCGGAGCTTCGCGGCGCGCTCGAGGCCCTCGAATCGACGCTCACTTGTACTGGGAAGGCAATGCTGTTTTTTTTTTCCCGCTAACACGTTTTGTCTGTGCAGCCGCTGCAACCGACCAGGAGCAAGTGCAGGCGACAGAGACCAATTTGCTGCTCGAGTGGAACTCGGTGATGAAGACGAAAGACAAGATGCTGCGTCAAGAGATCCTGTCCAAGCAGGCCCAGGAGACCCCCCAAGCAAACGGAAGTGCGGCACAAAGACCAAGAAATCCCCAAAACGGGACCGCATCAGCATCTGATGACGGGTGCACGATTATGTAGACAGCTTTCGCTTTTTCTTTATCTTTCTCTGACGTACGGAAGGAATGCTTCTCAGAAAATTGACAGAAAATCGAAAAACAGAATCGAAAAATGGGCCGGTAGACAATTTTTATTTTATTCTCTTTTTCACATATCTACCATTCACTTGAACTCGTCCGTGCGCGCGTAGCTCGTCTTGAGGAGGGCGAGCTGCTCAAGCGCGTGCTCGATGGACACCGAGCCGTGGACAACGTTGTCGCGGGTGCGGACGTTGACCTCGTTCTTCTCCTGCTCCTTCTCGCCGACGACGAAAATAAAGTTGTAGAAGGCGACCTGGGCGTTGCGGACCTTCTTGTTGAGCGTGTCCGGGCCGTCGTCGAGGTCCACGAAGAAGCCAGCATCGTGGAACTGCTTCTTGAGCTTGGCGGCGTACTCGTTGAAGGGAGCCGCGACAGGGACGATGCAGATCTGGCGGGGCGAGAGCCAGAAGGGCCTAAGGGGTTTTACCACGTCAGCCAAAAATAGGCACAGAGCAGCATTACCACTTGGCAGCATAGTTTTCTGTGAGGACGGCAATCATGCGCTCGACCGAGCCGAGGATGGCACGATGGATCATGACGGGGCGTGCGTCGGTGCCGTCGGGCGCCTGGTACTTGAGATCAAAGCGCTCCGGCAGTTGGAAATCAAGCTGGATGGTAGCACACTGGTGGCGACGGCGCATGGCGTCCTGGATCTGGATGTCGATCTACAATGTCGATGTTGAGAATTTTTTTTCAATTCTATTTTTATTACCTTGGGACCGTAGAAAGCACCATCGCCGGGGTTGAGCTTCCAGTCAAATCCAGACTCGTTAAGAGCAGCCTTGAGCTGGGCTTCTGCGGCGTCCCAGGTGGCGACCTCGCCGATAAACTTGTCTGGCCGTGTCGAGAGGGCCATGGAAAGGTTGAAGCCGAGGACACCATAGACGTGCTTCAAAAAGTCGAGTGCGCCGCGGATCTCGTCACCGACCTGCTCCTTCATGCAAAAGATGTGCGCATCGTCCTGCTGGAAGCGGCGTACACGGGTCAGGCCAGTGAGGGCACCGGAATACTCGTTGCGGTGGAGGACACCGAAATCGGCCATGCTTTTCATGTCAATGGTTTCAGCAAAGAAAAAGAAAAAAAAAAAAGGAGGAAATTGGCATACCGAAGAGGGAGCTCGCGATGGGAGCGAGGGCGCAGGTCAAAGGCGAGGCAGTGGCCGGGGCAGTTCATGGGCTTGAGGGCAAACTTTTCCTTTTCGACCTCAAAGCTAAACATGTTTTCCTGCAGCAATGTCGTTAAACGAAATACAGAAAAGAAAGAATGTCTACCTGGTAGTTTTGCCAGTGGCCCGAGCGCTCCCAGAGCTTGGTATTGTACATGTTGGGAGTGATGACCTCTTGGAAGCCACGCTCCCAGTAGTGGCTGCGCATGAACTGAATAAGGGTGTTGTAGATGCGTGTGCCGTGGGGCAGGAAGAAGCAGCTGCCAGGGCTGAGCTCGTGGAAAAAGAAGAGCTCGTGTTGCTTTTCAGAGGTGGGTGAGGGATATTGATCGGGAAAAAATAAAAATAAAAAAAGTGACTGCGTACGCGACCGAGCAGACGGTGATCGCGCTTGGCGGCCTCCTCGCGGAACTTCTCCCACTCGGTCAGGAGCTTGTTCTCGGGGAAGGAAATGCCGTAGATGCGTGTGAGCTGCTCGTTCTTGGCATCGCCGAGCCAGTAGGCTTGCGAGTTCTGTAAAAAAAGATGTTTTCGTTTTCTCAGAAATGAACCATGTTGAGTAAGCATACCTTGTAGATCGTAAAGGCCTTGACACGAGACGTGTTGGTGATGTGGGGACCCATGCACAAGTCGATCAGAGGACCGCAGCGGTACACCGTCGACGAGGCTCCGTCGGCGATCTTGGAGTTGATAAAGTAGGTCTTGAGATTGTTGTACTTGAACATCTCCAGGAGCTCCTCCTTGGTCATCGAGAGGCGCTCAAAGTTCTGCTTCTCGCCAGCGATCTTGTTGGCCGTGCTGACGAGGGCCGGGTAAAGCTCCTCGTTCACGGTGCCCTTGAAGTCGGCCGGCAGACGCATGTCGTAGAAGAAGCCGTCCTCGGTCGGGGGGCCGTGCTCGAGATGCACGCCAAAGCAGCGCTCACAGGCCTCACCGAGCATGTGTGCCGACGAGTGCCAGTAGACCATTTGGGCTAGCAACATCAGAGAAGGATCAATTAAAAACGAAAACGAAAACGAAACGAAAAATACCTTCCGGGTCGTCAAAGTCAAGCAGCTCCAGTCGCGAGTCCTCCTCGAACGGGCGGACGAGATCCCACAGCTGTGCGTTGACCTTGGCCACGACGACCTTGCCGGCCAGGGACTTGCTGATGCCCTCGGCAATGCTGAGCGGGGTCGTCTCAAAGGCCTTGCCCGAGAGCACCTTGCCGTCGCGCAGCGTGATCGTAATGTCCTTGTGCTCCTTGGCTTTTGTTATACCGGTCAGTGCACCACACGAGCCGCACAGAGAGGCGCACACTTACCAGCAATCTCCTCGACGTGCTTGGCCTTGATCTTGTCAAACAGGGCAATGCGGTGGGCAATGAAGTCGGGCTGGGGGCTGAGCTCGGCCTCGGCAGACGCAGCACCGCCCTTCTTCTTGTCCTTCTTGCCGCCGGCAGCAGGGGCAGCAGCAGCAGCGTCAGCAACCTGAGGGGCCTCCTTGTTCTCGCTGGCCATGACGACTTTGCTCTTGTCCTTGGAGGAAGAAGAAGAAAATGACGGTGAAGACGTGCAGACACAGGGACCTTCCGAGTGGAAACACAAGGACATGCAACACGCCTAGCGAGAACGAAAAATAAATGAGCATCCACGGCAGAACAGCAGAAGGGGGGTAGAAGAGGATGCAGTGGTGGTGCAATGGACAGTCACCAGCTCAGTTCGTGCTCACGCAGCGAGGGAAAAACCTGGGCAACGCACTTCGGCGCCATTTTAGAGGAGTGTGTGCCGCATGCTCCCTGCCTTCGAGCGATTGCGCGAGTCCGTGGCCAGCGAGCGATTAAGTGCTGCGACAACAGAGGAGCTGCTAGCGGGCTGCGAGTGCATCGGCGAGACGTGTGGTGGCAGTGGGTGTTTGTGCATCGGCCGCAATCGTAAACCTCCCCCCTATTCAAGCCATTTTTTGTGCTGATTGCATGGTGCAGGAGGAGGGCTCGTGTTTGAGTGCAATAGCGACTGCCGCTGCGATCGAGAGCGTTGCAAGTTGAGGACGGTTCAAAGGGGCAGGGAGCAGGACTTTGATCGTTTGGTGCAAGTCGTGTCCACGAAAGACAAGGACTTTGGGCTGATTGCGAGGCAGCCTGTGGATAAAGGGACGTTTGTCGGCGAGTACGCGGGTGAACTCATCACGATCGAGGAGGCCAAGGAGCGTTGGAGCAGGCCTCGAGACAGCGAATACATCTTGACCATCCGCGAGCACTTGTAAGCAAAACAAAATTACCTTTTTTTTTTGGCTCATTGTGTCGTCTCCATTCAGTGGTCAGAGCGAACAAGTGACGATCATCGACGCAACCGAGATCGGCAACCACACGCACTTTATCAACCACAGCTGCGAGCCCAACTTGGTCCTTCAGCCGGTATAGAGTATGGGAATAAGAAGAAAACATAAACTCGTTTTCTTTCTTTCAGGTGCGCATCGAGAGTCTCACGCCCATCGCTGCCCTTTTCGCTGTACGAGACATCGCTGCGGGAGAAGAGTTTTCGTTTGACTACGGCGGAAGCAACACCAACAGTAGCACCGGTACAACTCCCTGTCGCTGCGGTTCTGCCTTGTGCCGAGGCTTTCTTCCCTTTGATCCGCACCAGTAAAAAAATAAGCACAATGGGCAAAAAGAAAAGACAAGGGCCGACCGAGATCCGGTCGATGGCGCCCGCCCTGAACGGTATACAACTGTTTGTTTTTCTTTTATTTTCGTCTTATTTCTGAAAACAAAACAAAAAAAAAATTATAGACTTGCGACAATCGCGCATCATCGACGTCGAAAAGTTTGCCGAGGCGCGATCGTCCGAGCTGAAAGAGCTCGTGTCCCAACTCAAGGGCCACAACAGCAACCGCCGTGTGTTCCAGAGCCCCCCGCGTTACCTGCGCAGACGAGCCGCGAGCTTCAACATCCGACGGCTGCCGGTGCGCCTTCGTGCCAACGCAGAACGCGAGGTATCGGTTCATAAAAACTAAGGTAAAATATAATTGTTTATTGTTTGCAATGCAGAGAGAGCTGGACAAGGCCAACAACTCGGCGCCAAAGGGAGCAGAGAGCAGGCGCAAGCGGCGGCGCAACCTGATCCGCTCTGTCGACTTTTCGTACCGCGCAGGAAAGCATCGCTGGCTGGAAACCCACATTTGGCACGCCAAGCGGATGAAGATGGTGGACAGCTTTGGCTACCGCGTTGCCCTCAACTCCAACAGCAGGTCTGTGCGGTCCAATGTCCAGGCCATGCGCGACGCCGCCGTGGCCATCGACGCCTCCTACACAGCCGTCGTTGAGGTCTTTGGCGCACTGGAGCAGATCGCGGCCGTTTTCCAAAGGATGGTCTCGCCCTCGATTTCCCCTATGCCCACTGCCAAGAGGTGATTAGTTGTTTTGTTGCTTTTGACTTCTGAACGAATTGGACTAGGTATCTTGCTGGCGCACGGTATGGCACAACGCTCGTTTACTGGCCTGGAAGCGAGTTCAAGCAATTGATCGCACCCGTGACGTTCCTGTGGGGTCCCACAGTCGACGCGGATGAAGCGCAGGTCGGCGGAAGCACGTGCTGGATGTGGGTGCATCCTGCTGCGGCGTCGGAGCTCGTGCAGGCTCTGGCCGATGCCGTGGACAAGTGCCGTTTTGCAGACGAGCAGGTCCACATCACCCACCGGGATCGCGAGCTGCTCAAGTTTATCCTGAGCGGGCCCCGTGCACATGCTACTCTCCAGGCGATCCTCGACGTCGTGCCCGCCGGCAGCGAGGCGGACAAGGCATGGAAAACGATGGCTTGCTTGCGCTCTCCGTCGTCGCTCCCAGCCGACTCGGTGCTCGCCCTCTCTGTCTTTGATCCACGTCTATCTTTCCCCCGCAAGATGCCCCCGCGGACCACGTCCACCTCCCCGGAGGCTGAGGCCGCCCTCCACACTCTCCTCGTACCCGCGGCAAAATGGGAATTTACTGATTTGTAAAACATGAAAATCCATCCATCTAGGTCAGCTGGGCTCAAGACGGCTCCCTGGCCAAATCGCCTCTGTGGAGCAAGGACGTCCGCACCAAACTCAAGTCAGACAAGATCCCAGAGGCCAAGCTGAACGAGCGTCGTCGTTTGGTACCTTGCTACTTTTCCTGTTGCTTGTCTGACTGCCTTTCGTGCAGCAAAACTTTCCTGGTCGGCCCCTCGAGCCTGAAGAAACAGACGCACGGATCCCGATCCTGCTGCTGCGACGTCGGTGCATGGACATCACCAGCTCTGGCGCAACCGCCACCCACGTGCGCGAGTTTGGATCGGGCTGGGACCTGGTCGTGCCCGCAGGCTGGGGCAACGACTTTTGGAAGGCGCTTGTGTTTGCTGGGGCCCGCACGGGAGGCCTGCTCGACCTGTACGCAATGCACACAGAGATGGGTGTCCCCAGCTTTCCCGAAGACTTTCCCGGCACCCACGCCAACGATCTCTGGGTCAAATCTGTCGCTCAAGAGCGCGAACAAAAGTACTGGGGACGGCCACTGGCCAAGCGTGTACCCTACGCCAAGCTGGCCCTCTCCACGTCGCCCTTCCAGCCCGACTACGCCTCGCTCCTCCAGCCCGCCACCACCAGTTGGACCCCGCCCAGCAAACAGCCCGCGGCTTCCAAGCCTGCCCCTGCTGCCCCTTCGGCCAAGCGGACAGCAGTACCCAAGCCCGCCGTCGTGGAGAAAGTCGCCATCAATCTCGACGACATCAAGGTGCATCTCTTGCCCTCGCCCACAGCACAGCCGTCCCCTCGATCGATTGTCTTGGTCTCACTCGCCATGGTACCATATGTTTTTTAATTCAAAGAAATATCTTACATATCTAATTTCAGACGGGCAAGGGTGTTCCAAAGCCCGGCGCCCAGATCTACCTGCGACAAGGCGAACATAAAGGCAGCAAGAAAGCGCACGCCAAACGCCCACGGACCAAAGACCAGGTCGCCCAGCCGCTGCCCGATCCCACGCACACTGACGACCAGGCTGTTTTGCAGCCGGTCTCGGACGTGATCGGCCTCGTTCTTTCCGGTGGATTCTCATTCCTGCGAGGCCATGGCTTTGCCGTCGCCGTGTGCTCTGCCGAGCGACTCCTCCCCCCCTTGAAAACAAGCACCTGTTCGCCAGTCTGGGTCCGCAACAACAGCAGCTTTTTCACCAGGCCTGGTCATGTCACACCGCTGGCAATCTTGTAGTCTGTTTTACAAAGACGGCCACAAAAACAAAATAAAAAAAAAGAATCTTTCCTGCATTCTTTCAAGTACATACAAAAAATCCTAATGTTCTCTATTTTGAGTGGCTGTTTCTCTTCTTGCTCGTGATGACTGGTCCTCAGTTGGATGAAGGTGGGGGAGGGTAGGGGGTAGGCATCTGCCAGGTTTGCTGCTGCGGCGGCGGCGGTGGTTTTTGCTGCCCTTGTTGCGGTGGCTGCAGCAAGTGCGGGGCGATCAGGCTGGGGTCGTTGCCGCTTGGGTTAAAGGTGCCGGGCCAAGGAAGTAGCGGAGCCGAGTTGAACATGGGCATCATGCTCGAGGGGGCATCCATGGGCACCGACTGGTGGAAGGACGGCATCATCCCGGGGAACACTGCGCCGGGGCTGATCGAGGGCAGGCCATAGGCACCGGGTACAACAGACGAGCCCAATGACGCCATGCTGCCGAGGTGGTGGTGGCGCATCGGCGGTGGCGGCGGCGGCGGCGGCGGCGGCGGCGGCAGGTGATGGAATGACTCCTCGTCGTCCTCGTCGCCCTCCTCCTCAGAGTCGCCGTTGAAATCTGCGTCGACAGAGTCCTTGAGCGTAGGCATCTTGGAGCCAGAGATGTTGGCGGCCGATGTCGGGGACTTGGAGGCGGCGGCGGCCTTGGACGTCCGTGCCTTCTTTGCGGGCTTTTCGCCAGTGTCGGCCTTCTTGGCGCGCGGCTTCCTGGGCGTGGGTGTCTTCTTCTCGGCCTTGGCCTTCTTGCCGGCGAGCGGCTTGGTCGGCACATCGGCCATGTCGTCACTGTCGTCATTCGGGTGGCTGTCATGCCCCTGGTGGAGGTGGTAGCCAGCGATGGCGTGGATGCCAGGGAGGGTGCCCTTGATCGAGATCGGGTCGTGGATGCTGAACTCGGTGTCATCGCCACCGGCTATGTCGTCGTCCTCGTTGTCGTCCTCGTCCACGTCGTCCTCGTTGTCGTCGTCGCTGCCCTCTTCGCTGAACGCTTCGTGGCTCGCCGGCGTCTTTTTCTTGGACGGCGTCGTGGGCTTCTTCTTGGTCTTGAGCTTGTCGTCGCCCATTTGGGCGCCCACCTGCGACTCGACGGCGCGGATCTCCTCCTTGGTGCGGCGCTTGCGAGGCTTGTCAGACTTGTTGCGTTGCTTGGCGCCCTTGCCCTCTGCCGCATCCGAGCTGCTTGCCGTCTTGGCGGCCGCTGGCCCACGGCCCCGCTTGCCCGACCTCTCCTTGGGCTGGCTAAAGCACGTCTGGAGGAGCAGCTCGGCACGGCGAGCCAGCGACGCCTCGCGGGGGAAGGGCAGGTAGTCGATCGTCTGGATCGTGGTCGTGTTGATGGGCGGCTGCGTCTTGTCCACGATGAGCGGAAGCAGCTTGTGGAACAGGAGCGACTCGTCACGCAGAATGTACTCGCCACCAGACAGGCCGTACTTGACGATGCCCCAGAGCATGTCAATCTCAAAGCGGCTGCCGCGGCGCCACCAGCGCGGGAACGCGGTCGCGGGCGGGGCAGACTTGACCGTCTCCTCAATGTTGGCCTGCGTGCGCAGGATCCGTCGCACGGCCTGCATGAGCGAGATGCGCTGCAGTAGTTTGCGCGCACGTTCGGCGTTGGCAATAACACGTGTGGCGACATCGCGGAAGCCCGTTCCGCTGGCGCCCTCGGGCTCGTCGCTGCCGTCGTCGTCGCCGTCAATGCCGCCGCTACCAAGGGGGTTGCTCGACTTGCCGCCGACGGGCGTCCCAGAGGTGGACTCGCCAAAGTCGTCGGCTGCGCTTGCGCCCGCGGAGGACGACGATCCCTTCTGCTGGTCCGCCTCGATCAGGGCCTTGCACCCGCGAATCATGTCGTTGAGGAAGGATTCAAAGTGCTCGCTCTTCTTGCGCGTGAGGATCGGATTGCTGATCCAAAACTTCTCCCAGTCCATGACCTCGTCGTGGCCCACGAGGACCGTGTAGCCGTTGGCGAGCTGATCAAAGGGCACGTTGACAAGCTCAGAGTCGCGGCGGCGCTTGACCTTGACGGGCGCGCTGTCCACCTGCTCGACCTCAAAGTCGCCGTCCACGAGCGTAATGTCGGACGGGAGGTCGCACGGGGCAGGCTGCAAGGACTCGGACACCTTGGTCGGCAAGCCAAACGACATGAGCGCACGCATCATCACATGGCCCTCGCGCATGTTCCAGTACGCTTGCGACTCCTCGTCGCGTTGGCGGCGCAGCTCTTCCGCTTGTTCCTTGCGAGCCTAAAGAAAAGAAAAAAAAAACTTTTTAGCTTTATGACGACAAAAATAAATACCAACAATTACCTGCTGGGCACGATCTTTCTCGATGGACGCACTGCGGCGAGCAGACGACGCTGTCACACGCTGGTGGGCATTCACGAGCTTGCGGAGGCGCATGTTGAGCTCGGCATTGCTGGGCCAACGGACAGGCCCCGCCGGGGCACTGGGCGCGGCTGAAACCGTGGTGGTGCTCGTCTCCATCGCGTCCTCGTCCTTGACACTCTCCTTGGCTATGGCTGGCTCCTGCTCCCCGTCCTTTGGTTCGTCCTTCTTCGCCTCGGTCGTCGCCTCCGAGGGCACGGAGGATGCAGCATCGTCTGTCGCGGAAGAAGTGGATGGCTCGGCCGACTCGACATCGACGGGGTGACTGCTCTGGACCTCGTCCTGTGCGTCCTGAGCCTCGGCGCCGTCGTCCTCCTTCTGCTTCTGCGACTCAAAGGCCTCGAGGAGACCCGCGTGGCGTGCAAAGCTGAGGCGCTTATCGGCGATCATCTGCTGATAGCTCATGTAGCCAAACCAGTCGGTGCCGAGGATGAGCGAGGCGTCGTCATCCGGACCCCACCAGTCGGTCGGTGGCTTGGTGTCGATCGTGGGGGCAGCAAACTGGCGGTAAACAGGCGTGCCGTCCTCTTTTTCAGAGTCCTCCTCATTGGCATCCTCGTTCTTCTCGAGGAAAGGCGCGACAATCATGTAGTGGAGATAATGGATCAGCTGCTGGCGAACGAGGAGCGAGCGCCCTAAAATAAATAAAATAATAAAAATAATAAGACATGGTTACATTTTTTTTTATATAAATTATTTTTACCCTTTTTCTTCAAATGCTCCTTGTAGCTCTCGCTGGCGTCCTTGATGTACGAGTGGTAGTAGCTAATGGAGCGCTCCGAGGCACCAGAGAAGGGAGAGATACGCTGGGGGGGCTGTGGCGCAGCGTTCTTGGGCTTGCGGCCGGGGCCAGCCTTGCGAGTGACCGGTGGGGTGGCTGCGGACGAATCGACAGCCTTGGTGCCATCAGCGTTGAGGCCGCCTCCGCTCCAGGGGACCTTGGGCTCGGCCGTGTTGATGAGCTCCTGGGCGAGCTCCTTCAGTACGGCATCCTCGTCAGCAGTGAGGCCAAAGTGGATGACATAGTTGAGCAGCTCAAAGCACGCCGCCGCAATGTCTCGCTCGTCACGCTTGCCAAACTTGCCAGAGTCGAGGATCTCCTTCCAGCGTCCAAAGCCGAACGCGCTGAGCTTGCTCTCGAGACGCAGGCGCTCCTGGAACGACCACGAGTAGTTTGTGCCCTTGGCCTTTTTGTCCTTGGTGCCCAAAACGGCATCGTCATCGCCATCCGAACCGCCCTCCTCCAGCTTGGGATCGTACCGCTGGACGACCTTGCGCTGGCGTGGCTGGTGAACGATAAGATCGTCGGTGCTGTCGTTGAGCAAGTCGTCGACGTCGAGGTTGGCGGTCTTGGCCCACTTTTCCCAAAACTTGGGGTCGTCAATGTTGACCTCGTTATCGCCCTCGGCACCGGTCACGGTGAAGCTGGCGCGCGAGAACAAGTTGCTCTCGCCCTTTTGCTCACTACCGCCATCGGCAGCCTTGGCGGCGTCGTGGTTGATCACAGTTGTGCGCCGAGCGAGGATCGTGTCGATATCTAGAGAGAACTAGACGTGAAAAATGATTCCGGCTAATTAAAAAATCGCACCTTCTTCGCAAAATTTGATGCCCTCGTCATCGTCCATGACGGCGCCGTAGGCTCCGCGCTTGAGCAGTTCTTCGACGTCCTGTTTGCTCATCTGCGGCGGGGCGACATCCTCGCCGTGCGACGAGACACTCGAGCTGCTCTTCTCGAGCTTCTGAAGGACGGCACGCTCGAGACCGAGCTTCATTCCGGCGCGATCAAACATGTCGCGCTCGTACGAGTTGCGCGTGACCAGTCGGTACACCTTGACAGCCTTGTCCTGGCCGATACGATGGCAACGGGCCTGGGCCTGGAGATCATTCTGCGGGTTCCAGTCAGAGTCGAAGATGATCACGGTGTCGGCCGCGGTCAAGTTGATTCCCACACCACCGGCACGTGTGCACAAAAGGAAGATGAACACCTCGGATTCCTGAAAGCGTTTTAAAATTTTAAACGATTGAAAAAAAAAAAGAATAATAAAAATGGACATACGGGCTGCGAGAAACGATCAATGGCGGCCTGACGAAGATCACCACGAATGTTGCCGTCGATGCGTTCATGTCGCCAACTAATATTTTTTTTTTAAAAAAAATTATGAACTCGTTAGTATTTTTTAGTACCCCTTGGCACGGAGATAGTCTTGCAGGATGTCGAGGCAGCGGGTCATCTGGGAGAAGATAAGCACTTTATGTCCGGTCGACTGCAGACGAGGCAAGAGTTTGTCCAGGAGGATGAGCTTTCCTGAAGACTGGATCATGCAGGCAAACTGCTGGGCCAGCTCGTGCGCACCTGCCTCGCGAGTGATCGTTTCCTCGGCGCCGCGGATCAGGTATGGGTGAATGCAGCACTTGCGGAGTTCCATCATCGTGTTGATCAGGTTGGGCATGTTGGAGGCCTTGGAGCCCTTGATCAGGAACGAAAAGTTGCGCTTGAGGATGGCCTGGTAGTACTGCTTCTGGACCGGGGTCATCTCGACTTCGATGATCGTTTCCTCTTTGCTGGGAATGTCTTTTTCCTAAAGAGCCACCAAATAATTCAAACAAAGAAAAAAATAAACAACTTGAAACGTACGACATCGTCCTTGAGACGGCGCAACAGGTAGGGCTTGAGGACTTTTTGGAGCTGGTCGACATCGCGCTCCTCTTTGAGGTTGCCAAAGTCGTGCAGGAACTGTTCCTCACTTGCGAAACGGCGCGGGTCGACAAAGTTCAGCAGGTTGAACAGCTTTTTTTTTTTTTAAATTTAATAAAAAGGATGGTAACACAAACAAACAAAAAAAACATCGATACCTCTTCGAGGCTGTTCTGGAGCGGCGTACCAGTGAGCAGGACACGGTGGTCGATGCGATATTGCCGCACTGTGTCGACAATCTTCGAGTTGCGGTTCTTGAGTTTGTGGGCCTCGTCAAAGATTGCCGCGCGCCACGGGAGCATCTTGAGCTGTACGAGCCCGCTTGTGATCATTTCGTACGTCGTCACCATCACCTGGAAATTGAACATGCTGGGGATGATACGACCGGCCATGTCCTACGCGCAACATAAAAAAGTTGAAAGGGGCGACAGCTTCGCTAAAAACGTGACCACTTACCTTTTTGTAAAACTCGTACTTGACGATCATCTCGCGGGCGTACTGGTTGCCGTGGTAGACGATCACGTTCATGTCTGTCCAGCGGGCAAACTCTCGCTGCCAGTGCGGCAGGGTCGAGAGGGGCGCAACGACGAGGAAGGGGCCAGGAACACCGTGCTGCGTGTACAGGTAGTGGAGGAAGGACACAGTTTGGACAGTCTTGCCAAGGCCCATCTCGTCCGCCAAGATGGAGCCGCGCCCTTCGTGCCAGCAGAACGCAAGCCAGTTGAGGCCCTCGAGTTGGTACGGACGAAGCTCGTTCTCGTTCTTGTAGATGGGCGACTGCATGGGGGGAGG
>Ga0302230_10001157_pt1 | contig 17953 bp, 25 predicted proteins | sample II_Palsa_N2_1_FD_193523 | JGI IMG/M metagenome (GOLD analysis project Ga0302230, IMG submission 193523) | Peat permafrost microbial communities from Stordalen Mire near Abisko, Sweden - II_Palsa_N2_1 | ecosystem: Environmental > Terrestrial > Soil > Palsa > Peat permafrost | place: Sweden... | reverse complement strand
ACGTCTGAACGAAAGGAAACGATCAGTAGTAGTCAAGGATTGACTGACAAACCGTACAGAGCATCACGCCCGCGGAAAGCCCCAGCGCTGCGGCCAGAACCGGCTTGTTGGTCGTGGAGGTGAAGAATGGCACGGCAGCACCCACCATGGTCGCCGCGCCCGCGGCAATCGTAAGGCCAAAGGCGAGGCCCACGTTTTCCATCAGGTTCAGGTTATGAAACGCGCGTGACGACCAGTTGCCAGGTGCGATAACGTTGTGGAAAAAGAGACTCCAGAAAACGCCATGTTCGGCCGGCGTGCAGGTCCTCTGCGACCCTCGGCGAAAGCCCCGCAGCTGCGCGCGGCCACCCAGGCCTTTCGCGGCGCCATGGGCGTCACCAAGCAGGTTCAGCGACATGAATGCGTGATCAATGCTGTGAGGAAGTCCTGCAAGGACCACGACATCCCGATCGACAAGGACAACGACGATGGCGGGAACGGTGTTGGGTCTGGACCGAGTACGGGGAGAACGGCTACGGTTACATCACAACTTTACTTTTTTCCTACAGCTTTTTTTGCTGCTGCGGGCTTGGCGGATGCGGTCGCAGTGGGCTTGGCGTCGGTCTTGGCGTCGGTCTTGGCGTCGGTCTTGGCGGCGGTCTTGGCGGCGGCCTTGGCGTCGGTCTTGGCGTCGGTCTTGGCGTCGGTCTTGGCGGCGGCCTTGGCGTCGGTCTTGGCGGCGGCCTTGGCGTCAGTCTTGGCAGCGGCCTTGGAAGACTTGGCTTCAGGCTTGGCGTCGGCCTTGGCTTCAGGCTTGGCGTCGGCCTTGGCGTCGGTCTTGGCAGCGGCCTTGGCGTCGGCCTTGGCATCGGTCTTGGCCTTCTTGATCGGGGCAGAGGCAGCGGCAGCCTTGGCAGCCTTGGCCTCGTCCTCGTCTTCATCCTCGTCCTCTTCGGCTTGGGCAATGGTTCGTTTGGCTGCACTTGCCTTTGCGGGCTTGCTCTTGTCTGCTGTCTCGGGTGCGGGCTCGATCTGCTTGGTAGGGGCAGCTGGTTTGGTCACTGCTTGCTTCTTGGCAGCAAGCTTGCTTGCGCGGTCGCTTTGTATCTTGTTGGCCTTCTCGTCGTCAATCAGGCTCGTAGGCGGCAGGCCGCTGTAGATCGGCAGGGCGATCGAGTCACTCGTCTTGATGTGGACGCCCTGGATGCCCTCCCATTGCTTGGGAAGCTTTTCGGCGGCCGCGGCAACAGCGGCCACGATATTTTCGGCAACCTCGTTCACTGCCTGGTCTGTCCGTCCAACCTTGACCATGATGCACGTCCCTGTCTGAACGTTCATGTACGTGGCACTAGAATAAAAAAAATTAAAAAACAAAAATAAAAAATGAATCGCTGTCTCTTACTTGATGGCGCCTTTGAGCTCCTTCTCAAGATCGACACGCTTGAGGTTGACCGAGACGGGCATCCTACAAATGCAAGGGTCAACATTTGCAGCCCTGAAAACGGCTGCCATACTTTTTCTTGTCGAAAAAGGTCTTGCCAAGGTACTGCGGGAGCAGATGGACGATGCGGTCGTCCGCCAGGAACATGTCGTACTCGCCGCAGAGGATCCGTCGGTTCTCAAACTGCTTGAACTTGGTCTTGAGCTTTTCCATGCCGACGATGCGATGGACGCAGGTGATGTTCTTGGCCTTGACCAGGTCCTTGTACTCTCGCTGCGGGTCCTTCACAAACAGGCACACCTGGGCGTCCTCGTTCATGAACGAGTGGGGGATTTGTCTACGAGCGGATGGAGCGTTTGAGAATGAGGGGGGGAAAAGAGAGCAGAAAGAAGAAGCCTCTCCCACATACAGCCGGCTCGTCTTGCGCTCGTTGCGGTTGGGCACGTAGTTGAGCGCAATCTGCAGCGAGATGTAGTCGTCGTCCTCGATCAGTTTGCTGCTGACGCCGTGCTTCTTGTTGTGGTACGCGACCAGCGCCTTGACTGCCTTGCTCACCTGGCGCGGGAGAGGATAAGCAGCGTTAAGTACGCGCGACAACTGGGCCATGCTGTACCTCTTCAAGCGCCACGTGGTTCGCCATTATTTTGTAAGTGTGACGCCCGTTATGAAGCAAATTTTTGTCACTAAGAATTACACGGGGCCTTCAGTCCTCCGCGTCCTCGTCACCGTCGTCCTCGTCGTCTCCGAGATCGGGAATGGGAAAGCGCAGGATGGCGGCAATCCCCGTGAGCTGGTCAAGTTGCTCGCCAGAGACGTGCGCTGAGGAAAACACGACGACCTTGCCCCCGGTCGACTTTACCGTCTCGACGAGCGCGACGTATTGCCGCCGTGTGGCAATTTCGCTCGAGCGTAGGAGGCCATCAGAAATCAGCAGGGTGTCGATGGCGGCACGCCCACTGGCCAAGATGACGTGCCGAGGACCGTACGCGCAGCGATCCCCATTGTCCAGGCTCAGGCTCTGGTGGAAATTGTTTAGGGCCTTGACCTCGTCGGCGGCCTTGGTGTCTGACAGCCTGCCGAGGACTGTCTGGTCTTCGAGGATTTCTACAGAAAAAAAAAATATTTTTTTTTTTAAACAAAATGCGTAAAAATTAAAGCAGATGCACGTACCTTTGACGGCGCCCTTGTGCCCGCTGGTCGAATGCGCAAGGATGATTTTGGACTTGTTTTCGAGGATTACCTTGACCTCCCGCCGTACTGCTTCCTGCATCATGTACGCGTAAAACTGGTCCTTGACAAAGCCCGGGCTCGCCAGGATGAGGCACTTGACGATGGAAAAGTCAACGTGGGTCTCGATGGCCCGCATGATCTGCTCGTAGAACCTGCAGTGCCGCGTGTTTTTGAGTAGAGGAGATCCCAGAAAAAAACAAACCGCTCACTTTTGGATGCCCTTTTCGTACTGCGAGACGTCACCCCTCCGTTTGCGAGGGATGGCGGGGTGGATTCGTTCGCGGACGATGGTCATGTGCGAAGTGATCAGGCAGACATTGGCGAGACCCTCTTGCATGACCTGCGTCCAGTCTTAGTTGCTCAGCGGACGTACAAATAAATAATACCACTGCGGCAACGTCAGCGGACTTGGCCGGATCGCATGCGGCCTGGATGCGCTCAATGTCGATCGAGTCCCACTCCTGCTTGATGATGGAGAACTTGTGCTTGAGCTCGAGGTCGATCGTGTGGTAGGCGCCCATCTTCACCACGTTGTTTTCCTCGACGTTGCGCCCTGTCAACCGCAGCGAGCACGACTGCGGGTCGAAATCGACGGCCGTGACTGCGATTGTCAGCACCGTGTGCACACGGCTGCTCTCCACGCTGCCTGTGCTGCTCTCCGATTGCACTTTCCTGCGGTCGGCTGGTTCAGGCTGACTGACCGACTAGATACAGAGAAAGAGGGAACGTGCCTCCATGTGCCCGAGCGGACGTGGTCGCCAATGACCACAAGGTTGTACACATGCCACAGGTCCTCGGGCTCCTCGGCTATCAATGCGACCTCGCCTGTCGGTTGACACACGTGTGAATGCTCTGTCAACCAAGAAAACCGAGCATGCGTACCAGTGCCATCGCGCTCAAACCGTTTCCCTACCAGCTTCATTGGCGGATGACGACGCGCGTTTTCAGTTGCGCGTTCACAAAGGGGACAACTTTTGAGAAAATGTGGTGGCGGTTATTAAACATTCTGGCAACGATCACTGCAGCATCAGCGGCATTGGCCTCGTCGTCCTGCGGTACGCTGCCGCCGCCCGCCCGTGTCAGTCTTGCCTCCATACTAAATAATAATGACAAAAGAACTGAGGTTACGGGGTGGCCGGTTCAAGATACTGCACTTGTCTGACCTCGAGTACACGAATGGCGCGGACACGCCGTGCATCGACCCGCCTGGCTCGTCGATGTTTGGGTGGCTGGTAAAGCAGCGCGCAAGGGACCATTCGGGCTTGACATCCAATAAATAGAGGGACGTGTGCGACGAGACAAGGACGACAAAGTTCATCGCCGCCCTGCTGCGGACGGAAGAGCCCGACCTGGTCGTGATCACAGGGGACTCGATCATAGCGGGTGCGGTCGACCCGCTCGTGTCGCTCACGCAGCTGCTCGAGCCCATCGTGTCGTACGGCAAGCCCTGGGCCGTGGTCTTTGGCAACCACGACGAGGAGTCGGGCGTGACACGGACCGAAATGCTACGGCACCTGCACTCGCTCGACAGCGAGAATGGCTGCACCATCAACGGGCCCGTCCATCTGCCCGGAGTCGGTAACTACAACCTGACTGTCCTCGGCGATGACGGTGCGCCCATCCTGAGCCTGCTCATGCTCGACTCGGGGAACGGGCGCAATCGATACGGCGGCTACGACTGGATCAACGTACGCTGTATCCTGTATTTTATTCATGCGAGCCCATTCCTCCTCCTCTCAGTCGGCACAGATCCAGTGGTTCCAAGGCGTCGACGACGGGGTGCAGGCGTGGCGGGCGCAGGGCAACAGTGATGCAGAGCAAGTGCCAATGCTCATGTTTTTTCACATTCCCGTGCCCGAGTTCAGATCACTCCTGGAGGAAGAGTACGAAAAGCGCATCACGGGGTCGTTCAGGGAAAAGGTGTGGCACAGCGGCGTCAACGGCGGCCTGTACGCAGCAGCCTTGGAGCGACCGTCGGTCGTGGGCATGTTTGTGGGCCACGATCATGTGAACGACTTTTGCTACCGCGATCTCCTCTCGGGCATCTACCTCTGCTACGCCGGGTCCGCTGGCTATGGTGCCTACTCCCGGCCCGGCTTCCACCGACGCGCTCGAGTCATCGAGCTCACTGCCGGCTCGCGAGAGATCTCAACGTGGAAGAGGCTCGACGACGGCTCGCTCTCTGTCATCGACCGCGAGACCATGATCCCGCGGTCCCTGCTCATCGCCGACACCAGCACGCTCCCCGGCAACATCTGGTGGCACATCCCGCCCCACGTCCTGCGGATTGTCCTGCCCATCGCGGGCTTCGTACTGGGCGTCCTCGCCTCACTCCTCGCCTTAACTATGCTTGCGATCCTCGTGCCGCCCAGCACCTCAATTTCCTATTTCAACATGCACATAACCCGCCGAGGCTTAGATCGCAAAATATTGTAAATTCAGGGCCATATTTTTGCTATGCTCCCCCCCGCCCCTGGTGCCAGATTCTGGCATGTTGGCCATGTGGCCCGCGCCCTCACTTTTTTTCCTCAAGCGTCCACTTTTTTTTTTTTTTCCAGAACGACACAGGGCATTGCTTGGGAAAGCAGTCTGTCTTTGTTCGTCTCGTGGCTGGCCTGTTCAGCATGGGAGTTTCGGGACAAGTCATTTTTTTTATAAAAAGAAAACTCAGCGTTTTTTTTTCCGTGATTTTTTCTGTCCTACACTCGCAACGTGGTGGCGCAAGTGGACGGTGGGCGTTCGAGTGGACATGCCGCCCGTTGCAGGGTGCTGGCTTTCTTGATATATTTCAAGACGTCCCTTTTTTATTATTTTGTTTCGGTGGACCTTGTTTTTCGTAAAAGGGACTATGCTTGCAACCCAGGGAAAGAAGAAATTTTTGTGTCTTACCTTGCCAAGCCTCGTGGCCAAATGCGTTGCCCCCTGCTGTGCTGTTGAATGAATAGCTTGTTCTGTGGGGCGGGTGCACGTCCCTTTTTTTTTTTTTTACAACCTTTTTTGGAGAAGGCCACCCCTCGTGCTAACTTTTTCGCAGTACTGTTGCAGACCTTTGAAGATGTCGGACGATGAGGAGACCTTCGAGTCCACGACCGCCGTGGGTGATGACTGCTTCCCCATGCAGTGCTCGGCCCTCCGCAAGAACGGCTTCGTCGGTACGCGTTTCCCCATCTTTTTTTTTTTTCTTTCTTTCTCCGAGCGAGTGACTGACAATTGTGCAATAGTTCTGAAGGAGCGTCCCTGCAAGATCATGGACATGTCAACCTCGAAGACTGGCAAGCACGGTCACGCCAAGGTTAACCTCGTCGGCATTGACATCTTCAACGGCCGCAAGTACGAAGATATGTGCCCCTCGACCCACAACATGATGGTCCCCCACGTCAGCCGCACCGAGTACCAGCTCCTCGATATTGGCGATGATGGTTTCCTTTCGCTCCTCCTCCCCTCGGGTGAGACCAAGGACGACATTAAGCTCCCCGAAGGCGAAATCGGCGACCAGATCCAGACCGCCTTCGAGGCTGGCAAGGCCGTCCTCGTTACCGTCCTCGCCGCCATGAAGGAGGAGGCTGCCGTCGCCTACAAGGAGAGCAACGCCGACTAAACACTCGAAAACATCGCGAGAAAAAAAAATCATCCCTTTTTTTTTTTTACCTGTTGTTTTTTGTTGTAAAACGTCAAAGTCTCATTCTAGCTATGCTTTTTGTTGTGCTTCATTTTGGCAAACGGCGATCAAAGAAAGAATGAACTCGTAATTACACCAAAAAAACTGAAGAAGAGAACCAAAAAAAAGCATCAGAACGGCACGCGGCGGCTTCTTCTGCTTCCCTTCACAGCCGAAGCGAGCCACCGATTTGCGACACAAAGACGTCGATTTTGTCATTGTCCTCCATCTCGAGCTATTTCATTGCATGGATTCAGTATACAAGAGCTTTGTCATCTGTTGGAGTTCAAGCCAACCTTGTCAGGAGTGTCGGTCTCCTGCAGGCGCTCGCCGTCAAACATGAACCGCACCGACTTGGGATCCTTGCCTTGGCGCTCGCAGTAGGCGTCCATCAACCGCTTGAGCGGCGTCTGGCGCTTGATCTTGAAGAAGACCTCGTTGTTGTCCTTTGTGTGTTTCGTGTATTCGTGCGAGCATGGTGCGAGTAAGAGCACAGGTTGGAGTGCAAGTGGTTGTTTTTCGGTTGGCGCCTTTTTTTCAATACAAACGAAGCGCAATAAAAAAAAATTGTTACCTGGCCGACGACCTTAAGGTTGATATGCCCGCCAGCAGCAGCAGCAGCACCGCCGGCAACGGCAGGCTTGACGTCACTGCCGTCCGCGCCACCGGACGCGCTGCCACCTGCGGCTGCCGCTGCCTTCTCGGCCTTGACAACTTCACCTGGGTCAGACATTTTTACTCGTAAAATGGCTGCCGCACACAAGTATGCCACCCAGCCTAATCAGTCGTTTCGCTCATCACCGAAAAACGGTAGTGCGGACGAGGCCAACACGCTGCTGACGATCGCGGATGAGGCGCGAGCCAACGCGTACGCGCCCTATAGCAATTTCCACGTTGGAGCTGCCGTTTTGTGCGAGGATGGGTCCATCGTCACGGGTATTTCTTTGCGGTAGTTTCGGCCGACACTGACTGTTGCGACGCAGGATGCAATGTCGAGAACGCAAGCTATGGGTTGGCGATCTGCGCAGAGCGCACGGCATTCGTCACGGCTGTCAATCAGGGCAAGCGAAAATTCAAGGCCGTTGCCGTTACGAGGTTTATTAAATAAAATAATTCATTAAAAATTATTTATTATAATCTTGCTGGCGCAATAAGTGACGCAAAAGAGGGCGAGGTCTGGCCGTGCGGAGCGTGTCGCCAGTTTATGGCCGAGTTTGGAACCGATCTGATCGTTTACGCTGGTCATCCAAACAAAAACGCATCTGTTGTTCTTCTGAAGGAACTCCTTCCGCGCGCGTTCACACCCGCCTCGCTCGAGCTGGAACGTGAACAGATCCCGCAGCAACAGCAACACCAGTGAACAAAACGAGCACGCTCATTTTTTAAGTGTTTATTTGTTGTGCATACAAAAACAAAAAGCTGTACAAAACTTAAAAGAATTTTTTTTTTTTTTTTTTTTTTTTTTTTGACCTACTACCGACGTGCGCGTTTGGCACTCGGGCCATTGCTGCGTCCCTTTCCGTAGCCTCCTTGGCGTTTGCCGTACTTCCCACGGTCCTCCCACTGCGATTGCCTCTTTGATCCTACAGAGGTCGACCCAGAGGACTCGAGCAAATGAGCAAAGTCCTCAGCCGAGGCAAACGTTGAGCCGTCCAAGTTGATGCCTTTGAGGATACTTGCTCGCGCTGAAAAAAAAAGCAATTAGCAAAAAGCAAAGCAGTTATGATTCTCAGTACCATTGGTCTGGGCTTGCAATTTTTGAGCGCGCTTGGAAAGGGGCGCTTTGGACGAACCCTTGGGTTCTTCGTCCTCGTCCTCGTCGTCCTCGTCTTCGTCCTCGTCGTCCTCGTCGTCGTCCTCGTCGTCCAAAAGGCTCTTTGCAAACGCTGCATCGTCTTCCTCGTCGTCGTCATCGTCTTCTTGCTCAATGCCGTCCTCTTCTCCATCGTTGTCCTCCTCCTCGTCCTCTCCGGCGTCTTCTTGCTCCTCCTCACCGTCGTCGTCAGCATCCATCTCCTCGGTCGCATCGGCAGAAGTATCCATGGCATCCTCATCATCCACTTCTTCCAGCTCCTCGTCATCATCCAAATCTAAGGTGGAAATATCAGGAAATTATTACTTTCATAAGGGGTACCTTGCGTGACGAGAGCGCTGCGACTTGTGGCGGCCATGGCAGCATCCTCGGCGTCGACGGCATTGAGGGCATCCTCGAGGTCTTCGTAGCCTGCCTCGTCGTCGTCGAGGTCGATGTCGTCTACAGACTTGCTGGCAACTTTGGGCAGCCTTTGCTTCTTACGAGAGCCAGACTCAGCATCCTCCTCGGCCTCGTCGTCCTCCTCGTTGTCGTCGTCCCCGTCCTCGTCGGCTTCGTCCACAGTTTGGATATCCTCGTTGTCCACGTCCTCGTCGTCCTCATCGGGCATCACCTCGGCAGACAGGCCCAGGGCATCGTCGATCATGTCGTCCGTGAGCATGCCTTCCACCGCGTCAAAGTCCTGGTCGCTGCCCTTGGCCGCCTTGCGCTTGGCGAGTTTCCGGGCCACCGCATCGTCGATCTTGCGTTTTTCGGTGAAAAAGTTGTAGAAAAACACCTGGTCCACGGGCACATCTTCGACATTCTTTTTTGTGAAGGACTCCTCAAACACGGGCGTGGCATCTGAGTGACAGAAACAAATAAATTTACATTTTAAAAAAAAAGCAAAATGGTATTACCAGTGTGGGGCCGGACGTGGCGGTTGGGCTGCATAATCGAAGAGCCACGAGCGGGGATTCCGCCGGCGTCCTTCTTCGGGTTCTTGTAGACAAAGCGCTCCAGAAAGTTGGCGAGTGTAAAGTCCGCGAGTGGGTCGCCCTTGTACTCGATCAGTTCGGTCTTGAGCAAAGACTGTGCAAACTTGCTCACAGAGGGGTGGTAGTGGCCCGCGATCTCGGTCTGCAAACAAAAACAAAAAACAAAAAACAAAAAAAACAAAAAAAATTCTCTTAGATTCTTGTAATCTATTCCTTATTTGAGCAATACCAGCTCCCAAAAGCACGACAAGTCTGCATTGCAGAATTTGGGGTCGCGCTTGCGAGGATCGTAGGCGTCCTTCGCGTCCTTTGACGATGTTGGCCCAGAAGCGGACGACGAGGCGCCAGCCTCGACGACGGTGTCGTTCTCATCCTTGTCCACAAAGTGCTCGACATCGTCGTCCAGTGAAACCACAACCTCGGGCTGCTGGATGGCCTGCCACAAAAAGGGTTTGACTCTGACAAGCTATTTTTTTTTAATGTTAGTTCTTTGCTGAGGGGAAACAGAAAAGTCACCTCTGAGATCATGATGAGGACTGCACAGGCAAACGTGGGCTGCTGATAGGGTGCAATCTGGCACACTCGCTTGAGGAATGCCTTGACGCGGCTGACGACCGTGTCGGCTTTGATCGCCTTGTAGAGCAGGTTGAGAAACAGGGGCTGCTTGGATGATCCAAAGAGACGGCGATCCAACAGCACGTCATAGAGAGTGCGGTAGAACCGATCGGCAGCATTCTGTTTGGAGTGTTAAAAGAAGACTTATAAAAAAAGAAAGATCCTGGTACTTGGCGGGTGGTGACGATCTGAAAAAGCAGAAGGAGGGCCTGGATGCCCGTGTTGAACGACGACTGATGGACGATCTTGAAGAGCGTATCGAGGTGTTTTTCAAACCTGTTATTTTTGTTTTCTCAATAAAAAGTGAAGGGGAGAAAACATTCGATACACTTCGTCCGGCAGCTTTGAAAACGGGAAAGCACGGTTGACACCGGTGAGGAGGGCCGACAAGATCTTGGTGTCCATCTCCTCCTTCTTGTTGCTGACGAGTTGGTTGTACAGAGCAAAGTAGGTGTCGGCCAGGTGATTGGCTGTTTGCTCGTCCGCCTTGGTCAGGATGATTTGATTGAGCATGATGAGCGAGTAGTATCTAGGGAAACGCTGTGAGCAAAACTTGAAAGGAAAAAAAAAACGTATTTTTGGATGCTCACCTTGCGCGCATGGTCACGTTGGGGCGGAAAACAAGCGCCTCAACCTCGCGAACCACGACGCTCTTCATGTTGGGATGCTGAACTAGCAGCTGCGACAGCAAGTAGCTGGATTTGGCCGCGATCCCGCGGTCGAGGTCACCCTGCACAGAGGGGGGAATAAAGAAAAGAGGCATTGTCAACTTGTTGCACGTTCACCAATTACGACATCTTACGAGCTTGTCGACGAGGATCGCGAGCAAGTTCTTCTCCTGCTCGGGCTTGGCACAGAGCAGATCGTACACATGGACGAGAGCCACACGACGCGTCTTGGGGACTGTGTCGTGAGTCATGACCTCGAGCTCCTTGATGAAATCGAGGTAAAACTTCTTCAGTTCGTCCTCAAACAAGCGCAGGAGCAGCAGGCGGTCGCTCACGCCGGCGGCCCAGTCCTTGTGGTCTGTAAAGTACTTGAGCTTGCGATCGGGCAGGATGTCGGCCATGACAATGTTCTTGATCGCGTCAACGGCGAGCATTGCTAACAGGGTTCTTAGTCAGCCACGCCCTTTCAGACAGGCACAAGCAGCACATACTCTCACGCTTGTTCTTCTTCTGGGCCATCGAGAGGAGCGTCTGCAGCGACTGCAGACGGTACGCGGCGCCCTCCTGGAACAAAAGCGTTGTAGCGGCAATCTAATGCACAAAGCTTAGCCAGTGAGTAAGGAGACCCCAGGGAGGGTGGGACGGTGCATCATGCCTTGTCCGTAACCGTGCCTTGCTGGGCCACAGTGCGAACCCACTCTTGCTCCGACTTGGACGACTTGCCAACTGGGCGGGTCCAGTTTAGTCAGCACACCGCGAAAGCCTCTTACCAGATCCCTCAAACAGCTCCATCTGCTTCTTCATAAGCTGCTCGGCATGCGTGCGCCATCCCTCGGCAGTCGTATACTTGGCCGACGCTGTTAAAGACAAGTCAGGGTCACAACGAGGTGCAATGGCTTGGACGCACGCTTTCCACCGGTCTCCGCGGCTTCCTGTGCCACCACGTGCCAGATGCCCGTCAGCGGCACGATGAGCTTACCGGCCTTCTGTATGAGCGCACCCAAAGAGGGGCTGGTCAGGACCCGTTCAGCACGACGGAAGCGCGTACCTCTGAAGCAGCCACATGGCCATTGGTCGCGACCATCTTTACTAAAGTGTAGGGCCCAGTTTAAGTCCCGTCAAGTTCAGCAATGGCTTCTGGGTTCTTTGCTTCCGCGGCGAGAAGCCTACTACGGCCGACACAGCAGGGTACCGTCTTGGGAATGGCTGTCCACTGTGTTTGCGTGGTGGTTACTGACCGACGCTTGCATGACAGCACTGCTGCTGCAAAGGAGAAGGGCACCCATGACGCCATCTCAAGCCGTCTCGCTGTCGACGTCGACCTCTGCCGCGTTCGGGAGGCCTCTGAGCCCCGGCGGTGGGAGACGAGGCGTAAACGTCATTGCAAGAAGATGGATGTCGGACACAGGCAAAGCGGCGAGCGAGGTAAGCTTTGCGACTGTTTTCTTTTTTAGACTGGCTATCTCAACTATCACGTGGGTGTCCATTGCGGCGTGTGTGTTAGAGCGCAGCACAAGCGGCCAAGTCCGAAGGGGAAAGCCTGCCTATGTACTATCTGCGAGCGTCCGGGCGGAAGGTGTTTGAGCTGGGTTCTCTACGTAACCAGTTTTACATGGTGTGTTTCCATTTCTCGCGGATTGTTTTTTTTTATGGCGAACCTTTGTGTAGCTGCCGAAACCGCGCTTCCTGATACAGTGGCTGCGGCCAAAGAGCTTTGACGACTTTGTTGCCATGATCAGGTATGGGGAAAATAAATAAAAATAGAAAACTACGGGAGAGATAGGAAACTAAATTATTTCCATGCCATGCCCTTAGCTGGCTTTTCATGGGCAACGCCTTCTTCATGGTTGTCGGGACCACAACATTCTTGTCTGTTGCACTCGTCATAACCAACACGCTCACGGAGACAGGTACCCTATTCGAACTTTGTACTTTTTCTTTTGCTGACTTTTTCATAACTATATCCAGACTTCCTCGCCCGTCAATTTAGCAATTACATGACAAAGGCGACAGGCATGGCCATCACCTTTAGGAGTGCCATTGTTCCCAACTGGAAGGAGAGGAGTATTCGCTTTGAAGGCGTCAAGGTACCCCCTACATCTGAAGAAACAAATCAAAAACTGAAATCATAACCAGATGACACGGGACAAAACCTCTATGACCCCCGATGAGCTCAAGGGGAATTCGCAATTCAACCTGGACATTGACGTGATGGAGGTTAAGCTATCCTTGGCACGGTTCTTCAGTGGCAAGGGTCTCTTGCAAGACTGCCACGTCACTGGCATGAAGGGCACAATCGGTATAAATAGAAAATCTTTTTCGTTGTCTTTGCGAAAAGCTTAATCAAAACTGTAGACTACAACGAGCTCGAGTGGGATGGCAAGCCGTACCCCAAGCGGGCTCCATTATGGGGCGATCTTGACCTGGAGCACGCGCAGTTTGAGGACGTGCATTTGACGGTGATGAACCCTGGTCTCAGCTACAATGTTGACGTGATCAACATGGAAATGGACCGCCTGCGACAGCAGTGGATGCTCTACGACATGCTCAATTCGCGCAACGCCACAGGATCGATCGACAATGCCCTCTTTTCTTTGCACACACGGCCTTCGGATAACTCTAATGATGCCAAGAAGAACCTTGTACGCCCTTTTTCTATTACCACCTAAAAAAAAAAATCCTATTTAATTCCTTTTACTGCAGGTGCGGTTTAAGATTGTCGGCATGCCCTTCTACCACTTCAAGAGCAACGCAACTGGGCCTATGCGGGTGATCAAAGAGGGTGTCGTGGACCTCAACTTTGTCTTTGCTTTCCCCAAGAATGACGAGGCCATCCTCGTGCCCGAGGAGACGGCCACCGGCCAAGCCCCCAGCCCCTATGCCGTTGCGACCGAAGTTGGGCAGTTCATTGTCAACAAGATGCGCTATGTTCTGCACACGGCTGCGGAGACGGCCGCCGCTCGGTTCCCGAACGTCGTGACCGCACCGCCGCACGCGCCAACCGAACCGCCACAGGACAACGTGGACGTGGCCCTGCAGATGCGACTGCGCAACATGCGTGCCACCCTCCCGACGCAGGAGGGTGACTGGGGCTACGTCGAGACGACGATGATCCGGCCCATGGTGGCGTTCATCAACTCGCACTCAAGCGCAATCTCTGTCGACTGCAAGTTCTCCATCGACCGCTCCAACTTTGACGGTCGTTTCGACATCTGGAGCTCGGGGATCGTGGACGCCATGGCAGGTGGCATCTACAACAAATTCTTGGAGCAGGTCCAGGACGAGCAGATCCGCACGAGGAGGATCAAGAGGGTTGGTCTCTGGAGCGTCCAGTCCATTACCAAGTCCATCGTTCAGTTTGTGGACCAGCTTGGCTCACTCCGTCTGATGGAGGGACAGACCTTGCTCCTCTTCTAACCGCATGTACATCGACTACATAGTGTAAAGTTGTGGCGCAACGAATCTATGTACATACAAACAAAACAGAAATCATCTTTTTTTTTTTTTTCCTTCCTTCCCTAGTCGTCCTCATCACCGTCTGATCCAGCGTTGCTGTTTGCGTCCGCCGATTTCGCGTGCTCGATAATCTGCTCAAAATATAGATACTTACTAAAGAAATTCGTTCAATTCGTTTACTCCTACCATGCCAGCGGGAAGAGCCCCTTTCGTCTTCAGGGAGTTCACGGGCTTGCGGTGGGGCCTTCGTCCAACGGCCTTTTCCTTGACCGGCGGGAGATGCTTGATAAAATCGCAGCCATGCTGGACGCGCAACTTGAGCAATGTGCGGAGCTTGTTCATGGTGCTCTTTGTGTAAAATCCGAGCTTCTTGTCGTACGTGTCGGACCATCCGGTGGGATCCATGATCAGCGCCTTGATTTCGGCCTGCTCGACGTCGCAAAGCTGGTATAAGTTTTGGAGCTCATCCGAAGGTGTGTCCTTGTCGAGAATGTGCCTTGTCCTGAGAACTCGTTACATACTATTTGTAAGAAGACAACGTACGGCCGCGAAAGGGTGGCAGTGGTGTCGTCGTCGTTGTCTGCAATGTTGATGCTGTCTTCGTCGTTGGCGTCGTTGTCACTTTCGTCTGCGCCGGCCGCGGCCGATGAAGCGGAGACTGCAGCGGCCGTCGTGGCTGCTGCAGACGACGATGAAGCTGCTGCTGTGGGCGGGGCTTTGATTTTACTGGGCGCTGGTTTCCGAGGATCGCCCGCTCTCATCAACACGTGCTGGTATCTGGAAAGAAAAACTTTCAACACAAAACGGGGGAAACTTTCAGGAAGGCCCCTACATCCGACTGCTTGGATCCTCGACAGGGTTGTAACCGAAACGGCACCACACGTGACGCCAGGGTCCCGCCCCCATCAAGTAGGCGTAGGCGTTGATCACCCTGAGGAAGAAATATGTAATGTTTAAAAAAGATATTTACTTTTAGAACTGGTATACTGTCTAAAGGCCTTGTCTGTCAAGCCTGGGATTGTGCTGCAAATTGCAGTCTTGGACCAGAGCGGTCGTTCCTCAAACATCTGCCAGTAATCGTTAGGCTATCGCATAGATCAAAAAAACAATACCTTTGCGAGGGCGTCCTTGATCTCGTGGGAGATCTCGCTGGCAGCTTGGAGGGCAGCTTGGTCGGGCTCAGCAGGGACAAGATCGCCCGCGACGGTGCGCTTGTTGGACGAGGAAACCGCGTCGGCCACGGCGACGATGCCAAACGGGTTGTTTCTGGCTGACGGGTTTTGCCGAAAGTTGTAGGGCTGCTCCATGTCTGTCGCGGAATATAGCACGGGCGGCGCAATTGTCTTGTCGTCCAACAGCTCCTTGTTGTCCATGACGTGCAGCTCCACGATCGCCTCGACGGCCTTGGCGGCTTGCTCGTTTCGCTCTGCGGGACGCATTTGTATGAGCGGCGGGTCGAGCACCGTGTTGTCGGGGATGCCGTGCAGCAGGTTGCCCAGGCGGATTGTCGCGTTGTCCGGCTGTCCCACGTACTGGTAGTCCGCCATACCTAAACCGTTTGGGGCTTTTAATGGAGACGTTTGGTGAATGCCGTACCACGAAAGCGCCATGAGGACGACACGACGCCCTCGATCTGCACCTTGCTGGGCCCCTCGCCCGAGGGATTGGGCTTGACGCGGACCAGCAGGCTCTCGTTGCCGGTGAGGCGTCCCTGGAGCGGGTGCGCAAAGATGTTGCTGGGTCGCAAGGACACACTCAATGTCTTCTCCTTGCCATTGGCGGCGGTCGTGCTAGGCGTGCCTCCACTGTCGTGCGCCGCCTGTGCAATCGCCTCCAGACCGCCCAGGTTTGCGATGGCCTTGTCCACGTTGCGCACGAGGCCCGGGTACTCGACCGACATAAGCTGACGCTCACCGCGCAGGGCCTCGCGCACAGGCGTGATTTTGGCGCGCTTGGCCGGCGGCGGCGCCTCAGCGTCGTCGTGGCCGTTCGTCGTGGCACCAGCCACGATCTCCATCACGTCGGGGGACTCTTCTGGAATGGCCGTGCAACGGTTACGACTTGGATAGTGTTTCAGTTGATACAAGTACCGTCTTCCATCACACGCGCGACGTGGTTTGTTCAATGAAAGTAAAAATTTTCCTTTCCTTTTCAGTTTTTTTTTTTTTTTCAAACGTTGGCTGCGCCAGCTTGACAAACAGGAGTAGAGAGAGAGAGAGAAAATGTTTCTTTTGGGTGGTGGTGCAAGGTAATTTTTACTTAATATGGTTATTTTCTCCACCCTGGTTAGGGCTTGGACGACTGCGGCGGTGAGTCAACGTCAAGGCTTGCGGCGATTGCAGCGTCAAAGTCCTGTAATTCGTCGGTTGGGGTTATTACCGAATACACAGATCTGTCGTACGTCAAATAGCTGCAGCGTCAGCTGGACCACCTCCTGCATTTCTAGGGCGATGGCGCTCGCATCAGGAACAGGCGACCGACGTGCATCGCTGTTGGATCGTGCGTGCTTCAACGGGGCTACGAGATGAAAGAATAAGAAATACGGGCGAGGACAGAATAAAAACAAAAACAAAAAAAACGATCGAACCGTCAGATGTCTCGTCGATGGTTGCGAGCGAGGAGGCACTGGCGGCGGCAGCGTTCGTTGACGGTGGCGATGATGGTGATGGGGACCGTTGAGAATTCGATCCACGTCGTCCAGCCGCAGCGGCACGTGCAAGGGCATCGTCTGGTGTTGTAGGAGAGGCCGAGAGCTGGCGGGCACGAGAGGAGATCGAGTCGGTGTCGGAGGGCAACTGGTCTTCGTTGGCGGCTGAGAGCGATCTCGCGTCCGTAGCCTTGGTCGATTTCTTCTCCTTGTCACTGCTGTTGCCCAGCCGTCCACCTGTGAACAGGGCCAGGAACGAGTTTTTCCTCGAGTTTTTCTTGTCGGGGGTTTGCGGCGGAGTGTCGGACGGTGACTCGGCCAACGGAGCGGCCCCGGAAGTTTGTATGTTGGCCAGTCCGACCAATTCTGGGGACTGCTGACTGGACGACGAGAGGGGCGTTGTCGCATCGGAGGACGCTGACTTGCTGTGCTCCTTCCGACTTTGGAGAAACTGCCGTGACAGCGTGTAGCGTTCTTGCTGCAAAAGTACTGTCGTTTTGAGAACAGTCAACGTAAAAAAAAATGGAAGCGTACCGCACGAGTGACCTCCTCTGCTGCATCCACGTCGAGGACATCGTCAAAGATCCAGTCCTCAGAGTCATCCTTGATTTTGAACTCGCTATTGTGAAAGGGATGAATAAAAAGAAAAGTAAAAAAAAAATTCATTACAGTGGCCCCGTGACAGTGTCGGCTTCGTCGTCATCGGACGAGCTGTGGACGTCGTTGTGAATGGACGTCTTCACGGCAGCAGCTCGATTCTCGCTAATAAACAGGGCACGGATCAGAAGGAAAAAAAAAGAAAAAGAAAAAGAAAACTCGCGTACTCGGAGATGAGGTCACGTAATATGGCCACTCCCTTCTTAGAGTTTTTGATAAAGGGGAGTTTTAGTAGTTCTGGAGCGGTTGGCCTCTGCACAGATAATCAACGTGAGGAGGGGAGGGAAAAACAAAACAAGAAATTACCGCAGCGGGATCGGCTTGGAGGACAGACTTGACAAACTCTTTAAAGTATTTGGAAAAGTTTCCCTCCAGCCGCGGCGGCGAGCTGCGTGGGATTTGGTACAGTGCCCTTTCAAATAAAAATAAAAAGCATGAATAAGCGACAACTCATTTAATCGATTTGGATATACTGCATCGGATCCAGAGTGGAAAACGGTGGGTCGCCGGTTGCCATCTCCAGCAGGGTAATGCCAAAAGACCACACGTCGGCCTTGTAGTCGTACTCGTCATGCATGATGACCTCGGGAGCCATCCAGCACCTGTGTTTTCCTCGGCGGGTCAGAGACCAAAAACAAAAAGGACTGACAGCGTACGGTGTCCCGACAAAGGTTGTCCGCTTGATCGTGCTCAGCGACGTCTGTCCCGACACGCCAAAGTCGCACAGCTTGACCTCTCCCAGCTCTGTCAGGAGGACGTTTGCCGCTAAAAGAACGAGGACGGTCACGGGGGGGGGGGGGGGGGTGCGGATG
>Ga0302230_10001156_pt1 | contig 17956 bp, 27 predicted proteins | sample II_Palsa_N2_1_FD_193523 | JGI IMG/M metagenome (GOLD analysis project Ga0302230, IMG submission 193523) | Peat permafrost microbial communities from Stordalen Mire near Abisko, Sweden - II_Palsa_N2_1 | ecosystem: Environmental > Terrestrial > Soil > Palsa > Peat permafrost | place: Sweden... | reverse complement strand
TGGTATAATGTCGGTGCACGAGCACGTGCGGCCTCGTCCACCGGCTGCACTTGCCGTTTCGGTAGCCTGCTTCCGGCGACGCACTGAAGCGAGCTACCGATGTCGGAAAAAAATGAAAAATGCATTCAAAAATAAATAAAAAAAAGATAGATACTTGGCTGTCGGCTTTGGATCCTCCTTGAAAAATTCGTGATTCAGGGCTTCGTCAGCGCGTATCCTCCTTGTCGGGTCGTATTCCAGTAGCCGCTGTGACAACGTGTGAATGTTTGCGAGTTATTATTATTTAGCGTGCTACCTTGAGAAGGGCAAGACCCTGCGGAGACGTCTTGCCGCTGATGACCTCGTCGAGGCGGTACGTGTATTTGTTGCGCGGGAACCGCTGCAGCTGGTTGTACTCTGCGAGGTAGTTGAGTCCGTTCCAGCGCTCGCGCTGCGGCATGCCGAGGTACTCAAAGACCTTTTCGAGCTGGTTCTGCTGGAACGGGTTGCGGTTGTTCTGCTGCGGCTTGACCTCCTTGCCTTTGAAGAGCGACTGCCCGTTGAGCACCTCGCCAAAGATGCACCCGATCGACCACAGGTCGACCGCCTTGGTGTAGTGCTTTGCGCCCAGGAGCAGCTCGGGCGAGCGGTACCAGATGGTCACGACGACACGGTCCGCGACCACGAGCGGTTGCAGTGGCGCCTGGAAGAGCCTGGCCAGCCCCAGGTCGGCAATCTTGACCACGCCCTTTTCAGGCCCGTCGCCCATGATGAGGATGTTGGCCGGCTTGAGGTCGCGGTGCAGGACCCAGTTTGCGTGCAGGTAGCTGACGCCGTTGATGATCTGCCATAAGATGGACTTGGTCATTGCGTCGGGCATGGGCTGCGTCTGCTCGCGGTAAAACTCGAGCAGCTGCAGCAGGTCGTGCTCGGCGTAGTCAAACACCATGGAAATGCTCTTCTCGATCGGGTCCAGGATCACCTCGGCCAGCGCGACAATGTTTTCGTGCGAGAGCTCTCTGCACAACTGTGCGGGTGTGCGCGTGTTCATACGTTCAGTAGTGTCAGAACAGCAAGCACGGGATGGATTACGTTGATCTCACGACACGCAGACTGGGAAAGGCCCTCAGAGTCGGGCGTGGCCTTGAACTTTTTAATGGCAAACTCCTTTGGGCTCGTGCCAGGTATCGTCCTACGCGACACACAGGAGAGAGCCTAAGCGCTCGGCCAAATCAGCGCAGCGTACCTTAATCGTGACATCCTCGCCTTGAACACAATGCCGTACGTTCCCTGTTGACAGTTTTTTTTTTCAATGCCCCACCACACCAGATTGAGCTGCCGGCTCCGGCTCTGTACCTGTCCTATTTGGCCCAGCACCTCGTACTTTTCCCAGCGGCCGCTGCGCTGAGCCCGCTTGGCGTCTCGCCACTCTTGGTTCATGGCCACGCAGTACGTAAAGTGGTGTACGTGCTACGTCCGATCGCCTTTTTTTTTTGCAGGACTCCATTTTAACAAAGTACGTACCACAGTATAAGCTCGTGACTGAACTTGCTTGGAAACTCGCGTAGGTCGTCGCAAAGCGCAGCTCTATGTTCTCGTTCGCGGACGACGACGTCGAGCCTGACAAGTACGTGCTCCTACCCCCCGTTTTTTTTTATTTAGGATATAAAAGAGGATTTGGGGTGGAATTGAGGGACGGCTGTAAAAAAAAACATGCTGTTATCGGTGGGGGGCGGTTCGTTTGGACGTGGACTGCGGGCAAAGGGAGCGGGGGAGGGAGAGGAGGAGGGCAGCGTGGAGAGAGACCGAGAGAGGGCAGATCAGGAAATGCCCTGCTATGTATTGGATTGCCTCAATCCCGATACCTGTCTCAATCAACGTCCAACGTCCGTTTTCTTGCCGTGTACTTTCTGTGGTGGGTGTGTCTGCTGCAGACGGCACTCTAGGTCTCCACTGCTGCTTGCTCTATTGCGCTCTTTTTCTTGCTATCTATCTCTCAATCCCGTCATCGTGCCATCCTCATTAGTCCGATACTCACATCTGCCCTCTATTTTTGCACAGCGGAAAGCTCAAAGCGATCTTCCATAAAGAAGAAGGCAGTCGTGACAGCCGTGCACAGGTGCGTTTCTCTCTCTCTCTCTCTGGTTGTTGTGCTTGTTGTCAACGTGTTTGTTTGTAGTCGTTTGCATACGTCGCGCCCAAGCAACCCAAGCAACAGTCGTCCGCACCCGCGTCCAAGGGCGAAGCCGCGGCCAACATGAAGATCATCCAGGCCTTTACGCCGACCGTGTTCAAGTTGTATGTTTTTTTTTTTTTTTGGTGGTGGGGGCCCTTTTGCGCTGCGGCTAATTACTGCCGTTTTATGTTCACAGCAACACGAGCACCAAGGCCTATGACTCGCTCGGCAAGGTCGGCCTTGCCATCCTCGGCGACTACAGCGCCCGCAAGTACCAGCTGCTCGTGTACCGCTCGCAGACCGACGTCATCACCAAGGTCACGATCTCGCCAAAGTTTGTGTACACGATCCAGCCAAACAACTACTCGGCCTTCCACGACGACAACGGTGCCTACTTCACCGTCAACTGGACAAAGATCGACGACTATGTCGCCTGCACCAAGCGCGTGGCCCAGGCCATCGGTGCCAGCGGCGGCTTCAAGCAGCTGGTCGCCATCGACCTCACCCTCGGTGATGGACCCGTACGAAAGCACCCTACTTGTGATACTTTGCTAACCCCTCCCCCCCTTCTTTTTTTCTGTAGGCGGTCGGCAATGGCGATTTGCTCGAGGTCAAGTACACCGCGTACCTCGAGGACCAAGGCAACGAGGGCCAGGCGTTTGAGCAGTCGGATGAGAAGGGCAGCAAGTTCAAGCTTGGCAAGGGAAAGGTCCTCAAGGCCTGGGACGAGGGTATCACTGGCCTCAAGAAGGGCGGGCGCAAGTACATTGTCGCCCCCGCCGAGAAGGCGTACGGCTCCAAGGGTAACCAGGAAGAGGCGTTGAGGCGTGGAAGAATAACAAAAACAAAATATATTTTTTTTTATTTTTACCGTAGGAAATGGCCCAGTCGGTCCCAACCAGCCCGTCTTTTTCGAGATCACCCTCAACCGCGTAAAGTTTGAGGATCCCAAGAACACCGAGCTCGCCGCCCAGGCTGCCGCTGCTGCCGCCGCTGCTGGTACGAAATGAGGAAAAATGATGAAATAAGGTTTGATTTCTTTTTTACAGCTGAACCCGTTATCCTCCCGACCGTGTCCTCTTTGTCGTCGAGCAAGTCTTCGCACGCACACCACGACGACGACGAGGACGATGGCTTCAGCTCGTCTACCAAGCACGCCCCTGCAGTTTCCCCCCGTGTTCGCTCCGGATCCAACTCGAGCGACGTCTCGAGCAAGTCTGACCTGCTGAGCCGCATGGCCAAGATCGGCACCGCCATCCCCTCGGACGACCACGGCCTGTCGCTCCAGTTGCAGCAACAGCAACAGCTCCTGGCCCAGCAACAGCAGCAGCAACTTCTGCTCCAACAGCAACAGCAGCAGCAGCAGCAGCAGGCTCTGCTCAACGCCCAGGCTCAGGCCCTCGCTCAACAACAACAGGCCCAACAGCAGCAGGCTGCTGCCGCCGCCGCCGCCGCTTTCCAACAGCCCCAGGCTCTGAACATTTACGGTCAACCGCAGGTCCAGCCCCAGCTGTTTGGCGCCCAGCAGAACCAGCTGTCCCTGTACCAACCCCAGCAGCCCCAGAACCCTTATCTGGTCCAACAGAACCCCTACGGTACCGACCTCTGGAAAAAAAAAAAATGGTGCCAAGTTCTGTTTTTTAATCACATTTTTTCCTGTACTTTTTCTTTCAGGGCAACCCCAGATCATTCAGCAGCAGCAGCAGCCGCAGCCGCCTCCGCCCCAAATTATCCAGGCCGCCCCCACCGTCATCGCCACGACGGATGCCGCTACCAAGGCGCTGTTGATCGAGTCCAAGGAGGACCAGGTCGCCATCAAGGCCACGTCGACCTACATTCGCACGGCGCAGGAGGAGATCCGCACCTCTGTCAGCAACGTTGTCGTGCGCATCGAGGACATGGCCAATAAGATTGACAAGATCGCGGCCAGGTAACCCTCGACTAGAAAATAAAATAGTCATCTAAACTACGCTGTAGCCCTTTCCTCCAGGGCTCCAACGACGCCCGCAATCTGGACGGTCTCGAGCTCATGCGCTCAGTCCAGCGAATGGTCACGGAGAACGACCGCCTGAAAAAGGAAATTACGGAAAAGAACGTGCGCATCGACGAGCTCAACGGCAAGGTCGGCGAGCTCGTGGCCAGGAGCGAGCGTGTGATCGAGGAGCGCAACTCGATGCTCGAGCGCCGCAACGAGTCGATCCGCAACACGACCGAGCAGTCGAGCGAAGTCCTCCAGAAGATGCAGCAACAGAAGGCTCAGGTCGAGACCGACTATGCCAACATCGCGTCGGATCTTTCCACCGCCCAGCGCCAGCTCAGCATGCTGCGTCGCTCCGAGGCTGTACGTGACGAGCCACACCGTTTTACTCTTTTCTTACACGACTCGTTGCTGTTTGCAGGAACTCCAAGAGGAGCTCGCCAAGAACAAGAAGGACCTCGAGGATGCCAAGGACGAGCTCTCGACTCTCAAGGCCAACTTGACCGTTGCCGAGGAGAAGAACAAGAAGCTGGACAAGTCGCTCAAGGACGAGAAGGGCAACAGAAAGGTAGACCCGTCAAAGGCCTTTTTACACTTCCGCTCATACTCGTTGACAGGACCTGCTCGCTCGTGTCGCTGCCCTCGAGGAGGAGATCTCGGAGAACATCAAGGAGACCGAGACCGTCCGCAACCTGGCTGACGAGCGCAAGCGCAAGCATACGCAGGAGCTCTCGCAGATGGAGAAGATGTACAACGACTTTAAGAAGCAGCACGAGGAGCAGATGGACTCGCTTCGCGAGGCCCTCCGCCGCGAGCGCCTTGCCTTTGGCACCACCCTGGAAGAGCAGGTTCGCAAGGTCGAGATCGACTCGGAGTCCCTCTGGACCGCCAAGATCCAGCAAAAGCAGATTGAGCTCGATCAATCGTACGTTTTTCTTGTTTTTGTTGTTGTTGTCCCAGCGTTTCCCCCCCTAACATGCTATTCTTAGGTGGGCAAGCAAGCTGGCCGTTGCCGAGGTCAAGCACGTGCAGGATCTGCAAACTGCCAAGGACGAGCTTAGTGCAGAGCACAAGTCCGAGCTCGAGAGCGCCCTCAAGTCTGTCCACGCCGCTGCCGATGCAAAGCTCCACGAGGTCGAAGCCAAGGTCGCGTCCCTCGAGGCCGAGCTCAAGGAGGCCCAGGAGGCAACTGCCAAGGCCAAGGCCGCCGCTGCCGCGTCTGCCGTTGCCGCTGCTTCTGGCCCTGTTGCGATTGGTGGTGGTTTCTCGATTGATCAGGTCAAGCAAACCATGAACAAGATGTATGGCAAGCTCCGAACCGAGTTTGACGAGGAGGACTCGTACGAGAGTGATGTCATCCTGGCAAAGCTCCTGGCCGTGATCAAGAGCACGACTCTGGAGATCACTGGCGTGGTACGAAAAACTAAAAAGAAGAAAAAAAAATCTCTTTAATGGTTCGCTACCATTAGCCCCCGACGCCGAGCTCGTTTACTCCCCCTCCCAAGCAGGCGGCCGCCGTGGAACAGGAAGACGACGACGACGAAGAAGAGGACGAGGAGGAGGAGGAGGACGAGGAGGAGGCTTCTGCGCAAAAGACCGAGGAACACGGCGAGACGATTGTCGTGCAGTCGGACGAGCCCGAGCTCCAAGGCCACAAGCGCCGTGTGTCGTTCACTCTGACCAAGAAGGAGGAGCACCACACCGCCTACCCCAAGGAGCACATCCCTCCCAAGAGCCCAGGTATTTAAAAATTAAGAAGACGAAAGAGTATGTATTTAATGTTTACCCCCTAATTTAGCTGGCGAAGAGGAGGAAGAGGAAGAGGAGGGAGGCCTGTTCTCGCGCCCCAAAACTGCCCAGATGGCTGTTGCTTCCCAGGCTGTGTCAGCCGCGCTCGCTGCCGCCAAGCCTGAGGCGATCTCTGTTGGTATCGACCCGCTGTCCCTCGGCGACGACGACGACGACTTATACCCCCTTGGCAAGCCAACAAAGGCCCCTGCTCCTGTTGCCGAGGTCAAGCAAGTGGAGGTGGAGGAGGCTCAACCTGCTGCCGCTCCAGAGACGATCGAAGAGATTATCAACGACCCTGTGTCGCTGCACGAGGACCCTCTTGCCGCAGCCTCTGCCGTAAAGAACAAATTTTAATATTGTATTCGTTTATTTATCGTCTCTATCATAATAGGAAGCCGCAGCAAACGCTACCCTCGAAGATGCCCCTGAGGTGCCCGAGGAAGCAGCCGCCTCATGTAAACGTCTATCGGTTTTCTCTTATTGTGTTTCTAACTGTATTATTATAGCAGTTTCCCAGCCCGAGGCCAAGAGCTCGCTCTTTGGTGAAGCGGACGAGGACGAGAATATCTTTGGCGCTGCTGCTCCTGCTCCAGTGGCAGCTGCCTCTGCCCCTGCCACTCCAGTTGTCGCCGCGCCGGCCAAGAAGGACAGTCTCTTTGGCGACGACGACGACGACGACGACAATATCTTCTCCAAGCCTGCTGCTGCTAGTACCCCTGCTGCTGTGCCCATTGTTGCTGCCCCAGTCGTCAAGAAGAAGAGCGTCTTTGATGAGGACGACGAGGATGACGCTATCTTTGGTGGCTCGAGCAAGAAGCCCACAGCTGCCGTTGTCGATCCTCTCTCTGAGCCAGCTGCGGAGCCTGTCGCCGAGTCAGTTGCCGAGCCTGTCGCCGAGCCGGTCGCCGATCCCCTCTCCGAGACCACCGAGGAGATCGAGGCTGTCGCCGATGTGCCGGTCGTCGCTGAGGAAGCGGCTCCTCAAGAACCAGAAGAGGTCAAGCCCGCCGTCGCGTCGCTCCCCGCTATCCTCGCCGGCAAGGGCGCATTCAACCCCAGTCGTCGTCTCTCGCTCGCGGCGATGATGTGGGCGCCCGAGGCCATCTCCAAGTTTTCCGCACCTTCGCTCCCAATCGCCGAAGAGGAGGAGGAGGAGCAAAAGGACGACGAAGAGGAGGTAGAGGAGGGACAGCCTGCTGTCGAGGAGGTCCATCCTGTCGAGATCGTGGAGGAGGAGATCATTGCGGACGACGACGAGCTCAAGTCTGTCGAAGCAGATGACGAGCAGCCGCATGTTCCCGAAGTCGAAGAGGTGGTCCCTGTCGTCGAGGAGGAGGTCCCTGTCGTCGAGGAGGAGGTCCCTGTCGTCGAGGAGGAGGTCCCTGTCGTCCAGAACGAGGTTACTGTCGAAGAAGTCGAGGAGGTTGCTGTCGTCGAGCAGGATGTCGTCGCGGTGGAGCATGTTCCCGAAGTCGAAGAGGTGTATGTTCCCGAAGTCGAGGAGGTGGTCCCTGTCGACGAGGAGGAGGTCCCTGTCGTCGAGGAGGAGGTCCCTGTCGTCGAGGTCCCTGTCGTCGAGGAGGAACCCGTCTCTATTGTCCCACCCCCGGTCGAAGTCGAGGCCGTCTCAACGCCCGCGAAAGCGTCCTTGTTTGGTGACGATGACGATGACGATGTATGTTTGCAACATTTACTTACGTTTGTTAATCTTTGGTCGTTTGATCAAGGACATCTTCTCATCTGCCAAGGCAACACCGGCACCAGTGACCCCGGCTGCCATCCCTGCTGCCGCCGCTGTATCCACACCCGTCTCGGCCAAGAAGGCGAGCCTGTTTGGTGACGACGACGACGACGACGACGACATTTTTGCTCCCAAAGGTAAGGCGCCTGTTGTGCTCTGTTCTTATCGTTTTCTCCGTGTGCAGGCACATCATCTGCTGGCAAGGTCAACGCTCTGGATGCTCTTGAGGACAACCCATGGCTCGCAGGTGGCGCCGCGGCTGCACCAGCTGCGTCCCTCGACTCTGCCGCAGCCGCACCATCGGCAGCAGCTGCTGCAGCATCCGAGACCTCCTCGATCCCCATCTCCAAACCCCGTGCGGCCAGCGTGAGGAAACCAAAGAACGCTCTCTTTGACGACGACGACGGAGACGACATCTTTGGCTGAAATCTACCTTTTTTTTAGAGACTTTTTCTTTTCGTTTTGGTCTATAAATAAATTCAAAGGAATGTGAATTGCAGAACTTTACAATCTCAGTTTTTTTTTCCTTCTTCAGTTCTTCGGGCCCGTGTTTGATTCTTGCGTCGGCCGTTGCGTTAACGAGTGGAGGCGGTGGAGAGCACTGGCATGGAGCCATGCGAGAGAGTGTCTTTAATCAGTTGCAAGCGATATCACTGACACTATTTGTTTCGTTTCAAACGTCGCGTTGTTCCTTTCCGGCTGTTTTCACGCCAGACTACGGGGTGGTGGTCCTCTGTTTTTCTTCTTCCGTTCTTCCCCCGTTTCCCCCTCATTCTTCTGCAATGCCTCTTCAGTGTTCTTTTGTGCACCTTGGATTTGGTGGTGTTCTCAAACAAACCAAACCATTAAAAAAAAACAGAAAAACACAGCAAAGCACCATGTGCGACCACCAAGTAGCCATCCAGGTCCTCACGGCCGAGCAGATCGCCTTTGGCAAGTGCACGGCGTCGTACCTCAACGCTCCCATCAACCCCGAGGTACTTTTGTTTGTCCTGTATCATTTTCTAACCATTTCTCAGGTCGGCAAGTTTGCCATCACGACCAACGGCGTCCTCGTCGAGCTCAACGACAACGCCGTCAAGGCCATCTCGGCGGCCTACACCGGCCATCCCCTCCAGGTCACCTTTACCCGTACGTTCACCAACTCCGACAGATAAAGCCAAACACAGAGGGGAGGTTTTGTTTCAGGCAACACTTTGTTGCTATTGCAGTTCACTGGCAGTTACTTTTCTTTTTTTTGGGTGCTGTTTTTTTAATTCTTTCGCCCAGCGATCTGTTTCCTTTCCCTCCTCCCGTCTCTCTTTTTACATCACGTTTTTCATAGATCATTATTAATCCTCTTCTTTTTTTAATTTATTTATTTAAAAAACAGAGCCCTGCTGCGCGTGCGGTGCCTGCTGCATGTCGTGCACGACCTGCTGCAACTTCGCCTGCGACTTCACGCCCCACCTGTACGTGCCCGTCACGTTTGCGACGATCGTGTACGGCAACCAGCCCAACCAGCCCAGCATCGACGGCCCCGTGGGCAACATCCTCAACTGCTTCTTCGGCGCGTCGTGCTGCATTTCCATCAACCTCTGCCTCATGCAGAAGATCAAGCTGGACTGGACGGCGGTCACCGTCCCTGGCGCAGCTCTCGTCAAGCAGCTCAACTTTGGCGGCGGCATCGGCGGAGCACAGCCTGGCTTCCAGCCCAACCCCACCTACTAAGAAAGAACAAAAACAAAACAAAACAAAAAAAACAAGTCCGAGCTTGCTTTGTTTTTTCCCCGTCCTTTGTTCCTTGTCCCTTTTAACATCTGATCATTAGTGAATGAAATCTGCACCGCTGCCAAAACTGTGTTTTGTTGTGGTAGATACGTTTGTATTGGTTGCATGAAAAAGCTGGAGAAAGCTAAAAGACCTCGGAGTGCACAAGCATATCGATGAGCGGCATCCAAGGGCGCGCGCGGCGTTGAATCTGAAATGTGAAATGTTGATTATTCAGCTCTCTATGGACGCTCAGAGACAGTTTTGGCGGACGTTGAGGTTGATGCGTGTTGTCCTCACGAACGAGGCCAACTCTGGACCGCCGCAGTCGATCTCGAGTAGGGCCGCAAGCAGGCGATCTGGAGCGCTGTTTGGAACCACAAACGGGACACCTGCGTTTTTAAGAAAAAGGCAAATCATTATATCGCTTGCCACACAAAAGGGGCCTACCGTGATAGGACAGGCGCGCGTCGTCGTGCATGACGATGACGTCGCCGTGCTCGAGCAGGATCGCGTCTGGCTCGACATCGCGGGTGAGCCCACCGAGCAGAAACACAGCCGACAGCCCGAGGCTGACCGAGATGAGCGGGGCCATGTGGTTCTCCTCCGAATTGTCCGTGTGCCCCGCAAGCGAGTCGCCGACGTGGTAATAGTTTACGATTGCCGCCTCTGCCTTATAGTCTGCATTGTACTGACACAGCCCCGCGATCCGCTTCGACAGCTCGGCCAGCTCGGCCGGGAACGCGCCCCTCTTGTGCTCGGGGTACACCTTGGCCGTCCAGTCATAGTGCATGCCCAGGGTGACCCACCGCAGCTTGGCAAACACGTCCCTGGTGGCCCTGTCCCACCTCGACAACGGTGCCACCGGCTGCAATAATGACGTCGTAGTCGCCGCCGATGCAGCAAGGTCTGGGTATTGCGGATCCAGGTTGCTCGGGTTCGCCATGGACGTGTACTCGAGCACGCTCCGCTTGACCCACTCGACGTCCTCCCCCGGCCCGATGTAGCCTCGCACCAGCACCACGCCCGGCCGCCTCGTGGAGCGCCACACTGCCACGCCGTTCACCGTCTGCTTGACGTCAAAGAGCTCCTCGTTGACGCACGTCGATCGCAGCGCGGCGGGCAGGTCCGTGGCCGGCTTGAGCAGGCCCTTGACCCGCTTCTCCGCGCGCCGAAACGCAGTAAGACTAGTGTTGTCCATGGGCACGGGGGCACATCGTTTCAAAATGGCCTCCATCGCTGATCTCGCACAGGTCGAACGGCTCGCGACGTCGCTCTATTCGCCGTCCAACACACAGGTACGAGCGTCGCAAGGTGGTGGTGGTGGTGGTGGTTGGTGGTTGGAGGGACAGAGTAAAGCGGGTTATGGTGTTTTTTATGAGAGTGCTGCGATTGGCAATGCTGATCCGTGTCGAGCCCGGATCGGTGTTTTGTGTGCTGACAAAGGGGAGAACAGGAGCAGCAAGCGGCCGAGAAGGCGCTGGAAGAGTTTGGCAGCTCGCCGGCGTTCCTGGCGCACTGCCGGTTCATCCTGGACAACTCACAGGTCCCTGCGGCCCTCATGTTTGCGTCCTTTAGGTGTGTCTTTATCACAAAGTGTAGCTAGCACTCATGCCAGTCTCTCTCCATAAACACGCAGCTTTATCAAAAACGTCACAAAGAACTTTTCGCTGTTTGAGGTGGCCGAAAAGATCGACATCCGTATGCTGTTGTGGCTGTTTTCAGCCACTGGATTGATTGACCGCGGTCTATTAGGAAACTATGTGATGCAGTACCTCGTGTCCAAGGCAAAGGCCGACGGGTACGTGCCCTCGACACTCGCACAGCTGCTGTGCCGCATCACAAAGCTCGGCTGGTTCGACAGCCCAGAGCTCAAGAGCACGATTGATCTCACGATCAAGATGATCCAGTCGTCGCCGCAGTACTATGGCGTTGGAATGCTCATTCTTGGGCAGATGGTGCAGGAGATCAACCAGCCGGGGTCCACACGTCAGTATGTCTTACTGTTTGTGTGTGTGTGTGTGGGGGGGGGAACCTCCCGTTCTAATGGAGGATCTTTCTTTAGGATGCAAAGGCACCGAAAGATCGCGACCGCGTTTAGGGAAGACAACCTGCTGTCCATCTTTCAGCTCGGACTGACCCTGTTGCGGCAACTCGCGACTCAGGCGTTCCCTGGCTCGCGTACGCCATTGCACTTGTTCATTTTTAGCGTTCACTAACCGCCACTCGCTGCCGCCCCACAGAGGCCGAGCTTACAAAGTTGCAGGAGCAGGCGTTGATCCTGCTACGGACGTGCCTCACGTTTGACTTTATCGGGTCCAACTCTGAGGACGCCGCGGATGACGCGGGGTCGGTGCAGGCGCCCAGTACGTGGCGGTCGATCATCGAGGACCGCTCGACCATGCAGCTCTTCTTTGACTGCTACCACGCCTTCCAGTCGACCACACTCACGCGCGAAGTGATGGAGTGTCTCGTCCAGCTGGCGTCCATCAGGAGATCGCTCTTGGGGGACCTTGAACGGCCACAGTATCTGGGCAACCTGCTTCGCGGGAGCAAGCTCATCCTGACTTCGGGCAAGGGGCTCGAGCACGTCGAAAACTACCACGAGCTCTGCCGGTTTATTGCGCGCGTCAAGTCCACGTACCAGCTGGGCGAGCTTGTTGCCGTCGACATCTACCCCGAGTGGATCGACCTGATTGCCCAGCTCACCGTTCGGTCCTTCCGCAACCTGCAGTGGTCGCCAAACAGCCTCCAGTACCTGCTCAATTTCTGGGCCAAGATGATCTCGTCGTCCACCTATATGCTCAAGACGTCTGCCGCACGACCCCATCGGCTAGAAGTTTACCTTCCACAGGTACATTTATCTCCTGTATGAACCATACTTTTATTTTAATTACATGTATAGATATTTAAAGCCTACATTACTGCGCGGATCGAGTCGGTGGAGGCAAGCGTGAGGAGCGGGGGCGAGGAGGAGGAGGAGGAGGAAGAGTCGATCCTGCTGGAGCTCGACTTGGTGGCCAATATCGCACGGTGGAACTATGCCGACTCTGTTGCTTATTTGTTAACGCTTTTTGACCCGTTGGCGACGGCCTATTATGTATGTGTTTGAGGTCCTTGAGCACTACTAACCAAACTATCAGGAAATGGCTCGATCGGGGAATGCGCTCTTGAACGAAAGCACGCGCTTGCAGCTTGCCGTCACGCAGGATCGCCTGGCATGGATCGTCTTTGTCATGTCCAAGTCGATCGGGAACCGCAATCCGCTCCAGACCTTGGACGATCAGGTAAAGAGAAGGGAAAAAAAAAAAAGAGAAATCGACACGATATTGGAATACTTACATGCAAAAAAATAGGATGCCCTCGATGGCGAGCTGTCGACCAAGATCATCCAACTGGTGAGCATCCACGACACGTTCGTGAGCTCGCAGGCGACCAAGCCGCGCAAAGACAAGCTGGAGGTGGGCTTTTTGCTGTTTTTCCAGCACTTTCGCAAGGCCTACATCGGTGACCAGGCACAGAAGACGTCCAAGGTGTACAACCGCATGTCGGAGCGCCTGGGCCTGAACGACCAGGACATGCTGCTCAACTTTATCATGCGCAAACTCGCGACCAACTTTAGCACGTGGTCATTGAACAGCACGATCATTGAGCGGACCCTGGACGAGTTTCTCGTGTTGACGTCGGGCTACAGCAGCCTCCGCCTCTTTGCCAAGATCGAGACGGTGCACTTTATCCTGCGCAACTTTAACGTACGTCCTTGTCTAAATAAGCACGAGACCTAAACTATTTTAAATTAAATAATAATAAAAAAATGGACAGGGACAACAATTCCCCTTCATGGACCTGCCGCACAACTTCAAGTACCGCACGACGTTTAGCGGGTGCATGTCCAAGCTGCTCTTTGCCAACGACGACGTCGACACGCTCGAGGAGCGTTTCGTCGAGTTTGCCAAGCCGATCGCGGACCGTCTGGAGCAGCTCTCGACCATTACAAACCTCGTCGACTTTCGCAACCAGAGCGCGCAGTTCTGGCTCATCAGCTCGTTCCGCGACCTTCGCGGCATCGTCGCCGCGTGCGAGCGCAAGACGTACCCCATGTTTTTCGACTGGTACTTTCCAAGGTTCATCCCCGTGACGCTGCGTGCGCTCGATGCGCTGTACGACGTTCCAGAGGTCACGACGGCAATCCTCAAGTTTTTCGCAGAGTTTGTCCTGAATCGCAACGGGCGCATGAACTGGGGCACCTCGTCGCCCAATGGCATCCTCCTCTTTCGCGAGACGTCCAATCTCCTGCACACGATTGGTAGAAAATTCATTACTTTTAAAAACTAAACAAGGCCTTCTTCTTGTCAGGCGAACGACTGCTCACCCTCAACGTGTCCAGCGAAAAGATCTACCCAAACAAGCTCAAGGCCGTGTCCATGTGCTTTTGCATTTTCCGCAACGCCCTGAACGAGTGCTCGGTCAACTTTAGCATCTTCAAGGTATTCTATTCCTCGAAATTATTTATTTGAAATATCCAAATTGGCGCAAGATCTACGGCGACCCCACGTTTGACAAGGCAATGGACATTATCGTTCGCTTGACGCTCAACACTGCGATCAACAACATCATGACGCTCTCCAAGCTCGGCCGTTCCTTCTTCCTCATGCTCGAGACGTTTGTGCCCGAGCATCTGTTCAGCCACACGACACTGCCGACGGACTTTCTGCTCTACATTTACGCGACGCTCTCCGAGGGGCTCAAGTCGGCCGACATCAGCAGCGTCCAGCAGACGTGCAGCATCCTCGACCACATCTGTGCCCAGATCTACAAGCAGCTCCAGGCCGTCAACAAGCCCCCGCTGCTGAGCTACAATGGCCCACCCGTGCTGCATCCCCTCGCAAGGTAAAAAAATCAAACGCCATTACCTTGCATTAAACGTTTTTTTTTTATTTAAAATTCTCCTTAGGTTTACGACAGAGAGGCCAGAGATCATCCGGTATTTCCTGTCGCTGTTGACGCACCTGGTCATCTTTGAGGAGTCGCAGATCCAGTTTGCGCTTTCCCGGCCATTCCTTGTGCTGATTCTGCTGAACGAGACGGTAATGTAGCTGTTTCTGTTTGCTCCCTCATTAAACACCACTTTTCCAGTTCTACAACGAGTACATTGCCGAGCTGCTCGCTCGTCAGCCTGCAGACAAGCGCGAATGGTTAAGCTCGGTAAATGTACTCCCCCGCCAAAAAAAGAAAAAGAAACAAGAAAAAACAAAACCCTTTTTGTTCTTGGTTTACTTACACTCCCCCCACCGTCCTGTTTTAGAACCTCCAAACCCTCATGGCCAGCACCGAGCGTTCCCTCTCGACCAAGAACCGCGAGCTCTTTGCCCAAAAAGTCAGCAATCTCCGACGCGAACTCAACGGTCAGTCGATCCAGGTGGTGCCCCCGCTGCCGTCTCCTTTCGCCTAGTCCTTTGTATATAAAAAAAAGTAAACAGCATTTGTGTACATTCTCATCAATTGTGCACTCGGGGGTATTGAGAATTATCTTCTATTGTTCAGGCTTGTTTTTTTTTTTCCTTCTCTTCAGTTAAAATGCAAAATTACTGCCACTGCTGCCGTCGCCGACAGGCGGGCAGTAGGACGAGTTGAAGCTGGCCTCGTTGCCAAACTGGATCTCGTCATAGATGGTGATGGTTGTCGAGGCGACCATGAAGACAATGCCGAGGATGAGCATGACCCACGAGCCCACTTTGATGCACGACACGCCGTCCTCGCTGGGGGGCGCCAACCTGAGGTAGAACAGCGAGGGGAGGATGAAGGCGATCATGCTGCCGGCGGTCGCTCCTGTGATGCCAAAGATAAAGCTGACGTCGTGGACAAAGAGGGCGATGAGGAGCGAGCCGGAACACAGGACCAGGGTGATGCTGATGCGGCGCACCCACGAAAAGTCGCGCTTGCCAAACAGCAGGTCGTCGACCGTGTTGATGCATGGGTGGGCCATCAGCGGGTACGAAAAGATGATGACAAACGCAACACCTTTTTTTTGCATTTTGTTTATTTAAACGATTATAAAAATAATGTGACGATGTACCAAAGCGACCAATGTTGATAAAAATATCGTCCGGGTCGTAGTTGAGCAGGATGTTTCCCTGGACGTCGTCAAAGAACGTGAGGTAGCCAAAGACACCCATGAGCATGTAGAGCGTCGTGCAGATGCCCATGGCAATGAGGCACACGGTAAACATGCGGTTGGTCGTGGGTTTGAATAGCTCGGCAAAGATCGTGAAAAAGTTCATTTGGCAGGTGAACGCGAACGAGATGATTGCTGCATTTTTGTTTTCAAAAATAAGGAAAATCCCCCTGCTGTGCTTACGAATCGTGCGGAAAAAGTCGACGCTGATCTCGACCACGTTGAAACAGCCATCCTCTTGTCGGCACTGCCACACCAAGCCCTCCGAGATGCCCATTCCGCTCTTGACCACGACCGTGACGACGAGGTAGAGCATTGCCACGACGGCCACGAGCGACGTGAAGCGGAACATGTTGAGGTACCGCAGACACGACACGGGGAAGACAATGGCAAAGCTCGAGAGCACGACAATTGTGCGATCGACCTTGGCAAGTATGAATTTCATTATTAAGGGCCGTGTTTCACAAAGGCAGACGTACCAGCTCCTCGCACACGCCTGTCCAGTTGGCAATGAGCGGCACGAGCATATCGCAGATAATGACGAGATAGCTGCACATTGCTCCAAAGCACGCGAGAATGAGGGCGACATCGGTCGTGATCACGCCGGCCGTGCCCAGGGACAGCCGGGCCAGCTCGCGGTACGTCGACTTGTGCTTTTGCGACGCAAACTGCGTGGTTTCAATCAGCAGCACGAGCGAGAACAGCGACAATGCGGCCACAAACAGCAGGAAAAACATGCCGAGGAGCACCCCACAGGCCTATCGGAGACACTTAGGAATCCCATTGACAAGGGACGCACACTTACCGCAAAGGCATAGGGCAACGCCAGCACACCGCCGCCAACTAAACCCCCCCCAATCCCAATCCCAATCCCAATCCCGATTGAACAGGTCAGCTTGCGCGTTTATTTATGGAATTGTACCAATGGTGTTTGTGAGATTGAACACACTGCTGCCCAAATCGGCAAAGCCCTCGTCGTCAACGTTGTGCTCGGCCGTACCCCCGCCGCCGCCATCCGTGTTGATCGCGCCACCGCTGTACGCCTGGTCCAGCAGACGCGTCGTCTCGTCGGCTGTCGGGCCTTTCGATCGCTGAGAACCCGACATAGATCAGGGGAATGAACCGATGCAATATGGCCGTGATTTGCCATATTTATCCAAGTGTCGGCCCCTATGTTCTGCTATTTCTGGTCTGGAAGGGACGCGTTGGTCTCGTTGTTGACCCTGGCTGCTTCTTTGGACGTTGTTGGGCTCGCCAGTTTGCCGGAGTTCCGTTTGCATGTTTTCATTTCAGTGTGCGTGTGTGTTTGTGTGTTTCTGTGGTCAAAGTACGCTTTCCTTCTCTTTTTTTTATTTTACGTTTGTGAATCCGTGTGACGCGTTGGTGGGTGGGGCGAGACGGTGCCGCATGCGTTTGCCTTATGAGGGAAGCGAAGGAGGGGAGGGGAGGGTGGATCTGCCCCCTCTAAGCCTCTTCAGCCCCTTGTGCAGGCTGTGTGTGTGGCGGTGACCCCCTCCCCCGATTCGGTCGTGTTTGTTTGTTCAGGCTTGTCGCCCACACGACCCTCCGAGCCAACCAGCCGCCCTTTGTCGACGTCTGTCCTGTCCTGTTTAACGTGCGCGGTTTACGTGCACGGCGAGATCTACCGCGAGTGTCCTGTGTTTTACAAAGCCAATTAAGCCCAATCCCGCTCTCTAAACGCACATTTAAAACATAGGGGGCGGTGCCATGATCATCTTTGTGACGTACGACGGCCGCAAGGTCGAGTACGTGACCAGCTCCAACGTGCAGCGCCTGATGTGGATCATCGAGGACCTGATCGCGAAGAACAAGTACAACTGGCAGCTCCAGAACTCGCCCGACATGTACGCGCTCAAGACGCCGGGCGACTCGGGCGAGTACCTCGACGAGCAGGTTCGTGCGCCGCTCAATCGGCACGCCTTCTTAAAAAAAAACACACTCTGCCCTGTAGAACTACATGAGCTTTCTGCGCGATGGAGCCCAGTTTATCATCAAGCTCGCACCCGCTAAGGAGGCCCACGAGGCTGTGCTTGCGTTGCGGTCGACAGAGGACAAGAAGAAGACCATCTTTTCGCTCTCACGCCAGTTTGCGGTAAAAAACCACAACTACAAAGCAATCTAATTACAAATATTTTTTTTTTTTTTTTTGCAGGACAAGCTGTTTGCAATTTCGTTTGTGGAAAAGGAGGGCGTGACGCTCCTTGTGGATGCAATCGAAAAGAGCACAGGCAACAACCAAAACTATGCCCTCCAGGCCATGCTCTCGCTCATGCAAAACGATGTCCCGTGGAACACCTTTGGCACGTCGCTGATCGAGCTGGTAATAGGAACACCCGTTTTATGGTA
>Ga0302230_10001155_pt1 | contig 17975 bp, 10 predicted proteins | sample II_Palsa_N2_1_FD_193523 | JGI IMG/M metagenome (GOLD analysis project Ga0302230, IMG submission 193523) | Peat permafrost microbial communities from Stordalen Mire near Abisko, Sweden - II_Palsa_N2_1 | ecosystem: Environmental > Terrestrial > Soil > Palsa > Peat permafrost | place: Sweden... | reverse complement strand
CCCGTGGTCGATCGCTGCCCAGAAGCGTGCACTGCGCTCGACCGGCACGGCCCTTGCTGTCGCCGTCGGGCTGCTCGAGAGCACGTTCCCCAACACGGGTGCCCGCATCATGCTCTTCTCGGGCGGCCCCGGCACCCAGGGCCCCGGCATGATCACCACCAACGAACTCAAGGAGCGTCTGCGCTCGCACCACGACATTGACAAGGACAATGCAAAGTACATGAAGAAGGCTGCCAAGGTATTTAAAAAAAAAAAACAACCCAACCTTGCGACGAGATCTTCTTATGCTTGCCGCCACCCCAACACAGCACTACGAGGCGCTCGCCAAGCGCGCAGCCGCCAACTCGCACGTGATCGACTGCCTCATCGGCTGCTACGATCAGGTGGGCTTCCACGAGATGAAGAGCTGCGTCAACAGGACCGGCGGCACCGTCATCATGGCCGATTCGTTCAACACGTCCATCTTCAAGCAGTCGTTCCAGCGCATGTTTGTGAAGAACCCGGATGGTAACCCGACCACCCTCGAAAGTAGAGGAAGTCATCTAATTATGTTTTTTTTTAGGCACCCTCGCCATGGCATTCAACGCCACCCTCGACATCCAAACCAGCCCCGAGCTCAAGATCGCAGGCGTCATCGGCTCGTGCGTGTCGCTGGGCAAAAAGTCCAACAGCGTCGCCGAGACCGAGGTCGGCATCGGTGGCACGAGCGCATGGAAGTTTTGCGGCATCTCTCCCTCGACCACCGCGGCCGTCTACTTTGAGGTCGTAACCCAGGTAGAACAGTTTGGTATTTATTTCTATTTCATTTATGTTTCGTTTCGCATCGCGTAGGCCGGACAGGGACCGATCTCGAACCGCGGCATGGTCCAGTTTGTGACCCACTACCAGCACTCGAACGGGCAGTACCGTCTCCGCGTCACCACCTTGGCGCGCAACTTGACCGAGGCGTCCAACCCTGAGATTGGCCTGGGCTTTGACCAGGAGGCCTCGGCCGTTCTCATGGCCCGCATCGGCGTGTTCAAGGCCGACATTGAGGAGGGGCCGGACGTGCTTCGCTGGCTCGATCGCATGCTCATCAAGCTTGTACGGGAAATTGCTGTTACTTTTTTGTTTTTAATCCGAATGTGCAGTGCCAAAAGTTTGCCGAGTACCGCAAGGACGATCCCTCATCCTTCCAGCTCTCCTCCAACTTTTCCATCTACCCCCAGTTTATGTTCCACTTGCGGCGATCACAGTTCCTCCAGGTCTTTAACAACAGCCCCGATGAAACGTCCTATTTCCGGTAATCCCCTCCCCATTTATACACGGCTTCTTCTTAGCTCGAATATTTTTTTTTTTTTTTTTTTTTGGATTAGAAACATTATCAACTCGGCCGATGTGACAAACTCGCTGATCATGATCCAGCCGACGCTGACGTCGTACACGCTGGACGCCCCTGCACAGCCCGTCCTGCTCGACTCGCTCTCGGTCCAGCCCAATTCCATCCTGCTGCTCGACACGTACTTCCACATCCTCATCTGGCACGGCGAGACCATTGCCGCATGGCGAAAAGCCGGCTACCAGGACCAGTCTGGCTATGAAAACTTCAAGGCAATGCTGCAGCAGCCCGTCGAGGACGCCCAGGTCCTCCTCGCCGACCGCAACCCCGTGCCTCGCTACATTGACTGCGACGCAGGCGGCTCGCAGGCCCGCTTCCTTCTCTACAAGCTCAACCCGTCCACGACGCACATGACCGCGAGCCCGTACGGCGGCGGTCAGCAGCCCCAGGGCCAGACCATCCTCACCGACGACGTCTCTCTCCAAGTCTTCATGGAGCACCTCAAGAAGCTCGCCGTCACCGGATCGTCCTGAAAAAAGAAACTATAGTACGAAAAGCTTAGAAAACCCCGCATACGTATGTGTTTTTTTGTAGTTAATTCTATATTCTCGTTTGTTTTTTTTTGCTCTCTCAACAAAAACGACAAGGTATGCTACTATTTAACACTCTCCTGGGGGTGTAATGCCAAAGCCGTAGACAGTCGTTACGATGGAGGCGCCGAGTCCACCGACGATGAGGAGGACGTAGATGACCTTCCAAAAGACGCGCACCAAGTTAAAAAAACACCATCATGACAGTGTTACCTTTTCAGCAGGTTTGAGGTTTTCAAAGCCATTGATCTTGATATCCATGAGCGGGGGGATGACGAACGCGAGGACCGACATGGGGATGCCGACGAGGTTGGTGATGACGCTAAACTTCTCAATCTGGGCCATGGCAAACGTGACCATCACGAGGAGCAGGCGGATGACGTTCTTCTTGGTCTCCTTCCACTTGGCGTCGTCCTGGACGAGGAAATTCTCGACGATCTCGCGACCGGGCGCGACCACGAGGGGGTAAGTGAACAAGAGGTCCACGCACACGGTAACTGCGCAGTCATATTCAGTAACAGAAAAAAGAAAAAGAAAGGGTCGATAGTTTACCTCGGACGACCTGTGCAAGCACAACAGCCGCAGACGACTCGTCGTCCAAGTTGCTGAGGATACTGCCGCACGTGCCCTCACCGAAAAACATGAATCCAAACACACCAAAGATGATGTTGAAAAAGCTAATCGATGTCACGGACACTATGGGCAATACAATAAGTGAAGACATAGGAACACGGCACGTACGCGTCATCGGCCGCCAGATGGTATCGGGCTGGGCCATGGCACGCTCAATGGGGATGATGAGGAACTGGATGCAAAACAGGAACGCGACTGAGCCAAACGAGTGGAAATAGTCGGCGCTGAACGCAGGCGGGACAAACGTCTTAAACTCCTCCAGGTTGTAGGTGAAACCGTAGACGGTCGTGACAATCAAGGCCGCGCAAAGCGAAATGGTGCCAAAGAGCGACGTGAAGGCGAGGTTCTTGAACGATCGCAGCACTATGCACGCGATTTAGTTATAAACAATCCAAAAAAAATAAATAAAATAGTGGCTTACGTGCAAGAGGCACGACGCCGATCAGGGTAAGGGCCTTCCACTCGAGCTGCGAAAAGCCTGGGTAGACCAGGTTCATCTGTGTTCCTGTGTTTGGGTGGGAAGGCATTAAGAGAGATAATACTGTGCTGGATACCGATAAAGACAATGTAGGATGCGCCGACACCGAGACTGGCCAGGACGAGGAGCAAGTACACGATCACGGCGAGGACCTGTCCGTAGGTGTACTTGGCTGCACAATAGGGTCAGTGGAGTCTTTCTAAATAGCTGTAACGTTGTGTACCAACGTCAACATAGGTCGTGTCCACGAGGCTGTGCTTCTCCTCGATCTGCTTCTTGTTGCGCAGCAGCATGAGGGTTGTGTAGACCGAGCACAGGCCCATGACGACGACGGTGAGGATCGCGCCGGCCACGCCCATGTTCATGAAGCAGTAGGGCAGCCCAAACGAGCCGGCACCGACAATGGATTTGGTAATGTTGACAAAGGTCTGCCACTCGTTGGTCTGCTGCGACACCTTTTCAGCGTCCACGAGCACGTTGTCGCCCTTGAGCAGGGGCTTGTCCTCGTTGCCGTCTTGGATCCCGTACGAGTAACTGTTGTTGTACGACATGTCGTGCTAAAAAAAGGGGGGCAGGGGGGGAAGGCATGATTTAGCTAGAGCCACTGCTTTTGAAGCGAAGATCCCGACCACCGCCGCTCAAGAAAACGGAACCGGGCCCGTGGGATTTCCACCTGACGCCCATCGGCACGGCTGAACTCCTGAAGAAAAAAAAAAACGTGAACAGAAAAGAATGACACGAATCGATTGGTCCAAAACATATTGGTGCAACGTCAGTGACGCCAGTCATTTCGCTTGCTTTGCTGTGGGCCGCCTTCAGGTCGGCGTTTGCCCCTTTTTGCCTGATCAAAGGGTACGCGTGAAGCAGGGACAGACATGACAGATTGCGTTCGTGTTTTATTTAATTTGTTATTTTCAAGGCCAGAGACCCCCAAAAGATGGAAGACAGTGACGGCATACCACACGCTGTTCAGCAACAGCAAGGCAGCGCGGGCGATGGCCTGGGCGATGCTGACGCCGATGATGGACCACAAGGAGTCCCCTACTCCGCTGACCAGGCATGCTTTTTAACCCCCTTCTATTTCGATCGCTGACCCGCTGCACCCGGATATGAACTCGCAGAGAATCGCCGAGCGCGAGAGGTTTGAGCGGGACGTGTCGAGGTTGCTGTTGGCTGCGCTCTCCCAGAACGACCATGTTGCGGCTGCCGATGCGCTGGCGCCACTGGAGACCCTCCCGTCGGACCGATTGGGCTTCGCCAAGCAGTCGGAAGAGTACGGCGTCGTCGTCCGGTTTGTGTTGCAAGAGCTCAGCAGGACAGCGGTCGAGCAACCCACCGCTTCGTTGGCGTGGTACCTTGCCATTGGACAGTTGGAGGGCTTTGCAGCAACAAGTGGCCTGCTCAACGCGCACGAACAGCAGTTTAATCGGCTGGCCTCGTCGATCCTGCCGCTCGTCTCGTCCATTGAGCTCCCGTCGTTCCACAGGATCCTTGCAGCAAGCAGCGCTCCTAGCCAAGACGCTGTTTTAGTGTTCCTGCACCGATTGTTGCGGCAATGTACTCCCACCATCAGCAGCAGTGCCCTCTCCACGACCTCAGCTGCTCTCGCACAAACAGCGCTCGCTTACGCCCTGTCGTCCTCTGAAGAAAAAAACGACCTCGAGTTTACAACCGACCTCCTCGCCAGCCACAACTGGGCCGCCAACGTCCAGGCCCTTAAATCGGACGACAGCAACGTTGGGCTAATTCAGTTGGTCGACGCAATCGAGCAAACAGCCGCCAAGGTCACCGAGCTCACAACCGTGCCTTGCCTCCGGCTGCTCCCGCAGCATTTCGGCCTGCTCATCGGTCTCGTGCCGTTTCCAGCCCTGGCCGATGTATTTATCCTGCTCACGAGCCGAAAGTGGCACCTCGTCGACAGCTGCATCCGCAAGACCGCCAATTTTATTCATGGCATTTACCAAGCCGAGCTCGCCCCCGAGGTCTTCAGGTTTATCGGCAGCACAATGCACGCTTTGCACGTGGCCAAGAAGCTGGATCTTGCCCTCAACGCCATTTTGGACGATGCCAATGTTCGGGCCCATCTCAAGGACGACAGCGTTGGCCAATTATTCTCAGACTATGTCGTTCCACCTCTTCTCGCCCACGACGACAACGACGACGACGAGGGAGAGGACGACGACGAGGGAGAGGACGGCGAGGAGGAGGATTTATTGGCCAGCGTCCGCGAGATGATGCACTCGGTTGCAAGATGTCTTGGTGGCGTTGTCAAGGCCATTTCGATCAACAGTGTGGCCGATTGCACAATAAAAATCCACGAGCTCGCAGCCAGCAAGCAATCGACCTGGTCCAACTATATCGAGAGCGCCTCGATCGCCCTCCTCGTGCAGCTTTTTATGGACAGCACGCTCTCCAAAAGCGATCGATTGGCCGACCCGGCCGTTCTCCTCGCCAGCATCGCGTCCGCCCTGCCGTTTCTGCCCCCCAAAGAGCGCTACAGCCCCCACCGGATCCTCGTGCGCGTTGCTGACCTCAACCGAGTGCAGCACCCGTGGCTTCCCTACCTGGAGCTGGCAGTGCGCGTCCCAGTCTACTACAATGCCGTGGCCGTGGACGACATGGTCCAGTACGTCCTCAGCAGCACCGAGAGCGGCGTCAGTTACATTGTCGCCCCGATGGCCTCAGCCCTCCATGGCGAGCATGTCAAGCACCTCGTCACCCTCCTCGATCGTCTGGACAGAGCGGCCCCCATGTGGTTCCAGAGCGTGTGGGAGGCAATGCTCGTGCTCTACACGCAGTCGTTGCGCAACGTGGACGGCACCGATGCCCTCGTGGCCCGCGTACTGTCTATCGGAGCCAGTTGGCGCGAGGCAGCCGAGGACGTCCCAAAGCCTTCGTTTGCCGAGCTCAGCTTTATTGTCGGCACGCTGTCAGTCCTGACCGAAAAGGTCGGTGTGAAGAGCCTCACGCACCAGCCCGCCTCAATCGTCAACCTCTTCCTCCGCATCTACGGCAACCACAACGAGCAGCTGAAGGGGCCCGCCTTTCAGCAGGTCGTCTCTCTGCGCGACAGCCTCACGTCCTCGTTCAAGGCCTTGACCGATGGGCGGATCTCCAAGCAGAGCCTCGTGAGCATGGACACGACCCAGCTGCAACCGCTCGTTGCACTGCTTGGCCCCGAGAGCATCAAGGCGGTCCCGCTGGCCACAGTTGTCGAGGACCTCAAGAACCAGATCGCCGACCAGCAAAAAGCCCTCAAGCAGGACATGCTCGTGCTCGGTTGGCTCGCGCAGCAGTCTCTCCCCGAGGTCGAGACCGCGTTCCGCAACGTCAATCGGCTTGTGGACGGCTTTGGAGACGACCCAACGCTTGCCCAGCTGAAATCGGCCTGCGCAAAGGCAAAAGAAAGCCTCCGAGGAATCAGTCCACACAACTGTGCGTGCATTTTGCGCGTCTGTGCCGGCGGCGGCGGCGGCGGCGGCGGCGGCACGACTAGCCTGCTCTTTGTGGCCGTGTTCCAGCACCACCTGCGCAGCCACACCGATCTATCGACCCAATCGATGCAGCAGACCCTCCTCACGGTCGAGGCCACGATGAAGAGCACGGTGCAAACCTTCACCCAGCTGTTTGCCTGCACCCTTCCGTGGAACATCCTCGAGCGTCTGCTCGGCAGCTTTGAGACGATGGACATTGCCCTCGAGCTGGATCGGCTGAGCGGCATTCTCCAGCTCGACAACCACGACGAGTCGGCCCTGCAGACGATCAAGCGGGCCCTCAAGGCCGTCCAGCTGATGGCCTTCATGCGGCACACAAAGTACGTCGTGGAGGTGCTTGGGTTTGTGCGCAAGGACGCCCTCGAGACGGACGGCGACTGGCTCCACCTGCTCAGCATCGACCGGCTCAAGGACAAGGCGGCCAGCGACGACGCAATCACAATGGCCGTTATGACACAGCAGTTTGACAGCCTCCAGCCGCTCTTTGGCTCTGTGGAACGCGTCCATCTGCTGCTGATCCAGGCCCTGCGCGAATACGACGTCGTGGTCGATCTCTTCCGCAACCATTGCAAGACACACACCGAGTTTGAGGCCCTGCGCGGGCGGCTCAACATCAACCTGCAGCATGACGTCAAGAACGCATCGCTGCTCAACTCGGTCATTGCCTGTGAGGCCGCGTGCATCCATTTGCTGGACCCACAGCCCTCCTTTGCCGGCTTCATCGGGGCATTGCAGCAGGGCCAGGTCAACGAGGATGTGCCCAAGCACTTTGTCAACGTCAAGACCAACGCAGGCCTTGTCCAGACGTGGCTCTCGGGCACCGTGTTCTCCTCCTCACAGCACGCCCTGTTGCGCGCCAGCCTGATTGGCAAGAGCGGCCTGCTGCGTGTGTTGCTTCAGCGCCAGTCCAGCCGCCGATCCACGTTTGTGGTCCAGTATCACTACTATTACGAGAGCCACACCCAGAAACCCGCAGCCGATTTTTCAACCGAAGCAGCAGCAGCAGAACCAACGCACAGCCTCGACGAAAAGGCCCTCGACGACCATCGTCGCCAGCTCGCCTTTTACCTCAGTGCCGACGATACAACCACAGCCACAGACGCATCAAAAGAACGGACGTACGAGGACGCCCAGGCGCACGTCGCCCTGCTCGCGATCATTGACCGCTTGATCAAGGTGCTGCTCCTGCTCGAGGAGGAGGGCCATCCCAAGTACCAGCAGCACACGTGCGCCAGCCACGATGTCACCTTTGACATTCACAGCGGCCAGATGGCCAACCTCGAGGCGGCAGCGGAGCGACTCGAAGCCGAGCACGCAGCCTGGACGCGCAACCTCGCCCACGAGCGCAAAAGGTGCCTAGCTCTCTCGCTGTTCAGCCTAAGCGAGATCAGCGCCATCCTGAGCTTGCTACGCCCCGTCCAGCCCACGGACAACCCCGGCAAAACGAGCCCATTGGACGCCAGCTGTGCCGTCGTCAGGGCAGCGTACCCCTCCTCTGCCATGATCGATTTCACCCCTCAACAGACGGTCGCCCATATTGTCGCCCTGTGCCTCCGATCTGCGCATCCCATCGTCACGGTCGACGAGGACCGCCTGCCAGAGCTCGTCCAATCGCTCGTGACATGGTACCGCGAGGGCGACAACCCGCTGCCCGTGCTCAACTCGCTGCTCGACCACAAGCGCGACAACATTGTCGTCGTCGATCTGGCCTTGTGGTCCTCCCTGCCCGAGGGCGTTGTGGGCTCGCAATCGGTCATGACCTTGCCTTCCTCCTCGTCCCAGTCCCCTTCCGCATTTTTGGCGATCATGAGCAGCACGGTGACATTACGACGCCGAATGCCCTGCTCATTCGAGGTCCTTTGGTGCAAGGACGATGAGAGCGACAAGGAGACCACGGGCGCGGACGAGGGCGTGTCTGAGAGCGACCTGCGTGCCTTTTTCCAGCGCATCGCCCAGTGGAAGCGCGGTCTGTACTACATCGTCAACCCCAACCTGCTCAGCCCCGCACTCCAGAAAGCCCTCTCTGACGAGTCGCGTAAACTAAGCGCGATCGCGGACGGCCACCACGGCGAGCTCATCTTTATTACCAGCGGCACACGCGCGTCCCATGTGTTCTCGCACGCTTCTGCGCCGTGGCTGAGGCTGATTGCGACTCCGCTAGCAGCGGGCCAACAGCCGGATCAGGTCACCGGGTTCTTCCGCGGCCACTCGTCCGAGGCCCTGAGCAGCGTCAAAGCAGCCAGGCCACGCGTCCAGCTCGTCATGGGCGCTGAATCGTCCGGCAAGTCGCACTTTATCGAGCATCGTGTGCTGCCGCAACACAAGCACGTCCTCAGGCTCACCGTCAACGGCCTTGTCGATCGCCTCAGCCTGTCGCCCTATCTTTTGCCCATGACGATCGACAGCGGCAGCAAACAACAAGAGGGCGACGGCGACGGCGGCGGCGGCGGCGGCGGTGCTCTGTTTATATCGGTCTCGTACCAGGCCCAGCTCGCGACCGTCAACCGCCTCCTGTTTGATTTGCTGGTCTTGGGCGCACTGCGCGGCGAGAAGAGCGGGCTGGTGTGCGCTCTGCCCAAGCTGTCCAAATGGACGGTTGTGATCGAGTGGCCAAGTGACACGGCCACGCTCAGCCACCTGGGCAGCCTGCTCGCGAGCGAGGTCGTCAACGTCACCAACCAGTCGTACCCGCTGCGGATCGGCGAACGCGAGGTGCTCGTGGGGACGGTCTGCAAGGAGCTCAGCATTGTCAACAAGCCCGCGTGTGCTCTCCGCCTCCGCAGCACCGGAAAGGCCGTAGAGATTCCGCTTCTGAGGGACGAGAGCGAGGTCCGCGACATGATCGAGGCGTTCCTCAGCAAGGAGTTTGCCGATGCGGGCCTGGGCGCGCCCAATCGGCTGCACATTGTCATGTTTACCTCCCTGATGCACCGCCGCGCACAGTTCTTCACCCGTGGGCAGCACTTTCGGTTCAATCAGCTGCAGCCGCTGCTGGGTACTACGATCGCACTGCAGCTGCAAAAGGAGGTGCTGCACATGATCAGGCCGTCTTTTACGGTGGGAACAGAGAACTCGCCACTGCCAACCTACCTGATCTTTGATTCGGCCATGAACCCAAAGCTGTTGTGCACCAGCTGGGACAGCAAGGAGTCGCAGCAGCTCGCACGCATGCTGGGCGTCCGCATCCAGCCGATCACGGGCAACACGTGGATCGAGCTCATCGCGCACGCGTTTGACATCAACAACAGCAAAATTGTCCAAGATCTCTTGGCCAAGCACGATTTTGTTCTACTGGCCGACTTCACCTATCGACTCCTCTTTGTGCACGAACGAAAGCAGTCGCTGCTCCCGCTCATTATCGAATCGGACACGGGCGTCGGCAAGACCTATTTACTCAATGTAAGCTGACAATTATTTTTTTGATTTTTTATTTAACGATTATTTTTCTTGTAGCTCTACGCGGCGCTGCTCAACGAACAGGCCATGGCCAATCGCGACGTGGACCACTACCCCCACTTTGTCAAACGCATCTGCGAGTACCTTCGCGAGACGCTCAAGGCCTTCCCGACGATCAAGAGCAAGCACGACCGCTCGCTCGCCGAAGAGGGCGTGAGCGAGCACGAGCAGTTTGACGACACGTCCAACAACCACCTGGCCGTCTTTATCCAGGGCATTGCCGAGGACCTCCCCGAGCCCAACAAGCTGGGCTTCCTCTACGCCCTGGGCGAGAAATGCGGCAAGCTCTATGGCGACTACAAGTTGCTGGAGCGATCCGAGGCTATCGATACGATGATTACCAGACTGCGCGACGCTGTGCCAACTACCACGACAGGGGAGTCCAGGACGATGCGGTCCCCGTTTGAGAGCGCCCTAGCCCGTGTGGGCGACCTTGTGCACGCCCTCGTGTGCTGCCGCAACCGCAACCTGTTTGTGCGCGAACTGATCCACCCGGGCGTGACCAGCGAGCACGTGGAACGGCTTATGCAGAGCGTGATCGAACTGGCCACGGATGTCCCACAGGCCGCGCCCGTCGTCTTTTTTGACGAGGTCAACACGTCGTCCATCCTGGGTCTGTTCAAGGAGATGCTCATCGATCGCACAATCAACGGACGGCCCTTGCCCCCCAACATCTTCTTCGTTGCCGCAGTGAACCCAAAGATCAAGACAACAGAAAAACAGGACCTCTTGGACGTGGGGGCCTTCAATGTGCACGATCTACCCGCGAGCATGGCGCTGCTCAAGTGGAACTACAATCCGCTCGAAGGACGTATGCTGGAGGAGTACATTGGGGGCAAGCTGCGCATGACCTTTAGGGAGAACCTGCCGGACGACAAACGCGGCCTGTTGACCGGCCTGCTCCTCAGCGCTCACCAGTTCTACCTCGATCTCCTCCACCAGCAAAAGCTCGCGACCAACGCTGTGAGCCAGCGCGATATCCAGCGCATCTTCAAGGTCCTCGAGCACTTTTACGGCGATTTATCCCTGGCGACTGCCGATGGACAGCAGGACAACACTTTCCTCAATGCCGTGTGCATGGCCATCGCGTGCGTTTACTACTTTCGCCTCCCCGAGGAAAGCAGCCACGGCCCAACCCGCACGACGTTTTCGGTTCGGCTCTCGCGGCTGCTTCCGCCCTTATCGTCACTCTCGTTTGCCCAGATCGTGTCGCGGTCGCTTGCCCAGATTATTTCGCCGACCAACTTTTCAATCCCCGCGGGCGTGGCTCTGAACCAGGCCCTGCAGGAGAACATGCTGTGCATCCTCGTGACTGTTTGCACCAGTGTGCCCAGCTGCATCGTCGGAAGGCCGGGCACATCCAAGACTCTCAGCATGCAGTTGATTGCGCAGAATATGCGAGGCGAGATGTCGCCCCTGCCCTATTGCCGCAAGCTACCCTCGGTTGACCCGTTCTTCTGCCAGGTATTTACTTTTTTAAAAATTATTAATTAAATTATTTTCAAAAATTATAGTGTTCGAAAGACACCGAGTCAAACGACATCAGTGCCATCTTTGATCGCGCGATCGATCGCCAGGAGACGTACAACAAACTCGAGAGGAACCACCCCGGCCACGGAACTCGCACCAAGGCGGTGGTCTTCATGGACGAGGCCGGTTTGCCCAGCAAAAATCGCATGGTCCTCAAAGTGCTGCATCAGTACGATTAAAAAAATATTCCTTTTTTTTTAAAAATAAAATAAAATAATATTTTATTACTATTTTAATAGATATCTGGACGAGCGATTCGTTCCGTTTGTGGCCATCTCCAACAGCTCTTTCGATCCCGCCAACGCCAATCGTATGATGCAAGTGCGTCGATCGGACGGATCAAAGCAAGACACGTTCATCCTCACGCTCGGCTGCCTCGGTCTGTCAGCGTCGGCGAGCCCATACAACGTACGCGTCGCCAAGGCGCTGTGTGACGGGTGGGCGGACATCCTCAAGGACACGTCCCACCACTTTGTCGACAGTTTTCACCAGCGCGACTACATCTACATGTTGCGTCAGATCCAGCGCGAGTCGCTCGGTGTGGTCTCATCCATGTTCACCACGACACGGATCCTCCGAGCGATCGAGCGCAACTTTTCAGGCGTCCCCCAAGACAAATTTGCTTCCTTGGTGGGCATCTTTTTCCGCTCGCTGGTCAAGGCGGACGAGAGCCTGAGCATGCCCGAGCCGGCCCAATTCCGCGGCAGCATCGAGCTCCTGCATGAGGCCCTATCGCCTCCTCAAGCGATCACCGCCAAGACTGAAACAAGCATCTCACCATCATTGATGGATCAGATGGCCAAGATCAGGCCCCGTTTCAAGCTCCTGCTCGATCCGACCGACGATGACTCCAGCTACGGTCTCCTGTTTGACTTTGGCCTGCTCAAGCCCGAGGACACTGTCGTCATCCACATGAGCCTTTCTCCCAGCGACGACAGCGAACTCTACCGAGTCCAGCTCCTGTCCAAGATCAAGTATTGCATGGAAAAGGGTCTTCGGGTAAGCTTCGTCAAAAATTAATATGGTACCAATTCCTTTCTTCATTTATTCAGTTGCTGCTTGTGCGCACAAATTCGCTGCACGGAAGCCTGTACGACGTCTTCAACCAGAATTTCACCACGGTCCTGGGCGATGGATCACAGGGCGCGGGTGTGTACTCGATGATCGCTATTGGCTCGCGCACAGAGCACTGTCTCATGCACGAACGGTAATAAATGGAAAAATAATAATTTATTCTTAACAATGCCTTTTTTTTTTCTTTCCTATCTAGGTTCGAGTGCATTGTTCACGTTCGCGCATCCGACCGCGATGCCTTGCCTGCGCCGTTCCTCAGCCGCTTTGAGAAATACATTATCAATGTGGAAGATTTCTACCAGCTTCAAGTGGCCAGGTTTTCGCGCCACGATCAGACGACCATCGCCTTTGCGCGCGCCAAATGCAAAGAGTTTGTCGACGCCATCGGAGCCGATTCCCTCTACGGCGTCGCCAAGCACCCGACCACAACGACCGCGTCCCTCCTGCTCTCGCACATGAAGACCGACAAGGACCGGTGCTCGTTTGCCCCGTCCCACTCCTTGCCACCTCTGCGGTCTCTACAAAGCGACCTTGTCAGGAAGACCCTCGCCCTTCTCGGTCATCTACTGCGGATCCTGCCAGCCGAGGCCCTGATCAGCCGATTGCTTCCGGCCGTGTCAGATGACAAGCTCTTTGCCCAGATCTATTTCGACCACCAGGAGCATTTCAGCCTCGAGTCGTTCACGGCCAATGCGATCACAGCCACAGAGCGTCAGCCACAAAAGCACATTATCTATGTCCGCGCGACCGTGGCCTCGCTCTTCCTCAGCCAGCTCGTGGAGAAGTGGCCCAATCGACTGCAGACCGCGACAATGGTCCTTGAGCCCCACGGACAACAGTGCACCGTTCTCAAGCGATCGCTGGACGCATTTGTGCGCAACCCAGAGCAACGAGTTCTTTTCCTGGTGGTCAACGCGGCCGACAAGACCGACGAGACGGCGAGCCATGTGAGCTACCTGCGCAGCACCATTGACGAGCACGCAGCAGGAAACGGCCCCAAGCACTTTGTCGTGCTGATCGCGTTCCCACCCGAAAACATGTACATCTCCTCGTGCTACCCGACCGTCTTCTTCCGCAACTGGCAGTTCCACTTTTTCGACACACTCAGCTCTGGTGGATCGGTTTTCATCAAGCAGTTTGCGCAAAAGGTCCACGGCACCGGCGCCAGCAATGACGCGATCGACCCTGCCAATGCTGTCTACGTCAACAGCATCCTCTCTGCCACGCTGTACGAGTTTGCCGCACTGATGCGCCCTGCTGCCGACGCGGGGACCAAGGTGGAGCTGGACCTGATCGAGTCTGAGGAAGTTCGAGCCTTTTATGACCTCAAACGGGGCGCGCGGGAACGTGCCGCGAAACTTTCCAAGGCCCTGCAGTCGGTCGAGTCCATCTGGAACCATCTGCTCTCGCACGTCTTTGTCACGTTTAGCCGCGAATCCATAGTCCGCCTGATCCGCGACAAGGCAGAGAGCGCAATGCTGGGCCAGACCTTTGAAGCCCTTTCGGACGCGGTCGCCGGCGAGCTCAAGCAGTACGTGCGAGCCTACTGCACCTTGATCCTCGTAGAATTCGTCAAGGACATTGGGCTGGACTCGATGGTCCGCTTGGCCGGCTTGGGCGCCAAGCAGACAGTCGCGCATCTCTTTGCCCTCGTGGCTCTACCTGATTCCTCGCGGCTGGTCACGTTCAGGCCCGAGACGATCGCGTTGAACCAACCGTACCCGTTCAAGCTGTTTTTGTTCAGGCTTGTGCACGAGCGGATCGATCGCGCGTTCAAGCACGTCCGTGAGCGAGCCCTCCCCGCGACGGACCTCGGCGGCTTTGTGGACAAACTAGCGGTCCTGCTCGAAAAGGAGGCGGTCCTGGCCAACGTTTTTAGACACGAGCGCATCGGGTCGCACGTCGTCCAGTTCTACGTGCACGACCTCGTCTGCGTCAAGGGCAACCTGTTCTCCTCGAGCGGTGGCCGTGAGTCGGTCTGGCTCGCACGCACGCTGCAGCGCTGGATCATGGCAAAGATCGACTGCGCGACGGAGACAAACGGGTTGAGGATCATTGCGAGCGTCATTGGCACGCTCGATGCTAGCTCTGCCACATTCAACTCCCTCCTCCTCAGCGGCCGTTCTGCCGCTCGCTTTTACAGCGCAGAGGGATCAGCGTCTGTCTCGATCGAGCAACTGTCCGCTGCCCAGATCGAGGACGTCCTGCTCGAGGGAGTCTTCAAGCAGCTGTGGGCCCAGTTTGGCGCGTGTGTCCTCAATGGTGGCGACGATGCGCTCGTGGCCCAGTGGCTCGACGACCTGCATTTTTTGGCCAACCACTTTGGGCCGGGCGAGGCATTGCCGGGTCTGCGTTTCAAGGACATGCGCACCAAGATCGACTACATGCTCGTGGGTGGCCAGGTTATTTTACTCCCTATTGAGCGGCAGCGCAAGGCCATGCTCCTTAAAAGGTTGCACGCGGAGGGGGGCAGCAGCAAGAGCACAGCTAACTCGTCGTTCCTCCTCAAGTCGATCGCCGAACTGATCAAGCACGAGCTCACGTCGATCGTCCAGGAAACACACGTGCCTGCGTTGAAACTGCAGCAAGTGATCGCCACCATTTCGCAGTTTATTCGCTGGTTTGTGCTGTCGTCCACCACTGCTGCGATCCTGGAAAACTCCCGGTTTATCCTGGACTGGGTCCACGACCCTTTTGACAAGGATGACAACGATGAGGAGGAGGAGGAGGAAGACAAGGGCGAAAAGAACGAACGCCATCTGATGCAGCACATTTTCAACGTGCTCGCCAGCCACATGACCAGCAGCAAGCTCCTCAAGTCGGTCGCTGGCCGTCTCGCTGCCCATGCTAGCAAAACCACGGTCGCACCAAAGGACCTCGTCTACGCTCCCATCCATGATCGCCCACGTCACGGTGGACCAGAGGTCCTCACGTCCCGCCTCGCAGACTTTTACTATCAGTACGCCATCGAGCACGATCACGCCCCAACTGGTACCGCCCCTAAAACAACTAGCAACCTCCTCGAGGCCCTCGCCCAAGCCATGTCCGAGTACAAGCGTGTCGAGATCAAAGAGCCGACTCGGCCCAACAAGGAGGGCGTAATTATTCTCATCCTCACACGAGCGGTCATTCGTGAGCGCATCTATCGCACGTTCCTGTCCTACCTGGGCTCCTTTGCCGAGACCGCTGGGCTGACGGGAGACGACTTTGCCGCTGCGTCGCAGTCCTCGTCACCGCTGCTCAAGGAGGTCTACAAGCTCCTGACGGGTCCCGACTTTTGCGAGAACGGCCGCCTGCTGCTGATCGCACGAATGTACCACTCGATCAATCGCAGCTTCACGAAACGGTTCCTGTCGATGCCGAAGGCCCTCGAGGTCCTGGGCGATCCGCAGCCCAGCGGCTACGTTTACTATGTGGGCGATCCGAGCCAGGTCACGTTTGGGCTCGAGGACGTGCCCGCGTTCATGCTCTCGCCCGTGGTCCCGCAGTGGTCCTTCGGCGTTCCCTTTGAGCATCTGTACCCGCTCTACCCCGTGTTCCACTCCCTGATGGAGACCGCAGCGGCCACCGGCTCGTTTGCCCCGCTGCTCGACTGGTTTGCCCAGCAGCGCTCCTTTGGCGCAATCAAGCCGGGCGAGTGCCACATGCTGCTCGTGCTGGAAATGCACCATGTGTACAGCAGCAGCCGGCACAAACTGGCACCGCTCAGGGCCCTCCTCGTCGTGCCGCCCGGATCGCCCTCGCTGGTGGCCCTGGGGCTGGACCTGTTCCCCGAACACGTGCGCGCACTGCTCGCCTTTGTCGACCCCGAGACATTCTTTGCCAGCTTGCAGACCACCTATTTTGGCCGGCTGTTTCGCACGGCCGAGGCCGATCTGGACTGGGAGGACGTGCGCAAACGTCACGCGCTGGCCAACCTGCTTGCCCTGACAATGGGCAGCAGCTCGCGCGACCATCCCATATGGACGTTCACGTTTGCGCCCGAGAAGCTGCAAGACACCTTTGGCTTTGCGTCCGTGTACAACAAGGTCATCAGCACGTACCACTACGACTGCGGCACGGTCATCAACGAGACGGGTGTGTTCCGCAACCCACATCGCGACTCCATGGCCCCTCCTGCGCTCTACGTTGCGACGATCATGACACACGGGGCCCTCTGCTGGGCCCTGTCGATGAAGGCCGCTGCCACCGACACAACGGACGAGCTGCTGAGCAGCCTTGTGCCCAACATCCTCTCTCCCAACGCGCTGGACGAGGACGGTAATAACGTGCACGAAAAGTACGTGCACCTGGCTTTTTCGCGTGTATCCTCCGCGTGGGTCTTTCTGATCAAGGAGAGCAGGCCACGCGAGGACGTCCCGATGCTGTTCAATCGTGTGGTGGAGCGGTACGCGTGGTTGGCCCCTCAGCAGTCGGGCGAGTGCTTTAGTGCCACGTTCAACTCGTTTGCCCACAAGGTCCGGGCCGAGAACCTGTTCACCCTCGAGATCGTGTGCGCAGTGGACGAAAACATGCCCGCTTTCTTTGTCAACCAGGCCGAGCAGGCGGCCAAAGCAGAGAGCTACTGGACAGCGTACTCGTCCACGGCCATCCGCGACACCGCGAGCCATCTGATGGCCTCGCTCAGCAGCACCCAGTCGGATCGGGACTTGACGTTGCTGCGCGACTACTGCGCCCATCGCGGCGAGTTCCAGCTGTTGCGTGAGCTCCCGATGCTGCTTCGGCTCTACAACCTGCTGCACTCGTCGCTCCACGGGCTGGTCACGGCCGACGAGGCGCTCAACAACCCGCTCAAGTACTTTGTGGATCATGGCCTGCTCCGCGCCACCTGCCCGCCCAAGGAGGTGGCCACGATCATCGCCGAGGGGTACGCCGCGTTCAATCGCGTGCACAGCGGACTCAAAGGGGCCCTCCAGGGCGGCGTGTGCTTGACCAAGGACGATTTTAGCCGCATCGACTACGGCAAGACGTCGCTGGCCTACCTGCTCACGTTCCCCTCGCAGGACATCAACGACGTGCTGATAAAGGTCATGACGGCCCTCATCGCCGTTCCAAACAGCTTTTTGGCACGCGTTGTCGGCTACTACCACACTGAAGAACAGCAGCAGCAAACCAGCGCCAAGGGGGGCGATACCGTGCTGGAGGAGGAGGATGAGGAGGAGGAGGAGGATGAGCATCGCCGTGTGTTTGGGCTGCTACTAGGTGCAATCAAGCTGTCTGCGTCAACAAAGGAGGACAACTTGGAGGTCATGCAGGCCAGCCCCCGTGCTCGCCGGCTGCTGATCACGGGCGATGCCGACAAACACGAGTACCACCGCTTTGCTGCCCTTGCCGAGTCCACACGATCGCCCGATGCCGCTGCCGCAGCCAACGAGTACTTTGACCTTCGTGGGCTGCAGCTG
>Ga0302230_10001151_pt1 | contig 17992 bp, 8 predicted proteins | sample II_Palsa_N2_1_FD_193523 | JGI IMG/M metagenome (GOLD analysis project Ga0302230, IMG submission 193523) | Peat permafrost microbial communities from Stordalen Mire near Abisko, Sweden - II_Palsa_N2_1 | ecosystem: Environmental > Terrestrial > Soil > Palsa > Peat permafrost | place: Sweden... | reverse complement strand
CACAAGGTCCGAAGGATTTTATCGACTGTGTTTGCCTGGACGGTTGGACTTGTGACTTTCTGACTGCGCGGCGGGAGGGCTTTCAAGGCGGCTTCAATAGCCGGTTGGGCGTGGGGCCGATCGAGGCGGTAGGAAACCTTGGGACATTAGCTGGCCGAAAGGAGATGCTGGATACGACTGCGGTGCACTTTGACAGTGGCCGTGCGATGAATGGCTTCGGTTGGGTGACGGCAATTTGGGAGGTATCAATTGGTCACGATGCGGATTTGACCTATTGGCTTGAGACTGTGCGGGACAGGTGGCCCGACACCCGAGTGATCACTGAAGGGGAGTTCGGCATGGAGTGGAGGAAGCACTATCGGGACAATACGAGGCTCAACTACCGTTTCGATGCTAAAGGGACTGGGGCTCCGGGTTCAGAGAAGGAGCTGGAGATCCAGTGGTTCATGAACAGAGAGTTTCGACTGGAGTTGTTGCATGACTGGAAGACTGGCAGCGCGCCGATGGTGATCGACTTTACCCGTTATTACTTGAAGGCGGAAGAACCTGAAGGCCTGCAGCGCGAGTGGAGTCTGATGAATGTGCTGAATCAGAAGAGCATTCGACCGCAAGACAAACCAAGGCAGTTGAAAAAGCTGACTCCCGAAGACCAGCGTCTCATCTATGCTAGGTACCCGGAGCTCAAAAGCCAGGCTTGACGGGCCTTGAAATAGTTTACTGATGCATACGGACAATACGGATCAAAGGTCCTTTATTGAAATCGATGTTTCTTTGATCGACCGTTCCGATATTTCAGATGCACTCCTCTTGACAGTCAAACGACCGGCCTTTTGCATCGGTTCGATCGTTTATCCAGTGGCCAACGCGAGAAGTTCGCCGAGGCTAAGAGCCGAGTTTGACTCGGTACCCCGGGGCATGGATGGAGCGATTACAAGGGCTTGACTGTGATCTTCAAACCAAACGAGAAACGAAGAGCGTTCCGATCCCGGCAGGCGTTGTTGGTTGATCCACTGATAGTAGGCACCCATGTCCGCGTCAATCAGGGAACCTACGAAATCGTATTCAGGCTTGCTGTTGTTGCTGGATATCAGTTCATTCATAGGTCTCTCCCGCTGGCGGGGGGCAAAGCGCACGAACAAGGTGAGCGGTTGCGCCCTTCGCAAAGATTCTCGCGCCGCCCACTGGGCAAACGTCGTGCTGAATATCTGAGTCCCAGAACCCTCCGTAAGCAGCTTAACCTGAAAGCGCTCCAGCACTTCGTCTCCTGATTTGTCCATATTGAGATCAGCGGGAGACAGACGCGCCAAGTGTGTGCGTAGTTCCTCGGGGCCCATCCCCGGTTTCTCAATTTCTATCTGAATATTTTTCAGCAATGCGGAGCGTACGGGTTCCAAATTCTGAAACGACACGCAGCTCAGCAACGGGCTGTGATCGACTGCCTGACCTCCGTCCACATACCAATGTCCATAGGGAATGGGATGTGCCTGCGCTCTGGCTGCGACCGCGTTCAGCAAAAGTTCGACACCGTTTTCGTGCTTGACCTGCTTGAAATAGGTGCCGTGCTCCCGAAGATCACGAAAGAGGGGCGCGTCATATGACGCTACACCCTGTCCAATGGCTGCGATTCCGAGCCTGTGCATGGCAATCGGTTCGGGCACCGCTACGATCTGAGAACGATTGCCGTAAGCGATCGCAGCCTCCCGGAACGCATCCAGTTGGCGAGTGGTCCAAAGATATGCTGATAGCTGCTCGAGGAACTGAGCTGGCTGGTTGACCCAATCGAAGTTTTCAAGCTTCGACGAGAGTGACAGCCGCGAAAATGTTTGAAACCACTCTTTGATCTGCGCTAGGGCAAGAGAGCTGAGAGTACTAAGCTCCTTGTCGATTGCTGTGCGCTCTGCGGGAAACTTGAAGTCATACTCAATTACCTCGTTCAACAGACTTGGCAGGAAGCTGAGCGGAAGCCGTTGCAGCGCTTCCAGGTGAGCCGTGACGAGCTTTCTTGCCTCGGGCGGATACCCGGCGAACTGTTCGGCTTTGAGATCGCTTGGCAGCATTAGCTATAACAACTCATGGATCGGCTTGCCTTGTGACAGCCTGGGTGAGAATCCCATCATCTCTCCGAGAGTAGGCACAAGGTCGATAGACTGTACCGGCCGGTCATAGACAACTCCCTGACGAACACCTGCACCCAGGGCCATCATCCAGGTTGTACGGGACGCCGTATCACCAGTGCGATGGTGCTGAAATCCGTTCCCGCCAGCATCATCGTCAGCATCCCGGCCAAAATCGGGGAGAATAAACATCGTCGTATTCCCTGCGTATTCGGGCTCGGCCTGTACCGCTTTCCAAAGCTCTGCACAAAGACGGTCTGTACGCCGAATCGCTTCAACATAAAGCGAGTAGGAGCCAGAATGAGCGATGTCGATATCGTGCATCGTAATCCAAAGCAGACCGGGGGATTCACGTTGCATCAGACGTTTCGCAATGTACACAGATAGTTCGTCTGGGCTTGAGAGAGTCCGAGCATGGGCCATAAAATCATCGACCGAAAGCTTCAATATTGCTTCCATCTGCTGCAGTTCCAACTCGCCTCCCCCAATCTGCGGCGTATAGAGGGGGGTCTCGTAGTTGTCACGCAGTAGATGGTCATAGTGTGATGCTGCTCCGGAGGCGGCCACACTCAGCAGATGCTTTGGCAAGATGACTCTGGCTCCCAAACCCGGACCATAGGAACGATAGTCGCTCTCGCCAATTCGGTTAAAACCGTTGCTGGGTGCGACGACCCATGTGCTTGATGAGGGTCGGTTCAGATCCTTACGAAAATACTCGAATACGGTCGGGTGTGCGGGCGGAACTGTTGAAAAGTTATTGAGAGTTTCGTAGACTCCTGTCGCCAGGCTTGCGGTCGCCACATAATGACCCAATATCCCCTGATTTATCACGTGAGTGAAAAAACTCGACTGGGGCGCCAAGTCCCGGAGCATATTGGGGATATTTTCCTGTCCCTGAGGGGAGAATGTCTCCTGGTCTCGAGCGCCTCCGCCAAAAGTAACAACGATCATCTTCCGCTTCTTTGCTGACGACTCTCCATACACAAAGGGGCTACCGCTCATCAGGGCGCTTCCCAACGCCAGCCCAGCCGAATTTCGCAGAAAGTCACGTCTGCTACGACCAAGATGCCAGGCGGGTTCGCCTTTCGCATGAATCGTTTTGCTGAATGAGGATGAATCCGTCAATTCAAGTTCACCTGATGTCCCATGGGCCCCGATTGTGCATCAACTTTTTCACTGTGCCTGCTTCATGGCGTACCTTATGCCGCCGCAGAAGTGCAAGATTCATGGCTTGGCGGCTGGGCCTGACTTCGCCGAATAGACGAATTGCTGGACCTCGGCCCTTTCTTTGTCGACTGCGGCTAACCGTTGCTTCTCGAGCTGTTGATAGACCGCGAATTCCTGTTGAGCCTGGTCCTTTTGACCGGCGTGAACATAATACTGCCCGAGACGGTAATGAGCATCTGGAAGATTGGGATTCAGTTCCAATGCTCGCTGATATTCAGGAAATGACTTGTCGAACTCATGCTGATCAGCATAGAGGATGCCTAATTGCAAGTGCGTTTCGGGAAGTTTTCCATCCAATGCGATCGACTTTTGCAGGAGGGACTCCACCGCTCGAAAATTCACGCTGGAATTTTCCAGCCGCTTTCCCTTCCATAAACTCATCGCGTAATAGTACTGGGCTAGCGCGTTGCCAGGCTGCAGCTCGGAGTAGCGTTGAAATGTGCGAATTACATCATCTGCCTGATTCGGAGAGCTCAGATAGGACTTGGACAGAAACAGATAGCAGCGAGGATCTGCAGGGTTTAAATCTGCTGCAGCGAGCAAAGACTTGATCGACTCCTCGTACCTGCTCAGCGAATACAGCGCCATTCCCTGCCCGATCAACAGCCTGGGCGAGTCTGGATAACGTTGGATAGCCTGCCAAAAGACTTCGATGGCAGGACCGTATGTCCGATGGAGGAGGAGTTCGCTTCCCCAGGCAAAGAGATTGTCCTCGCTTGGATCCATTTGAGCGGCAATTTCGAACTCGTTCGCCGCCTGCACAAATTTTCCATCTTTCTCATCGATCTGACCCAGAAGATTGTGCAATTCTCCTGTGTTCCTAAGTTGCAGAAGCTTTTCGGTAAGCGTCCGCGCATCGCCGAGCCGCCCGGTGAGAAGGTAGGCCAGAGCCAAATCGTAACCGTTAGCGTAAGAGGAAGGATTGATTGCCTGAGCATGTTCTAGAAGAGGGAGCGCAACCGAGATCTTATTCGACTGAATGTAGAAATCAGCCAGGTTATGATTAGCCTCGAAATCCTGAGGCTGCAAAGCGAGCGCCTTACGGAACTGTATTTCAGCCAATTCAGGTTCATCGGAGTTGGACAGGCATGTCGCTAGATTCATTCTCGCGACGGCCGAATCCGGTTTCAATCGGACGGCTATTTCCAGTTGCTCTGCAGCCTTTTTATTCTGCGACTGTGCGGCGTAGACCAACCCAAGAAGCTCGTGAACTTCAAAGCTTTTCGGTAAATTGGGGACGATGATCTCCAACTGAGCGGCAGCCTCAGTCAACTTTCCCGCATGATATAGAGTTACTGCGGACTGAAACTGACTCTCCAATTTTTGGCTCCGGCTGTCCTGAGCAGTCGATGCCCTACTCGCAAATACCGTGCAAACCAGAAGTGAGCAACTAAGAACCGCAAGCCGCAACCGGAGACTATGAGTCACAATCGACCTCTGTGATCGTCGCGCAAGCGAATGCTGCGCGATGTAAAACAACTCGGAAGTACGCGTCTGCAAGCGCGCACTTCCGGTCGTTCAACAAGCTAATAGTACAACTTCAGAGCAAATTGGATCTGTCTCGGATCATACGGCGCATCGCGAGTCGATCCGATCTCTCCAAAGGAGGAGCTGGTGAAGTTGCCCGAGTTTGGTACCGGAGTCACCCCGTTACCACCGAAGTTAGGCGCGTTGAAGTTCGGGTGATTCAGGATATTGAAGAACTCGGCCCGGAACTGCAGCGAAAAGCGCTCGCTGAGCTGCATGGCTTTGAACGCTGAGAAGTCGAACCGATGGAATCCCGGCCCTGTGGTGGTTGATGGACCGGCGCCCAAAATCGCATTTCCGGTTAGAGGAAAGCATCCGGTGGGTGCAACTGCGCCCAGCGGGCAAGGTTGCTGGAAGGCTGCAGGGTTGCCGAACCAATTGAGTTTTCCGTTCGAGTCCGTATGCAGCCCAAGCTTCTGACTCTGTCCAGGCACTTGCACATCATTGCAATACGTTCCGGAGGTTGTTGCGGTTGGGCAAGTAAGGGTGATCGGTTGGCCGCCCTGGAGAGTTACGATCCAGTTCACGCTCCATCCACCGACAACTGCATTCTCAAGCTTGCCAGCGCCGGCCACGAACTTCTTATCCTTGCCGAACGGCAGTTGATATCCGCCGCTCAGATGGACCACATTTCGGATATCAAAGTCGGCCAGGCCGTAATCGAATCTGGGGCCAAGTCCCGGGACATACGTTGCCCGGTATCCACTCGAATTACCCGTACTGCCTCCGTTGAGGAGGTCGGCGGCATCCGAAAGCGTCTTCGAGTAGGTGTAGGTAACCAGATAGCTCAATCCGCTCGAGAACTGCTGTTCAAGTTTGGTTTGCAGGCCGCTGTAGTTGCTGAGCCCAAGAGTTTGCTGATAGCTGGCACCCTGGGAAAAATCTGGAAACGGCACGAAAGGAGTTGTACTCGTATTGGCTGGTAGCAATTGAGAGACCTCATTGTTACCGATCCCAACTTGTAGGTTATTGGCATTCGTAAATACGTACGCCACCTGCGCGGACATTGTGGGGGTAATCGCGTATTGGAGAGTGAAGTTAGTGCTGAGGGTAACCGGTGTTATGAATTTGAACTGAAGTCCCTGGAGACTCAAGCCGGCAGCGTTCACCGCGAGAGGTGTAAAGGAACTGCAGCTGAGACCGGAGCCAATCGGCGCGCTTCCGCCCGGACCTGCGGTCGGGCACGTGCCGTAAGGGTTGGGGCCGCTACCGAAGGGTGCGGAGTCGGTAGTTCCCTTGTAGTCGAAGTTGTAGACGAAGGGATAGTTCTCACCGATATTTGGCCCGTAACCCTGGCTCTCAAACGAGTTATAAAAGAGGCCGACACCGCCGCGCATCACAAACTTCGGGGTAATTTGATAGGCGAAGCCTGCGCGCGGTGCAAAGTTGGACTTCTGTGTCTGAACGAGCGCTTTTCCGTATTTGTTGGTTTGCTCAAGCGCAATTCCGTCCTTAGCCAGTAGGTCGATGAAGCCGTTGCCATCAAGAGAAGGGTTATTGGCGGTCGAGGACAGTGACCTATCGGCCTTCCCTGACGCCGGGATTAGATAGGTGGGTGCTCCATTTGGAGGACCGCTTTGAACAAAGTTAGCCTGAGCGCCATTCGATTCGGAGATTGGGCTGAAATAATCCCAGCGCAGGCCGAGATTCAGGGTCAACCTAGGAGTGACCTTCCAGTCATCCTGGAAGTATGCGGCGAGGTAACTTCTAGTGTCATAGGTTTTGCTGATGTTGGATGCATGTATCTCGTTCGCGCCTCCCACAAACCCGACTCCACCGTCGCCTGGATAGGTGGCTGCCTCTGGTGTCAGCAGGAATTGTGCGCGACCGGTCTGGTCGCCGGATTGGCCCGGAACACCTGCAAAGTTGCCGTTGAAGTCGAATTCACCTCGCGAGTAAGCAGGCTGCAGCGTATTGAAGTGAACATCCTGATACTCGACGCCCATCTTGAAACTGTGTTTCCCATAGATCTTGGTAAAGTCATCCACAACCTGGAGAGTCTGGCTGACTTCGTCGGAGGGCAGGTAGTCGTTGCTACCCAGCTCATTTAGACCGCCGATGACGATCGCCGGGAGACCACCGTTCTCAGAAGACTGCGGGATACCCTGGATCCCATATTGTGCAGGGATGCCCTGGGTGCTTCCTTCCGGGCCGGATCGAGTAGTGTGCAGGTGGTTGAAGCCGACACGCGCCACGTTGACCGCGTTCGGGGTAAACACATGGGTCCAAGCCAAAACAGCCTGATCGGATTTCGCTGTCTGGATCCCTTGCTGGAAGGCGCCTCCGTCTGCGATACCGCCGAAAGGCCCCGGAATAAACTGTGGGTCATCTACGTAGCTGAAGCGAACGAATATCTGCTCTTTTTGCGTGGGATTGTAGTCACCACGCACGTCGAAGGCGTTGCGATGCTCAAATAGATTTGGACTTGATACGAAGTTCGAGGTGAGGCCCGAGGAGGTCGGCGCTGGGTAGAGACCAAGCAGCTTGACCGCATTCGGATCCAGACGGGAGGCAGGGATTTGGTTCAGGTTGCAAGTTGCCAGAGAAAAAGTCAGGGTTCCTGCCGCACAAGAGCCGAAGGGATCGCGAACGTACCCAGTCTGAGTCGCGACGAGGTGGGAGACAGGATCAACCGCACCTGCAGTGACCGCCCGCGTCGTTGCAGGGTCCATAATCGTGCCATACGGTATCGACCGGCCGACATTGTCTATGCGCGGAGCGCCCGACTGCCCTGTAATCACGTCAGAGAGATTGGTGAAACCGCTGCTGGACTCCAAATTCGTCGGCACGGAAACACCAGATTGAGTATTACCCTGAACGCGCCGAAAGCCCTCATAATCGCCAAAGAAGAAGAGCTTGTTCTTGATGATTGGCCCTCCGATGGTGGCCCCGAACTGGTTGAACCGCAACTCTCCTTTTTTGGCTTCGAAGTAGTCTGCGGCGTCGAGCTTGTCATTGCGGAAGAACTCCCAAACCGCGCCATGGAGGCTGTTTGTACCGGACTTGATCGTGGCATTGAGAACGGCGCCAGCGGAACGACCAAGCTCAGCACTAAAGTCTGCCGTCTGTACCTTGAACTCTGCGATCGCATCCAACGGAGGAAGAATGACGAAGTTAGTTCCGTTCAGAAAGTCGACTGCGTTAGAGTTGTTGTCGATACCATCCAGCAGGTAGTTGTTCTGTGCCGGCCGCAGACCGTTAGCCGTAAAGGCTCCGGAGGCAGCGTTTCCGCGTGTGTCCGCCTGCGATGAATTCACACCAGCACCCAGCTGAGCAAGAAATGTGAAGTTGCGCCCATTCAAAGGCAGACTATTCACAGTACGTTCGGTGACAACTTGTCCGACCGACGATTCGTCCGTCTCCAATTGCGGTGGCTCGGTCGTTACCTCAACTGTGGAAGATGCCGAACCAACCTGCAACTGAAAGTTGACCTGCAAGTTTTGCCCGACTGCCACTGTCAGGTTTTTCTGGGTGGTCTTAGAAAAGCCCGAACCTGTGACCGTTATGGCGTAGTGACCGATCCTCACGGGGGAGAATATATATACGCCAGAATTGTTTGTATTGGTCTCAAGGGATAGACCTTGGTCCGTATTTAGCAGGATCACGTGTGCATTAGGGACAGCCGCACCGGTAACGTCCAGGACGGTGCCATTGATTGCTCCCTCGTCGACTTGGCCGAACATGCATTGAGTTCGCGCCAGCAGAAAGCATAAGGCTGTAATGGTTATGTAGACGGTACGTCTAAGACAACTCAAACTATTGCGTCCGGTAGCCATCCTAATGACCTCAGTTTTTCTTTACACTCATCGCACTATGATCGATTGGAAGCACTTTTTAGAGAGCCTCTGATAAACGTCTGTGGGTGAAGTAACCGGTTACATTAGAGTAACCGGGAGAAATTTAGATCAATCGAAATGGGTTTGTCAATCAAAAGGTTGAGGCTGCCATCCGCAAATTTAATGGCATCTGACACCTTGGCGCATATGGTCGGATGATTTTGGGCCTGGATCTCCTTGGTGCTAACATTGCCGTCTACACGGAACTCGCTGAATGTCGGATGACAAAAACGAAAAGCAAATGCTCTCCCGACGGAGTCTCCTCAAGAGCCTGGGATTGGCACCCATTCTCTTCCGTCCAGCATCTTTCTATGCTTCGTTTCTGCCTTTCCCTCCGAACACCCTCCTGAGGCCAGCTTCGGGCATCTCCTTTTCTGATGTCCGTCTGAGGCCCCACTACCCGGCGAAATCACCTCTGGAAGACGTTCTCCGGCTTGTGGCTCCGGGTTCGGATGAATACGTAACGGAGAAGTATGCCTTCGAGATCGGAGCACTACTGAATCTGTGGAGTGGGTCGCTCAAGGCATCGGTCCGCGATCTTTCAGTCGTGGCCGGGTTTCTGGATCCTTCAGTCGAAGCTTCTTCGCTTACTCCGGCAAAGAAAACCACGCTGCGCTCAGGGGATGGAATCGATATCGTCAGGAGACATTTTGATACTCAGATCGTTCATGGACGAGAACGATTTCTCCAGGCGATCCGAGACTGGCTGGGAGAGGTCTCACGAATAGGAACCGCCGAATTCGACATTATTGGCATCGAAGAAATCGCGAACGTTCCACTGACAGTTCGTCTCGATATCCGATATGACATTGTCTCCACTCGAAACGATCAACGTCGTGAGGAGCGCGTTGGATCGTGGCGCACCGAGTGGTCGCACGATGAATCGCGAAGCCCATCGGAGGCCTGGAAGGCTCACAGATGGGAGGCCAGCGAAGAAGTACTCAGCGTCACGGACGAGTCTTGGTTTATCGACGTGACGTCTCAGTCTTTCGGTGGAGCGGAATCCTACACAACTCAGATGCTTCGCGGTTCCGATTATTGGCGTACGGTCCTGGATGGCGCATGCGGGATTGATGTTTACGGCAACAACGGCGTGGCCGCAGGCGACTATAACAACGACGGGTTTGACGATCTCTATGTCTGCCAACCGGCAGGACTGCCCAATCGGCTTTACCGAAACCGGGGTGATGGAACCTTTGAAGACGTAACAGAGATGTCGGGAGTTGGAGTATTGGACAATACGGCGTGTGCTCTCTTCGCCGATTTCCAGAACAACGGGCTTCAGGACCTTTTGGTGGTTTGCGGAAGCGGACCCTTGCTCTTTCTAAACAAAGGGGACGGAACGTTCGCAATCAAGCGTGATGCTTTCAAATTTACCAACCCTCCTCAGGGATCGTTCACACATGCGGCAATCGCCGACTACGATCGCGACGGACGTCTCGATATTTACTTCTGCCTTTATAGCTACTACCTTGGCCTCGACCAATATCACTATCCAGTTCCCTATTTCGACGCCCGCAACGGTCCAGCCAATTGCCTGCTGCACAACGAAGGGAACGCAACCTTCGTCGAGAAGACTGAAGCGGCTGGATTGAACACTGATAACAATCGCTACAGTTTCGCCTGCGCATGGGGCGAATCCACTTCCAACGGTTTGCCTGATCTTTACGTAGCCAATGACTTCGGACGGAATAGCCTGTACCGCAACAAGGGCGATGGAACGTTCACAGTGGAATCGAGTGCAGCTCACGTCGAGGACGTGGGCGCCGGAATGAGTGCCTGCTGGTCTGATTTTGATAACGATGGAAGACAGGATATTTACGTTGCGAATATGTGGTCGTCGGCTGGCCAGAGAGTTTCAACACAAAGCCACTTTCAGGAAAAATCTCCAGAGAAGATCCGGTCACTCTACCGGCAACACGCGCGAGGTAATACGCTCTATCGAAACCTGGGTAATGGTGAGTTTCAAAATGTCAGCCAACAAGCTCGGGTTGAGATGGGACGATGGGCCTGGTGCTCAGATTTTTGGGATTTCGATCATGACGGCTACCCTGACCTCTACATCGCCAATGGCTACATCTCCGCGCCTGAGCGGACGGCTGATTGGGGCGATCTAGGCAGTTTTTTCTGGCGGCAAGTGGTAGCAAAATCTCCTGAGGACGCCACGCCGTCTTTGGCTTATGAGCATGGATGGAATGCCCTGAACGAATTGATTCGGTCGGACTACTCCTGGAGTGGCCATGAAAGAAATGTAGCTTTCGTAAACAATCGCGATGGGACGTTTTCCGAAGCTTCGGGTGCACTCGGACTAGACTTCCCAGAAGATAGCCGCTCCTTCGTTCTTGCCGATCTCGACCATGACGGCCGCCTGGAGGTGATTCTCAAAAACCGCAATGCGCCTCAACTACGAGTTCTACATAACGTAATGAAGGACATCGGAGGCTCGATCGCATTCCGTTTACGAGGAACAACGAGCAATCGCGATGCGATCGGAGCGGCCATTACAGTGGAAACGGAAGGTCTTAGTCAAACAAAGTATCTGCAAGCAGGTTCTGGATTTCTGGCCCAACATTCGAAGGAGATGTTCTTTGGAGTTGGAGAGTCGAAAAAAACGATCCTGGTTACGGTCCGGTGGCCAAGCGGTCTCACTCAGAGATTCGAACGTATACCGGTAGATCACAGAATCGAAATTGAGGAAGGGGCCTCAATCTTTATCGCCAAACCATTCGCCCCTTCAAACCTTTCCAATTCGCACTCGGAGTCGCAGCCTTTACAGCAGTTGCCCCCCCAGGTGGATACCTGGCTCATCGAACCCCTAAAAGCACCAAAGTTTTCCCTACCCGATCTCTCGGGCAACATGCGAGACCTTCAATCACTGAGGGGCAGCTTCGTGCTTCTCAATTTCTGGGCGACAACCGCGCCGCTTAGCCAAGACCAGCTAAAACTGATTCACCAGCACCAGATAAAGCTCGCCGGCCAACTGAACGTTCTAGCGATCGGCGTAAACGAGGCGAACGACCTCGACAACGCGCGCTCTTTCGCATCTCGGGAAAAATTCTTCTTTCCAGTAGTTTTTGCGACGGCAGATGTTGCGGGAATCTATAACATCATCTATCGCTATATGTTTGATCGCCGCAGGGATCTTGCGATTCCGACCTCCTTCCTGCTGGATAAAGAAGGCATGATTGTTAAGGTTTATCAGGGACCAATTGTCATTGAGCGTCTGCTGGAGGATGTAAAATCTGTCCCAACCACGACAGCCGGTCGCATGCAAAAGGCGATGTCGTTGGGCGGAGCACTCTACCAGGAAGCGTTTCTGCGCAATGACTTTACCTATGGCATAGCGTTCTTCCAACACGGTTATCTGGAACAGGCTGCAGAGTCATTTCAACAGGTCATCGCCGCAAAACCGGACGACCCTGAAGGCTATTACAATCTGGGAACACTCAACCTGAGGAGAAATGAATTCAAGCAGGCACGCCAATATCTTGAACAGACTTTGAAATTGCGCCCAAACTATCCTGAGGCTTGGAACAATCTTGGTATGATAGCAGCGCAGGAAGGCAACCCAGACCAAGCTATTCAGGACTTTCAACAGTCTCTGCTTCTGAGACCAACCTTCGCCATCGCACTCCTAAATCTGGGAAACGTCTATCGGCGGCAGGGGGTATTCGACAAAGCACAAGAATGCTTGAATCATGCACTTGAAATTGAACCTGACGATCCGGAAGTCAACTACAGTCTCGGTATGTTCTACACACAGCAAAATCAGATGCAGCGCGCATCGGCCTATTTGCAGAAAGCAGTCCAACTGCGACCGGATTATCCTGAAGCCTTGAACAACCTTGGCGTTCTCTTTGTGCGTGAACAGGCTTATGACAAGGCAGAAGAGCAGTTCAAGACTTGCATTCGAATTGTCCCGAACTTCGATCAGTCCTATCTCAATCTTGCCCGGCTTTACGCATTGCAGAATGACAAGGGAAGAGCGAAAGAAGTTTTGCAGAATTTACTACGAATCCAGCCCCAAAACTCGGGTGCCAGTCAGGCCATGGAAATGCTGAGCACGATGCCTTGATGAACACCTCGTATGGCGAAATCGAAGCTACAGACTACCCTTATAATCGCAGTCTATGAATTTCCCCCGACGGCGGTTTCTTGGTTCCTCTCTTTTTGTGCTAGGCAGTACGCTGATGGATGTACTAGCGACTCCACTCTGGCAATGGAGAGATCCAACGCTCGTGCAAGCCGCAGCCTCGAATCCCACAATGTCTCCAGTTCAGTTTGTCGACGTCGCGCAGCAAGCCGGACTGAATATCCCTACAGTATGGGGTGGGGTCGACCATAAACGTTCCATCATCGAAGCCAAGGGAAGCGGATTGGCCTTTTTTGACTACGATCACGACGGATGGCTAGATATCTATCTTACGAATGGAAATCGACTCGATACACATTGGCCCCCTGGGAAAGCGCCGATGTCTCATCTGTACAAAAACAATCGAGATGGAACATTCACCGATGTCACCGAGAAGTCAGGGCTGGGGGTTACCGGCTGGCAGACAGGCGTCTGCGTTGGGGACTACAACAATGATGGATGGGATGACCTTTTTTGCTGCTTCTGGGGTCACAACATACTCTTCCATAACAATGGCAATGGCACCTTTACGGATGTCACGCATAAAGCAGGTCTTTATGAAGAAGGCATCCGTTGGGGTTCAGGTTGCACTTTCCTCGATTATGACAGGGACGGCCATCTAGATCTTTTCGTATGCAACTACATCAAGCTGGATCCAGAGAAGATTCCCGCGGCCAATGATACGCATTACTGCCAGTGGAAAGGTGTCCCTATCATGTGCGGCCCACGGGGTCTCCCTGGCGGTATGAACATTCTTTATCACAACAACGGAGACGGCACCTTTACCGACGTCTCTCAGAAGGCGGGCATCCTAAAACCCGGCCCTCGTTACTCCATCACCTCCGTCTCCTACGATTTCGATAATGATGGTTGGCCGGACATTTACGTAGCAGTGGACTCTGAGCCAAGCATTCTCTTCCAGAACAATCACGATGGCACTTTCACCGATGTAGCGGTCATGGCCGGTTGCGCTTACAGCGACGGTGGTCACGAGCAAGCCGGAATGGGCGTTGCCGTTGCCGACTACGACTGTGACGGGTGGTTCGATATCTTCAAAACCAACTTCGTAGACGATACTTGCAACTTGTACCATAACAACGGCGATGGCACTTTCAGCGATCTTACCTTTGCTTCCGGCGTCGCGGTCAACAATCGCTACGTCGCATGGGGATGCGGGTTTATTGACTACGACAACGACGGCTGGCAGGACATCCTGCAGGTAAACGGGCATGTTTACCCTGAGATTGACAGCTATCATCTCGACCAGACTTTTAAGAATCCAAGGCTGGTCTACAAGAATCTCGGCAATGGTCGATTCAAGGACATTTCCTCGGAGATGGGACCCGGAATCTCCGAACATTATTCTAGCCGCGGTGCGGCCTTCGGAGACTATGACAACGACGGCGACATGGATGCGCTAATTCTGAACATGAATGACCTGCCATCGCTTCTTCGCAATGACGGTGGCAACAAAAATAATTGGATCAAGATCAAGCTTGTAGGAACCAAGTGTAATCGAACCGCCATCGGGGCGAGGGTGCGGGTCATCACGGAAAAACATACGCAAATGGATGAAGTCAACAGCGGCACAAGCGTCATGTCGCAAAATGATTTGCGGCTTCACTTCGGTTTGGGAAAAGTGGGGATGGTAGATGCGATCGAAGTGAAGTGGCCAACCACTCAGAAGACCGAGAGATTCACGCAGGTCAAAGCGAATCAGATACTCACCATCCGCGAGGGTGATGGTATTGTCGGAACGATAAAGCCGCTCTCACAGTAGTGCCTTCTTCGAACAGGGATTAAGGAATAAATTCCACTTGCTGGCGCGCTCATAAGTCATCGGATCGACGTCAAGATTAGTGCCTTCTTGCATATTCACTGTGCTCTGGGATCAAGTGACTGACCCTGTAGAACAATCAAGAACTGTTTGATCTCCCGTCTCTGCAGGTCAATAGCATCAGCCTGTTGCTTCTCGATTTCATCATGAAGCAGGAATTCCCTGCTGGCCTTTGCCGGTTGGGCCGTCCGATCATAGGCGACACCCAGTCGATAATGCGCCTCGCCTGATTGCGGATTCACTTCAATCGCCCTAGTGTAGAAATCGATCGCCTTCTCGTAATTCTGTTGGGAAGAATAGAGAATCCCAAGTTGCAGATAAGCTTCCACACAATGGGGGTCGTTCTTTACAGCCTTTACAAGCAGGGTTTCAGCTTCTTCCAGAGCTCCCCGATCCGCCGGCTGCTTTTGCCGCTTCAAGATAGCCATTGCATAAAAGTAATTCGCGAGAGAGTTTTGTGGTTGTTTCTTCACAAATTGTTCCAACTTCTGCTCAACGCATGGCAATGGCGCCGGTGCCGCTATCTCAATCTTGCCCATGAAGATATATGGTGCAACGTCAGTAGGATTCAAGTCGGAAGCCTCGCAGAGTCGTAGTGCTGCCTGATCATAGAGAGCACCTGCGAAGAGCGCTGTACCAAGCCCAGTCAGCATTCTGGATGATTTTGGATATACCTTTGCTCCATTTCTAAGGACCTCCACAGCTTGCCACACAGCCCTGTGCAGTAATAACTCCGATCCCCATTCAAAGTAGTTTTGTTCGCTTGGATTCAGGCGGACGGCCTGCTCATCTTCATGTACTGCAGCCAAGGGATCGTTTAACTTCTCATCAATCTCTCCCAACAAGTGATGCAGATCCGCGGTATCGTTGTGCTCCAGCAGCCGCTGCACTTGTTCACGGGCCTGCGAGAACTCGCCCGCTTCTTTGTAAGCCATCGCCAAGTCGTGAGCATTGCCAATCATCGCAGGATTTATCTGGTATGCAGCCTGTAGCAGCGGGATGGCATCCAGATACCTACCGGCATGGAGGTAAAATTCGCCAAGCTGATGATTGCCTTCGAAACTCCCAGGAGATCTGGCAAGAGAGGCACGCAGCTTCCGCTCAGATTCAACCCCGTCATTTTCGCCGCCAGGTAAGCTCGATCCGATGTATCTCAAACCCTCAGGTTTGAGCGAAAGAGTTTCACGCGCGAGATCTTCGCTTGTTCGCAAAATGGAATCTGATCCATGTCCTCCTACTGCCGTCCAATCGGTCACTCCCGCGATGGTAAAGTTCGGCTTATCGGAAAACTCCATAGCCTGGGATGGAGATGGGGACAACGCGTTCTTTAAGTCCACTGGTGCTTCGAGTATCAAGTCGACATGTTTCTGATCTCCCTCAGCCAGTGCAAGAACGGATGTGTCGTGACTACTTAGTCCTGATTTTTTCGCGCTGAGTAAATAGTCACCGGCTGCTAGGCCTGTAAACTCAAAAATCCCGGCGGCATTCGTCTTCGTTTCTAGAAACTCCAGTGCCCCTTTTTGCTCCAATCGCACCGAAGCGTCGCCCACTGGCTTGCCCGCCAAGTTGATGACGTGGCCTTGAATCGCAAACCCATCCGAATGTTGCGGATGAGACTGCTGAGCAATTGCTCCAGAAGCAAACATGATGATGAAGACTGCAATAAGTGAGAGGATGCCATAAAGATACAGAGAGTACCCGGCATTGGAAGAAGATCGTGATTTGCCCAAACCATTCACGCTGGAACCGACTTTTCTGACATCGCGCATTTTACTAGGTTGCATCTCATCCTCGTTCCGTAGTGCGGAATCCGTTGACGGTCGCTCATCTTCAAAATGCTTGCTCCTTGGACGACGGTAGCCATTTGAGTGGGACATGACTGCCCAAGGCACCTCGCCGTAGCACCACCAGACTAGCGTTCAGAGGCAGACTGTTCCAATTTAAAAGCAAAAACAGAATTTAATCTGGTGAATAGAGTTCGAGCAACTTTGAGTAACTAATCCCAGCCTGCGGCAGCCGCGATCAGTGCTGATAAAGCCGAACATTAGATGCCAACGCTTCGATGTCTCCCGACATCGCGAGCTAGCTTACAGCGAGATGGAGGTTCAATCATGGGCTATAGTGACTGTGACGGCCTGTAAGCATAGGCGCCGACGATTATAGTGTGTTGATTCGATCCAAATATCACATTGATCACGGGTCGGATAGAGAAAGGGTGACGGTCCCTAACCACAAACGTGAACATTCGCGAGGTAGCCAAAAAAGCCGGGGTGTCCACCGCCACGGTATCTCGAGTCGTCAACGGAACCAGTCCGGTCAGCGCCGCAACTGCGCGTCTAGTACGCAGCGCTATCAAGTCGCTCGATTACTATCCCAATACTCACGCGCGCACCTTGGGTTCCGGCAGGAGCCATATGTATGGCCTCATCATCTCGGATATTGCCAATCCATTTTTTCCCGATATAGCAAAATCTTTCGAACGCATCGCCGTCGAGCACGGGCAGGAAGTTCTAATCGCGAATACCGATTACAAACCACAACGAATGCAAGTATGCGTCCGCAGAATGCTTGAGCGCAAGGTAGATGGTGTAGCCATCATGACATCGGAGATGGACCCCAAACTATTGCATTTACTAAATGAGCGCGGCGTTCCGATCGCCTTCCTCGACACCGGAGGCGTGGGACCCAATATAAGCAACATCTTCATCGATTACGTAAGCGGTGTCGAACAGGCCCTTGAGCACTTGATCTCATTGGGACACAAGAGAATTGCCTTCGTGAGCGGTCCGCCCACCCTCGCGTCGGCCAAGACCCGCAGCGATGCATTTGTGCTCTATCTCAAAAGGAGGGCGCTCAAGCTTAGTGATGACTATATGAAGACAGGCAACCATCGAATTGACGGGGGGCAAAACGCGATGGCACGGCTGCTAAAACTGTCCAAACCTCCAACGGCCGTGATGGCTTCGAATGATTTGACCGCGATCGGTGTGATGCATGCGATTCGCGCCGCGGGCCGGAAGGTACCAGAAGACATCTCAGTGATCGGCTTCGACGATATCGAGATTAGCAATTTCCTCAACCCTCCTCTGAGCACAGTTCGTGTTCCACGGGCGGAGATTGCAGAGAGCGCCTTTAAAGCTCTCTATGCGGCCAGCCACAGACGGGTAAACAGTGGGACCGAGTATCGGATCTCAACCGAACTCATCATTCGTCAGTCAACCGGCTTGGTCAAACGCTGATATTTCGATAGGAGCAATAGCTTCTCGAAGCGAGTAGAGCCGAAGGACCGTATACAGCGACGCGGCATGGACCGGGTGAC
>Ga0302230_10001150_pt1 | contig 17993 bp, 32 predicted proteins | sample II_Palsa_N2_1_FD_193523 | JGI IMG/M metagenome (GOLD analysis project Ga0302230, IMG submission 193523) | Peat permafrost microbial communities from Stordalen Mire near Abisko, Sweden - II_Palsa_N2_1 | ecosystem: Environmental > Terrestrial > Soil > Palsa > Peat permafrost | place: Sweden... | reverse complement strand
GTCCATGACCTTGTCTCGGGCATCATCTCCCTGATGGAGAGCAACTACACACTTCCTGTGAATATTGGTACAAGCAAAAAAGCCCAAATATTTTATTTATTTTATTTTTGCAAAAAAAAAAAAAAAAGGGAACCAGGAAGAGTTTACGATCAACGAGTTTGCTGACTTTATCAAGCAATCGCTTGATTTTGACGTGACCGTCAAGCACTTGCCCGCTGTCCAGGACGATCCTCAGCAGCGCAAGCCCGATATTTCGCGCGCCAAAAAGGTGCTCAACTGGAGCCCTCAGTTCTCAGTACTCGAGGGCATCCACGAAACCGCCCACTACTACAAACTGCGACTGGACAGCGGCTATACATAGTATACATTGCCCCTTTTATATATATATATATATTTTTTTTTCTCCGTCCGAACAATTCGTACAAAAAATGAAGGCGTTTGCGAGTTTCAGCTCCACACTTTGATCTGGTTGTCTGCACCAGCAGAAAAGATCTTGCCCTTGCTGTAGGCGATTGCAGCAACGGACGACGTGTGGCGGATAAGTGACTGGATGCATTGAAAGGTGTCCAAGTTCCAAATCTTGATTGTGTTGTCGTACGAGGCGCTAATAAGCCTGTTTGATCCTGATGACGTTGACGCCAGTGCATACACGGTCGCCGTGTGTCCGTTCAGCGAGCCCTTTTGTTGGAAAGTGTGCAAGTCGTACAACTGGGGAAAAAGAAGAAGAAAAGATGTTACGAAACAAAAAAAAAGTTTTTATTTTCATCTCTTACATCGATGCGGTTCTCGTAGACTCCCGAAATGAGGTGGTGACCAACCGTGTCTACGGCGAGCGAGTACACAGAGCCCCCCTGGCAAGTGACCGTCCGCAAGCACGTGAACGAGTCCAACTCCCAAATCATAATCATGTTGTAGCTGCCAGAGTACAGACGATCTCCAGACACGACGAGCGCTCGCACCCAGTGGTTGTGGCCTTTGAGCTGAGCGATCACGGACATTGTCTCTGCATCCCAGACCTATAGCAGGAAGGACGGACATATTAAAAAGGGCCATCTTTCCGTTTTGCATACCGTCACAGTCTTCAGCGAGCCGCTCAGCAGGAGTGGGTGCTCCGTGTTGGTGCGCGTGGCAAGGGTGCACACGGTGTTGTCACTGGCGGCCACGGACTTGATCAGCTCGAAATTCGTGAGACTCCAGGCCTTGATGGTACAATCGGACGACCCCGAGTACAGCGTCTTCCCAATGATGGCAACCGCGTAAATGATGCCCTCGTGCCCGTTCATGGTAATGTCGCACGTGCGCCTGTTGATGTCCCACACTGAAAGTACAAAATAGGGGTTGATAAGCAACAGAAAAAATTTTTTGTTTCATCTTGGCACCTTTGATGGACAAGTCGGACGAGCCACTGTAGATAAAGTCACCTGAAAGCGCGAGAGCCCATACGGGACCCGTGTGGCCAACAAAGGTACCCACGCACTTAAACTTGTGGTTATACACGTCCAGATCTTCGCCCGCTCCCGCCCTTGGGTTGAGCAGAGGGACATCGTTGGGTAGATCATTGGGGACGACGTCGTAGGGCGCCCGCATGCCACGTGAGATCAGGTCCACCTTGTCCTGGAACGTGCCCAGTACCATCTTTTCCAGGTTGTTCATACGCTCGTTTATTTGTTGCAGTTGGTCTTTCATCTCGTCGATTTCCTCGTTTCGTTCCGTGAGCATGGACTAGTATTGGAAGCGCATCAGGGCTACTTTTCCCGATCAAAAGATAAGAGAGTACACGTACCTCAAGAAGCTCCACACGCTTGTCCCGTTCATTCAAAAGATCCTTCAGGGCTTCAAACTTGCACGTCTCGAGATGCTGTGTGACCTGTTCGTTCTTCCCCCGGAAAACACACCCACGCATCCGATGTGCGCACGGTACATTGGCACACACTCGAAGATGAGCCTCCATCTGGGTCGCTAGCAAGGGACCGCACTCTTTCGCGTTTGGACACAGCACAGGCGCAAAGCCGCAGGTGGATTCGTGTTGTCTTTCACACGTTATTTCGTATTGTTATTATTTTACTTGAAAAGACCCAGCTTACGATCGATCCTTCAGCTTGATCTGCATCTTGCAGCCCTCAGAGTCCTCGACGATGACACCACTGATCGCTGGCTTTTGGTACCTGCAGAAGACCATGAGCTCGCCGATTTGCTCCGATAGCTGTGTGGAGATAATCAGTACCAACACACAAAGTAGTGAGATAAAGCGCGTACAGCAAGGTTGGGCCACATGTCTCCCTCGGTCAGGGGCATGCCGGTAATCGGGCACTTGCCCGTTGCCTGGATCTTTTGCTGCAGGCACCGTCTGCAGAACGAATACTAGGTAGCAAAGGGTTGGGTCAACAGATTGTACTCGTCGATTCATAAATGTTACGCCGCATTTGGCAATGACCGGATCGTGCATGATCCCGTTGTGGATCTTGCAGATGAGCGGAACGGCAGGAGGCGAGACAAAGCTGATCTCGTCCAGGACAGGCTCCACCTCCACGCTGGCCTGGACGGCGGCCGCGGGGGATGCTGCTGCTGCTGTTTTTTTGTTTTGTTTTGTTTTTTTTGGGGGGGGTTGTCGGTAAAAAAGATGATCAAGTAGACGTACCAGCAGCAGTGGCGGCAGCGGCAGCGGCAGACGACAGCTTTGGCTGTGGCGGCGACGTGGACGAGTTCATCGACCCGGCGGCACGCGATAGCCTGTTTCTAATACAACAAGGAACATGAGTCTCGTGTGCTTTGCTTTGTCAGTCCTTGGGCTTACGGAGGCGAGGACACGCTAAACGACGTCGCGAGCGAGACGAAACTGGCACTGGGCGAGACACCGCCGCTGGCCGCAGGCGTCATGAAGATTACGGGTGCTGGCACGTTGTTGCTGTTTGTGCTGGCACTGGCGCTGGCACTGGCGCCATTGCTGGTGCTGGCTGTGCTGGCGACAAAGGCGACCTGCGCGACTGTGGGCACCACCGACGACGGCATTGCCGGCGAGGATTTGAGCGGGGACGAAGGGGCGCTTCCGCTGCCATCGCGGTGGTGGTGCAGATGAGTAGACGGCACAGACTGCAGCTGCAGCTGCTGGAGCGGAGGGGACTGGTAGTGTGCTGGCGACGATGGGGCCCCGCTTGGTGACGGCGACGACGACGACGACGACAACAGCGACAAGCCAGCCAGTGACGGTTTTTTGGACATCGATGCCAGGTCAACGACAAAAACTTTTTTTTATTTTTTGAACTTTTTTTTTTTTTGAACTCTTTTTTTTTCCTTGGCCCCCCAAACAAAACCTTCCTGTTCACTTGTTCAAAAACATCTTGCGGAAGTCGTCTTGCGACCTTTTCACGAGAGGCACAGCGGATGCGCCCGCTGAAGAGCTGTCAGACGGCGAAGCAGCAGAATCGGCCGCCGGCTTCTTGAGGAGCTGGCGAGGGACGAGGACCTTGGGGGCAGGCTTGCGCGAGCCAAAGGTCACAGAGTCATCGGCCGAGCTGCCACCAGCGCCGCCGGCTGCGTCTCCACTGGTGTCCTTTTTGGGAGGATTGGACATTTGCACTTGGATGACGGTATCGTCGAGCTGGACGTTGTCCATCGTCAGCGCACGGCGAGCTGCCATCTCGTCGTTGAACTCGATGTAGGCAAAATGCTTGGCGTGGCCGCTCTTGTGAGTCGCCAGGCGCACTTGCTTGATCTAGCACAACAAAAAATTCAAAAAAAAAAAAAATTAATAATAAAAATGGCATCACACCTCTGTGTGGCCCTTTTCCACAAACGCCTCTGTCAGTTTTTTCTCATTGATCGTCGAAGGAAGGTTGCGCACAAAGACTGTGTTCAGTGCGGCAGAGGTGGGGTACCTGAAGTGGAAAGCTCAGGAAATAAAAGAAAAATAAAACTCGTTACATTTCGCGGCGGGCTCCAGGGCGAGCACTGACAAACTTTGTGACGAAAACTGGACGCTTCTCCACTAGTTCGTGATCGCGTGCGAGGGCGTGCTGGACCGCCTCCTTGGTCTTGAACTCGATGTGTCCGTAGCCCTTTGAAGCGTTGTTGTTGCTTGGATCGCGTTCAATCTTGACCTCTACAATTTCTCCGCTCTGCAAAGTTAAAAAAAAAATTTTAGTTTTCTCGTTAGGACTATACATCATACCGACTGAAAGATGGATCGAAGCTTGTCCTCCGTCACAAAGTAGTTGAGATTGCTGACAAAGACCAGGTAGTCTTGCAGGTTCCTACGTAAAAAACCGGGATTAAAAACAGCATGGTTTTGCTTGGGTTGCGTACGTGTCCTTGTATGGGTTTCTGGGCTTCTGCTCTTCCGAGGAAGGCGCTTCAGTAACACCGTCGGTCGTCTTTGATGGTGGAGCCGAGGCGGCGGCTGGATCATGCGCTTTCTTCTGCTTCTTGTTCTTCGGTGTCTCCTCATCCTTTGCGGCGACGGCATCTTTGCCTTTGCTGTCCTTGGTGTCTTTGTCTCCTCGCTTGCGTTTATCCCCAGCCTTCTTGGCCTCCGCCTCGAGCGCAGCCTGTTCCGCCTTTTCCGCCTGTTTTTGCTGGTTTTCCATGGCCGTCATTTGGCTCTGCACAAGCGCAAAGACACTGTCGTAGCTCGCCAGATCGCCTTCTTCGCGCTCAAAGCTGAGGGCTTCGGTAAAAATACGCACATCATCGCAGTGGGCGCCAATGGCTCGCTTATAGAGGGACTGTGCCGTGTTGATGTCCCCGAGCGCCCTGCCGAAATGTTTTTAATTCACTCGCTTTCCAAAAAAAAAGAAAGAAAGCTTTTTTTTTTTCTTTTTCAAATCACCTCTCCATCGAGGCAAACTCAAGCCAAAGGTCACCAAAGCGAGAGTACTTGGCGAGGAGGTCTTCGTATTGCTCGCGGGCCTTGACCATGTCGCCCCAGTGAAAGGCCTGCAAGATTGATTTGATTGCATGTGAGTGAATGAATAAAAACGCATTCTTTATGACCTCGAGCCGGATTGACACACGCTCAATTTGGACGTATGGGTCGCCGCCAAACTTTTGCGAAACATGGAACAGGGCATTTTCGATCGCGGGCCGCAGGACCTGGTGGGATAGCTTGCGAGCCTCAGAGGTCGCCTCTGCTTGGTGACGCAAGTACTCGATGTAGGCCAAGTGGAGTTTTGCGAGCTCGTCGCCCGACTGGAACGCATAGTTGCGGCCCACATGGTATGCGTCCTCAACGTCTTTCTTGGACGAGTTCAAGCGCTCGAGGGCACGCAGATAGTTTGCCCAGATGTCGCCAGACCACCCGCAGTTTCGGGTTGCTCGCACATGAGTGGGCAGAACGAGGGCGGCCACTGTATTTTGCGAACTTGTAAACATTTTTTATGAGATTGATTGGTCGTACCTTTCACATGCTGATCGAGGAAGCCGGTAAACTTGGCCCAGAGCTGTGCCTGCAACGGGTGCGAGGTAACGGCGCGCTCGTACAGGAGGCGCACGCGGGCAACGTCTAGGGGCTTTTGCTTGGTTTCGAAGGCAATGTACTCGAGGTAGGAGGAAACATCTGGGCGGGGCTTGTCATAGTCTGTGTCGTTCGCCTGGTGTTTGAATAGGTTTTGAGTGGACCACCTTGTTCCCTGCAGGACCATACCAAAGCGTCCTCGAAAGGACGGCGCTTATCAGTGCCCTTTTTGCTGCTCTCGATCGTGGCTTTGAGCGAGGCGAGCTGGGCATCCTTGCCAGCGGGGTCGTTGTCCATCTCGTTTTGAGCGTATCCCGCGAGGGTTTCATCGAAACTCAGGTGGGGGATGGCGAGTTCGCGGCGGTAGAGCTGTTGGATGGCGGTGTACTTGTCCTTTGCGTACACGGCCTCAAACATGATGTACATCATCCACAAGAGCGATCCCTCGGCCATGTGTGCGCCAACTAGACAAGGCATTTTAGGGGGAGTGGCACACAGAAATTCCAAAAAAAAAAAAAAGAGCAACGTTACGCTGTTCAAGCGATCGCTCAAAGAGATCGCGAGTTTCCTTTTCGTTCATCACCAGGTTCTTGTTGCTCTTGAGATCATCCGTGACAAAGGACAGATAGCGCACCCAGAGCGTCGGCGCTGCAGATGCACAGGTTAGTCCTGCAAGGAAACAGAGAGGGGAGCGTACTGAGGTAGTCGGCCAGCGCACGTTCGTACAGCTTGACGACCTTGAGCTTGGCGTCCTTTGTCGCGAGCGCGTTGGCCGTCACGGCCTCCTGCTCGTCCTCGATCCACGCAAGCCAGACCGCTAAGAAACATGAGTAACAGAGATGGACGGGACGTTAACAATACCTTCCGGCAAGGGAAAGTTCTCGCTAAACTTTTCGCGGGCATGTCGCAGTTCGGCCGCACTGCCCGATCCAGCCTTTCTCAGCGCGTCCACAAACTGTTTGTGCGAATCATAGTCGTTTGGGTACTGCTTGACCTGTGTGTTATCGATGCATCAGCGACATTTTCGGCGAAGAAACACACAGAGAGAGAGAGAGAGAGTGAGAGACCTGGACACGCAACGTCTCAATTTGCTCCTGCAGCTCCTCTGCGCCATCGACGTCCGTCTTGTCCTCCTCCGCATCGCCATCATCGTCCTCCAGGTCGGACGGCAGGTCGGCCTCGTTCATGAACTCGAGGTCCTCGAGCCGTTTTGCCTGTCGTTCTGCACTCATGCTGACACGACAGAACGCAGTACGTAAAATGACATACGTATTACGTGCCGAATGTATTTTTTTTTTCTTCTTCTTCGAGTCTTGGATGGACCCGCTCGCAGTCCTCAGCGGAATCGGCCTCGTGGGTGCCTACTGGTGCACGTCAGAGCTGGTCATGCGCGACAGAACAGCGGTCAAGATCGACGAGGTCTCAGGCTCGGACAACACGACGGCTGTGTACGGCTTCAAGCTGCCGATTCGCAGCAGTTACCTCGTCCAGCTTCAAATCGCGCTCTTCCAAGTAAACAAAGCCGCACATACGCCCATGTATTCATCCTTTTTGTTTTCTTTTCTTGGCGGTTAGACGCTGTTGCTCGTCTTCCCGTTTGTCGAGACGGGCGCTCTGCATCTGCCCGTGCAAATACGGATTGGATTTGTCGTGCTGCAGGTGTATGGCGTGTTCCTGCGCTACTGGTCGATGAAGACGCTCGGCTCGTTCTTCACGCGATCAATCATCACGCGGGACAACCAGAAGATCATCGACCAGGGCCCGTACGCGTTTGTTCGGCACCCGGGCTATGCGGCCAACCTTGCTGTCTACTATGGCGGCATGGTAGCTTGTGCGGGCAACATTTTTGCTGTGCTGCTGTACATCGTCCTGTTCTTTGGTATCTGGGGCGGTCGCATGGACAACGAGGAGGCCATGCTCCTCAAGAGCTTCCCCGAGCAGTACAAAAACTACCGCAACAAAGTGCGATTTCGCGTGGTTCCCTTTGTCTACTAGGAGCTTCGGTTTATGTATTAATTTTTGTTGCCTCTGTCCAGAAACGAAAATGTAAAAGGCCTGCCTGATGTACAACTGTAATGGGGAGTATGAGGGCGGGGGGAAGTGCTTCACTTGTACTCGGACGAGATGATCTTGGCAATGGTCTGGAGCTGGATGTTGGATGTGCCCTCGTAGATGGCGCCAATCTTGCAGTCGCGGTAGAACTTTTCGGCAGGGAACTCCTTGGTGAAGCCGACACCGCCGAGCATCTCGACGCACTTGGAAGCGGTGCGCTCGGCGACCTGCGAAGCGAAGAGCTTGGCCATGGCCGCCTCCTTGACGAACGAGGCGCCCTGCTCCTTCAGGCGCGAGGCGTTGTAGACCATGAGCTTGGCAGCCTCGACCTCGACGGCCAGCTGGGCGTACTGGTGCTGGACGGCCTGGAAGTCGCCAATGGCGGTGCCAAACTGCTTGCGCTGGAAGAGGTAGGGAAGGGTGGCATCAAGCGCGCCCTGGGCAAGGCCAATCATCTGGGCACCAATGCCAATGCGGCCGCCGTTGAGCAGCTCGATGGCGTACTTGTAGCCCTGGCCGACCTGGCCGAGGACGTTCTCTTCGGGGACGCGCACGTCCTCAAAGATGACGGGGTGGGTCGACGAGGCACGGATGCCGAGTTTGTTCTCCTTCTTGCCGAGCTGGACGCCCATGCTCTTCTCCACGACAAAGCAGGTGATGCCCTTGTAGCCCTTGCTAAAGTCAGTGTTGGCAAAGACGAGGAACACGTCGGCCTCGCCAGAGTTGGTGATCCACATCTTGGTGCCGTTCAGGACCCAGTGCTTTCCATCCTTCTTGGCGCTCGTCTGCAAGAATGCATTAGTTGCAGGTGGATCTGACGCGACTGCGTGTACCTTGAGAGCAAATGCGTCCGAGCCGGAGCCAGCCTCGCTGAGGCAGAAGCAGCCGACCTGAAGGACACGGGTGAGAGAGGGGGGAAAACGAAAGAGAGGAACCATACGGTGTCAGTGGAAAGCTTGGGGAGGTACTTTTTCTTGAGATCCTGTCCGGCAAACTCGCGGAAGAGCATGTTAACGAGCGTGTTCTTTACAAGGAAGAAATGAATTTTTCTATTAACAAAAAGGGTGAACCATACCTGGACATCGCAGACGACACTGATCGAAGGGTCAACCTTGGCAAGCTCTGCAGAAAACGGACCACTTTATCATCAACCAAAATCGGCAAGTAAAAAAAGTACCGTACCTTCAACGACCAGGACCATCGACGTGAAAGAGGCGCCGGTTCCGTTGTACTCGTTTTCGACCTCGACGGCCATGTACTAACGTGATCATGTTAGGAAAGATGATAAAAAAAAAAAAAGCCACTTACGCCGTTCTCAAACATGCCCTTGAGGATGCTCTTGTCCAGCTTGGAGGCCTCGTCCATCTGCATGACGATGGGCTTGATCTGCTCCTGGGCAAACTTGCGCGCTAGTGGACCCAACCCCCAATGAGATGTACCGCCCGTTTTTACCCCCCAAAAAACAAAAAAAACAGGCCTCACGTACCCGAGTCGCGGATCAGCTTCTCGCTCTCGGTGAAGGTGTGCAGCGACGGGATGGCGTCGAGGGTCGTGTGCAGTTCGCCCGACTTGCTGGCAAGGGCGCGCAGCACGGGGCTGGACGCGTGGGCGACGTTGCTGAACGAGCGGAGGGCAGACGAGCTACGTAACACGGCGTGGCGTGGGTCAGTTTCGAAGCTGGTCGTGAAAACCGCTGTGTACCTGCGCAGGCGGCTAAACCCTGTATTCATCAGACGCGGGAGGCCACGTGGGCGTGATTTGAAATCTTATGGGACAAAGAAGGGGGGTTTAGCCATTTTGATAAAATACAGCACCCAGCATGACCCAAGCTCCATTGGCAGCGTCGGTGGCCGCTGTGCAGCCCCCAAAGCAGAAGAAGGTCCCGTTCTTCTTTGGCGGGCTGGCGTCGTGTGTTGCGACGGTGTGCACGCACCCTTTGGATCTGATCAAGGTGACTTGCCGCAGCAGCTGTTTTGTTTTGTTTTGTTGACACGCGGGATCTGCTTTTCCGCAGGTGCGTCTGCAAACGAGCGTGTCGGCGGGGGCCCCGGGGCCCCGACCGGGCATGTTTCGTGTTGGGTACGACGTCGCGCGGACAGAGGGCGTTTTCAAGCTGTATTCGGGCTTATCTGGTAACAGTGCCCTTGGTGCCACGTGCTGCTGACACTTCAAATAGCGTCTCTGTTGAGACAGGCCACGTACTCGGTCGTGCGCTTTGGCGCGTACGATGCCTTCAAAGATATGGCAGGTGGCGACACCAAGCAGCACCCCATGGCGTCCTGGCTCAAGGTCGTGCTTGCAATGACTGCCGGCGCGGCCGGCGGCGTGTGCGGCAACCCGGCAGACATTGTCAACATTCGCATGCAGAACGATGGCAAGTTGCCTGCGGAGAAGCGACGCAACTACAAGCATGCCATCGGTGCGCTTACTGGCTTGTGTGCGTTCGTGTTCTAATCACGGGTGGCCCATTTTTTTTATAGATGGATTGTTCCGGATTGTGCGCGAGGAGGGAGTGCGCTCTCTCTGGAGAGGATGGGGGCCCAACGTGAACCGCGCAATGCTCATGACCGCCGGTCAGGTTGCCACCTACGACGTCGCCAAGACGTGGCTCCTATCATTTGGCTTCAAAGACAACCTCACAGCGCACTTTAGCGCAAGTCTCATGGCTGTACGTCTTTTTGGGAAATCCCACCATCGTCTAATCACAGTTTTTTCGTGCAGGGTCTCGTAGCGACCACGATCTGTTCCCCATTCGATGTCGTCAAGACGCGCGTCATGAACGCCCGTCCAGGAGAGGCGCAAGGCATGCTAAGCACCATGGCAACGATCATGAGGAACGAGGGGCCATTGGCATTCATGAAGGGATGGCTGCCCTCGTACACACGTCTCGGGCCGCACACCATCATTACCTTTGTCGCTCTTGAGCAGATGAAAAGCCTGTATCTCTCATGGGCGTAAGTAGTTTCTTTCCTTGCATGCAGTTTTTTTCTTGTACATATGCGTTTTTTAAATTTATCTTTTGCGATCGCGATCCCGGTCCCGATCTCTATCACGATCGCGGTCGCGGTCCCGATCCCGGTCCCGGTCGTCACGCCCGTCTCGGGCATCGCGGCCAGCCCCGCCACCGCGGTGCTCTTCTGGAGGAGGAGACTTGGGGCGAAGGTCCTCGATCTCGGGCGTCGTGCCGACATAGATGTCGCCCGCGTTGTGCATGTCAAAGTTGGCCGCGTACGTGCCCGGGTTCCAGTTGGAGTGCGTGATCCCGATGCCCAGAGTGACCCAGCCGGGCCGCACGTTGTGATCCTCGCCAAACAGCTCGAGGCGCCGACGTCCCATGCACATGTGCTCGATGATGTTGTAAAGTTCCTCGGGCTTTCGTGTACCTAGTTGCTCCACTCAGCAATAGGTAAAAACGGCACTGACCGTCCATACTGTTTGGACCAGGGTCTTCGCTGACGATCACATCGACGTCGCAGTTGGTATGGATGATGTTGCCGTCCAAGTTTCGACGAATCGCTCCTGCGGCGGGAGAGCGTCAGTACCAAGCCAATTTTTTTTAAGGAAAGTGACTTGCCTCTCATGCCAATCAGACAGTGCTCCTTGGTGTGGATAAGTGCAGATTTGGTATTGGTGGACGCGGGAGACGGCTGGCCGCTCTTGTTGGTCTTGAGCCAGACAATGTCTTCGCTGCGACGGAAGCCCCATCTGTTGAAGCATCGGCGGCCCTGCTCCAGGCCCTCCTCGCTGCCCACCCACAAAAACACAAACGCCTGCGAGGCACAGATGTCGTCGACTCGCAACTGCATCTAGTGTTTTGTTTTTGTTTTGGTAAGGAGCAACAACAACACAAAAAAAAAAAAAAAATAAAAATAAAAAAATGCAGATACAATTTCATCCCACGACCAAGACGCCTGGCCACCAAGGGGGGCCTTGAGAAATGACGCGCGACGACGGTACTCTTCCATGGGCGGATCAATGAGCACAACGTCAAAGCGAGTCTAGAAAAAAACTACATAAATAAAGAAATACTTGAATTTTTTTTTTTTGTTTCTTACTTGGAGAACGCGCGCAAGATCGACCGACTTGAGGTCAACATGGGCATATGCCGGCCCGACAGCGCGGCGCTCAATAAGTGTTTGCTTTAGCTCCCAGAGCCGTCGACGATTGGCCAATTCGTCACGGTGCTCATGGGGCGTGACAGACTGGATGTGGTTCTGCGGCCGCTCGCCAGAGTCCACAAAGCGCTGGCTGTAGTCATTGAACAGGCTCTCGTTCCCGTGCAAGCCAGCCCCAGGGCCCGACTTCCACGAGCGCGGTGTCAGTTCTTTGCCCGCTGGCGTCCACAGCGGCCCGGTCGCTTTATTCACAGAGGACGGCGGACGTTGCGACGATGACGATGACGATCGATTGTTTGGCTCGACCTTGACATTGTACTTGCTGAACGACCCCACCGGACGCGCCTGACCTGTCGCAGCTGCTGCTGTCGTTGAGGTCGTCTCACCTCCATTTTGCGCGCCGTTGGCCCCTCCTTGCTCGGCCACTGGCGACGACGATGCCGCAGGCCCATTGGCGCCGCTCTCCACCCGCTTCTGCTGACGTAGCTTGAGCTTTTCCACGATTGAGCGCCTCAGCTCGAGCTGTCTGCGCAGCTCGGATGTGGAATCCGGCTCATCCATCGACGCCGTACGCCACACTTTTCAAAGTGCCGTGCCCATTTTAGTTGGCCCGAGTCTTCCTATGAATCAGTGGTTTGGTGCGCGCCGCCGTCTGTTCTGGGGGGGTGTTATTTGGGAGTGGGGCTCGCCGCATTGCTTGCTTCTGCTTGTGTGTTTTCCTTGCCGGGGGTAGTATTTTTAAAAAAAAATAGGTTGGTGACTGACCATGAGGGATCCGCCCTCGGAAAACAGCGGCGCCTGAAAAGCAGGACTTTTGACCTTGCTTGGTGTGACATGGTGTGTCGCAGGGTGCTGTTTGAGCGTGTGGACCTGTGTGTGCGCGCATGGAAATTTTTACCCCGTTTGGTACTGCTCTGTGTTTTTTTCCTGTGAGCTGATCGACGGGTTGATTCTTCCTCTGCTGCTCGGTTGCTCACCTTTTGTTGTTTTTCTACCCCAGCCACAGTAAACACATCCCGAGAGGAGCCCGCCTGAGGACAAGGAAACATGGCGTCGTCTAGCGGCCTCACCCAGCGACGGAAAGCCAAGTCGGTAAGTCCTGCTGCACTCTTGACTCGTTCCGTGCAATGACGCGTTGGTTTCCTTAAGGACACCTCTGATACCCCCGTGGACGAGGACGCGCCCGAGAAGGATCTTTTCAGCGAGACTGACGACGCACCGGACTCTGATAAGCAAGTCAAGCTCACACTGCTGGAGGAGATTGTGCTTCTGGGTCTCAAGGACCGTCAGGTATGTGCCTGCAGCAACCCGAAATTCGAGCTAATGCGTCTTTTTTTTTTTTTTTTTTTGCACTTTGCAGGGTTACCTTTCGTGGTGGAACGACAACATCTCGTATGTGCTGCGTGGATGCATCCTGATGGAGCTGTCGCTGCGTGGGCGCATTGACTTTTCAAAGGACTCGCGTCGTCGCCCGATCGGCGACCGAATTATCGAGGTCGTCGACAAGACGGTAAGCAAAAAATAGCCTGTTCGAACTGAAGTCTTACAAAAAAAAAAAACTACTTGAATATAAACAGCCCACGGGAGACGTGTTGTTGGACGAGGCACTCAAGATGATTGCCGTGGATCAGCAAAACATTGTCAACTGGATCGATCTTCTCTCGGGCGAGACATGGAACTTTATGAAGATGGGATACCAGCTCAAGCAAGTGCGCGAGCGCATTCAGAAGGGCCTCGTAGACAAGGTGAGTTTCTAAAGATGCCCTCCCTTTTTTTTTTCAACGTCGGGTAATTTGTCTAGGGTGTTTTGCGCACGGAAAAGCAAAACTTTTTGCTATTTGACATGGCAACTCATCCCATCTGCAACACTCAGATCAAAGATGACGTCGTGCGCCGAACTGTGGATGCCCTCCTAAGGTAAGGCTGCCTTCAATATTATTTTTATATATACATCTATATTTATCCAATTCAAACAGACGCGGCCCTGCACCAAACCGCCGAACAATCGCATTGGTCTGCGCTGCCTATGCTGCCAACGTGCTTGAGAACGGTACGAAAGATACGTTTGAATTGCGTGCTGACTGACTGGCTCCATTCAGCTCTCAACAACCTCAACCTCAGCCAACGAGATGCCGCATTCACTCGTGTTGACGAACTCCTGTCGGAGAACTCAAAGTACAACGAAAAGAGCGCAGCCACCACCACCGAGGTCATGACCGGCGTACTCCAGGTCTATGCCAAGATGGACTCCTTATTGTAGACTCCCACCACCTAACCTCTATTCAAAAAAAAAAAAAATTTTTTTTTTCTCTATAAATACTACTACGGCCTATTCTATTTTTTTTTTTTCACAGTCCTCTTTTTTTGTGCTTCTCTTCGTTTTCCACGAGTTGATGCAGTTGACTGTGAAGAGCGTCAAAAACAAAAATAAAAAAAAAACATTTTTGTTCCCTTCCTCAGTCCCAATCTCAATGGTCTCTTGACGCTGCCCACTGCAAGGGACTTGCCGGGGCGAGACTCTGCGGTGTTCATATGCGGTGCTCATGCCGCGGTTCCTCCCTTGGTCGCAGTCTCGTCACCGTTGGTTTTGTGACTCTGGCTGACTGACCCACCCTCACCTTCCTCGATCCTCCTCCTCCTCACGACGAGCTTGCTAAACAAAAAACATAGGCGCAAGGGAATGGCAGACTCTCTGCGCTCCGCCGAGGCTGCAAAGCAGATCGAGATTCGGCAGCAGGAATGGGCCAGCAAGAAGTGGGTCTGGGTCATCGACGCCAAGGAGGGATGCCTCGCTGCCTACATTGTCAAGGAGGCAGGAGACCAGGTCACCGTCAAGTTCAACTCTGGCGAGGTAATGCTCATGCTCCTGTGGTGTACAAGGGTGCTGTGCGTGGTTATGCCGCTGTGCAGTGGAGGGCGAGCGAATAAACGAACTGACGAGGAAATCAATAACCGTCTCACCCCCCTTACAGGAGCGCACGGTCATCAAGGACGACGTGGAGCCGCAGAACCCACCCAAGTACGACAAAAGCGAGGACATGGCCACACTGCCGCAGCTGAACGAGTCGGCCGTGCTGAGCAACTTGCGTGAGCGCTACCTGTCCAACCTGATCTACGTACGTTTCTGTTTTTTCTTTCTTTTGGTTCTTTCTTTTGGCTTTTCTTACTCCCAACAACAAACAAAAAGACCTACTCGGGCTTGTTCCTGGTCGTCATCAACCCGTGGAAACGTCTGCCCATCTACACGGATGAGATCGTGAGCATGTACAAGGGCAAGAAGCGCCGCGACCTGCCCCCGCACATCTTTGCTGTGTGCGATGAGGCCTACCGTGACATGATCCAGAGTACGCTACCGTTATTCCGAAAGATCTGACCTCAATACCACGTAATAACCAGAGCTCGAGAACCAGTCGCTTCTTATCACGTAATTTCCCCCCCTTCCCTTTGCCTGTGCTAAACAAAACGTATGCAGGGGCGAGTCTGGTGCCGGTAAGACGGAAAACACAAAGAAGGTTATCCAGTACCTCGCATCGATTGCTGGCACGAGCAGCGAGCCGGGCAAGGAGGTCACCCAAGGCCTTCTCGAGAAGAAGATCATCCAGACTAACCCACTGCTGGAGGCGTTTGGAAATGCCAAGACCATTCGCAACAACAACTCGTCGCGTTTCGGCAAGTTTATCCGCATCGAGTTTGGATCGGACGGCAAGATTGTCGGAAGCTACATCGACAACTGTATACAGTCGCGCCAAAAATTTTAAAATACATTCAACTCCCCTTTTACAGATTTGCTTGAAAAGTCGCGTGTGGTTCGTCATGCCCAGAACGAGCGCTCCTTCCACATCTTTTACAACCTTCTCGACGGCGCAACGGCAGACATGAAGAGTACGCCTATTTCGTCTAGTCTACTTTAATCTGCGTTGAATAAATACAGAGGAATTCTTGTTGGAGGCTCCTCGCTTCTACAAGTACCTGGAAGGCCCCTCGGCGATCGATGGTGTTGACAATGCCAGCGAGTTCAAGGACACTGTGGTATGTCCTACCTCCCCCCCCTTTTTTTTTTTTTGCTTATACTAATGGTATCTTCTTGTTAGGCGGCCATGCAAACGATCGGTTTCACTGAGGCGGAGATAGCCAACGTTTGGCGCGTTGTCTCTGGTGTCCTCTATTTTGGCAACCTCGTCTTCACCCAGAACAAGCGCGACGACTCGGCTCAAATTGCCGATGTTTCATGTATGGCCATCGTTTTGTATTTATTTTGCTCACTTTTTTTTTTTTTTGGTTGTAGTCGCCGATAAGATTGCCCACGTCCTCGGCATCAAGAGCCCCAACCTTGTTCAGGCGCTTCTCAAACCGCGCGTGAAGACGGCAAAGGAGTGGGTCAATGTGTCTGTCAACGCTGCCAAGGTTTTTTTCTTTTCTTTCAAGCATTCAAATTTATTAAAAATCCTGTGATTAGGCCGAATACTCGTGCGAGGCCCTCGCCAAGTCCATCTACGAGCGCTTGTTCAAGTGGATCGTTTCCAAAGTCAACGCAACCCTCGAGACGCACGGTCGCTCGACATCGTTCATCGGCTGTCTCGATATTGCTGGTTTCGAGATCTTTGACCTCAACAGCTTTGAGCAACTCTGCATCAACTTGACCAACGAGAAGCTTCAGCAGTTTTTCAACCACCACATGTTTGTCCTCGAGCAAGAGGAGTACGTCAAGGAGGTAATCGCTAAAGAAAATAAAAATCTCGTTCTTTTTGCTTATCTTGTCACCGTCCGCACAGAGCATTGACTGGAAGTTTGTCGACTTTGGCCTCGATCTGCAGCCCACGATCGATCTGATTGAAAAGCCCCTCGGTATTATGTCCATTCTCGACGAGGAGTGCCTGTTCCCCGGAGCGTCAGACAAGTCCTTCGTTGAAAAGCTGCACGCCCAGCACGATGGCAAGTCTGAAAAGTACGGAAAGCTCCGTCTCAACCCAATGATGTTCACGATTGAGCACTACGCCGGCAAGGTGAAAAACCTATTGTTTATTTTCCTTTGGAGCTGAACAACAACAACAACAAAAAATTTTTTTTCTTCTTCACTTAGGTCGATTACGATACCAACAACTGGCTGGACAAGAACAAAGACCCGATCAACGACAACGTGGCCCTCTTGCTTGCCAACTCAGCCAACGAGCTCGTAAACAAGCTTTTCGCCGACGTTCTGGAGCAGCAGCAGGCGGAGGAGGCCGGAACACGCGGTCGCCAACGTGCATCGCAGTTTATCACCGTCGGTCTCCGCCATCGCGTACTTTAAAACCAAATGCTCTCGAGTTTTCTAAAAGAGTGTTCAATATTCTTTGCAGCAACAACTTGGAGCTCTGCTCACCACACTCAAGAACACGAGCCCCCACTTTGTTCGTTGCATCATTCCCAACGAAGTGAAGAAGCCTGGAATCATCGAAGCCCCTCTCGTGCTTGAGCAGCTGCGCTGCAACGGTGTCCTCGAAGGTATCCGTATCGTCCGTCTCGGCTTCCCCAATCGTCTCGCCTTTGGCGAGTTCAAGCAACGCTACGAGATCTTGGCCGCCAATGTCGTCCCCAAGGGCTTTATGGACTCGAAAGTGGCTGCGGTGAAGCTTGTGACTACCCTGAACGTAATGAATTGCAAGAGCTATTTTTAAGGACCTGTATTCAAAAACACCCCTTCACCCACATAGATTTCAACGGATCTGTACCGCATCGGCATCAGCAAGGTCTTCTTCAAGGCCGGTGTGATTGCAGATCTCGAGGAGCGCCGCGATGCCAAGCTTGGTGCGATCATCACTGGCTTCCAAGCAAGCGCAAAGGGCTACCTCGCTCGCCGTTCCTATCGCCGCGCACACGGCAAGGCAGAGGCCATCTATGTCATCCAGCGCAACGTCTCTGTCTATCTCGAACTGTACGACTGGTCTTGGTGGAAGCTATTCCGACAGGTCAAGCCGCTCTTGGGCGTCTTCCGTCAAGAGGAACAGGAAAAGGCGATCAAAGCAAAGATCGACGAGCTTCAGCGTCGCCTCGAGGAGGAGATCCTCCAACGCACTGCCCTTGAGGCCAAGGTAGAAAAATAAAAGTTTTTTTTCTTTTCTTTTTTCATTAAATTAAAGACAAACTTTCTATCAGACATCCGCACTCGAAAAGGAAAAGCAAAAGCTCACGATCGAACTCGAGTCGGAGCGCGACCTTGTCGACGAAAACGTTCAGCAGCTCACCCAGCTTGAAGAGCGCCGCCGTCTTATCCAAGCCGAACGGGAGGATCTCGAGCAGAAGCTTGACAAGGTCGAGGGTGACAACGAAGAGCTGCTCCTGAACAAGAAGAAGCTGATTGCCCAGGTATGAGCGTAAAACTATTTGAAACGGCCCGT
>Ga0302230_10001145_pt1 | contig 18035 bp, 31 predicted proteins | sample II_Palsa_N2_1_FD_193523 | JGI IMG/M metagenome (GOLD analysis project Ga0302230, IMG submission 193523) | Peat permafrost microbial communities from Stordalen Mire near Abisko, Sweden - II_Palsa_N2_1 | ecosystem: Environmental > Terrestrial > Soil > Palsa > Peat permafrost | place: Sweden... | reverse complement strand
GTGTGTCGTCGCTGGAGGGGTTGAGCCGTTGGCCGGACGTTGGAAGAGCATGTGCGAGAGGTCAAACTGGAAGTTGACTTGGCCGTTCTTGCCCTTTGTGTCCTTGGAGGCAGTGGAAGCAGCCGCAGCAGCCGCGGCAGCCGCAGCACTCGCAGACGTCGATGACGCACTGGAGGACTTGACTCCCTTGGTGACGGGGACCTCGACGCTCGACGACGACGAGGCGGAGGACGTCCTCCGCTTTTCCACCTGCATTGCCTCCAACGATCGCTGCACGTCCTCTAGACCTGGAAATTATTATTTCCCTTTTTTTAACACGGCCTTGTAATTATTTTTTTTTCAACGCACCAAGCGGCTGGTCGCGGACCTGGAAAACGACGTCCATCTCGGAGAACGCGCCTTCCGAGTTTTCGCAGCGACCCCAGTACAAGCCATTGTCGCGTATCTCGAGAACCGAGATGACCTCTCCCTGAAGAAACATGAGCTCGTCCTCGCGTTCAGCAATGTGGTCGCGTATTGCTACTGCCGTCACCGTTGGCCTTTGCGCTGTTTGTCGCAGTAATTAAAAAAAAAATGTGAATAAGAACACGTATTGAGGATCGTACAATCGCTGTCGCGCTGCAGGCTGGAGAGAGCACGCCTGAGTTCGGACGCCTCAGTGGACTTGGAAAGGACGACTCGTGCCTTGGCAAAGTTGGACGCGTCGATCTTGCGAACCCAGTCGAGCATCTCCTCCTCGCTCTTGGCCTGCAAGAGCAACCGTGACCGGCTCGGCGTGCTGATTTCAAAGACGTGCTTCCGCTTCTTGTACTCTTGCGAGATGGTTACGCCGATCATGGATATTGACCCCAACCGCTCCTGCATCCATTTTAGGTGCCATTCAAGAAACAAGAGACCGAAGATACCTTTTTATTCTGGTCCTTGTAAAAGACGAGCTCGCTGCCAAACAGCTCAACCCAAAAGGATCGCCACGCTCGCAGCTGCGCCCTCCTCCCGCCATTGAGCAGGTCGTTCTTTTTGGAGAGCGGTCCTGCCTTTGCGAGGGAGACGGTCAAAAAGTGCTCGCCAATGGGGGACGACGGCAAGGACGAAAAGGAGATGGAAGAGTTGTCGTCCATCTCGGTGGAGTGCTGGCGCTCGAGCGATATTTTCTTTGGTAGAGGCACGACTGACGCAGGAAGCCCGGCCAGCCGGGAGCCAGAGGACTGTGGCGTGAGCACAGCTCGGGAGGGGCTACCGTTTTCACTGGGAGCGGCGGAGCTGCTCTTGTCCACGGATGAGTTGCGCGAATGCTTTGAAAACTATTTTTGTGTTTCAGAATAAAAGAGGCCTTGAATAACATGGGGGCCTTACGTCGATGTCTTCGGCAGATGTAGAGGGCCTTATCGCGTGGCTCGTTATCGGCGAGCCAGAGACCGACGTGGGCGTCGCGAGCGGCTTGGCAGACGTCGGCGTGGTGATAATGTTTATGGAGGAGGACCGCGAGACGTTGGGCCGAGTTGGTGACGACGCCCCAGACGAAGTGCCCTGCGTGATCGGCGTGGTGGACGTGGCGATGGACATGCCCGGTGGAAGCATCTGCGGTGCAGTCTTCGCACTCCGTTTCCGCTCGACTACTGCGTCTGCAGCGGGTGCGGCGGCTGGTGTTGCTGTCTCGTTTGTTGCTGCGTCTGTTGACGATCCGTTCACAAGCGACGCACCCGAGGGCTCCTTTGCGGCCTTGAGCGACCTGGACTTTTTCGGTTTGGCCGTTGCATCCGCTCCGTCAGCAGCAGCGGCACCGTTCTCCGACGAGGACGACGCGGCGGCGCTCTTTGTTGACGTCCGCTTCTTGGGCTTGCCGACGGACGCCGAGGTGGCTGCGGCCGCCTCCTCTGGTGCCGACGGGACTGCCAGTGCAGCCGTGGCGGCGGGTGTGGCTGCAATGCCTGTCAGCGAGGAGGAGGAGGACGAGGAGGAGCCTGCGCCGTTGGACCCCCGTTTGAGGAAGCCGTTCTGCCAGCTGGGCGTGCTTTTAAAGCTGAGCGAGGCGGCAGCGACGTGCCCCACAAAGCCCTGGCACTCGCCCTTGAGCGTGTCGGGCGTGACCCTTGCCAGGACCGTGATCATGTCGCCCTTGAGGAACATGAGCTCGTTGTTGGACTGGGCAACGTGGTCGACGACCGCGACCGCCTCGAGCAGGTTGTCTGTTTTAGCGTCGCGTTGCGTTTAGACAAAAGGACACCTTGCCTTGGGGGTGGGGGGGGCGTTACCGTCCTCGTCGTAGGCCTCCTCGCCCGCGTACTTGGCCAGGGCCTTGCTGCGCTTCTTGCGGTACCCTTTGACGGTGATCTCGTCATTGGCCAGCTCGTCGGCCAGGTCGGTGAGCTGGCGCCGGACGTCGACGGGCAGCGCTGCCATGCACACAAAAGGGTGGCGACTGTGTGGGGCTGCTGGGAGAACACAGGTCAGTACCAACTGAACATGCACAGGTGGGCAGGTTCCAAGGGAAAACCACCTCTGGCTTCTTGTGTGCCAAATTGGGATCCCCCCCCCTCTCCTTGGGGGGTCTTGATTGTTCAACACGCACGCACACAGACAAACACACACAGACAGCCACACACAGGCCGCCTGCCGGCCAAGCACGCCAGCACGCGCAGCAACCAAAGACGACATGGCCGGCGTAAACAATAAATACGACCACGCGACCAACTCGTCCTTCTTCTATTATCCCGAAATAGGCGGCCGCAGAACTGCGGGGGGCCAAGGCAGGAGAGGGACAGAGAGACGGGGAGAGAGCGCGAGTGAACGAGAGAACGAGAAAACACAAAGAGAGGGAGAGACGGGAAAACACGAGCGAACCGGCGGGCACATGCCATCTCCACGTTCTCAGCAAAATCATTGGGCCGTTTCACGCAGGGAGCGCGCCCAACGAAAAAAACGTGCGCTTCAGCTTTCCTTTTTCAGTGATTGATGTTTTGCCATTTTACACGGTTGCTATGCTGTTGCTGCCTCAGCCGGCGGCGGTGGGGCAGCACCACTGGCCTGAGCACCGGTGGCGTCCTCTGCGTCCGCCACGCTGGCCTGCTTGCGGAGATGCTTGAGTGACTCGTCGAAAAAGTCGATGCACATGAGGAACTCGAGGAAGGCGCCTTGATTACCGTCCTCGATGATCGAGCGGTAGATGTGGTCGCGCTTGAACGCGTCGATCTCTGGCTGGATAGAGTCCCAGGCGATCGGCGGCTGCGGGTTGCCCAGCTTTTGAAGCTTGCGGTTGTACCCGTCAAACTTGATCTCGTCCAGGAACAGGCCCGCACCAGGCGCGCGGGGGATGTTGACGCGGCCACGCTCAAACGTCCGCGGGATGACGATCTTTTCGTCGCCGCCTGTGCGCATGACGCCGATGGCCATTCCTGCGCAGGCACACACACAAAACAAAAAAGCCGTCAGCCACGAAAATTATTTCATCACGAAAAACGACACGTACCGACCATCTTTCGAATCTGGTGCAGCATAAAGCTCTGGCCTTGGACACGAAGGGCGATCCACTCGATGCCGTCAAAGACCTGCACGGGCGAGGCCTTGAACCACATCATGAAGCGCTTGGCCGACTCCTCCTCAAAGCGCTTGCCGCTCGTGTAGTTGTGGTAGTTGTGCGTGCCCTGGTACAAGTCGAGGATGCGCTGAAGCTTGGCCAGCTGCTCGGGCGACATGCGGAACTGTTGCCGTGCAAGCTGCAAGTCGTTTAGTACACGTTGCTACTTTGTAGTGTACCTTTTCCTTCTCCACGTCGGCTGCAGAGCGCAGCGTGTCAAAGACCTTGGCCAGCTTCTGGCTCTGGACGAGCTCTGGGCTGAAGACCTCTGGTACCTCCTCGCCCTCGCCCTCCTCGTCGTCATTCCCTCCCTTCTTCTTCTTCTTGTTTTGGTGCTGGGGCGCTGGTGCTGGATCTGCTGCCGCTGCTGCCCCGGGCTCTTCTGATGCCGTCCCTTCTGCGGATGCTGCCGGCGCTGCCGAGGCCGCCGCGAGGGCCGCGAGGGCGTCCTTGTAGTTCTTGGCCGCCTCCGGGAACAGCTTTGGGTGCTTTGTGTCAAAGTACGGGTTGGCGTTGCCAGGCATGAACATGAACGTGGGCATAAAGTACTCGTAGACGCGGCAGTAGCAGTCGTTCTTGGCGTTGAACCCGCCCACGACACGACAATAGCCCATGGCACGGATGTCGCTGGGCAGCTTCTCGTTGATCCGGTCGATAATGTTGGGCTGCATGAGCATCTTGAACGAGACGATCTGGCCGGCGGCGTGCACGCCCTTGTCGGTGCGCGCCGCTCGCACAAACGACACCTTGGTCAACTTGTCCGCATTGGCCTCGGAGATGGCCCCGGCCTCAATCATGGACTTTTGCAGCTCGGCCTCGATCGTCTTGGCCCCCGGATTGCTAAGCAAACGGTTAGAAACAGAGCGGGGGGCAAGGGACGTTCGTGACGTACATCTGCATGCCCATGTACGCCTTGCCGACATAGGCCAATCGCAGGGCCACCTTCTTCTTTTGCACACCGACGCCGCCAATGGTCACGCTCTCGCCGTCGTCCTCGTCCTCCTTCTTCACACCCTGCGGCTGAGCCATCGGTCCGGTGAACAAAGCAGGCGCCGCCGAGGACGACGAGGACGAGGACGAGGACGAGGACGCAGCCACCGCGTGGTCCATGCCGGTCTCGTCTTCGATCTTGGCCCTGTTTTCGGCCGCTTTAGCACCAACCACTGCGAAAGAAAAACGCGCTACACTTTAGCCGCCGGCTCCACCTCCTCCTGCTTGACCTGCTCCAGCTCTCCCGCAGCCGCAGCCTCCAGCTCCACCGCCGAAAACGCACGCTTTCCTTCCTGGCTCATGCTGGCAATCGTTCTGGGTAGTACACTTTGTCGCCAAAATTTAAACATGCCCGCGCCGAAAGTGTCGTCCCCAGGGCTGAGTGACTTGGAGGCCACGCTGTCGGCCAACGCGCGCATGGCGCGAGCGACGGTGGCCGGTCTTGTGCCCGGGGTGGCGGCGCCGTCGCCGTCGTTGCCGTCTGCCAAGCCGGTGAGGAAGCCCGTCGCCCTGGAGGCCAACCTCAAGTCGCAGATCGACCGAACCAACAAGCGCAACTTTGCGGCGGCGGCGTCGTCGTCAGCGCCATCCGATGGCAAGGACGCCAAGAAGGCCAAGTGGATCGAGGAGGCGAGGCAGCGCAAGCAAAAGGAGGAGGAGGACCAGGACAGCCGCGCAAACGTCGTGGTCGGCAAGGCCGCAGGAACGACTGCTGCAGCCAAGCCCAAGAAGGCTGCAAAGACGGCTGCTGCGGCGCCCGCCAAGAAGGAGAAGGAACAAGAGAAGGAACAAGAGAAGGCAAAGGAGGACGAGAGCGACGACGTCTGGGCGAGCAATTGGGACGGGGACGACAAGGATGATGTGGCACAAGAGGACGGCGCAGCTGCAGGCGCCGAGTCATCTCGCATCCGTGTTCAAACGCTGGATCTGTCCAAGCCTCTCATCCCGGTGACTGCCCAGGAGGCTGCGTCAGCTGCTGCAGCTGCGGACAAAGAGGACGCAGACGAGGAAGAAGAAAAGACATCGGCTAACGACGGCGGCGAGGAAGGCACAAAGCGCGCTTATTTGCCGAAATGGAAGCGACCCGGCGCCAAGCGACGAACACGCTCTCGTCAAAAGAACCTCAAGAAGGACACCCGGCCAGATGAAAAGGTAGATAAAATAAAATGGGCATTTTGGGGTGGTTTTTTAACACATAAAATTACGACCAGAAACCCACGTACCTGACGCCCGGAGCCCCCGACTTCCTCGGACCCAAGAAGGCCAAGAGGCGCCCACCGCCCAAGCCCAAGGCGGACGCCGCAGGAAAAAAATAGAGTTTTTTTTTTTTTTTTGTCTTTGTTTTTTGTTTCTCAAGGATGCAGGAGTCAATTTGGCAAGGTGTGTATGTACAATGCGTTAGAGAATGAAAGGGAGGGAAGGAGGGTCCCGTTTGTGGCTTGCGACAATGCATGCTTTTTCCCCTTTCAGTTAATTCTTTTTACAGCTGCGTCACAACGCGTTGACGCAGAGTCGTGAGCTTTGCGAGGCTCTTTTGAATGCACGTGCCCGCACACCCATTGAACACGTCCTGTGCCTTGTCGATCGAGGCCTGGGCCGGTCGGGGTCCCTCCGAGCGCAGTCCGTCGTACGCCTCTTGCTGACATTGGGACACACATCCGTCAAACGTTTTCTGTGGCAATTTGACGTTTAGGACACGTGCATGATTGGAAGGAGGAAAAAAGAACAGGCTACCATCAGCGCAGCCATCTCGTTGGACACGACGGCCGTCGCACGCTCGGCATCGGCCGTGCACTTCTGGTAACACTCTTGCGTCTCCTGGTGCGAGGGCGCCTTCTGTGACGCGCAGTCGATGCAGCACTTGAACCCCTTGAGCTGGCGCGGGCGCAGCAGCTCGCGATCGAGCTCGTCCACGGCCTTGGCCGCAGCCGCGTCGAGGTCCTTCATCATCGAGTCCATCCTCCAGCCGGGCCTTGCACTCCTGCAAAATATGGCCTCCGAAGGCACACCATTTTACCCAGAGTGCTGCTACCATGGCTGTCGAGACGGCAGTCCCGCTCGCCGAAGTGGCCGTCGTCCCGATGGGTGGCGACGATGCTCCTGCGTCCACCACGTCTGTCGCTTCCTCTCTCAAGTCCTCGGCTGGTGGTGGTGCCACCAAGAGCAGCGAGTCCATCGGGGGGGAGGAGGAGCCCCAGTCGCCCGTGCCGCTGGACAACAACGTGGACACGAGCAAGGCAGCCAGCAGTGACGCCGCCGTGGTCCAAGTGCAAGAGGAGACGGGGGAGGAGGAGAAGACGGAATCGACCGCTACGCCTGTGTCGGCCACGTCAGCATCGCCGCTGGCAAGACGTGGCACAACGGGCAATCATCGCTTCAGCAAATTGGTGTGTATTTCGGGCACCTTTTCGCTTGCCAAGCCTGAAAAAACACACAACAGATCACCGAGTGGCAGTACGTCGACCGCAAGCTGCTCAAGCGACAGGACTTTGGGCTGGGCCTGCACGTCATGCCACACGACCAGGGGCTGCGTGTGACGGATGTTGTTCCGGGCGGCCCTGCGATCACAACGGGCGAATGGTACTGTCTGGACTGACGCTGGCTGTCAGGGGCTGACCCTTTTTTACCGACGTAGGCGCATCGATGACTGGATCGTCCTCGTCAACGGCGCAAAGGTCGTCGGCCTGCCCGACGCCGAGAAGATCAAGCTGCTCACGGAGCTGCCCGACGACGTCGAGGCAACCCTGTCGGTGCTCGTGCGTTCGTACGACAACTTTGGCCAGTACCGCCGGCAGTCGGCCATCAACGTCCTGACCGAGTTCCTCGTGGAGAACGTGCCGCTGGTGCGCAGCGAGGCCGGCCTCGGCATGAGCGTCTACACCAACGCCGAGGGCGCGTTCGTCGACGAGATCGTGCCCAACGGGATCGCACATCTGTCGGGCCTGGTGCGTCCCAATGACCGAATCATCGCCATCAACGACCAGTCCATTCGCAGCGCCACGACCCAGTCCCAGATCGTCGAGATGCTCAAGGGTGCGGCCGGCACCGAGGTCAAGCTGACCCTGCTCACTCCAAACTACCTGCACCCGCGCCACAACCGCGACCCTGGTGCCACCGTTCCCGTCAAGAGGGACGCCAACGAACCATCTGCTGGCGGATGTGTCGTGATGTGAAAAATATTGGTGCTTCTTTTTTTTTAACAACGACGTGCTCAGGTGTACAATTTTTGAAAATTTTGAGGAAAAAAAAAACTACTATCGAGAGGGCCCACCCTGCAGAAGAATTAGTGAGAGCAAATGTAGAAGACCCTGTGAAGGGGAAAAAAATAAAAATAAGAAACATTTTAAAAATAATAATTACTCGATACGTACTTGGGAAGGTCAAAGCCATTGAACTGGCTCCCGGCGGCCTTGGAATACGCGCCCATATTGGCAAAAAAGACCCAGTCGCCCACCTGAAGCTCGGGGAGAGGGTGGTCGGTGATGATGCAGTCGATCGAGTCGCACGTGGGACCGAAAACAGTGCTGGCGTGCGTCTTGCTCTCGTCGTCTGCAGCAGAGGGCTGCTTGAAGAGCACCTTGGGCTCTGGCTTGGCGTGGTCATAGAAGATCATGTTCATGGAGCCGTAGAGGCCGTCCGAAATATAGTACATGAACGAGGGGGTGGTCTCGACCTCGTCGCCCTTCTCGTTGATATAGCTGTGCTTTACGCGGCGCGAGACGATGTTGGACGCGAGCGTCATGCACTCGGCCGCAAAGTAGCGACCGGGCTCAGCGATGATCTCGACCGATGCTGGGAAGAGCTCGTCGACCAATGGCCCGAGGCAGTTGGCGATTGCGCTGAATCCGAGCGGGCCCTCTTCGTTGCCGGGGAAGCCGCCTACAGATTGTATTGATGAGGGTTTCCTTGTTGCCAGACATTTTCCGTACCTCCAATGTCGAGAACCGTCATCTCGTGACCCTCCTTGATGCACTCGTCAAAGACGGCGCGGGCTTGGCGCACGGCCTGCTCGTAAGCGGTCAGGGTGAAGCAGCCCGAGCCGACGTGGAAGCTCACGCCGACAATCTTGAGGCCGAGCTCCCTGGCGAGCTTGGCGAGGGCCTTGCAGTCGCTAAAGTATGCGCCAAACTTGGAGCCAAAGTTGCACACGGCCGCTTGGTTGTTGGGCGGGAGGATGCGGAGAACAAGCTCGGCCTCAGGGAAGATCTTCTGGATCTTGTACAGCTCGGCATCGTTGTCAAAGGTCATCTGCTTTACGTTGACGCTCTTGGAGAAAGCAATGTGCGCTAAAACAAAAAGTAGGGCGAGAGTCAGCCAAGAAAACAACAGCAGCGACAACGGCGACGATACAGTTGGGCTTGCACGGGTTGGCATAGATGATCTTGTCCGGGTTGGTGCCGAGGTTGAGGGCGAGCTGGATCTCGGCCTGGCTGGCGACGTCGAAGCCCGTTCCAAGGACGCTGAGGGTCTTGAGCAGGACGGGATCGGGGCTGCACTTGATGGCTACGTAGTAATATTTTCTAGCGTTATTGCACGCAGTATGAAGGTACCATAGCGAATGTTGACACGAGGGAGCAGTTGGCGCCACTGCTTGTACTTGCGCAGGATGACGTCGACGTCGAGGATGTAGAACGCGGTCTCGTATCCGGCAGAGACCTTTTCCCGCAGGTGGTGTGTGACGTCCTTGCCGTCGTGCACCTCGGTGACCTCGATGCCGGCCTCGCGCAGGCCCTTGAGCACCTTGACCTTTGACTTTTCGAGGCTCTCCTCGTCAATGTGCACACTCGTCACCTCTTCGCGGTTGACGAGAGAGTCTGTGCAGCCAGCAAAGTTAGTCTGCCGCTTGGCCGGGATTGCCCCTGCGTTACCGATATCCTTTGAGGCCTCGAGGTGGCCGCCGTTGACGCCATTGAGAGCGACATGTCCAATGGTCTCGCTGTGAAAAAAGAGGTGCATAAGTAAAAGAAAGAGAAAAAAATAGCAGCTGGAGGCCAGCAGCGTGGACGTACGTGACCGCAGCAGCAGCAATAGACGTGGCTGTGGCGACAATTCGAAGCGGGCGGGCGAGTGCGTGAAAAAAAAAAGAAAACGCAAATGGGAGCACGTGGCGGCACAAAGGCGATAAAGGGAACAAGAGCAAGGGGGGTTCAGCAACCAACAGAACAAACCAAAAAAACAAGGCAGCGTGGGGACATACACATCAAGTCAAGCCCCTTTCGTTCCTGGTGGAGAAGGTCCGCTGTTTCAACGAGCCTCGAAGCACGACGAGTCGACGACGACGACGCTGAGATGCTGGGACAAGCACTCCAAATTTGCCATGGCCTTGCTCGGATTGTTGCTCGGCATGCTTTGCCTTGCTGCATTGACCGCGTCGTCTGCTGCCTCGCAGCCGTGGCCGGTGGCGTGCCCAAGGCCAGAAGCGGGAGGAGCAGTAGAATCAGCAGCAGCAGGAGGGGCGGCAGAGTGGACAGTGGCACCGTTGGGGCGACGACTGCTGTCCCTGTCGTCGGTCAACGAGTGGATGCTGCCTGCGCACGACCTGTTCCTGGACGTGTCGCACGACTGGGTGGTGCTGACCGGGTCGATCTTTGACAAGACCAAGCACACGCTCGCCGTGTACTCGTTCTGGTGCGTGTTTAGCACGGGGGAGATATCGACGTCCTCGCGCGACTCGGTCGACGACGCGTACCGGTCGTTCACGCGGACGTGCAGGGTGCCGCTCGCAGCAAAGGAGATCATCGACGAGGGCGGCGAAGTCAGCGTCCGCTTTGGTGGGTCGGGTCTTTTGGTGTGACGGCTGATCCTTTTTTTTTGTGTGTGTGTGTGTGTGCAGTGCCCCCGTTCAGAAACGAGGTCATCGCGTCCGAATGGCACCTTCTCTCCCCTCACCCGTTCCGTTGCTCGCCTGCCAAGCGTGCCGAGCTGCAAGTCCCCGCCGCGGTGCCGCTGTTTGCCGCATCGAGCATGACCACGGCCGCCGGCCCTCAGCCGAGCAGCGCGCCCCTCTACAACCTCATTGTCTCGGTGGACTTGACATCGTTCAAGGCGGGGACGGAGCTGCCGTTCCTCCACATGGTCGAGTGGATCGAGTACCACGCTCTCCAAGGCGTCGACCACTTTTTCATCTACTACGACCCGGCAGAGATCGTGCCAGAGACGTCGGCCATCTTCAAGGTGTTTTCATACTATGCACAGCAGGACCTTGTCACGACCATCCCGTGGCCGACTTACTCTGCCCTGGAGATCTCCATCGCCACAGCCGACAGCAAGTTTAGTGCCATCGAGACCCTCGAAATCCCTCACCACTGCAACACGCGTTTTGGCCGCCTCGCAGCGTGGTACACAGTCCTCCAGTACAACGAGTTTATCCTGCCGCTGGAGGGCCACAAGGACATCACCGCCTTCCTCGTCGCCGCCAAGAGCAAAATGCACCCCGGCACGGTGGGTCTCAAAGCTAAAAAGCAGTCGCAGTCGGCAGCCGGCGGCAAGACGGTGGAGCCCACGCAGTCGCGCATTGACGCCTACGTTCAGCTTGGCAGTGCGAGCACAACGGAAACGTCGTTCATCCAAGTATGTCGTTTTTGGCCTACTCTTTCTAAGTAATATTAAAATAAATTTATTAAAATAAGACATCGAGGCTGCATTTTGTGAGCAAGGACGGCAACATCAACACGCCCAAGGACAGCACCGGCGACACCAACCAAATCAAGTTCATCGTGCTCGACACCGCCGCCCAAACTAACGCCCAGCCCGCCCTCCCGGCCTCTGGGGCTTCGCTCACCGAGGCCGCTAAGAGCGTCAAGCTCGCTGAGAATGTCAAAGCCTCTCTTTCTAGGATTTCCTGAGGATAGGATCGCCCTGCCGTAGCTATATATTACACTTTTTTTCATTCCATGTTTTTGATTAGTTGGACGTCGAGGCTGCAGATGACGCCGCCGTCTCGTCCAGTTGCTTGGTCCAGTCGTAGGGCGCCCAGTTGCGCTTGAACTCCTGCACACGTCGGTTCTCCTCGTCAAACGACTGCTTCTTGGGTTTGAGCCACGCATCCGGGAAGACTTCGAGCATGCCGCCCGCGACCTCCTTGCCAAAGTGGCGGGGGAACTTTTCCTCGTCCTCGATGACGTGCGCAAAGCCCGTGTCGAGGCCAAACTCAACGTGGAAGAACGGGAAGCGAGGGGGGATGGAGCGGCGCAGGCCCTTGCCGGTCGTGTCAACCAGCTTGGTGTTTTGCGCCCACATCTCGTCCGAGTCCAGGATGGCCTTTTTAAAGTAGATGGGCGTCTCGTCGTGCTTTTCGATCGGCATGGGAACGACCTCGATCACCACGTGCTTGTTCTTGCGGAACTCGGTGGCCATCTCCATAAAGATGACGCCGTGCTTTTTCTTCATGTTGCCAAACATCTTGATCAGGCACTTTTTAAAGTTCTACCAAAAGAAAAGAAAAAGGGGAAAAAAGGGGGGGCGTCAAAGATGAAGAAGAATAATTCAAAAAACAATACCCTCATCTCGGACCACACGTCCTCGTCGGCCTGGAGGGTCGAGTTGACGTGCGCCATGGGAACAATGAAACAGTGCCCAGGAGCGAGGATGCCGCGCTGGGGCAAGGCAAGGTAGGTGCGCACGCCCGAGGCGATGATGAGGTGCTTCAGGACGTTGGGCGAATCCGGGCAAAATGGGCATTCGGTCAGCTGCTTGCTAAACTTTTGCTGATTGCGGATCGCCTCCTCGCGTGCTCGCTGGGCCTGCTTGTTGTTGTCCCACTTGTTTTGCTTCTTGTCAGCCAGCTGGTCGCTCATTTCGTCCATATAATCGAGGTTGTCCTAAACAGTGTGGGGGTCAGTCGGGTTTTATTTTCATTTTCGTACCTGGAATCGCTCGTTGCGCATGATCTGCTCCGCGTACTGGTCATTCATGTCGTTGCGACCGGCCGAGAGCTTTTCCTTGCGGACAAGGTCGTCGAGGGTGGACGAGTCGTCGTCTTTAAAGTAGCGCACTCGGTTGCCCTCGGCGTCGTGCGTCTCCAGCTTGGGCCGCTTCTTCCCCCGCCTGCCGTCGTAGTCTGCGTCGTCGCCCTTGGAGGGTTTGTCAGGGATGAGCTGGGGCCGTCCGTACTGATCGAGCCCGTGGATAACAACCACTTCGGGTTGATTCTTCTTGGCAGACGCGGAAGACGATGGGGTTCGCGACTCGGCAGCCTTTGCCTCCTCGATTTGTCGCTTGAGATCGGCCACGAGGGCAGCATTGCCCTGCATTTCGGCGCGCAGCAACTTGGCCGAGAGCTTGTTGAGGTCGGCCTTTGGTGCTGCTGCATCCACCACGAGGGGCGTGTACGGCTCGCCTCCCTCGTCAAATGCCGGCTGCGGAGACGGCGCAAACAGGCTCGGGATGCTGGACGGCTTGGGCGTCACGGGCGGGGGCATCAGTGCGGCCTCTTGGGCCTCGTCGCTGTCCTTGGGGATGAGCATCTTGCTGCGGCCTGATGCGAGGTAGTCGCGACTATTACCCCACCAAAAAAAATAAAATAAAAATAAAAATAAAATAAACGAAAGGACGGTACCTCGGCGTGACAGATCGAGAATCTGGACGGCGATCGCGGTCGCGGTCTCTGCCATTATTGCCGGCACTGTTGTTGCTTGACCCTCGCGAGCGGTCCTTTTCCAGTTCGTCCTGGATCGCGTGCAAGCTGTCGAGGCTTCCGTTGCGCTCAACCCAGTAGTCTTCGAGTGACTTTTTCTCCTCGGCGGCCTGCTGCTGGGCACGCTGCAGCTTCTTGATCCTCCATGCCCGCCCGCTGTCGCCCACGTTCACCGGGGTCGATGCTGCCGTAGCCGCGGGCGTAGAGGCGCCCGAGGGCGTTCGCAGGTGCGGGTTGAGCTCGTTGGCAAACACGGTCGGCTCGTCGCGCTTCCTCTTCTCCTCCTCCTCCTTCTCCTTGCGCTTCTGCTCGGCAGCCGGCGACGGTGCGGCCATCATCCACGGGGCCACCTCTTCCTCCTCGCGGGCCATCCAGCCCTCGCGCATCGAGGACGCGACCAGGGGCAGCGGTGCAGCCATCGCCGACGAGGGGCCCTTTTCCTGGAACATTGACGAGCTGAATGCACCGCCCTGAGCCTCGCCAGCACCATCGCTGTCGCTGTCACTGCTGCTCCCATCGTCGCTTCCCTCGCTCTTTTTCGCCTTCTTGTCCTTTTTCTTCCTGTCCTTGTCCTTATTGCTGCTGTGCTTTTTGTGCTTCTTGTCCTTCTTGTCCTTCTTGTCCTTCTTGTGGTGCTTGTGAGACTTGGCGCCATCGGCGGCCGCCGCGTTGTCCGCCAGCGCATTAGCCGTGTCGGCCATTTTGTAAAGTGTCCCCCACAGACAATGGACAAACAGAGGGTCGATTTGGCGAGAACAAACGGCGCGCCCGTCGCGTTCTACTACCCCGATTTCATCACCGTCGAGGAGGAGGCCGAGTTGCTCGCGTCCGTGGCGGGAGCGCCCAAGCCGAAATGGAAGACGCTGCTCAATCGGCGCCTGCAACAGTGGGGTACGTTTCCCCCGAGAGAGAGAAAATAGTACTGATCGCCCGTCGACAGGAGGAATACCGCACCCCAAGGGCATGATCGCAGAGGAGATGCCGCAGTGGCTGACAAAGTACAGCAGACGCATCGGCGCACTGGGGCATTTCGAGGCCGCGGCAATCAAGGCGCCCAATCACTGTCTGATCAACGAGTATTTGGCGGGCCAAGGCATCATGGTAGTGCCATATTGAAAGCAGCCCAATCTTAATCGCCTCCCCATTGCAGCCGCACAAAGATGGGCCGCTGTATTACCCAACGGTCGCAACAATCTCTTTGGGAACGCATACGCTGCTCGAGTTTTACAAGGCAAATGATGACGCCACCGAATCTGCAGCGGGTGACTCCGCCGCCACCTCCACCACGTCGCCAAGGTCCCTGCAACCCGAGTTTTCCTTGCTTCTCAAACCCCGCAGCCTCATCGTCCTCCAGGAATCGCTGTACAAAGACTACATGTAATTCCTTTTTTTTTATCTGTTACCTTTGCCAACAAAAACAATAAACTAGGCACGGGATCGACGAGCGCACCACCGACACATTAACCGAGGCCATCGCCAATCTCGATCCCTCCTCGGACGCCCTTGGAAGCACGCTCACAAGGACGACCAGGACATCGCTGACCTTTCGCGTACGAGTTCATTGCAAAACTACGTTGTGTTAATTCTTCAATGAACAGGTCGTCGAAAAGGTCCTTAAAGCCCAACTACGCCTTCCCGGTCAGAGATAGACTGGCTTAGAAAAGAAAATTTAGTAGAGAACACGCCTGGCAAAAACTGACGGTTACGCTTTCCACTTTCAAAAAAAAAACCGTTACAGCAACAAATGTCAGCAGACGGCGAGCGCACGCCCCTGCTGGGTTCCACCAACACGGCGCCCTCTGACGTCCAGCGGCAGCAGCAACGCAAGAAAGCAGCACGGTCCAAGTCGAGCAACAAGTCCCTCCAGGCGAACCGCGAGATCGAGGGAGTCAACGCACTGCACCTTGCCGAGATGACCAACCTCCTGCTGGACGTGCTCAAGAAGTTCCCCGCGCCCGAGAAGCAGCAGGGCTGCTTCGGAAGCATGTTTGCCGCCGACGAGTCGTACGGTAACGTCTATAAAAAGGTGAGCGATCTCCAGGCCCTCTTGCCTGCTTTCCTCCACTACAACCAGCTGCCCCGTGCCAGCACCAACGCCACGTTCGAGTCGTTCTGTGCCAAGATGGCCCCCGCCCCCGCCCCCATTTCCTTCTCAGCTCATGCCGTCCACGCCACGGTCGACGACACCCCCGCTGCCGTTGTCCCATCTGCTGCTGCACCTCCCCCACCGCCGCCGCCGCCGCCGCCACCACCACCACCACTGGTGCCCACGTTTGAGTTTACGGCCCGTATCAAGACCAACGTCGGCGGCGGCGACAACAAGAGCAGCCTCTCCACGCCCGTCACAGAGACCCTGCCCGAGGCCGAACTCACGCCCGCGGCCGCACTCGCAGCTGCCCTCCAGGCGATCGCGGCCGGCAACACGGGCCTCTCAACGCCCAAGGCTGGCGACCGCCGAAGCCAACTTGCCACTGGCGAGTACTCATCGGTTGCCTCGGTACCGTAAGCCGCATGCACGCCCTAGTACTAATTTTTTTTTTTATTTTTTGTTTAAAAACAGATTATTAGCTCTGGAAATACACCCGTCCTCCGCAAGACCAAGGTCCAGCGCTCGCCTGGCGGTACCCCCGCCCGCAAGAAGCGCAGCCATCGCGGTGTTGTTGGTACGTTTCTTTCCATGTGGTTGTTCATGAGTACTAATTTTTATTATTGATGCAGCGTCCCAAGAAGACTACATCCACAATGCCCTTCTCAACAAGTTTAGGCAATCAATGCCAATGTCACCCAGTGGCAGTGGCGTGGCTGGTTCCTCGTCCTCCCACGTATCCGCTCCCAACACCCCTCGCTCGGACGATGAAATGTACTTGTTCTGTTTTATTTTTTAATTTGACTTGCAGCTGATTATTATTTTTTATTACAGGACGCCAAAGGGCACGCCACTTGCCTCGGGCATCAAGAAGGTGCCCATGACTCCCACGGCCACAAACGCGAAACTGGCATTCGTGCCGTCAGTAACATCGTCGCCCTCGGCCTTTGATGTGTGCCAGATTGCTGCCGCGGTCACGACACCCAAGCAGCAGCAGGAGCCCGTCGTCGTTGGAGACGAGAATAGCACGCCCAAAAACGATCAACTGCGCACATCCCTCTTTCCTGTGACCGCCGATGCTTCTGTCGAGGTTGCTGTCGAGCAACATTAGAAAAAACACAACTGTGCTAATAATCATGATTTCTTTTTTCTTTAACCGATAATGACATCCATTGGCGGGAACATGCACGCAGCCGAAAGGAAGGCACATCGGAAAGAAAGAAAGGAAATCGTGAAACCCACAAAAAAAAAAAAAAAAATGTGGGGATTTCAATTCCTGAGTTGCGCGACTCGGCCAAGAATGGACGTGGCCGTCAAGGGCGTGGCGGCGTGGCTGCAGACACAAGGTAGGTAGCCCTTCTCCCCCCCGGTGTGGCTTGCTTGCTTAGTTGGCACGTACACGTCGCACAGGTGCTGTTGTCAAGCCGGCGTGGCTCGAGGCGAGTGTGCGGTCCGTTCTGGCGCCAACGGGCGTGTCGGCCGCGACCGCACGGCAGCCCGTGTACGACCGGCTGCTCAAGGCCGACTTCAACGCGGTGAGCACGGGGCGGCTGCCGACCAACGTTGGGACGATGCACAAGGCGCAGATCGCGGGGCCCGTGATGGTGCAGGTCGAGCAGGCGCGCGACATCGGCTCGGCCTTGCTCGCACAGCTGGAGCAGGTCGAGGGCAGTGTGGCCGACGCGGATGCAGCGGCAGCGGCAGCAACAGCAGACGACGACGACGGCGACATGGACCTGTTTGCAGCGGCCGCAAAGGGAAGTGCTTCTGGTGGTGGTGGTGCAGGAAAGAGCAAGAAGAAGGCCACATGGGGCGTCGCCAGCCGTGTACGTACAGTCTTCGTGCTGCCTGTGCCCGATTAATCGGCTTGCGGCGGTGTGTGTGTGTGTGTGTGTGTGTGGGAGGGGGGATTAGATGGTGCGCCTCGAGGTGACGGACGGCACGACCAGGGCCGTTGCGATCGAGTACAAGACCATTGACGCGTTCAAGGACATTACCGCTGGATCCAAGGTACAGTAACAAGGCTTGCACGTAATAGTAACAACGCACAACAGCTCATTATCAAGCAAGTGGATGTTCTGCGGGGCAAACTGCTGCTGCGGCCAGAGTGCGTGACGATCGCGGGCGGATCCGTAGAGGGCTACGAGGACCGCAACGATCTGGCCAAGTCGCTGCGCAAGGCACTCAAACTGGACGAGCACGTACCGCCACCCAAGCCGCTCTCGTCCTCGACAAAGCCTGAACCTGCGCCCGCAGAGGTGGTGGCCACGGTAGCAAGGCAACAGCAACAACAACGCGCGACTACAGCGGCCGCCGTGCCCATGAACAACGACGCATACGAAGACGACGACGACGACACGCAGTACCTTGACGACGACCTGATTGCCGAGATGTTTAACGGCGACGATCTCGACGACGACTTTGCCGAGGTTCCCTCTGCGGCCTCGTCGCGGCCTCAGCAAGCACGGCAACAGTACCCCCAGCAAAACCAACGGCAATTTAGCTCAAGCTCCTCCTCGGCTTCGCACGCCGCGGCGGCGCTTACACGTGTCATCCTGCCGCCCCCGCAACCCGCCCCCGTGCACGAAGAGATGGACTTTGACGACGTGGGCCCAGATGACAATAACGACGACATGATCGATCTCCCGTTGGACGTCCTCGAAGATGTCGAGCGCACAGCCCTGGCCAACGACGCCAAAAGGCCACGCCTTTCCAACGAGCCTCCTGCCGCCGCCACCGCATCAGCGACC
>Ga0302230_10001144_pt1 | contig 18060 bp, 19 predicted proteins | sample II_Palsa_N2_1_FD_193523 | JGI IMG/M metagenome (GOLD analysis project Ga0302230, IMG submission 193523) | Peat permafrost microbial communities from Stordalen Mire near Abisko, Sweden - II_Palsa_N2_1 | ecosystem: Environmental > Terrestrial > Soil > Palsa > Peat permafrost | place: Sweden... | reverse complement strand
GATGGCTTCGTTGGTGGCATCCGCGACGCTCTTGCCGGACTCCAGCGCGAGCGCGGCGCCGATAGCCGGCGCGCATTCGGTCAACGCATCTGCAAGCTTGTGCAGATGGACCGCCCGCTCGGCGGCCGGCAGCTTACGCCAGGCTTTCTGCGCAACTGCGGCGGCGTTGACCGCGGCAATCGCTTCGTCCTTCGAAGCAGCCGAGACCTGGGCAACCAGGGCCCCAGTAGCGGGGTTGTAGACGGAGATGAGGTCACCGGTTGCGGGTTCGATGAACTGGCCGTTAGCAAAATTCCGCTCGAGTCGCATGGTCTTTACCAGGTAGCGTGGTGCGAAAAACACATTGCCGACGGCCGTGAATGGCGTGCCGCCGGTGCATGAGCAGAATTCTTGTCCGCGTCGGGAGGACCGGCAAGCGACTAATTCGAGCCATAAACATTCGAAAAACTCATGTTATGGGCCGAGGCGTGGCGCGGAACACGAACGATTAAAATGCGAGGCCAGACTTGCCTGGAAACGTGATCCGAGCCCTGGGCTACTGCCGTTGTTGCGTCATGATCAGCCCCGGCAATGGCGCCTCCGAAGCCTTGTTCGCATCGAACGGGTTCAAAGAGGCATAGCGGTGGTAAAGCGCCGGCGACACCGGCTTATCGGGCAATCGAGAACGTGCGCCACCGGGCGCATTCAGAGCCGCTAGCCGAGACGCAACAAGGATGCCTGACTGGCAAGCAGAGTTTGAAGTTCATTGGAATCGGGCCGCGTCCCCCAGTTCCGGGCGCCGGCCACTGACGCGATGGCGATCCATGAATTGGGAGGAAACCATTCCTGCACGACCGTCGTGCCCTGCAGAACACGAAGACGCCCCGTTTGCTCGCAATAGTCGGCGCACAGCTCCGTGCCGTCCAGTTGGGCAGTGACGAGGGGGTTACGCGTTCGCTGCATTGAGATCTCCCGCATAAAAAGCTTGGCGCACGAGGGCGACGAGCGGCCCCGTGCGCGATGCCGACCGCGGCGTACATGCGAGCGCACGACCTCGGTGATCGACTCATGGCCGGACGCTACAAGCGACACAGGCAGTGACGGGAGTCTATGGAGAGTTCGGATTTACAGGTGAAACGTGCATGCGAGATTGGTAACGTGAGGTTACCGGGCTGCGCCTCGGGGAGCGCGGCATTTGTCGTGGACTTTCGACTTTATTGCGTCGTGCATCCAGTGATGAGGAGACCTCGTATATGAAGTGACGCGGCGCAATCTCTGCATCGCATTCTGGGAGAAATGAAATGAACAAGGCAATTCTGACTGTCGTCTTGACGGGAGTGGCTGCGGTTTCGTTCGGGGTGTCGGGTGTGGCGTTTGCCGGGAATGCGCACGGTGCTGCGACGGCGGGGATGACTTATCAGGGGGACCCGGTTTCTAGTCCGTGGACGACCAAGCCTGCCGGGTGGACTATGGGACAGGGTGCAGGCGCGGGGCCTGCGGTGGCTGGTGATACTTCTCAGAATGTGACGGTCAGTCATGCGCAGGTGGACGCGCAATAAGAGCTAGGGGGTTTTGCCTGCGGCGCTTGTCCGTGTTCCTGTGGTGTTGGCCTTTCCTTGCATTCTTATTGGTTTGCTTGTGATGCCCCTGTGCGGGGCGGCACTTACTTTCTTTGTCCCACAGGGACTACCTTCGGGTCGCCGCCGCAAAGAAAGTAAGCAAAGAAAGCGGGCTTCACACCGCCAGCCTGTAGGTGTCCACCAGTGAGATGAGCCCGGAGTGGCGCGCGCACGAAATGATCTCTCGCATCGCCGCTGGTTTTGACAAGGGACTCATTCATCCCACTCCGCACTACGTGCGTCGCGGACCGGTCTGCCAGGGAAGGCGTGGTTTGCGAGGGAAGACTGGAATTTTCGGCGAAGGGGCAATCCAACATAGTTAGAATGCCTACACAGTTTGCAGAGGGGCTTATGCCCGACGGCGGGGCGCGAAGCGCGACGCTGGAACGGATGAGTCCTTTGTCACTAACGGGGGGGTGCGAGGGCGGCTCTCGTGCGCGGACCACTCTGGCTTCATGCCAGTGGCGAACACCTACTGGCTAGCGGTTGCAAGCCCGCTTTCTTTGCTTACTTTCTTTGCGGCGGCGACCCGAAGGTAGTCCCTGTGGGACAAAGAAAGTAAGTGCCGCCCCGCACAGGGGCATCGCTAATAAACCACTAACAATGCAAGGAAAGGCCAACACCACAGGAACACGGACAAGCGCCGCAGGCAAAAAACCCGCACCTATAACTCCGGATTAACCAAATCCCCCGCAACAATCCGCTCACCCTGCACCTGCGCAGCAGCAAGCGCCTCAACCTTGGTAGCAAAAGGCCCAATCTCCCCCGCCCCATCGAATGGAAACAACACCTTCCCATCGGTCTTGCGAACCACCTTCAAGACGCCAAAAAACCGCCGATACCCGGCGAGGCGAGTCGAAGCCGAGACTTCGAAATCGCTCTCGGACTTCGCTGGAACACTGGGAATGAATGCAGACTTGCTCATACGTCGAAACGAGGTGAATTAGGAAGCGCTAGCGCCCACGACCACGTACAGATCGCCGAAGGCACCCACCGCAAACCATCATTGTCGCAAATCTTCACGCACCGCGAGTGACACGAGCGATATCAGATCAATACGCTTCCCTGAACCACGGGCCCCACACCGCTCCATCGCCCTTCAGCCGCGTATAGGTAGCGCTTTGCCCCGTCGGAAGCTCCGACGTATCGCCCTGCGGTTTGGCATCAGTGGTATGCAGCGCAAATGCCTGCCGCTCGTCCGTGTCCACAGTGACACGCCCAATCGGCTCCAGAACGTCGCTTTGCGCGGATTCCAGCAGCGCGAAGTAAGGGGTCAGACGGCCCCAAAACGATGTCAACTCTTCCTGCAAGTAATGTTTCATGTATTTCCTCGGGAGAGTGTAGGCGCAGTTTACCCTACCCTGACATTACAGTTTCCCAACACTGCTTGGCTGTCATTTGTCCGATTTAAGCGACCTACTGAAACATCATGATTGGCAGGTTTGATATCAGCGTGGTACAAAGTCATTCTTCGCGTTCGGTCGCGGGGCGAAGACGCGGCAAACGCGAACGCGACATTTAAATTGAATGGATTAAAAAATGGCAACCGGTATTGTGAAGTGGTTCAATGATGCAAAGGGTTTTGGTTTCATTACGCCTGACGGCGGCGGCGAAGATCTGTTCGCACACTTCTCGGAAGTTCAGGGAAGCGGCTTCAAATCGCTGCAGGAAAACCAGAAGGTCAGCTTCGAAGTGAAGCAAGGCCCGAAGGGTAAGCAAGCGGCAAACATCACGCCGCTGTAACAGGCCGGGACGCTAGTTCCCCCCTGCTGCAAATGGCCCGCCTCGGCGGGCCATTTGCTTTTATAGAAGTCTGAGCCGCCCTATGGGCCTTTGTCGCGAGCACGCAGGCAATAAATACCCGATTAGACGCAAAGATCCGGTAAAACGTACCCGCATATTTTCCGCAAAGCCATCAGAGCTTTAGTAAAGCCGTTTTCATCCAGTCGTGAACCGCCCGGCTCAACTCCTGTTGCGAAGTCTCAACAGAGGAAAATTCGGGACCCACGACGACCCGGATATGCCCTTTTCTGTCTGGCCACCCTTTTGCCGGCCAAACTTTTCCCGCGTTATGCACCACGGGTACCACCGGGGCGCCAGTCGCACATGCCAGACGGATCCCGCCCGAGGTCAGCCGAAGCGGCGCGTCGTGCGGCACGCGGGTGCCCTCCGGAAAGATCACTACGACATCACCCTTGGCGAGCCGCTCGGCACACTCTTGCGTGACCGCCTGATGAGCCTGACGCGGCGACCCGCGGTTCAGGCTTACCATATCCAGGCCCCGCAGCACCCAGCCGAAAAACGGAATGCGCAACAAATCTTCCTTGAAGACGAAACTGATGCGGCGTGGAAACAGCGCGAGAAATGCCAGCGTCTCCCATGTCGACTCGTGCCGGCACAATAGAATCGACGGCCCGGCCGGGAGGTGCTCAAGCCCTTCCACCGAACAGGTCACGCCGGGTAGCCAACGCATCCATGCAACCATTGCACGACACCATTGCGCTGCCAGCCAGTAACGTCCTGACCTTCCCGCGAAAGGGAATAACACGAGGATCAACGCGGAATAGACCGTGCCGCTGCCGAGCAGGCCGACAATGAAAAACCATTTGAGGAACTTGGAGCGCATGAAAAACCGAGTGAATAAGGAATGGAACCGGAAGGTGTTGCGTCGCCGCCCGTCGAGATTGCGTGCGAGCCCAGACGTGCGTGTGTGATGTCGCGCGCGGTGGTGTCGTGACTGAAACCTCGACGCCGGGCCATGCAGGCTAGCGGCCGCAGAACCGATAGCAAGCTAGTCTGACACAAATTAAATCCGAGCCCATGCTTCGCGCGCAATCATTTCGGTGTGGAACACGTTGAAGTCACGGCGGCTCCCTTGTGTAACGACCTACCGCATAAAGCCGCACATCGCACCCGGCTCCGTTGCAAAACCATTAAAAACCCTTAATCCCTGTGGCGACGCCAGGTTACCAGCCATCGGTGATGATGACCGTGTGATCTCTTCGATGGTCATCCGAGCACGCATTGTCAGCAGTGCGAATGCAGGGTCGACTCGTGCCTCCTCCTTCGTGAACCGATAAGCCATGCCTAAAGTGCTCTCTGTGGAAGACGATGAATTGATGATTCACGAGATTGTGAGCTCGCTCTCGGAGTCTGGCTATGAGGTCGACGTCGCACGCTGCGGGCGCGATGGCATCGCCAAAATCATGGCGTTCCCCTACGATCTCGTAACACTGGATCGCACGCTTCCTGACCTGGATGGCTTGACGATTCTCACGACCATGCGCGACGTAGGCATCGATACGCCCGTGCTGCTCGTCAGCTCCATGTCGAATGTCGACGAACGCGTCAGGGGCTTAAGGGCCGGTGGCGACGACTATCTCACCAAGCCGTTCGCGCGCGAAGAAATGGCCGCTCGCGCCGAGGTGCTCCTGCGGCGCAAAACCCCGCAGCGCACGGCTGAAACGAGCCTTCAGGTTAGCGAACTGAAATTCGATCTGCTCAAGCATAGAGCCAGTCATCACGGTGAGGTGCTGGACCTCCAGCCAACCGAACTCAAACTGCTCGAATACATGATGCGCCACTCTGGCCAGGTGCTCACCCGTACGATGATCTTCGAGGGCGTGTGGGGTTGCCGCTTCGACCCGGGCACGAATCTGATCGATGTTCATGTGGGGCGCTTGCGCAAGAAGCTCGGCGCTGCGGGAGAAGCCCCGCAAATCCGCACGGTTAGAGGGTCCGGTTACATTCTTGGCTAAACATTGCTGCTGATTAAAAATCTCTTCACTTTCATGCTCGCGTTGCGATAGGCCCACCGCTCTATTCTGCTTCTTACCGAGACGCACATCGCGTTGTGCGGTACAGACCGGACCTAAACCATCTCTTCCTCTTAGAGGAGCAGTCATGAAAGCCATCAAGATCGCAGCTCTGCTGGGTATTCTCGCAACCAGCTCGGCCTTTGCCCAAAGTAACCAGGCCACTGCCGCTACATCGAACGACGCCCCGAGCACCGTGGCAATGTCGAACGCCACGCCGCAAGACGCCGGCACATGGGTTCCGCCGTCCCAGGCGATGGCGCCGAAGACCCGTGCCCAGGTTTACGGCGAACTCGTGCAAGCCGAAAAAGATGGTCAGCTTAACTACCTGAATACCGTCGTCTACGCTCATCCGTAAACGCCTCGCGGGATGCCGGCGTGCACCAATGGCATCCCGCAACGCAATCCGGCTTCACCCGCCTTTGCACCTTCTGACATCAAGGAATCTGTCATGAAAACCTTCATGCTGGCAGCGCTTATCAGCCTCGCCGCAAGCAGCAGCGCATTTGCCCAGACCAACACGGGAGCAAGCGATCCGCATTCGGCATCGAGCGACTCCAGCTTCACCACCGCAGCAGCAACGCCCGATCAAGCCGGCCAGTGGGTCGCGCCTTATGGTCAACCGGTTGCTGGAAGAACCCGCGCACAGGTGTATCAGAGACTCGTCAAGGCCGAGCAGGACGGCCAACTCGCCTATCTCGACAGCACTGTGTATGCCCATCATTGAGCAACATGCGCTGGATGGCCGGCCCGCTTCAGTGGCCAGACCCACGTAACGCGAACAGGTCAATCCAGCCGGCTTAATTATCTAAAATGTTCAGTTATCCTTATGATACCCGCTTCGTGCGACGTCAGACTGGGCGCTCCTTATCGTGCGCATGCAGATTCACCGTTTGATGTTCAACGCGAAGCCAACTGATAGCCGTACCGGCTAATCGTCTCGACCCTCGCTCTAAACTCGTTCATTTCCAGCTTGCGCCTCAAACGCGACACCACCAGGTTGACGCTGGACGGATCGACGTCCTCCTTGTCGGGCCATGCGTAGCGGATTAGCTGATCTCTCGCGACCGGTGCGTTCACCTGACGCAGCAGACATTCAATCAGCAGATATTCGCGCTTGGTCATCAGTACGCGCTTGCCGTCTTCGACGAGATCGCGGGTAAGCGGATCCAGCTTTAGCTGGATCATGGTGGCCGATGGTTGAGCCGAGCGCGCCACCGATGCCCGATGAAGCGCCAGCATGCGCTCCTGCATCTCCAGAAACGAATACGGTTGCACGAAGCAGGCGTCGGCTCCCGCGCGCAACACCCGGGCGCGATCTTGCGAACTGCCGCTGGCAAGCGCAACGATCACGGCCGGGGCACGTGGCAGCCGCGCCAGTTCGGGTAGCGCGTCGAAGAGCGAGGTGATCAGGGTGATGCCTACAGCGGAAATGACGATCGCATCGAACTCCTCATGCGAGGCGAGATAGAGGGCATAGCGGAGATTGTCCGCTGCCTGGACGCTATGCGCGCTTTCCCTGAATGCCTTATGTAGGTAGACCGTCTCCGTTTCGGAGGAAGAAACCAGCAGGATTCTCATCTAGCGTTATGACCTACTGCAAGTTGTGTGGCCAGCAATCGATTGTGATTGTCGTTCCCCGGTCTTCGCCGCCAATTCGCAGCTCAAAGTCATGCAGCCGGATGATTGCCGAAACGATGCCAAGTCCAAGACCGGTTCCCGGTACGTGACGTGTCTGCTCGACACGGTAAAAGCGGTTTAGCACTGCATTACGCTCGCTCACCGGAATGCCGGGGCCGTTATCGGCAATCACGAGTTGAGGCCCCGACTGGCTCGACCATAGATCGACGCTCACCTCGCCGCCGTTGGGCGCGAATTTGATCGCATTGTCGAGCAGGTTACTGAATGCCTCGAATAGCAAGGCGCGGTCAGCATGCAACGGTCCGACTGCTTCCGTGCTGGACTTCAGAATGATCGATTTTTCTTCGGCAAGCGGTTCATAGAGCTCGCACAGCTCATCGACCAGAGTCCGCAAGGAGATCACGTCGAAGCCGCTGCGCCGTTGCAGCGCACCAATCTCCGAAATACGCAGCATCGCGCCAAAGCGTTCGAGAATCGAGTCGGCTTCGACACGCGCGTTAGCGAGCAGCGAGTCGGCCGCGTTGTCGCCCGTGGTCCGCACCCGCTCGGCGAGGTTGGCCAGCTGTAGACGCAAACGCACCAGCGGCGTACGCAGATCGTGCGCAATGCCGTCGCACGCGCCTTTGACTTCATTCATGAGGCGCTCGACTTCGTCGAGCATGTGATTGACGAGGTGACACAGCATGTCCAGTTCGTCACGACCGCCGGTGGGCAAGCGTTGCGCGAGGTCCCCATTGGCGATGCGGGTCGTCACGCGCCGCATGTCCGCCACGCGGCGCATCTGACGCAAGCTCAGCAACAGGCCGGTAGCAAGACTGAGCCCGAGACACAGCACGCCGCCGCCGATCAACACCTTGGTCAGTTCTTCCCGCACATGCTGCACATCGGACAGGTTTCGTCCTATGACGAGTTTGACACCGTTGTCGCGGAGCTCCCCTATCACACGCACCGTGGGCATCGACGCGTTATCCGGCAGTTCGATCGTGCGTCCCATGCTGGTGCTATGGGATTCGCCGGCTTTGTCGAGCTTCAGCCCTGGTGGCATCTCGCCAATGTCTCCCGCTATCCGGTGACCGTCTGGAGCGAATACGCCGTAGTAATTGGTGTGCCGGATTTCGCGCTCGAGTCTTTGGCTGATGACGGAGGCGAGTTGATCGTCAGACTTCGAATCGAAGTAACGCATCTGCCAGCGAATCCCACTGTCGGCTTCACGTTCCATCGCCGCGCCCACGGAGTATTCGAGGAACCCCAGCAAGGCCACGAAACACAAGGTAAAAATCGCCGCGTATGCTGACAGCCATCTAAACGTAGTCGTATGCCAGCGTTCGCCCGAACGGTGCCTGACGGTCGTCTCCTGTTTATCGGTGGAGATCGCCTTCCCTCGTACTTTGCCAAAATCCAGAGTGGACACGGTCATCGGCCCCTCACTTGTAGATTTGTTGAAAGCGTGGACTTGACGGGCATCCTCGCGACGCAAGCGGTCAAGAGGAAAATGGATTGAGCGTAAGACCACATAGTGAACATCCGAAAGTCACGCGCGTTTTCTGCTATCGATGTCGAAAGCTTCAACATCGCCAAAAACATTACAATAAGGATTCCATAGCTTACAGATTCTGCTATATTTAATTTGAGTGACGTCTCATCTACGCTTGCCGCGACACGCCTGCATCGGCGTCCATGCGAAGCTCGCCATCAGGCAGTGCCCTGCCAATCTCCTGTTGCGCGCCACCAGGACATAGTCCTACTGGTTACAGTCCTGGCATCATAGCCCCGCACGAATAAATACCAGACCGCACGAAGATGAAAAACCCGTCACGTTTGTACACATTGCATGAAACATCAATGCAAATTCTTTACATTGAGCCAACTGCAAGCCGTCACATGACTCACGAAAGATCGCGTCGAAGGCAACCTGAGCGCGAAATACCGCAACAATGAAAAAAGCACACGCCGAATTCCGGCGTGTGCTTTTTATGCTGACGCTAAAGTGGGGCGTCTTAGAAGCGATGCATCATAGCGATGCGATACACCATCTGGTTGCCGCTCGACGACTCGCCTGGCGATCCGAGAATGTTCGCATAATCAAAGTCCTGGCCGGTCTTGCCATCTGCATGTTGGTACGCTCCCTGCACGTAAACCGAGGTGCGTGCGCTCAGATCATAGTCGAGCATCAGCGATAGCTGGTTCCAGTTCGGATCCGAACTGCCCGTCACCGTCGAAACGTGAGCGCGCGTATACGTGTACGCCGCGCCTAGCCAGAAGTCATGTGCAAAGAAGTACTGGCCGTTGAGTTCGATATTGTCGAACTTCCACGAGTTCTGTGTTCCGGGCGCCGGTTGCGTAACGAAGTAAGCGTTGGAGGTCGGGTTGTAGATATCAACGTGCGAATAGGCCAGCGAGACGATCGCCTTGTCGGCGAACTTGTACGAAAAGGCGGCGTCGATGTTTTGTTGCGAGCTCCCCATGAACACCACTGTCGCGCTCGGCGCCGCGCCACCGGCAGTCGCACCGCCGTTGTCGGTCTTCATATAAGCGGCAACCGCAGTGACCGGGCCCATCTGGTACTGGACCGCTGCACTGTATACGCGATTGTCGGCAAACCCACCCGCCTCATTGCTAAAGCCGTACAGGGCCTCGCCGCTGAAGCCCGCAACCGTAGGCGACACATACTTGATCGAGTTCTGGATGCGGTAATCCCAGTCCGCATTGTCGTTGTCGTACGGGTGTGAACCAAGGTCGCCCTCCCAATTGCCGGCCGCGGTGAGAGCGCTCCACATATCGACGGTCGGATCGTACTGGCGGCCCATCGTGAAGGTGCCGTACTGCGCCGACGACAGGCCAACATAAGCCTGGCGGCCGAACAGCAGACCGCCTTGCCCCATTGTGCCCGTGTTGGTGTTGAAGCCGTTTTCCAAACGAAAGATTGCGCTCAGGCCGCCGCCAAGGTCTTCGCTGCCTTTCAGGCCAAAGCGGCTCCCGGCCGCGTCGCCGCTCACCATCTGGTAGCCGCGGTTGCCGGCGGCGTTGGTGGTGAAATCGAAACCCTCATCAATGAGGCCATAAAGCGTGACACTGTTTTGAGCATGCGCGACATTACACAGCGCAAGTGCGGACAACAATCCGGCCAAACATGGTTTCTTCATTTGCCTTGTACCTGATAAGTGAGGTGAGAGAGTCTGTCTTTTCCTTTGCCCTTCTGCGCTCTGCGGCGCTGTCACTGCCGGGTGCGGCAGCAACATGAAAGTGCAAGCAAAGTTTAAGTAGCCACTTTTCTTGACGAGACGGGCACTAAAGAAAGTCAGACTTTCAACAAACGCAAGTACGAAAGGCAGCCGCTCCATCGCCTTTGGTGGAGCGGCCTCGAGTTTCCTTTTTGAAAAAAATTGCTCGCTTTAGACCGGCAAGTGTCGTGCAGGTGCGACAGCATCGGTCAAAACAAGCTTCCGGGCTATTGCCGGACGTGCTCATGCGCTCTGCGGATCGCTATGGCGTCGCCGAGTATTGCGCGGTCGGTACACCGTTCGCGGGCGTGCAATCCTGTCGATATTCCGCGTTCAGCTTCTTCTGAGCGGCCATGAGTTCGGACGGGTAATAGTTGTCGTTAGCGCTCGGGTCATAGCCGACCGCTTCGAGCTCCGACAGCTCGTTCATCAATTGCTTATGCGTAACCTCGGTTTTGAGGCGCGTGAACGGATAGTCGTTGCATTGCTGCGGTGTCAGTCCGGGGGATGCCCAGCCAGCCGCGCTCACGGTCAGCAAAACCGCTGCCGCTATTGCCTTTTCGAAGTGTTTCATTTGTGCCCTCCAGGGTTAGAGCCATTGAGCAGGCCTAACGCGAGAAGGACGCTCTTACGTTGGCCTGCTAAACAAGAACCTGCAAGACAACGTTAATCTTCCCAGCCCGTAAACGCCGTTTCGCCAAGATGAAGAATGATTTACGTGTCTACAGGCTGGACACATGACACACACACGGAAATTATTTATCAGTTATCCAGATTAATTAGCACCGCTGCCCGGTGGCGATTTCTTCGTTCGGCTACGGCAGCCACGGCAATCTACCCTTTCGACACTACGCAGTTTTTCGCACGGACGGCGCCGCGTTTGCAAACGTGCGCCGTTACGTCCCGACCCGGGAAACACCGCCTGACGTCATCGGCCGCGGAAAATGTTGCATTGCGGACGGGTCGCGCATCGCGGGCCGCCCGACTGTCCATCGAAATCGACACTACCTCCATATGACGCGTTAGTCATAGCGTGTGCCTGCGACACGCCTGGCTGCCCCGTTTCGCCGTAGGGCATGTCTGTCGCGTCTTGCGCGGTCTCGTTCGCGTTCTGCTCCAGGATCGCGCGCCCCCGCGCTTGCATGTCCGGGCGAATCTCCTGCCCGTTTGTTACGCTGGCCGCCAGCAGCAGCCCCGCGCCAGCCAACGGCAATACGATAAGTGCTTTCATCTCGACGCTCCTTGCATCCTCGAGCGGACGCACAACGGGCCGCCACGGCCCGCCGGCGACATTCCCGCCACGCTACCCGACTAACGACGCCTATCGCCCTCCCCGTTGCCCGAAGGGGCAATGCAGTGCAACAAACGAGCGTCTGAAGGGGGTTGATACCCAGCCCAAGACGCAGGGAATGCCCGCACCGCACCTCCGTTATAGGTCAAGTTCGCAAGACGTCAACGAACCGCCCCACCAGCGCAGACTCCCGCTGTCCAAGGCCGCCGCCTTGCTTGTCGACCGCATGCTTCGGTGCGGCATGACACCTGCTGAGGTTATATTCTGATATGACACGTTTTCCCGTTCGCGTTCATTCGTCATAGTGCTGCACCGCCGGAGAGGTAGATGGAGCAAGCGTATGTTCACCTGTTGCATCTGCTCGGCGGCCACGCGGGATGGACGTTGGCGGTGGTATTTCTGGCAGCCTTTCTGGAGTCGGTCGCAGTCATCGGTACCTTCATCCCCGGTAGCACAGCCATGTTTCTGGCCGGAGCGCTAGTCGGCACAGGTGCGCTCAACCTCGGCTGGCTGTTCGCTTGCGCGCTCGTCGGCGCCATCGCGGGCGACGGACTCAGCTATTGGATCGGCCACCGCTACCGCAATACGCTCGTCCAACTCTGGCCGTTCCGCACGCATCCGCAGATCCTGCAGACCGGCCATCAGTATTTCACGCAGCACGGCGCGCGCAGCGTCGTGTTTGCCCGTTTCATCGCACCGGTGCGCGCCATCGTGCCAGTCGTCGCAGGCATGCTGGGAATGAGCCCAACGCGCTTCTACGCGATGAACGCCCTGTCTGCAGTACTTTGGGCACCCGCGCACATTCTTCCGGGGGTCGTGTTCGGCGCGTCCCTGCAACTGGCGGGCGCCGTTTCGTTTCGTCTGGTCGCCGTCATCGCGATTCTCGCCGCAATCGGATGGCTGAGCTTCCAGGCAATGCGCCACATCGTCTTGCGCGCGCGGGCATGGGCCAACGCATCGCGTCGCGAGCTGGTCGTGTGGGCCCGTTGTCACAACGGACGTGCGGCAAGCGTCCTCGTGCAGGTGCTGGATCCCGAGAGGCCGGCGATGAGCATCGTCGCCATCATCTCCGTACTGGTGCTGTTGTTCGCAGGGATCTTCTTCGGGGTGTTTCAAGGCGTGGCCAATGGCGACCCGCTGGTTCAGATCGACATGTCGGTGTATCGATTCCTTCAATCGATACACTCTCCCTGGGCCGACTCGCTGGTATCGGGCCTCGCCACGCTGGGCAGCGTCCCTACGCTGGCCGCCGTTGTCGCGACCGTTATCGTCTGGATGACATACGAACGGCGTTGGCTCGCCGTCGCCTACTGGCTGGCGGCAGTCGCTTTTTCGCAATTGCTGATCTTCGCCATCCAGTTGACGGTGCGGCAGGTGTCGCCCGTTTCCACCGGTTTCGAAGCGTATGCATTCCCCAGCAATCACGTAGCGGCAAGCGCGATTGTCTACGGCTTTCTCGCCTTCCTGCTGTCGCGTCGCGTCGGCAAAATTCAGGGCGTCCTGGTAACGACGGTCAGCGCCGCGATCGTCGTGGCGGTAGCGTTCGCCGGGCTCTACGTGGGACGCTTTTCGTTCTCCGATGCGGTGGGCGGCGCGGCGTTCGCGGCGATCTGGGTCGCCGTCGTTGCATTGACCGCCGTGTGGCGCAACCCTGGGATGCCCGCTCCACGCGAGTTTATGCCCGCTGTGATGCTGCTGGTGATCTGCGCCAGCGCAGCACCGCAAATCGAACTTCACCATTTGGGCAGCGTACCGTCCAGCGAACAACGCCCTCCTCTCGAGGTCGTCACCGAAGCGCAATGGACCGATACGCTCTGGAAGACCTTTGCCTGCTACCGCTCTGACATGACAGGCGACCGGCGCGAGCCGATCACGGTGCAGTGGTCGGCCAACCGCGAACAGATCGAATCGCAATTGGCCGACCGCGGCTGGATGGAAGGCACGCAACTCTCGGTGCGCTCCATCCTCTCGCTGGTCGCCCCCGACCCCGAGGCGACCGCGTTACCCGTTTTGCCGAAGCTCAATAACGGCGAGCCCTCGACACTCGTCTTTACGCGTGCCCGCGATGCGCGCGACGAGCGCGACGTCTTGCGCTTCTGGCCCACCACGTATGCCGTGCAACGCAAAAGCGGTGGACCCTCCGCGCAGATCTGGCTAGGCTCGCTGGTCCATGAGCGGTTGCGGCGCCCAACGTGGCCATTCAATGTGCTACGCCCGGACCGGCAAATCGATCCGCTGATCTCCGTGGAGGGACCCAAAGGCCCATGGCGCGAACTTGAAGTTTCCAGCGACGCCGGATGCGAAGGCGTGCGCGTGACGCTGATCGATTCAAACGTAAAATGAACCCGTGTTGACGCCTGTCCGGGCATCCGGCTTGCGAATGCAACATTCCATGAACGCGGATGCAGCGGCGCTGCTGCTGCGCCCTCAGCCGTGACTTCAGGAGCCGCGCAATTGATAGAGTTTCCGCAATCGGAGATTTCGACCTGGGGCGGCGCGGTCGTCTTTCTAAACGTCTTTCTGACGCGTCTCGGTGTTCCCCTACCCGCGGTGCCCGTCCTGCTGTTCGCCGGTACCGCGGTCGCGAGCGGTGCCCTGTCGTTCTGGTATGTATTGCCGGCAGCGGTGCTCGGCGCATTGCTCGGCGATGGCATCTGGTTCGCGGCAGGACGCCTGTACGGCCAGCGGCTGATTAACGCGCTTTCGCGTCTATCGATGTCTGCCGGTGCACGCGTGCGGACTACGCGCTCCCTGTTTGAGCGCTTTGGCGCGCCGATCGTGTCGGTGTCCAAATTCATCCCGGGTCTTGCCCTCGCCACCCCGCCGCTAATGGGTACCACGCGGGTCGACCCAAAGATATTTGCCGCATGGGATCTGCTAGGCGCTGTGATATGGGCAACGTTCTGGCTGCTAGGGGGCGCCCTGTTCCAGAAGCAGCTCGGTCTGTTCGTGCTCGCAGTCCGGGCACATGGCACGACGGTGATCGATCTGGTGCTGGCGGCGTCGCTCCTCTACTTCGTGGTTCGCTGCATCCAGCGCTGGCGCTTTAGACGCTGGCTCAAGCAGGTACGGATTACCCAGGAACAGTTCGAGGCGACCTTGCGCTCGGAGTCGCCGCCGATCATTCTGGACGCGCGGCCAGAGTCCGCGGTGCAGGACGATAGCCATCGCATTCCCGGCGCCCAGCCGCTCGATGCGACTTCGGCGGCCGAGATCGAAGAGGCTTTGCCGGGAAAGCACCGCGTGGTGTATTGCGTGTGTCAGGACGAGGCTACAGCCATGCGCATCAGGTTACATATGCGCCGTAAAGGGTTTACGCGGATTCGCGCGCTCAAGGGCGGCCTCGACTCCTGGGCACGCCGCGGCTACGCCTTCGACCCGTTTCCTTCAGGGGCCAGCGCGGCCGCCCTGGCAGCGCGGGTGGAGAGTTTGCGCTCGGAGACAGAGGCGGTCACGCTACGCGGCGTTGCGCCAAGACGAGAAAGTTCCGCTAAACCGTAGCCGCCCTGGTTGTGGATTGTCAATTTACTGTGGTACAAAGACGCGTCGCGCTCCGCCGGCCTTGGCGGCGCGACACCAACACAACACGTCTTTTTTGGAAAACTCAGGAAAATGGCAACAGGTACAGTGAAGTGGTTTAACGATGCAAAGGGCTTTGGTTTCATTACGCCGGACGGCGGCGGCGAAGACCTGTTCGCGCATTTTTCTGAAGTCCAGGGAAGTGGCTTCAAATCGCTGCAGGAAAACCAGAAGGTCAGCTTCGAAGTGAAGCAAGGCCCGAAGGGCAAGCAAGCGGCTAACATCACGCCGCTGTAAGCAGCCGGAACTCGCGTTCCCGCAGAACATTGGCCCGCCTTGGCGGGCCAATGTCGTTTTCAGGCGCGAACTGCAGCTGTTATCAGCGGATGTCGTCAGGCGGCGACTGCGCTCGGCGCTGTCTTTTTACCCGGCGGCCTACCCCGGGTTGCCCTCTTCGCGACCGGCTTTTTCGCAGCGGCCTTCCTTGCTGCAGATTTTTTCGCCGGAGCCTTCGCGCTCAGCGCTTTCTTAGCCGCGGTCTTTTTCACAGCGGCCCGCTTGGCGGGCGCTTTCTTCGCAGCCGTTTTCTTCGCCGACACCTTCCTTGCCGCAGTCGTCGCTTTGCTAGTGCCGCTGCCGTTCAATACGATCCCAGCTGCGCTGTCAATAAGGAAACGGGTACGGTCCTTCACGTCCTTGATCCAGGCGGGTGGCCTTGCATGACCGCTCCATGTTGCGCCAGTTTTAGGATCACGATACTTCGGCGGTAGCTTGCCCTTGGCGCCAGCGACACTCTTCGCAACGCCATTGGAAAGACGGCGCCCCGCTGCTTTAGCTTCTCGCCTGGCCTTGGCACGGGCTTCGATATCCGCAGTCGTCAAGCCGTGCTTGATCATCAGTTCGCGGATCTGGTCGACGGCCTTTTGTGCGCGTTCGGCTAGTAAAGTTTCGGCTTGCGCCTGGAGTTTCTTCATACGCGCTTGAATCTGCTCGAGAGTGGCCATAGTGCCTCCTTTACGTGTGGACGATGGTCGCACTATGCCATGAGCACACAACAAAGCGCTATGGTTTCGCACATAACGAGACAAGGCATAACCCTTTATCGGCACTGCATCGCTCAAAAAATATCGGCTTGCAGGGCGGATGACTGTTTCATTAATAGAACTGAGCATAGGTCATCCCCATTCGTCCACTCAAACCCGTGGCACGAATAATGCTGACCAGCACAGGCTAGCTGCGAACCGGCCGCCACCTTCAAGGAACCAACGTGCCCACTGAACCATTAGATCCAGAGCTTGTGGTTGAAGATGAGGCCGGCCGGTCGTGGACCCGGCGCCTGGGCCCGGGCCTCGTCACGGGCGCGGCCGACGACGACCCGAGCGGCATCGCAACCTACTCGCAAGCCGGCGCACAATTCGGCTTTGGTCTGCTGTGGACCATGCTGCTCACCTTCCCGCTGATGGTTGCGATTCAATCGATCAGCGCGCGCATGGGACGGGTTACCGGCCGCGGACTCGCCACCAACCTGCGCCGCCACTATCCTTCGCAGGTCCTGTACGCCGCCGTGATGGTTCTGCTGGTTGCGAATACGATCAATATTGCCGCTGACCTCGCGGCAATGGGTGCAGCCGCCAAGCTTGTACTCGGCGGTCCCGTGCAGATTTACGTGGTTCTGCTAGGCACGTTTTCCCTTTTGCTGCAGGTCTTTGTGCCATACGAGCGCTATGCCCGTATCCTTAAGTGGCTCACGCTCGTCTTGCTTGCGTACGTTGCGATCGTGTTTGTCATTCCGGTCGACTGGAAAGCCGTTGGCCTAAGCATTGTCAAACCACCCATTCAAATCTCCGGCCACTATCTGACGACCGTCGTTGCCGTGCTCGGCACCACGATCAGCCCTTATCTGTTTTTCTGGCAAGCCTCGCAGGAAGTAGAAGAGATTCGCTCCGAACCAGGGCAAGAGGCATTGCTGCGCGCGCCGCAGCAGGCAAACGCCCAACTCAGCCGCATCACCTTCGACACGTGGATAGGCATGGCGATGTCGAACGGCGTGGCGTTCTTCATCATTCTTGCTGCTGCGGCGACCTTGCACGCCCATCACATCCAGATCACCACTTCCGCCGACGCTGCAAGCGCCTTAAAGCCGATTGCCGGTTCATTCGCATTCCTGCTGTTCAGCCTCGGCATCATCGGCACCGGCCTGCTCGCTCTTCCTGTGCTGGCGGGGTCCGCGGCTTACGCCGCTGCCGGCACGATGAAGTGGCGCAACAGCCTGGCGCTGCAGGTTAGCCTCGCCAAGCAGTTTTATGCGGTGATCGCGATCGCGATTCTCGGCGGCGTCATACTCACGTTTGTAAATTTCGATCCGATCGATGCGCTTTACTGGAGCGCCGTCGTGAACGGGCTAGCGGCGGTACCGATCATGGTGCTGGTCATGCTCATGTCGGGGCGCCGGGAAATCATGGGCGAGTTTATCGTGACCGGTCTGTTGCGCTGGGTGGGATGGATCGCGACTGCGGTGATGACGCTCGCGGCAGTGGGAATGTTCTGGCCGGCTTAGCTCTGCCGACAAATATCAGGCAAGCGAGCCAAGACCTGCGTCGTCGCTCTCAGACACGCAGATCTGATTGCGACCTCGCCGTTTGGCAACGTATAGGGCGCGGTCCGCTGCCGCCACCAGACCACTTGCATCGCCACCCTGGCGCGGCTGTTGTGCTGCGACACCCAGACTCACGGTCACTACCCCGGCGGGACTCGCGAGGTGTGGCACCTGCAGCGCTTCAACCGCCAGACGGATGCGCTCGGCGACCCGCCGTGCGCCGTGCAGATCGGTGTCCTTAAGGACCAGCGCAAACTCTTCACCGCCATAGCGGGCCACGATATCCGAGGGACGCCGCGCCGACAAGGCAATCGCCTGCGCGATCGTGCGCAGACAGTCGTCGCCGCGCTGATGACCGTAGTGGTCGTTAAAACTCTTA
>Ga0302230_10001141_pt1 | contig 18134 bp, 17 predicted proteins | sample II_Palsa_N2_1_FD_193523 | JGI IMG/M metagenome (GOLD analysis project Ga0302230, IMG submission 193523) | Peat permafrost microbial communities from Stordalen Mire near Abisko, Sweden - II_Palsa_N2_1 | ecosystem: Environmental > Terrestrial > Soil > Palsa > Peat permafrost | place: Sweden... | reverse complement strand
CCTCAACGCCGCTGCCGCCTGGGTCGCCTGCTGCTTTCTCAACAATCGGCGCATGTCGCGCGCATCGGTACTGCGACTGGGGCGGATCATCTACCCCTTCATCCAGGGCGAGCTGTTCCTGCCGTGGAACGACGATGGCTTTGGCACGCAGTTGCAGGACACCATCGATTTCTTCGTACGCCGTGGCCTGCTCGAATCGAGCGGCGATGGCCGCGTGCTGGAGCGCAGCGCCGGTCAGGACGACGGCGCATTTCAACTGAAGGTGATTGCGCGCAGCCTGATCCAGGCGTTCGAGCGCTACTACATCACCGTCGCCGCACTGACCAAGAACGGCCCACACGCGCTGACCAGTTCCGAGCTTGAAAGCGCCTGCACGCTCACCGCACAACGGTTGAGCCTGCTGCAGGAATTGTCCTCGCCGGAATTCTTCGACAAGGCGCTGTTCCGCGGCTTCATCCAGAAGCTGCGCGAGCGCCGCGTGGTGTGGACCGACGACGACGGCAAGCTCGACTACGACGTCGCGCTCGAGGGCATGGTTCGCGACGCGCGGGTAATCCTGTCACGCGAAGTACGCCATTCGATTCTCAAGATCACGCCCGGCGGCAATGAGAAAGAGGGTGCCAGCGGCACGCAGCTGGATGACGAGGAAGAAGCCACCGCGCCGGTCTCGCCAGGCCTGCTGACCGAGACCGGCGATGACAGCGTTGCCCCTACAGCCGAACCCGAATTGACCAAGGCCTCCAGCGCCGACCTGCATGATCGCCACGTCGCTACCGAACATCACAAACACGAGCATCAGCACGCCGTATCGACATCGGTAACGGACGACAGCGCGCCGCACGACGACTAGTCGCTGCGGCAACTGTTGCCGGACGAGCCCAGGTGTCGAACACTCCGTGACGATGCGTGCGAGTCTGTCTAAGATGACGAACCTACCCGTCGGAAGTTCACCATGACAGTACGCTGCGCGCTTGCGCTCGCCACACTTATGTTCTCGCTTCCGATCGGCAGTATGGCCACCGACCTGCCGGCCAATCACGACGTCAGCGTTCTGCATTGCGTGCGCTTGCTGGATAGTGCGGCCGGCAAGATGCTCGGTGAAACCACGGTGATCGTCGATGGCGGCCGTATCAAGGAGCTGCACGCCGGCACGGTGGATATCCAGCCGTATCAGCAGGCCGCCATGAGAGCCGGCGGCAGCTTCCATTATCTCGAGATGGTCAACGCCACCTGCCTGCCAGGCCTGATCGACGCGCACACGCATCTCACTGACGAGACCAGCCCCACCGCATATACCGACCAGTTTCGTTTGAATATCGCCGACTACGCGATCCGCTCCACCGTCTATGCCAAACGCACGTTGCTGGCCGGCTTCACCAGCGTGCGCAACGTGGGCGACAACCAGAACGATTCAATCGCCCTGCGCAACGCCATCAACGCTGGCATCGTGCCGGGACCGCGCATGTTTACCGCCGGCGTACCCATCGGCAGCACCGGTGGCCATGCCGATCCCACCGACGGCTACCGGCGGGATCTGGCCCGCGACGGCGGTCCCAGCGACGGCATCATCAACAGCCCCGAAGATGCCCTGAAGGCCGTGCGCCAGCACTACAAGGATGGTGTGGATCTGATCAAGATCATGCCCTCCGGTGGCGTACTCGACGAAAGCGCCAGCGCCGATAATTCGCAGATGACGCTGGAAGAAATCAAGGCCGTGGTCGCTGCTGCGCACGACTACGGCTTCACCGTGGCCGCCCATGCGCACGGTGCCGAGGCCATTCGTCGCGCGGTGCTGGGCGGCGTCGATTCGATCGAGCACGGCACGTTCATGAACGCCGAGGACATGCGGCTGATGAAGGAACATGGCACCTGGTACGTACCCACCATCATCGCCGGCAAATACGTGCAAGAAATGGCCGCCATACCCGGCTACTACCCGCCACAGGTCGCCGCCAAGGCCATGCAGGTCGGCCCGATCATCCAGGCCACCGCCGGTCGCGCGTACAAGGCCGGTGTCAAGATAGCCTTCGGCACCGATGCCGCGGTCTATCCGCATGGCCAGAACGCGAAGGAGTTCAAGTACATGGTCGACGCCGGCATGCCGCCGATGTTCGTGTTGCAGGCCGCCACCACCCATGCCGCCGAACTGCTGCACAAGCAAGACCAGCTCGGGCAAATTGCCGTCGGCCGCGGTGCCGACATCATCGCCGTACCGGGCAATCCGCTCGATGACATCACCACCATGCAGCACGTCAGCTTTGTAATGAAGGATGGTGTGATCTACAAGCAGGATGGCAAGCCGGTCGAGTTATGAATAGGGAATACCTTGCCGCCACAGGCAGTTTGGCGGTCAGCCACAGGCGAACACCGACATCGCACGGACATGATCTACTCGTTCGCTCCGACGCGACCTTGCGGCAACAAGTCCCGCCACGCCCCATTCCTGTAGCATTGTCGGCATGAACGAGCAGCCCAAACCCAGCAACGACTCGACCACCCATTTCGGTTTCCGCGACGTGCCGATCGGCGACAAGCAGAAACTGGTCGGTGAAGTGTTCACCTCCGTCGCGCGTAGCTACGACCTGATGAACGATCTGATGTCGTTCGGCATCCATCGGTTGTGGAAACGCCACTTCGTCGCCATCAGCGGCGTGCGTCACGGCGACCGTGTGCTCGATCTGGCCGGCGGCACCGGCGACATCGCTGCGCTGCTCAAACCGGTGATCGGCGAGACGGGTGAAGTCGTCGTCGGCGACATCAACGCCGCCATGCTCGGTGTCGGCCGCGACCGCATGACCGATCGCGGCCTGGTCAGCGGCCTGCGCTGGGCCCAGCTCAACGCCGAAGTGCTGCCATTCCCCGACAACTCCTTCGACGCCGTGACCATGGCCTTCGGCTTGCGCAACGTCACCGACAAGGACAAGGCGCTGGCGGATATCTTCCGCGTACTCAAGCCGGGCGGTCGCTTGTTGGTGCTGGAATTTTCCAAGGTGCAGAGCGAACTGTTCGGCAAGCTCTATGACTTCCATTCGTTCAAGGTATTGCCCAAGCTCGGCCAGCTGTTTGCCGGCGATGCCAACAGCTACCAGTACCTCGCCGAATCGATCCGCAAACATCCCGACCAGCAGACTTTGAAAGGCATGATGGAGCGCGCCGGCTATGGCCGCGTGGAAGTACGCAACCTCAGTGGCGGCATCGTGGCGATCCATCGGGCTTACAAGCTCTGAATCCGCACACATGGCTAACCGCCACCGAGCTTTAGCCGCAATTGCCGCACTGCTCGGTTGGTTCGCACTGGTCCTGCAACTGAGCCTGACGATTCAATTAACGCTTGCCAGAAGTGGCAGCGTGGCGTCCGCGCTGTGGCTCTGGATCGGCTACTTCACGATCACCACCAATCTTCTGGTCGCGATGGCCCTGAGCGCGTGGGCGATTGGGCCACTCGGCCCAATCAATCGATTCTTTGGACGTCCAGACGTCCAGTCGATGGTGGCAATGAGCATCGTCATCGTCAGCCTGGTCTACAACCTGCTGCTACGGGGGCTGTGGCAACCGCAGGGATGGCAATGGCTGGCCGACGTGACCCTGCACGATGTGATGCCGCTGCTGTTTGTTGTGCACTGGTGGCTGGCAGTGCCGAAAGCATCGCTGCATTGGTGGCAGATCGGTTTCTGGCAGATTTATCCCGCGGCGTATTTTGTCTACGTGCTGATCCGCGGTGCGGCGAACGGCTGGTATCCGTATCCCTTCATTGACGTGGCAACGCTGGGTTACCCGCGCGTACTGGTCAACGCATTGGCTGTGATGCTGGCCTTTGTCGTGGTGGCTGCACTGCTGATGGCGCTGGGCCGCTGGCAGGCGCGTCGATCTTCCTGATACCCGGTCACGCAGAATCCCCTACGATCGGAAGCTCGTTCTCAGCTACCACCATCCGGCGCACGTAGCACGTCGATGCGCACCACCTGGCGAATCCAGCGCGCCGGCCGCTTATCGGTTGGTGCCACCACGCGGAACGGGCCTTCCTTGGTATCCAGCGGCTTGCCATCGTGCTGGTCAGCGAGGATGACCGGCTCATCGCGGAACTGCGGATCGAGTTCGGCCAGCGCATAGACCACGCGATAACCGTCGGCGGCGATGATGCGCACATACAACGTCATGTTCTTGCCACGCAGCGCCTCACCTAACGGCACGCCAGCGGCGGTCAGAATCGTACTGAGCGACACGCCCGACCATGTGCCGCTGACACCATGCTCGCTGGCCTGCACGCTTACCCGCGGCAGCGTCGCCAACACGGCGGCATCGAGTGTCAGCGGATGGCCGAGTTCGCCGCTTACTGCGATGCTGGCGGCGGCTACGGATGACACTGCGGACAACGCAGATAGAGCGAACAGGCATCCGAACAGATTCAGGCAGACACGGCGCCGAAGGCGGCTCGTGAAGGCAGATTGGCGGCGCATGCAATGGTCCTGTTGGTTCGGGCCATCATCTCACCATGCATCGCAGACCGATGCACGCACTGCGATGCCATACCGCTACCCAAACATTGGCCGGAAGAAACTCCGCTCGTAACTCACGATGCATGCGGTGTCCCGCGCGTACTGGAAAGCAGCCTGACAAGCTGGGTCCGCGAGGGAACGAGTGCGGTAGTCCTCGTAATCTGCCAGCGAAGGAAAGCTGAAAAGCGCCAGCGCGATGTTGTTGGCGCCTTCCGATGGCATGAAATAACCATGATGCGTACCGCCAAAGCGAGCGACCAATGGAATCCACAGCGATGCATAGTGCTCGAACTCGGCGAGCCTAACGGGATCGATGACGTAGCGCAGGTAACAGGTGACCAACGACTTGCTCCGAGGGTGGATCGCCGCCAAGCGGCATGAAGGTTGATCAGATCGGGGCTGATCCGATGAGAATGATCAGATGGGAATGATCCTTGCACTGCCGGACACCCGGATCGAACTGCCTGGCGTGGCACCGATCTCAGCGCGCAGGCGCGAACGCATGCCCATGTCCTCGCCCTGCACGATATCGATGGCGCCGTCGTGAGGCCATCCGAGATCGCGCAGGTAACCGGCCAGCGCGGCGGTCGCCGCACCGGTGGCAGGGTCCTCGTAGACGCCGCCGGAAGCGAACGGATTGCGGGTGTGGAAACGCTGTGGCGTCTCGGCGTAGGCCAGCAGAATGGTCACCAAGCCAGCGCGCTGCATCAACCGGCGACCGACATCGAGGTCGTATTTCATGGCAGCGAGCGCCTGACGATTGTTCAAGGCCAGGACCAGATGATTCGCCCCGCCATGAACCAGCGCAGGCGGAATGCGGGGATCAAGCTCATCCGGTGTATAGCCGAACAAGTGGAGTGCTTCCGACACCAGGTGAGCCGGCGCCGACTCACTGCGCGTGGGCGGAGACTGTAGAGCAGCAGTCATGCCTTCACCGACCTGCCGTCCCTCGACAGTGATCTCGGCTTGATTGAGGCTCAGGGCGAACACACCATCGCCGTGTTTGCGGGCAAGCGCGACGCCCAGCGCAATGGTCGCATGGCCACAGAATGGCACTTCGGATTCCGGCGAGAAATAACGCACACGCCAGCCTGTTCCTGTCGGAACTGCAAAAACGGTCTCGGAGTATCCGACCTCGGCAGCAATCCTTTGCATCTCGGATTCATGCGGAAAATCATCGTCAATCAGAACGCCGGCCGGATTGCCGCCATTGTCCCCATCCGAAAACGCGGCGATTCTCAGTACGCTCATCATCTCTCTCCGTTGCAGTCATCGCATGGATAGGGGCTTGCAGAAACTACCTTGCTGCGGGATGCCGCAACTACGATTCAACCGCACCGTTGACCAGCGTCGGTGGCACAGCCACTGCGACCACCTTGCGCTTCCAGTTGGTCAGCACGACGCCGGCCAGGGTGATCGCACCGCCCAGCAGGGTCAGCGCCGTGGGGCGCTCATCCAGCCACAACCAGCCGATCAGCACGGCGATCGGCGGCGATAGATAGATGAAACTGCTGACCTGCGACGCTGGCGCGCGCTTCAAAGCGGTATTCCATGCGATGTAGCCGACAAAGGTCGGTGCGATGCCCAGCCACAACAGCGCCATCCAGCGCTCCGCGCTCGCCGCCATGACATGCTGCTGTAGCCCCGGCAGACTGAAGGGCAGTGCGGCCAGGGTCGCCGCAAAAAAGGTTGCCGCTGTTACCCCCAGCATGCTGCTGCGGGCGAACAACGGCTTCTGCCGCACGAAAAATATCGCCGAGCAGACCACACAGACCAAGACCAGGGCCGCCATCGGCTGGAACGTCACCTGCTTGCCACTGGCCAACACCACCAGCACCACACCCGCCAGTGCGATCAGCAGGCCGACCAAGGCGCGCGGGCTGAAGCGCTCGCCCAGCCAGATCGCCGACAGCGCGGTGGTGGCGGCCGGTACCAGCGAGATCAGGATGGCGGCGGTGCCGCTGGCTATACGGGTCTCGGCGAGACACAGGCAGAGGTGGTACACGGTCATGCCAATCACCCCCAGCAACGCGACCAGCGGCCAGTCGCGTCGCGCCGGCATGGGCACCCGCTTCACCGCCAGCAACAGCCCGAAACAGATCGAGCCAATCAACAAGCGTCCAAACGCAACCTGGCCAGGGGTGAACGCCGGCAACGCATAGGCGATTGCTGCATAGGCGGACGACCAGGTCAGCAAGGTCACCGCAATCGCCCCCAGCGCGGGGCCATCCAGACGTTCGTGGGTATCCATGACCGAGACTTCCAGCAAGAATCGAGTCGAACATGCTAGCCATGCAACGAGCCATTCTGAATAATCAATCGAAGGCCGCTGGTCGACTTGACCTTTTATCTAACGAAAATTTGGAGGTACTTCGATGGAATCCAAAATCACCCTGGATACCAAGGACTGGCAGCTGATCGAGGCCTTGCAACGTGATGCGCGCAGCGGCTATGCCGAGCTGGGACGCATGGTGCGGCTATCGGCACCCGCAGTCGCCGAACGCGTCAAGCGGCTGGAGGAAGCCGGCGTCATCAGCGGCTATCGCGCCACCATCGATCCACGCCAGCTGGGCTTTGCGATCAGCGCGATGGTGCGTGGCCGTTGCGATGGCGCCGCCTGCGCCCGCATCGGCAGCATGGTGGAAGACATCCCGGAAGTGCTCGACTGCCGACGACTGGCCGGCGAGGATTCCGCCCTGCTACATGTCGTGGCGATGTCGGTGACCCATCTGGAAGCGGTGATCGACCGGCTGCTGAAGCTGGGCATCAGCACTATCACCATGATCGTGCTGCAGACCCCCCACGAACATCGCCCCTTGACCCGCGCGATGTGGAACGTGGCGCACGAGTTGTCGCGGTAGGGGCCGCAACACACTTGCACCCAGTACTTTTGTCACGGTCGCGATCGCGGCACGCCACGCATACTTCGAAGACGATTTGTTGAAACGGGGCTTCCATGCGTTACCTGACTTCCTTGCTGCTGGCCGGCGCTCTTGCGCTGGCACCGATCATCCCCAGCCACGCCGATGACACGCCGGCACCGGACAAGAACGACGCCAGCAAAAAACACGCGACAGACGACGCCACGGCACCGAGCACCGAAAACGCTACCCGCACACAGCACAGCGTCAGCATCGGCGGCCACACGATCAAGTACACAGCCACCGCCGGCACACTGATCATCCGCGACGACAAGGGCCAGCCACAGGCCAGCGTGTTCTACGTGGCTTACACCGTCGATGGCGGCGGGATCGATGGCGCCAAGGCCGAAAAACGGCCGGTAACGTTCCTCTACAACGGTGGCCCGGGCTCCTCGAGCGTGTGGTTGCACATGGGCTCGTTCGCTCCGGTGCGTATCGAAACCGCCAGCCCCGAAGCAACCGGAGCGGCGCCGTACCATCTGGTACCCAATAGCGACAGCCTGCTCGACAAAACCGACCTGGTGTTTATTGACGCCATCGGCACCGGCTATTCGCGCCCACTGGGCAAGGCCACCGGCAAGGATTTCTGGGGCGTCGATCAGGACATTTCCGCGTTCAGCCGCGCAATCCAGCGCTACGTCAGCATCAACAAGCGCTGGAACTCGCCAAAATTCCTGTATGGCGAAAGCTACGGCACCACGCGATCGGCGGCACTGGTCGATGCGCTGCAGGACCAGGGCATGAGTTTCAACGGCGTGATCATCATGTCGTCGATCCTCAACTACGGTATCCGCCTGCCCGGCTATGACGAGATCTACATCGGCTACCTGCCGAGCTACGCCGCCGCGGCCTGGTACCACAACAAGATTTCGAACAAGCCGGCGGATCTCAAGGCATTCCTCGAGCAGGTACGCACGTTCGCACGCGGCCCATACGCCGCCGCGCTGGCGCAGGGACAGAACCTGCCGGACGACCAGCGCGACGCCGTGGCGCGTCAGCTCGCCGCCTATACTGGGCTATCGGTGCAATTCATCGAAGAGGCCAACCTGCGCATCGACCTCGGCCGCTTCCGCAAGGAGCTGCTGCGCGACCAGCGCCTGACGCTGGGCCGCTACGACAGCCGCTTCACCGGCATCGATCCTGACGCCGCTGGCGAGACCCCCGACTACGACGCCTCCGACAGTGGCATCAGCGGCGCCTTCGTCAGCGCGTTCCACGATTATCTGGACGGCCAGCTGAAATACCACAGCGACCTGGATTACCGCCCCACCTTTGGCGACATCAGCAAGGACTGGGACTGGAAGCACAAGGTCGCCGACCAGCACCGCCCCCTGCCAACGGCGTATGTGGCCGGTGATCTGGCGCATGCGATGCGTACCAACCCCGGCCTGAAAGTATTGTCGGTCAACGGTTATTACGATTTCGCCACACCGTTCTTCATCACTGAATACGATCTGGCGCACATGAACCTCGACCCGACGCTGCGCGGCAACCTGCAGTTTCTGTATTACCCGTCGGGTCACATGATCTATCTCAACACCGATGCCCTGAAGCAGCTGAAGACCGACTTGTCGGGCTTCTACGATCACGCCGCACCCGCGCGTTGATCCGCACCCTATCGAAACGGAATGATCGCCATGCGTAAACAGATTTTCGCCCCCTTCGCCCTTGCCCTGCTGTTGACGCTCGGCAGTGCCGTGCACGCCGACGACGACAAGCCAGCCGACGCCAAAGCGCAGAGCGACAAGGACAGCAAAAAAGATGTCCAGCCGATTCCGCCCGAACGCAGCGTGGTGACCAAGCACAGCGTGCGCATCGGCGGCCGCACCATCAACTACAAGGCCACCGCTGGCACGTTGCTGATCAAGGACGACAAGGACAAACCGACCGTCAGCTTTTTCTATGTTGCTTACACGGTCGACGACGGCAAGCCGGGCAAGCGGCCGGTGACCTTCATGTACAACGGCGGCCCGGGCTCCTCGAGCATGTGGTTGCACATGGGTTCGTTCGGCCCGGTGCGCGTGGCCAACAAGGGTGACCAACCGATTCCGCCACCGCCATACCAGACCGTAGCCAACGACGACAGCCTGCTCGACAAGACCGACCTGGTCTTCATCGACGCGCCGGGCACCGGCTACTCGCAACTGGTCGGCGGCGCCGAAGGCAAGAATTTCTACGGCATCGATCAGGATGCCGACGCATTCGCGAAATTCATCACGCGCTACGTCAGCACCAGCCATCGCTGGAACTCGCCGAAGTTCCTGTTCGGCGAAAGCTACGGCACCACGCGCTCGGCCGTGCTGGTGAAGGTACTGCAGGAACAGGGCATGGAGTTCAATGGTGTGGTGCTGATGTCGTCGATCCTCGACTTCAACGTCTGGGCCAACACCGGCGACGACCACGCCTTTATCGTCAACCTGCCAACCGAGGCGGCGATTGCCTGGTATCACGACAAGGTTCCCAACAAGCCTGCGGACATCGCGAGCTTCCTCGCCGGCGTGCGCCAGTTCGCCAATACCGACTACACCCTGGCCCTGACCAAGGGCGACGCCATCACGCCGGCCGAGGCCGATCGCGTCGCCAATCAACTGAGCCAGTACATTGGCCTGTCGCCGACCTACATCAAGGACGCCAATCTGCGCATCGATCCCAGCAGATTCCGCAAGGAGCTGCTACGCGATCAGCGCCGCACGGTTGGCCGTCTGGACGGCCGTTTCGAAGGCATCGATCCCGATGCGGCAGGTGAGACACCCGAGGGCGACGCCGCCAGCGATGCGGCCACCGGCGCCTACCTCGCCGCGTTCAACCAGTACGCCAGCGACCAGCTGAAGTTCAGCGAAGAGCGTCCGTACCTTCCCAATAACTATGGCGTAATCAACGTCGGCTGGGACTGGAAGCGCAGCGCAGGCCACGGCTTCACCCAGGCGCCGTATGTCGGCTCCGACCTGGCTGCAGCGATGCGACGCAACCCGCATTTGAAAGTGTTCTCGGCGAACGGCTATTACGATCTGGCGACGCCCTTTTACGCAACGCAATTCGATCTCGGCCACCTCGGCCTGGATCCGTCGATCAGCAAGAACATCGAATTCGGTTTTTATCCCTCCGGCCACATGATTTATTTCGACGTGGATGCACTGAAGCAGGTGAAGGCCGATCTGTCGCGCTTCTATGACGAGACCGTACCGAAGTCCTGAAACGCCACACCAGCGCGGTAATTGATCAAATGACTGACAAACCTTCCGACAAACCACCCGTCGCCAACGACGAGCATCTGCCCAACCCACAGCGCCGCCGCCTGCTTGGCGGAATGGCCATCGCGGGAGTCGGCGTAGCGCTCGGTGGTACGGGTGCGGCAATCGCTGGCGGTCATGTGGCCAGCGTCTCTGCATCTGACTCAACGCATCCATTGCCCGATGGCGCGCTGGATGCGCTGCTGCGTGAGCACATCCATACCGTGGTGGTGCTCTACGCGGAAAATCGCAGCTTCAATAACCTGTTCGCCGATTTCCCCGGGCTGGAGAAACCGCTCAGCGCGCTGAAGCCTGACGACTATCTGCAGCGCGATCGCAACGGCGATCTACTACAGACGTTGCCGCCGATCTGGCAAGGTCTGGTGCCGCACAAGCAGGTGGTGAATCATCGTGCTTACCAGATTGGCGAAGCCGATATCACCGGCCTGCCCAACGCACCGTTCGCGTTGCACACGCCGGATGGCGAACCATTGCCACACGGCCTGGTAACCCGTGATCTGATTCACGCGTTCTATCAGAATCAGCTACAGATCAACGGTGGAAAAAACGATTGCTTCGTCGCCTGGGGCGACAGCGGCGCCATGCTGATGGGCCATTACGGTGACAGCTCGGTCAACCTGCGACTGTGGCGGCTGGCCGAGCAGTACACCCTGTGCGACAACTTCTTCATGGGTGCGTTTGGCGGCTCGTTCCTCAATCATCAATACCTGATCGCCGCGCAGCCGCCGTTCTATCCGAACGCGAAACAGAGCGTGGCCAAGGCGAGGATCGCGGTGACCGAGAGTGGTGAAGCCACCGACCATCGACTCAAACTGACCGATGATTCACCCGCCAGCGCGATGGATGGCAAAGCCAAGTTTGTCACCGCCAATATGCTCACGCCGGATTTCTGGGCCGTGAACACCATGGGGCCGCCGTACTCACCCAGTTTCAAGATCGATCCGCATAATCCGGCGTTCGCCGATACCAGCAATCCCGCCACCTGCCCGCCGCAGACGCACAAGCATCTCGGCGACATGCTGTCGGCCAAATCGGTGGATTGGGCCTGGTACGGCGGCGCGTGGCAGGCAGCGCTCGATGGACACGGTGATGGCCCGCTCGACAACTATCCGGACGAACCCAACTTTCAACCGCATCACCAGCCGTTCAATTATTACGTCAACCTTGCACCAGGCAGCGAGGCGCGACGCCAGCACCTGCGCGATGGTGGGCTGGGCGAAACCGCGCCGGGAAATCGTTTTCTGGTCGACGTCGCCGCCGGCAAATTGCCACCGGTGACGTTCTACAAACCGCAAGGCAATCTCAATATGCACGCCGGTTCGTCCGACATCGAAGCCGGCGATCGTCACCTCGCGCGGATGGTCGATGCGCTGCAGAAAAGTCCGCAGTGGCCAAACATGCTGGTGGTGATCACGGTCGACGAGAATGGTGGCTGGTGGGATCATGTCGCACCGCCCAAGGGCGATCGCTGGGGGCCCGGCACGCGCATCCCAGCCATCGTCGTGTCACCGTTTGCCAAACGCGGCCACGTGGATCACACCATCTACGACACCGGCTCGATCGCACGCTTCATCACGCGACGCTTCGGACTGGAGAAACTGCCAGGACTGAAAATGCGCGAGGACGCGATGGTTGCGGCCGGTGGCCCGGCGCCGGGCGATCTCACAGCCGCGCTGCATTTCCCGACCACCTGACAACCATTGACGGAAGCCGAACGTTGACCATGCGCGAGATGTATCCCGAGATCGAGCCGTACCGCACGCAACATATCGCCGTCGATGCCCTGCATACGCTGCGCGTGGAAGAGTGCGGCAATCCCGATGGACTGCCCGTGGTGTTTCTGCACGGCGGACCAGGTGCAGGTCTGGCCACCTATCACCGGCGCTTCTTCGATCCGGCACGCTACCGCATCGTATTGTTCGATCAGCGCGGTGCCGGGCAATCGACGCCGTTCGCCGATCTCACCGACAACACCACCTGGCATCTGGTCGCCGATATCGAAACCATCCGCGAACAACTAGGCATCGAACGCTGGGGGGTGTTCGGCGGCTCGTGGGGTTCCACACTGGCGCTGGCGTATGCGCAGACACATCCCGAGCGCGTGCTCGGACTCGTGCTACGCGGCATCTTCCTGTGCCGGCCCGCGGAGATTCGCTGGTTCTACGAGGAAGGCGGCGCGTCATGGATCCTGCCGGAAAAATGGCAGCGCTACGCCGACGCCATTCCTGCCGACGAACGCGGCCAGATGATGGAAGCCTACTGGCGCCGACTCACCTCGGACGATGAATCCGTTCGCCTCGCCGCCGCAAAAGCATGGGGCGCGTGGGAAGGTGGCGCGATCACGCTGGCCGAAAGCCCCGAAACCGAAGCCAGTTTTTCCGCGCCCGAAGTTGCCGTGAGTTTGGCGCGCATCGAAGCGCATTACTTCCGCAACCACTGCTGGCTTGAACCCGATCAGCTGCTGCGCGACGTCGACAAGATTCGCCACATCCCCACCACCATCATCCACGGCCGCTACGACATCATCTGCCCGGTGAAAAACGCCTGCGATCTTGCGGCAGTGTGGCCCGAAGCCGAACTGCATATCGTGCTGGCCGGACACGCCGCGTCGGAGCCGGCGATCGTCGATCAGTTGGTACAGGCCACGGAGCGGCTGGCGGATCGCTACGTCTAGATAACTTTCTGCACCGTTTTCAGACCATGGGTACCAACAGAAAAGCGGAACTACCGATACCAGCTGCTTCAAAGGTAAGAACCTGACGAGCCGAGAGGTATCCTCGCTCGCCAGAATGCTATCCGTCGCACGAGTTCCGCCGCGTAGTCGAAATCAGGTTCGGGGCGTTCCTGGATTTGTTCGACCACCTCGAACGAGAATTGCGCTTCCCCGTATTCACGCCAATCCGCCATCAATAACGGATTTCGGTGGACGCCCAATTGAAGCTCCATCCGATGGCGATTCAACGAACCTGTCAGGTTGGTGCTTTGATCCAGCAGTATCCTGCCAGTGATCGCGTTACTGATGGAGAAGATGCCCATTCGCGGCAAGGCCAGTTTGTAGGCCAATTTGAGATCTTTTCTTCGGGCCTTGTCCGTCACGACCCACTCTCCGCTTCAGTAATGCTTGCCCATACCGGCGCTGACAGGGTGCTGATTTCCTCCCGGATAGCTGCAGGCCATAGCGCAATTTTCTCGTGGAACAGGGCAGCGTTGGCTGCAAACAGGGCTCGAATCGCTTCTTCGAAATGAGGCCGATTACCGGCCATGTCACGCATGAACTGATAGCACTTCTCTTTCGATTCCCGCACACGGTACGCACCATCCCTGTCGCGACGCGCGTCGTCGATCAACAGGCGCAGTGTCCCGCTTGCACTGCGTGACTGAAGAGCCAGCCATTCCCAATGACGAGGCAGCATCGTTACGTTGCGACTCTCCTGCTGAAGTCTGGCTGGCGCGAGTGAGTCCGTGGTTTGGACGGCTGTTTTCTGAGAAGGATTCGTCATTTGGTGGCTGCCCTTTCATCCGGCTTTGATGGCGAGACTTGCGTGCCCTCGCTGGAGGCAAGCCGGATGACATGGTCACGCACGTCTTGCGGCCAACTGGCAATGAGTCCATCCAGCCTGGGCCGATCGTCCGCAAACAGTGCTCGGGCAGCATCCTCAAAACCCGCGAGGTTTCCCGCCAGTGCAGACATGAAACTGTAGGCGCGCTCTTGTGCTTTGCGAGCTTTGTCTTTGTGACCATGAACGCGCCGTGCTTCCTCGACCAGTTTGCGCAAAGCCACGGACGTACCGCCGGGCTGTGCCGCCAGCCATTCCCAATGCCGTGGTAACAGCGTTACCTCTCGGGCCACAACGCCCAATTTCGGTCGCCCCCGTCCCCGCCGTTGGTCGGCCGGAAGCGACGATCCAGCCGAATGTTCCGTGGGAAGAGCGGAGAGACCATGCTGTGCCGTCCCTTCGCCTGTATCCATTACCCCCGTGTTTGCAAACCGGGTGGCCACTTCTTCATCCGTCCCCCTCGTGTCGATATCGATCTGCTGGCCAGAGGTGTCGTCGAAGACAAGTACCGGACCAACAGCGCCCCTTTCGATGGCATGTTTCACCGCCATTGCGACCGCGTGAAGCGGACCGGATGCTATGCAGTCGTACCCGTCAAAGCCCGTCCAGGAATGCGAGAGCGCGTTTGTCATGTAGATATCCCGGCTTAGTGAGTCGCTAATTATATCCGGGTATAATTTAAAGTAAATAACACCCGGGCATAATTCAAGTCTCCTGCCGCACGACTTCGACAAAACCCGCCGCCTCCATTCACGACCGCTACGACATCATTTGCTCGGTCAAGAACGCTTGCGATCTTGCCGATGCCGGCGGAAGTGCTCTAGATCGTGCTGACCGATGCCAGCTCAAACAGAACGAACATTAGCTCGCGGCAAGGTTTGAATATCCGGCACTTTGTCCGCACAAACGACTCATAAAGCTATTGCCATACGATTTGTCCCAACGATGCTAACCCTGTTCAGTTATCCACTCTCCCGCAATGCATGGAAGGTTCGCCTGCTACTCCAGCACTTGGGTCAGTCGTACCGAACGGTGTCGGTGGATATTTTCGAGGGCGAAGGCCAGCGTGCCGAATACCTTCGTATCAACCCCACCGGCAAGGTGCCCGCGATCCAGCTTGACGATGGGCGCACATTGGCCGAGTCGAACGCGATTCTGGTGTATCTCGCCGATGGCACACCCTATCTGCCGGACGATTCGTTCGAACGGGCGACGGTTTTGCAGTGGCTGAGCTTCGAGCAGGAACAGGTGGAATCCAGAATTGGCACGCTACGCTACTGGATGCATGCCGGCGAATGGCAGAAACGTTCACCCGAGTTGATCGAAAACATGCGCACAGTGGCGCAGCGCGCGCTCACCATTCTGGATCATCAGCTGGCGACGAGGCCGTTCATCGCCAATTCGCATTACACCGTCGCCGATATGGCCCTGTTCGCCTACGCCACTTGCGCCGAGGATGTCGGCGTGCCGCTGGAACCCTACCCGCACTTTCGTGCCTGGATCACACGCGTTGAGGCTCAGCCAGGTTTTCTCGTCCCGCCCGGATGAGTCTGCGGCCTAGACAGGCCTTCCGTCACAGGCGGCCTTGAACCCGGCAGTGGCATACTCGGCGTTTACGTTTTGGCCGTTCCGGAGTTTGCATGCGCCTGCTTTCCCTTTTTGCCATTACCGCGTCGACGCTGCCAATAGCCGTTTACGCCGCCGAACCACACTCGTACGCACAGCCAGATCAAGTGCAGATCACGCATCTGGATCTTGATCTGACGATCGACTTTCCGCAGCGGCAGCTGGATGGCCAGGCGACGCTGAAGCTGAACTGGAAGAATCCCAAGGCGCCCTCGTTGGTGCTGGACACACGCGACCTGAAAATTGCCTCGATCGAATCGGTGTCTGCCGATGGCAAGACCGCGCCGCTGAAATACGCGCTGGCATCGCGCGACAAACAGCTTGGCAGCAAGCTGACCATCGCCACGCCGACACACCCGTCGCAGGTGCGCATCGTCTACACCACGGTACCCGAAGCGTCGGGCCTGCAGTGGCTGACGCCGTCACAGACGGCGGACAAGAAACTGCCCTTCATGTTCTCGCAGTCCGAATCGATCCATGCGCGCTCGTGGGTGCCGCTACAGGATTCGCCAGCGATCCGCTTTACCTACACTGCGCATGTGACCGCGCCGAAGGACGTACGTGTGGCGATGAGCGCGATCAACGACGCTCACCATCCGCTCGACGGCAAGTTCGACTTCGATCAGCCGCATCCGATTCCGTCCTACCTGCTGGCGATTGCCGCCGGCGACCTCGCGGTGAAGGAAACCGGACCGCGTTCGGCCGTGTACGCCGAACCCTCGGTGGTCGGCAAGGCCGCGCACGAGTTCGAGGACACCGAAAAGATGATTGCCACCGCGGAGGCTCTGTATGGCCCCTACCGCTGGGGCCGTTACGACATACTGGTGCTGCCGCCGTCGTTCCCCTACGGCGGCATGGAGAACCCCAACATGACGTTCGCCACACCGACTGTGCTGGTGGGCGACAAGAGCCTGGTGTCGCTGGTGTCGCACGAGCTGGCGCATTCGTGGTCGGGCAACCTGGTGACCGCCGCGAGCTGGCGCGACATCTGGTTGAATGAAGGCGTGACAACCTACGTGCAGGGCCGCATCACCGAGGCACTGTACGGCAAAGGTCTGGCCGATGAGGAGTCGCTGCTCTCCGCCCGTGCGCTGGAAAAAGACATTGGCGCGATGCCGGCCAACGCACAGAAGCTGGCACCCGATCCGCGCGGTGTCGGCGCCGACGATTCGCTCTCCGCCGTGGCCTACGACAAGGGCTCGTGGTTTCTGCGCACGCTGGAGCAGCGCTTCGGCCGCGACACGTTCGACACGTACCTCAAGAGCTACTTCAATCACTTCGCATTCCAGAGCATCACCACCGAACAGATGCTCGCCTACATGAAGCCCAACCTGATCGAAAAATACCCCGGCAAGATGAGTTGGTCCGAGGTGCAGGATTGGGTCTACGGCACCGGCATCCCGAAAGATGCACCGCTGCCCGACTCGCCGCACTTCGATGCGATCGACAAGGAGCGTAGCGCGTTTCTGGGCGACACGCTCACTGCCGACAAGCTCGATGCGAAGGGCTGGAACACACAGGAATGGATGTATTTCCTCGACCGCCTGCCCGACGTTGCACCGCTGCCCAAGATCAAGGAACTCGACGCCGCCTGGCACCTTACCGGTACGCCGAACGCGGAGATCGGCATGCGCTGGTACACCCACGCCATCGACTCCGGCGATAAGGACGTCTGGTCGGCTGCAGCCGAACACATGACCCGCATCGGACGGCTGTATCTCACCCTGCCCCTCTACAAGGCCTTCGCCAAGACGCCCGATGGCCTCGCTTATGCCGAGCAGGTTTACGCCAAGGCCAAGGCCGGCTATCACCCGCTGACGCAGCAGGCGGTGGAGTCCGTTTTTGCCTCGGCAAAAACGGCAGGCAAATAAGCGCCCTGCTTTTCGCTCTGCACAAGAAACAGCTCGGCACTGACTGACTAATCCAAACAACCCCGAAGAATCCGACCATGGCTCTACCTGCATCAACCACTCCCACTACGCGCCCCCTCTGGAAACGGCTGCTTCTACGACGGCTGAAATTTCTCGCGTGGATCGCGGCGATTCTGATCATCGTTCTGGGCGGTAGCTATCTGTTCGCGCCGCAATGGCTGATGCAGGCGAATTTCACGCGCCAGGCGATGGCGGCGAATCTGGACAAGCATTCGGTGCAGGCGGGCGATACCAAGTGGGTGTATTACGAAGGTGGCCAAGGTCAGACCATCATGCTCCTGCACGGCCTGGGTGATAGCAAGGAGGTCTGGCTGGAAACGGCCAAACTGCTGACGCCGCATTTCCATCTGAT
>Ga0302230_10001136_pt1 | contig 18187 bp, 18 predicted proteins | sample II_Palsa_N2_1_FD_193523 | JGI IMG/M metagenome (GOLD analysis project Ga0302230, IMG submission 193523) | Peat permafrost microbial communities from Stordalen Mire near Abisko, Sweden - II_Palsa_N2_1 | ecosystem: Environmental > Terrestrial > Soil > Palsa > Peat permafrost | place: Sweden... | reverse complement strand
GATCTTAGGCTACAGCTATCTCCGGCAGCGCAAATTTTCCAGGCTATGGTGGGACAAACGGTTGTTGGGACCGTCATAGGGCTTATAATGGGTATATTTATCCGAACCAAAAAATAGCAAATAATATTAACGCGATGCTTAAGAAAGGCGAACACATAGATGGAACCCCAACCGAACTGCAGGAATTGCTAAAGCAGGATGCAGAGGCAAGCGCTTTTTTTGAAAGTTTATCAAAATCGTACCGGCAGGGTTATTGCGATTGGGTGGGCTCTGCCAAACAGGAGGAAACACGAAAGGTTCGGGCTGATAAGGCGATGATCATGTTGCGCAATAAGCAGAAAACACTGAAAACTTGAAGATCAAGTGAAATAAAGCCCGGTGTACGATTCACCGCAAAACCGATGGCGGAAAAGAAACGCAGTATTATCCATAATGCGTTTTTTTCGACATTTCGAAAATGTTGGCGCCGGCCGGATCGTTCGGGCGGAAAAATTGCAGGGATTCCTGCGCATTTGCGGCAGTTGCGCTCACACAAAGCAGCAGTATTAGTTTGATTTTCATAATTTAGCTAATTGAGCAGCGGTTTTTTTATAGATCATGGTAAAGGATAGTGTAACCGCATCGCCTGTTGTCATTGCCCCAAGCATAAACTTTGGGGGTTTTACTGCGTAGTCGGTCATATTCAATTGGTGTGTGCCGGTACAGGTAATCCCTCCATCGGTGCTTACCACGCACTCAACATCCATTGTTATCGGTTTAGTAACCCCGGCTATGGTAAGATTACCGTTAGTCTTTAACAGGTACTTATTCCCGCTTTGCGGCGATACCGCAGCTGATGTAAGCTTATAAACTATGTTTTTAAATTGCGTGGTTTTTAACGCTTTCCAGGCGTTTTTATCCAGGCCGCTTTCACCACTGCTTAGATTGGCAACAACTAACACGAAGGTCAGGGATTTAAGTGCGGTAAGATCGGTTTCGCTGCCGGGCTTAAACTCGAACGATGCATGCCCCTTAAAAACACTGGCATTCATATCCCATTTATGTAGGGTGGATGTACCGGATAATTTCATGACGTTGTCTTTCGAGGTAATCAGTTTGTACACCGGTTGCGCTTTTAACTGGTAAAGGCTAAGAGTTAGGAACGCAATGAGCACTCCTGCTTTTTTGATGTTATTTTTCATAGGATTGATTTTTATTGGGGGTTAGTTTTCTAATAATACTTTCAATGCTTTTTCCCTGGCAGCATGCTCAAACGTGTCATAGGCCGCTATCATGTCGTCCAGTTTGAAGCGGTGGGTGATCAATTTCTTCGGTTCTATTTTCTTCGATTGAACCGTTTTGAACAGCATTGGCGTAGTAACCGTATCTACCAGGCGGGTTGTGATGGATATATTCCGGTCCCAGAGTTTTTCCATGTGAAGTACCACACTTTTACCGTGCACGCCAATGTTGGCAATATGACCGCCCGCCGAAATAATTTCTTCGCATAATTCAAATGTCGGCGGTATGCCCACCGCTTCGATTGCCGTATCGACGCCCTTATTATTGGTAAGCGCCATTACTTTTTCAATGGCATTTTCTTTGGCGCTGTTAATGGTATGTGTTGCCCCGAAGGTTTTGGCAACTTCCAGGCGGTTATCATCCTGGTCAATTACAATGATCTCGGCAGGCGTATAAAACTGGGAAGTTAATAAAGCAGCCATCCCTACCGGGCCGGCGCCTACTATGGCTATCGTATCACCCGGTTTCACCTGCCCGTTTAAAACACCGCATTCAAAACCGGTGGGTAAAATATCGCTCAGCATTACCAGCGCTTCTTCATCGGCGCCGGCCGGAATCGGATAAAGGCTGTTATCAGCATAGGGTATGCGCACGTATTCAGCCTGGCATCCGTCTATCATATAGCCCAATATCCAGCCGCCGTTTTCGCAATGCGAATACATCCCTTTTTTACAATAGTCGCATTTGCCGCAGGAGGTGACGCAGGAAATGATCACATGGTCGCCCTTTTTGAAATTGCTTACGGAACTTCCAACCTCTTCAACGATTCCTACACCTTCGTGTCCTAAGATCCTTCCGGATGCAACTTCGGGCATGTCGCCCTTCATGATATGCAGGTCGGTACCGCAAATCGTCGTTTTTAATATTTTCACAAGGGCATCGGTTGGTTCCTTGATTATGGGTTTGTCATGTTCTTCCCATGATTTTTTCCCGGGAGCATAATAAACGAGTGCCTTCATCGTGTTCTTTTTACCTGTGGCCCTTCCGGTTGTTACCGGTGCGACCTTGTCGATTACTAAATTTTCCATTGGTGTTTTTTATAATTTTTTTGATGTTGAAAAAACGATCGGCGATCGTATTGACTACTTTGATGCTTCATACCATTAAACTCCCGGGAGATGTTAAAGCCTTTCAGTTTAATTGAGTGATCAAAATCAATGGTGTAAAGGTGACCAGATTGGTTTGCCCAAAAAGTGGGTTAGCACATTCAATTAAATGATGCTTGTCACTTTTTACGCGGGATGTATAGCGTAGATTTGAGAATTAGCCGGTCTTAAAATACAGGCAATTAAAAAATAAAAAGATGTTACGAGAATTAAACGACACGCAAATTGAAGACTTATTGATAGATCAGCTGACAGGCCGGATTGGATGCCATTCAGGTGATGTTACCTACATCGTTCCGGTAAATTATGTGTATGATGGCGTGAACATTTACTGCCACTCCGTAAAAGGGATGAAGATCGATATGATGAGGGAAAACCCGTTGGTGTGTTTTGAGGTCGACAATATCAAAGACTTAACCAACTGGCAAAGTGTAATTGCCTGGGGGAAGTTTGAAGAGATTACGGAAATGGACGAAAAACAAAAAGTTTTGCAAAAGCTAACTGACAGGATCACTCCATACATTATTGATGATTCGGTAACCCGTGAGCATGGTTTTGTTGACAAGGAAAGCGACATTGGAACAACTATTGAGTTGATAATGTACAAAATAGTAATCAACAAAAAAACTGGTCGGTTTGAACGCAGGTAGGTAGTTTCGCCAACAACTTAAAACCATAATCATGCCGCGGAGTAAGCAGATAATGTTTAAAGTCCGCAAAAATGCGGGCTTTATCATTGTTATTCTCCGCAAATCCTTCAAACGTGAAAGCCTCTTCAACGACGTTTCGGATCACACAAGCCCCAAAATCAAAAAGTCTCGAGACTTTCGACTCAAGACTTTTGACTTCCTAAAGTTTTCCTGCAAGGGCTCGAACCTCAATCCTCAGAGCCAGAATCTGATGTGTTACCATTACACCACAGGAAAGTATAATAACCTTGTTCGAGTTCGAATCTCGTACTGGTCTAACAGGATGCAAATATATAAAAAGCGCGGGATTTTATAAGGGCCGGATTTTGAATTTCGGCCGGTCCGTAAGTTTATTTAAATATCTTCAGTATCGAGCCCCAAAACCAGCTTTCATCTGCCCGGATCATAGCTTCCAACGTTTTATCTACGTTTTTAGCGAGCTTTTGTATATCGGTTACCGATTTATTGAACGTCTTGTAATCCGCATTTTTGGCGTCGCCTTTAACCTTCGACAACTCATCCAAAACCTTCAGCACCGGGTCCAGCTCCCGTTTGCGGCGTTCCTTGGCAACCTGCCGGGCAATGTTCCAGGTGTCCTTATCAGCGTAAAAATATTCCTTACGCTCACCGGGCCGCAATTCTTTTTCAACCAGGCCCCAGTTAATAAGGTCCCGCACGGTCATATTCACATTACCTCTTGAAATACTTAATGCCTCCATTATCTCCTCGGTGGTAAGGGCGCCCGGCGTAACTAATAAGAGTGCATGCACCTGGGCCATCGTGCGGTTTATTCCCCATTCGGAACCGAGTTTCCCCCAGGCTTCAATAAATTTTTGCTTCGCTTCAACCAATTCCATATGCAAAGCTATCCACATCTATCGAACTTTCAAAAAATATTGAAAGATTTACTTTGAGGTTACACAAAAAGTCCACTGTATGTCATTTCCCCGTAATTATGCTGCAAATAAAGATTGAAAATAAAGTTAGGCTGATTTGGTTGCATATATAAATGCCGTATATTTGATCGTCTTTTAGAAGAAACCAATTTTTACCCCTAACTTATAAATTTATTCATCATGAAACAGGATAATGTGTCGAGGCGCCATTTCATTGGCGTTGGCATGCTTGCCGCTGCAGGTATCGCCTTGACCTCGAAAACTTCATTTGCAAGACCCATGTTTGCAAAACCAAAAGTAAACTCAAAGATAAACGGTGTGCAGATCGGTGTGATCACCTACTCATTCCGGAGCATGCCAAGCAGCATCGACGATCTGTTGAAATATTGCATTGATTGCGATATCAATGCCGTGGAACTGATGGGCGACGCGGCGGAAGCCTATGCGGGTGCGCCAAAACGCGACAGCAGCGCCGACTATGCAGCAACACTTGCGCAATGGCGTGAAACCACGTTAATGGATCCATTCATTGCCATTCGTAAAATGTTTAATGATCAGAACATCGACATTTACGCCTGGAAGCCTAACGCGCTCAATGCCAAAAACACCGACGGAGAGATCACGTATGCGTTCAATGCCGGGAAGGCTTTGGGCTGTACCCACGTTACTGTTGAACTGCCCGAAGATGCCCTGCAAACACAGCGCCTTGGCGACCTTGCCGAAAAAGCAGATATGATGGTAGGCTACCATGCCCACACGCAGGCAACGCCAACTTTATGGGATATTGCCCTTGGCCAGTCAGACCATAATGGCATTAACCTGGATATCGGGCATTATGTTGCCGGAACCAGCAGCAGCCCCATCGATTTTATCAAGAAAAATCACAAACGCATTTTAAGCATGCACCTCAAGGACAGGAAGTTCAACAACGGACCTAATATGCCATGGGGCCAGGGCGATACCCCCATTAAGCAGGTTTTAGTGCTGATGAAATCTGAAGGTTACAGATTCCCGGCTACCATTGAGCAGGAATACAACATACCCGCAGGCTCCGATGCCGTGAAAGAAGTGATCAAGTGCCGCGAATACGCAGCATCTGCTTTAGCATAGCCCAAATTAATTAACGCAAGGCCCGACAGCTCCATGAGTTGCCGGGCCTTGTTGTTTAAAAAAGGCGCAAAATCCTCCCATATACAGCATTTGCGCCAACCAATTATTTTTTATCTTTGACTTGAAATTGCAGACCATGAGAGAAATAGCATTTGTAATTCACGAAGATGCAACACTGTCCACCATCACCGGGGCGATGGATATGTTTATCCATACCAACGGGTTGTACCGGCAAACAGGCAAATCGCAGCCCTTTAACCTTATCCTTGCGGGAGAAAAAGAAAAAAATGACTTTCTGCCCATCAATCCCCTGTTTGTAAGTTACTGCCGGTTTAGCGATTTAACTAAGCCCGATCTGATCATTGTGCCCGCATTTTACGGCGACAGGGACAGTATGCTAAAAAAACACCGCGGCATCGTCGACTGGATCAGCACCAAGTACGAAAATGGTTCGGAAATAGCCAGTCTATGCTCCGGCATTTATTTTTTGGCGGAGGCCGGGCTTTTGCCTGGAAGGTCCTGTACGGCTCATTGGAACGATATGGACGACATCGTGCGCAGGTATCCCGACGTAAATTTCCTGTCGGATATGGTCATTACCGACCAGGATGGAATTTATACAAGTGGCGGCGCATTTTCGTCGCTAAATCTCATTTTGTATATTATCGATAAGTTCTGTGGCCGTCAGGTTGGTATATGGGCTAGTAAAATGTTTTCGCTGGATATGGACAGAATAAGCCAATTGCACTTTGCCGTGTTTAAGGGCCAAAAACAGCACAAGGATACGGATATCCTGAAAGCCCAGGCCTATATCGAGGAAAACCACCATCTGGCGCTCAATATGGACGACATTGCAGACCGCAGCAACATGAGCAAGCGGAATTTTATCCGCAGGTTTAAAAAGGCCACGCAGAATACGCCGTTCGAATACCTTCAGCGGGTTAAAATTGAAGCCGCCAAAAGGGCGCTCGAAAATGGCAGCCAAAATATCAACCTGTTGATGTACGACACCGGCTATAACGACATAAAAACCTTTAGGGAAGTGTTTAAAAAGATCACCGGCCTAACGCCGCAGGACTACCGTCGCAAATACAGCCGGGTAGATTTGGTGCTGAATTGAGCTTTTTGGGTTCCATCAATACGGCGAAACAAGTCAAATGGACTTATTTGAAAACGGAAGCCAGGGTGAAACTTTAAGGAAATAAAAGACAAGGAGTAAATAATTTTGAACGATACGCTATAACTCAAAACTGACGCCAAGTACCTCAGACGTAATTTTACTTTTCAGCTCATATACCAGCTCGTATTGTTTTTCATTATTGAAGGCAAACATTATCACCGTTTTATTAGCAGGGTCAATAATGAAATATTCCTTCACACCGGCTGCTTCGTAAATGGTTTTCTTTTTCACTGTGTCGTGTATCCTATTGGTTGAAAGTACCTCGAAAATAATGTCAGGAGCACCAAATACGCCATCGTCCAGGATAATGTGTTTATTTTCATTCATTACAACAAAAACATCAGGCTGCATCACCGATTGCTGACCCTCAAAATACACATCAGTGGGAGCTCCCAGTACCACCCCGGTATTTAATTCTTCCAATAAATTATATAGCAATGCAGATAGCTTTATTGCAACAAATTGATGTTTTGTGCCTGGCGCCGGTGTCATGATTAAGGTGTTATACAATACTTCGCACCTTGTACCTTCCGGTAAACTCCGGTATATTTCAATCGCTGTTGCAGGTATAGTGCTTTGCATTGTGGGTACTTTTATGCTAATTTAAGTAATATTATTTAATTTCAGAATTTTTCGTCGGTGTTCATATTTAGGACTCGACTATGATTTGTGTGGGTTTTGATTTTATAATTACTTGATTATCAATTAAAAGCACATTATCATTGTAATTTGTGTAAACGTTTGTAAAGTTGGGTTAACTTGAACTCGCAGAGGATCTCCTGCGGTGTAGAGCCGGAAACCCAGAGTTCCGTACCGGGACCCCTGCGGGAACAAAGCAAGATAAAAAAGTCATTATAAAATCGTCACCCTGTGCTTGTCGAAGGGTCGGCACCCCACTTTATACCGCCGCAAATACAGCCGGGTAGATATGGTGCTGAATTGAAAATGGGTCCAACAGGTAAGATGGCAAAATGAACCTAACGCTCAACCGGCAACATAATGACAAACTCCGAACCTTCACTTTCTTTGGACTGAACATTAATTGTCCCTCCATAGCCCTTAACCACTATATCATAAGTTAAGCTCAAACCTAACCCTGTGCCTTCGCCCGTAGGCTTCGTGGTAAAAAACGGCTGCATGATCTTGTCTTTGATGGCGTCGGGTATACCGATACCGTTATCCCTTACCTTAATAACCACCTGCCCATTTTCGCTCGACGTGCTTAAAGATACTTCCGGCTTATATTCCGCGCCCGCTTTTGTCGCTTTTTGATTCACCGCGTAAAATGCGTTGTTGAACAAGTTGAACATCACCCGGCCCACGTCTTGCGGGATGACATTTACCAGCGGTAGCTTTTCATCAAAATGCGTTACCATTTCCGCCTTAAACGCTTTGTATTTCGAACGCAAACCCTGGTAGGAAAGGCGTAAATATTCATCCGACAGCCTATTAAGATTGGTAGGTTCTTTCGTCCTGCTGCCCGATTGGCTGTGTTGCAGCATGCCCTTCACAATCGCATCGGCGCGTTTGCCGTGGTGATTTATTTTACTTTCATTTTCTATCAGGTCATTTATCAGTTCAATTTCCAGCTGAACATCTCTTTCAGCCCTGGGCTTTTCGCTTTCTGCTTTCAGCTCCTCCAGCATTTCTTTGTTCACTTCCGAGAAGTTGTTCACAAAGTTTAATGGATTCTGTATTTCATGAGCAATACCGGCGGTTAACTCGCCCAGCGAGGCCATTTTTTCGGATTGGATAAGCTGTGTTTGGGTAGCCCTCAATTTATCGATCGCCGTTTCTAAATGATCGCGTTGGGTGGCAATCTCTTCTTTTTGCTCGCTGAGCAGCCGGTTGTTTTGCTTTTGATGGTTGTAACCACGCCATAATGCCAAACCGACCACCAATAACACTGCCGCAGTTCCAATCACCACGTAAAAACGCATCCGCGCGTCAAAACTATCCTGCGCCACCAGCAGGTCCTGCTCATGCTCCTTGTCCTGGTCGGCCACTAGCTGGAGTTGCTTACTTTGTCCGCGGGCTTCAATGCTGTCTTTGTCCAGCAATTGGCGCCTTAAGTAGGAAAGACTCTTTTTATCGTCGCGCCCTTCGTATGCCCTTGATAGAATCCCGGCTGCCTCTGCGTTGTAGTAGAATGACAGTGCCTCAGCGGTTTGCGACTGGCTATAGCCTTTCAGCGCATATTTAATTGCCGAATCAGGTTTTTGCATTTTTAGGTATAACTCGGCAATATCGTTCAGCACCTCGGGATTCAGGTTTTGGGGGTCATGCCGTGTTGTCAGGATGTACGACCTACGGTAATAGCTCAATGCCGAATCCAGTTTATTCGCACTTGCGAACGCCTCTCCATAATCGGACAGGTTATTACTTATATTGTACCAATACTTACCGGTATCCAAATGCAGGCTCATTTGTGTTTCGCATTTAGCGAAATACAGTGCAGAGTCGGGCATTTTAAAGGTACGTGAATAGATAGTTTGGAGGTTACTGTAACTGGTAAGTGTAAGGTCGGTATCGTGGGCCGCTGTAGCTGCGATGGCACAAGCACGGTAATACCCGGCAGCCTTATGCAAGTCCCTCTGCTCATCATAGGCCACGGCCGATTCCATCAAAAAATTGTCGATGTAATAGTTGTCCTTCGCACGCCGGCTTAAGCGCAGGCCTTGCAACGCATATCGCAATTGATCCGGGGTATTTACCTCCCAATTCATGATGGTGCAAAGTGCCAGTAAAATGCGCTCCTGGCTTTTTTGGTCGCCGGAACTTTCAAACCCAGCAAGGTCGGCCTTGTATTTATTGATCGCTGCCAAAAAGCCGCCCGGAATTGGTTTTAGTTCGGTAAGTATTGGATAAATGTCGTTTTGGGTCCGGGCCCGGTCCAGCTTTGATAACAAACTATCAATTTTCCGTTGTTGCCCCCGAATAGAATGGCATAAGATCAAAAAAATGCAGAGAACTATCGTTCTTTTCATCAGCATATTGGTAAAGTTATTCAAAATTCGGTATTCCGCGGTTCGCTGTGTACACTTAAATTTCCGGCATGCCCCCTTTACCACCATATCATAAGTTATGGATAGCCCCATGCCAGTCCCTGTGCCGGTAGGTTTAGTGGTAAAAAAAGGCTGCATGCCCCCCGGTCCTCTGAAAGGGGAGTAAATCTATCCGACTTCCCGGGTGATACATCCCTTTATTCCGGTTAAACAAAGTGCAGCAATCCGAACAAACCACTTCCAGATCCAAGCTTACCGATATTATTGCTTAGTCGTAAAATGAAATAGCTGCCCGGCCCGGGTATTGTTGGACAGCGAATATTATTGTTGGTAAAAGGTATCTTCTCATAAATCAGCGCATGATCACAAGGGGATTGATCAATCCCTAAAGATATAATAAAGATAAATAATAATAGTCTTGTAAAACAGGCTTTTAGGAGAAATTGTAAATTAGAAAATATTTGTCGGGAAGGTTAATATATCTAAATATATAAGCAATAATTTAAGACCTCTGCTTGCGCATGAGGTCTCAGCCTAAGACACCCATTGCCAAAAAAAGAAAATCATGCCGTCCGCCGGTTTGCGGATCTGCCCCCTAGTTGATACCATTGCAAATACAGCAAGGTACAATTGATGCTGAACTAAATCCAGGGAAAATCAAAAAAACCACCCTCGGCTTCCTTCAATACGGCGATGTACTTACCGCTGTCCATCCGCCATCTACGATAATATTTTGTCCGGTAATATGGCTTGAGGCTGGCGAAACCAGGAATAACACCGTACTGGCAACATCTTCAACGGTAGCCGGCCGGCCCATTGGCGTGATACGTGACCATGTGGCTTTGTAATCCACGTCTTCCATTGTTCGCTCTGTTAATGTAGCGCCGGGTGCGACGGTATTGACCGTAATTTGATGAGGAGAAAGCTCAACAACCAGGCTTTTTGCCAGCATTTCCAGGGCTGCTTTACTCATCCCGTATGCCGCAAGATCCTGGTGCGCCTGGTGCCCCGTAACCGACGACATAAACAATATCCTCCCACCGCTTTTTTGTTCGATCATTTGTTTTGCTGCCTTTTGGGCGAGAAAAAAGCTGCCTTGCAAATTAAGCCGCATCACACTTTGCAAAGACTCTTCCGGGTAATTCAAAAAATCACCGAATAAAGTAATACCGGCATTGGCGATAGCGATGTCCAGCCTCCCGAATTGGTTTACTGCCACAGCCACCATTTGCCCGATGAAATTTACATCGGCTGCATCTCCCGCTATGGCATGGCAAACTCCCCCTCGCGACGAAATTTCCTCCGCAGCTTTCGCGACCAGCTTTTCGTTAATATCATTAATTAACACCGCAGCGCCGCAAGCCGCCAGTTGCCTGGCAATCTCAAAACCAATCCCCTGGCCGGCGCCCGTAACGATAGCAATTTTTCCGGAAAAGTCTTTACTTATCATCCTTATAATTATTCATTACGATCTATCACCCGAACTTTCGGACTTCCGGACTTTCCGACTTCCGGACTTTCCGCCTCAATGCGAATCTTTTAAAACAACCGAACCCGATGCCCCCTTCAAAAAGTCCATATCGGCGCCCAGATGCGCTTGCTCCACATGGTTTTGATAAAGCCAAACATAGCCCCTGTTGGTTAAATTGGCCTGGGGTTGAAGCCGCTTCTTCCGGTCGGAAATTTCCTGATCAGATAGCTCCAGGCTCAGCGTCCCAGCCGCCACGTCCAAATGGATCACATCCCCGTTCTGCACAGTTGCCAGCGTGCCCCCAATTGACGCTTCGGGCGAAACATGCAATACGACTGTTCCAAAACCTGTCCCGCTCATTCGCCCGTCGGATATCCTCACCATGTCAGTAACACCTTTTTCGAGCAGTTTTTTTGGGATCGACATGTTTCCTACCTCCGGCATGCCCGGGTAACCTCTCGGGCCGACATTTTTCAGCACCAGCACACTTGTTTCATCAACCACTAAGTTCTCGTCGTCAATTTTGGCCTTGTAATCTTCAATGTCTTCAAAAACCACTGCCTTTCCGGTATGTTTCATTAATGCAGGGGTAGCTGCCGAGGGCTTCAAAACGGCGCCATCCCGGCAAAGGTTCCCCTTCAATACCGCGATGCCCGACACCAGGTTAAATGGCGAATCCTTGCTTGCAATAATTTCCCGGTTAAAACATTCGCTGCTCCGGTAATTTTCTTTTATCGGAGTGCCGCTAACTGTGATCGTGTCTTTGTGCAAATATTCGTCCATCTCTTTCATCAATGCGGGCAATCCTCCGGCATAATAAAAGTCTTCCATAAAATATTTGCCCGAAGGCTGCAGGTTCGCCAAAAGCGGTATCTTTTTTACATTATTAAAGTCGTCTATCGTTAAATCAACACCTATTCTCGCCGCAATAGCCAGCAAATGAATAACGAAATTGGTTGATCCGCCGATTGCAGCATTCACCAGAATTGCATTTTCAAAGGCCGCTCTCGTTAAGATATCCGACAGCTTTAAATCTTCCCTAACCATGTCAACAATTCTGTTTCCTGATAGGTGAGCCAGCACTTTCCTGCGCGAATCAGCCGCCGGGATAGCTGCATTTTCGGCGAGGCTTAGTCCCAGTGCTTCAACCATGCAGGCCATGGTAGAAGCTGTGCCCATGACGGCACAGTGACCGCGGCTCCGGGCCATACAGGCCTCGGCGTCAAGAAACGCGTCATCGCTCATTTTACCTGCCCGGTAATCTTCGGAAAATCTCCAAACATCGGAAGTGGCAATATCCTTTCCACGGTATTTCCCCGTAAGCATAGCGCCTCCGGATACAACAATCGTAGGCAGATTTACGCTGCAGGCGCCCATCACTAAGGCAGGGGTTGTCTTGTCGCAGCCACAAAGCAGCACCACTCCATCCAGTGGATTTGCCCGGATGGATTCTTCAACGTCCATACTTACCAGGTTACGGTACAACATGGCTGTTGGTTTGATGAGCGTCTCCCCAAGCGACATCACCGGAAATTCCACAGGAAAACCACCGGCCTCATAGATCCCATGTTTAACCGACTCAGCCAACTCACGAAAGTGTGCATTGCAAGGTGTCAGTTCCGACCAGGTATTACAAATACCAATCACAGGTTTTCCCTGCAATTCGTGAGCCGGTATTCCCTGGTTTTTCATCCAGGCCCGGTATATGAAACCGTCCTTGCCTTTTCTGCCAAACCATTGCTGGCTCCTGAGTTTCTCGTTGTCCATGTATTCAAAAACTACCGTCAATATTATTGATTTATCTTCAAAAAAATCGGCTTTTCTACTCTTTAACAAAATTTTGCGGGATAGTGCATATCTTGTACAAAAATCCCTGCCTATGAAGCTTAAGACGTTGCTTGCTCTCATCCTGCCCTTATTAATTTGCCTCGGGGCATTTGCACAGCAAAAAGCACCACGCTTTAGGGTCATCGCCTTATACGAAAACGGTGGCCATCATATCGAATACTCAAAAACGGCCCGTCCATGGCTGGATCAGCTGGCTGCCGACAGCAATTTCAAAATAGACTATATTCAAAACACCGACCTGGTCGATTCGGCATTTTTGAGTAAATACCAGTTATTCATCCAGTTAGATTACCCGCCCTATGCCTGGAAGGACAAGGCTGTAAAAGCTTTTGAAGATTATATTACCAAAGGCAGGGGCGGCTGGATAGGCTTTCATCATGCTACCCTCCTCGGCGAGTTCGACGGCTACCCAATGTGGGATTGGTTTTCGACATTTATGGGCGGCATCGTCTATAAAAACTATATTCCAACTTTCGCCCGGGCCGCAGTTAATGTGGAAGATGCAAGCCATCCCGTGATGAAAGGCGTGCCCGCTTCATTCATTGTCGAAAAAGAGGAATGGTATACTTACAATAAAAGTCCCAGGCCATACGTGCATGTACTGGCCAGCGTTGACGAGTCGACTTACACGCCCGATTCAGATATTAAAATGGGCGACCATCCGGTGATCTGGACTAACCCGCACGTTGCAGCCCGGAACGTCTACATTTTTATGGGGCACTCACCGGTGTTGTTTAACAGCGATGTGTATAAAATCATATTCCGCAACGCGATTTTTTGGGCAGCTGGTTCCAATCCTTGATAATCAGGCATCAGTGCGCAATTACCGGCTCGTGATAAATCGCATTTGAAGGATATAATAGTCTCCTAATATAGCTCGGGTTATTTTTGCCGGATCCTTCATCCCAGCCTCTTCCGGACTTCCGGATTTTCGCACCTCCGGATTTTCGGACTAAATTTTAAATTGCGGCTTTCTCCATAGTATGATCCGCCAAATCAATTCAGCCGTGGCCAAAACCGCGATGGCAAAAATAGCCGCCCATACCGCCTGTTCCGACGACGAAAAAGCTGCAGCAAGCGCCACAAAATAGACCGTGACCGGAAGGAGGATCAAAACACACAGTCCCGGAATGCCAAGCGGAATTTTGAACGGGCGGTAAACGTCAGGCGAAACCTTTCTCAGTTTTACCAATGCGATATACTCCAACGACAACCCCGCACCATAAACCGTTACGTCGATGATGAGCAGGTCCATAAAAGGCCAAAGCACCATAAAGCTAACAACCAATGAGCAAACAATTATGGAGATATATGGACTTTGAAACCTTGGATGCAAACGATTTAACATGTTGGGAAGTAGTTCATCATCTGCCATCACCTTCGGTACACGCGAAACCGACAACAATACCGCGGCATAAATGCCAAAACTGCTGGCCATGCCCGCCAGGGCAAGCAGCGACCCCAGCCACCTTCCGCCAATTGCAACACCAACCGCGGGGAATGCATGTTCTTTTAGCGCCCCCGTGTCTATCCCCGTTTGCTGCGAAATAAGAATGATCAGGAAATATAGAACAATAACCAACCCGAAGGCTGTAAAAGTTGAATACAGGTACGATTTTACCGGGTGTTCCACCTCCTCGGCATACGTCGTAACATTATCCCAACCCAGGCAATTCCACATCACGGTATATAAGGCCATCCCCAGCGAAGAGAACGGCACGCCCTTGAGTGTTTGCGTTGGAATGGAAGTAACCGCGTGGTGCGAAAACGCGATTACGAATAAAATGATAAAGGGTGTCAGCACCAGTGAACCCAGGATCAACGAGGTTTTGCCGACAGGCACAATACCCAGGATGTTCAGCATGGCCGATAACCATACAAACACTAAACTGATTGGTATCCGGTAGTCGGCAAGCCATGGAAAAAAGAAAGACGCGTATGTTACGAACAGGGCAGGATAAATGGCGAGGTCGATAAATGTATACAGCCAGGTCCACCAACCCTCATAAAATCCCCAGCGCGTACCCAGCGCATGCTTAACCCACCTGTAATAGCCGCCCTCTACCGGCATCATGCTGTTCAACTCCAGCACAGTCAATATCGCGGGCACGTCCCACATCAAAGGGGTTATCAATAATATCAGCAGCGCCGCGTGCTGTCCAGCATAGCTGATCAATGGCTCCAAACCATATGGTCCGCCGGAAACCGTAAAAAAAATAACCGCAACCAATTGCAGCGGCCTGATTTTTCTTAATGTTTTTGCTGTTGGCATCAGCTATAAAAGTATTGTAAATTGCCGAATTCACAATTCCGGCAAGCTCATATTTTCTTATTAAGTTTGCATCAAACCAATAGAAAGTTGATGAGCAAGTCCTTTAACAGACCGATACGTGTTTTAGTTGCGAAAGTTGGTCTGGATGGGCACGATCGGGGCGCACGTATTATTGCCACCTCGCTGCGCGATGCCGGGATGGAGGTGATCTATACAGGCCTGCGCCAAACGCCCGAAATGGTGGTAAATACAGCTTTGCAGGAAGACGTAGACGCTATCGGGATTTCCATTCTTTCGGGGGCGCACATGACCGTCTTCCCAAAGATCCTGGGCCTCATTAAAGAAAAGGGAATGGACGACGTACTGGTTACAGGCGGCGGCATAATTCCGCCGGACGATATGGACACTTTAAAGGCACAAGGCGTGGGAGAGCTTTTCCCGCCGGGAACCAACACAAAAGACATTGTTGAATACATAACAAACTGGGTTCATTTGCACCGTAACTTCTAATTGTTGCTGAAATGCCGTTTCAAAATTTACTGATCGAAAATAAAGGTGGTATACAATATATCATTATCAACCGCGAAAGCAAGCTTAACGCCCTCAACAGCGCCACCATTGCCGAGTTGCATGATGCCTTATTGGCGACATTTAATAACCCGGCAGTCGGCGGCATAATTATCACCGGGGCCGGTCAAAAAGCCTTCGTCGCGGGGGCCGATATATCTGAATTCTCGGGCGTTGACGTAAAAGGGGCGCGCGAAATTGCCCGGGGCGGACAGTCCCGCGTTTTTGATTTCATTGAAAATAGTCCGAAACCGGTGATAGCGGCCATTAATGGTTTTGCACTTGGCGGCGGCCTTGAACTTGCCATGGCATGCCACATACGCGTGGCAGCCGAAACGGCAAAAATGGGACTGCCGGAAGTAACACTTGGCCTCATCCCCGGCTACGGCGGGACGCAGCGGCTGACCCGCCTGGTTGGCAAAGGAAGAGCCCTGGAAATGATTATGACGGCTGACATGATAACTGCACCCGACGCTTATCAATATGGCCTGGTAAATCATGTGGTAAGCCCGGAAAACTTGCTGATAAAGGCTGAAGAAATTTTGAACAAAATATTATTGCGGGCGCCTTTGGCCATTTCTTCGGCAATAACCGCCGTTAACGCCGCACAAAATCAAAACGTAAACGGGTTTGAAACCGAAATTACCGAATTTGCAAATTGCTTTGCAACAAGCGATTTTAGAGAAGGTGTAAGCGCATTTTTAGAAAAAAGAAAACCCGATTTTAAAGGCAATTGATTGACCCATACCGGCACATTAGGAAAATCATATTTTTTGACTGATTTATCGCCCGCAGGCTTTTTTTTCTTTGGCTAAATTATCGGTGATTTTTAGTTAATTATAACTTTTCTGCCCTCTCAATCGTATGAGAGAATTAAATTTATAAATTAGCGGATTAGTATGTTAATCGACACGCAAAATCCCATTATATTACATTATTAGCGGTATGAAAAAAATTCTCATCATTGATGATGAAGTTAACGTTGCTTTACTACTTTCAAAATTTTTGACAAGGAACGGATTTGACGTAACGACGGCATCAAGTGGCGCTATTGGGATGGATTACCTGAAAAACGGGGACTTTGACCTGGTATTGTGCGACTTTAGGCTTGAAGACACGGACGGCAGGGAGATGCTGAAGAACATCCGAACCAACCATCCTAAAACAGGTGTTATCATCATTACCGGCTATTCCGACATAAAAATGGCGGTTGAGCTGATAAAAATGGGTGCATACGATTACATCACCAAGCCGCTTTATCCTGATGAGATATTAAATACGATCACCAAGGCCATTGAGACGCATCATGCGCTCGTAGAAGATAAAAGCGAACCGAATGTCCTCACTAAATCGTCCTCACGGGAGGCGCGAAAACAAAATTTTAATGCAGAGTTTGTCCTGGGCACCAGCCGTGTATCGCGTGAGCTTTTGCGGCAAATCGAACTGGTTGCACCTACGAACTACAGCGTAATCATCAATGGCGAAAGCGGTACCGGAAAGGAGTCCGTGGCAAAAAGCATCCATTTAAACAGCCCCCGTTTCGATCAGCCTTTTATTGCCATGGATTGCGGCTCGTTGACCAAAGAGCTGGCAGCCAGCGAATTTTTTGGGCACGAAAAAGGTTCATTCACTGGCGCGCTTTACACTAAAATAGGCCATTTTGAAATGGCAAACGGCGGCACTTTATTTTTGGACGAAGTGGGAAACCTGTCGTACGATATCCAGGCAGCATTATTAAGAACTGTACAGGAACGTAAAGTAAAAAGAATAGGCAGCACAAAGGAGATCAACCTTGATGTACGCATCATCATTGCAACGAACGAAAACCTCCAGGAAAGCATCCAGAAGGGCCGGTTCAGGGAGGACCTTTACCATCGTTTCAATGAGTTCAGCATTTTTATACCCCCGCTCCGTGAGCGTGGCGCCGATATCATGCTGCTTGCCGACCATTTCCTGAAATTGGCCAATCACGAATTGGGCCGCAATGTTACTTCCTTTTCTGCTGAAGTGCTTGAATGTTTCACTAGTTACCGCTGGCAGGGGAATGTGCGCGAAATGAAAAATGTGGTGAGGCGAGCAACCCTGTTAACCGAAGGAAATGAAATCACTATGAAGGCGCTGCCCCTTGAGATTTCCAACTTTAAAATACCGTCGTTCGATTATGTCAACAATCACAGCGAGCATGGAGAAGTTCGGGAAAATCGGCACGATCTGAAAAACGCCGCACTTGAAGCCGAATACGATACCATTTTAAAAGTATTAAGGGAAGTAAATTTCAATAAAACCAAAGCGGCCGAAATCCTGAATATCGACAGAAAAACGCTATATAATAAGATGAAGGCCATAAATATCAAATAGCATGGAGGAGTCCGCAGATAATAAGCCGGCTGGCGCCCAAATAATTGATATTGATTCGTTGCGGACATTGAAGCACGATATAAATAACCAGCTTACCAATATCGTGATCGCATTGGAGCAACTAAAATATGAAGTACCGTATCCATCCGAGGACTGTATATTCTACATCAATTCTATCTCGATCAGTTCAGCAAAAATAAATACTTTGCTAAACCAGCTCACATAGCACAACCTCTCAACATCTTATTTTGCCGAAACGCCGGAAGTACCTTCTTTTAAACTTCCGGACTTTCCGACTTCTGGTCTTTCCGACTTCCGGACTTTCAGTCTTCCGGACCTCCGGACTATCCGTCTTCCGGACTTTCGGACTTCCGGACTTCCGGACTAAATAATTACATTTACTG
>Ga0302230_10001121_pt1 | contig 18374 bp, 27 predicted proteins | sample II_Palsa_N2_1_FD_193523 | JGI IMG/M metagenome (GOLD analysis project Ga0302230, IMG submission 193523) | Peat permafrost microbial communities from Stordalen Mire near Abisko, Sweden - II_Palsa_N2_1 | ecosystem: Environmental > Terrestrial > Soil > Palsa > Peat permafrost | place: Sweden... | reverse complement strand
CCCCCCCATTTTTTTCAGATCGAAGAGTTCAAGTCGCAGCTTGAAGAGGAAGAGAACGCTCGTGACGAGCAGATCAAGAAGATGCGCGAACAGGAGAAGCAGCTCACAGAGCTCCAGCGCAGTCTCTCGACCGAGGGTAGTGCCGCTCAGGCCATTCTGGCGGACAAGAAGGCTGCCGACGCCAAGGTCTTCCAGCTCAATGAGGAGATTGAGAACGTGAAGAAGCAAAAGACTGCGGCTGACAAGGCCAAGTCGCAGCTCGAGACCGACATTGCGCGTCTCAACCAGCGTCTCGAGGACGAGGCCAACGACAAGCGTGAGGTTGACAAGTCGCGCAAGAAGCTCGACGACGACATCAAGAAACTCCGTGATCAGCTGTCGGTTCTTCAAGCTGAAAAGTCCCAGCTGGTGGACTCGCTGTCCAAGCGCGAAGCCGAGGTTTCCAAGGCCGGCGCTGATGTACGCAAGTTTGCTTGATATTCATTTAATTTTTCATTGTGCTTAGCTGGCTGACCTCGAGATCAAGCGTGCTGCTATTGAGAAGAACCTCAAGGCTGTCAAGGCCGAGCTGGATGGCAAGGACGAGGAGCTCAACAGTGAGAAGAAGTCGCGGCTCCAGGCCGAGGCAGCGAAGAAGAAGGTAGACTCATTTGTTCATCGCTTGTTGTCTAACGTTCTGCGGATTTTCCCTGTTCAGCTTGAGAAAGAGGTTGAACAGCTCCGTTCGTCCCTTGAAGATGACAGCTCCAAACTCGAAGCTGTCGAGGAAGTTCGCAAGCAAAAGGAAGCCGAGTTGGAAGATCTCAAGGTATTTTTTTCTTGTTGTTGTCTTCCTCCGTTTGCAAACTCACACACACATTTTTTCTCAATTAGTCCAAGCTATCTCGCGACAACCAAGGTCTCCAGACGAGCCTTGAGGCCGAGCGCAAGCGTCTCAAGGTGCAAGTCGATGCTCTGCAGGAGCAGCTCGACGCTGCCCAGGTCTCGATCAACCGTTTGAAAAAGGAGAATGAGGCCACCCAGGGCGAAGCGGACGAACTCCTTGCTCAACTCGAGGCGTCGGAGAAGGCCAAGAATGCCGCAGAGAAGAACAGCCGCAAGATGACGTCGGATCTCAAGGAGCTCCAGGGCCAGCTCGCCGAGGAGGCCGCCGTCCGCAAGGGTCTCGAGGAGGACAAGCGCGCTCTTCTGGGCCAGATCGACGCCATCAACAACCGTCTTGCCGACGGTGAGTCGTCCAAGTCGGCCGTGAGCCAGATCAAAAAGACGCTGGAGGCCGAGCTCGAGGACATGCGCCTCAAAGTCGAGGAAGCCAACAAGTCCAAGTCTTCCATCGATCGTGCCAAGAAGGCCCTCGAGAGCGAGATTGACCAGCTGCGCGATCGCGTCGAAGAGGAGGAGGACTCGCGCAAGCAGATCGAGGTCCAGCTGAGCGCCGCCAAGAAACAGCTCGCCGAACTGGAGGCCAAGAGTGATGTCGATGTGGCCGGTCGTGCGCAGCAGCTCGAGATTTCGGAGAAGCGTCTCAAGAGCAACCTGCAGGAGACCGAGGCACTCCTCAACGAGGTCCAGCGTAACAACGAGGACCTCGAGAAGACGCGTGCCAAGCTGCGCAGTGAGCTGGACCTCCTCACCGTTCAATTTGAAGACGAGCGTCGCACCTCTGCCGATCTGGAAAAGAGCAAGCGCAAGCTCGAGAACGACCTCAAGACTTCGCAGCTTAAGCAGGCCGAGGATAAGCGTTCGTTCGAGCTCGCCGACCGTGAGCGCAAGGCACTCCGCGACCAAGTCGATGAGACCCAGGACAACCTTGAAAAATCGCGCCTTGAAAACGACTCGCTCCGCCGTGCCAAGAACTCGCTCGAGAGCCAGCTCACCACGCTCACCGAGGAGCTCGGCGAGGGTGGCAAGTCACACACCGACACGATCAAGTCCAACAAGCGCCTCGAGGCCACGATCGAAAAGGTATCGAAGCGAACATGCAAAAAACAAAAAAACACACAAAAAAAAAACAATGAAAATAAAATAAATAGATGAAGGCCCGTGAAGCTGAACTCGAGCAACTCTTGAACCAGCTGGAGGATTCAAAGGTCCGAGCGGACAAACAGATCTCTGACCTACGTGAGCGCCTGCAGCGTGAGTCTGCCGCCAACCACGACCAACTCGAGGAGACCAAGCGCGAGCTTCGCCGTGAACTCGGTCTTATCAACGAGAAGCTCGAAGAGGAGATCCTGGCCAAGAATGCTGCCGTCAGTGCCAAGCGTGACCTGGAGTCACAGCTTGCCGAGCGCGAGGGTCGTCTGGACGGCGAGAGCAAGGCTCGCGGCGATCTGCTCAAGTACCGCAAAAAGGTTGAGGTGCAGCTCCGCGAGATTCAAAACGAGCTTGACCAGGAGCGGTAAATGAGTCAAAAAATGAAAGAAATAAAAAAAGGTCAACAAAAAAAAATTCCTGATATGGTTTTGGTTTGTTCAGTTCCGCAAAGAACCGTCTGGCAGAGCTGCTCAAGCGCACCGAGGCCAAGATGGTCGAGTTGAGCACTCAGATCGAGGAGAAGTCTGGAGAGATTGACCGCCAGGAGCGTGCCCGCAAGGGCCTCGAGATCGAGATTGACAATCTCAAGGAGGCCGCCGCGTACAGCGACAGCACCCGCAGCCAGGTTCTTACCAACAAGCGTGAGCTCGAGAACGAGGTCCGCCGCCTTGCCGACTCCCTGGAGGAAGCCAACTCGCAAAAGGAGGACCTGGAGGCTCAGGTGAGGAGTTTTTCCCTTTTTTATTGTTATAAATAAATACGTACTGCAGCTTCGTGAGCAAGTCAACGAGAACGAGCTCGCCAAGAAGCGCCAGGACAGCGACCACCAGGTCAAGCTGCAAAAGGTCGAAGAAGCCAAGCGCATTGCCGAGCGCCAGATTATCGAGCTCTCGGCCCGCCTCGACGACAAGGAGAAGGAAGTGGCGGTGCTTGCACGGTCCAAGGACACCCTGACCGCGTCGATTGCAGAGTTGAATGCACGTCTTACCGAGGCGTCGCGTCTGCAGCAGGACGGATTCAACGAGCGCAAGAAGCTGTCTTCCGACCTCAAGGACTCGGTCGCTCGCCTAGAGCTCGAAAAGTATTCCAAGGCCGAGCTGGAGCGTAGCGTCGCCAAGGCCAACGCCATCATCGATCAGCTCAAGGACCGTATTGTCACGTCGGACGCTGCCCGCATTGCCGCCGAGCGCTCGGCTGCCCAGCTCAAGGGCGAGCTCGACAAGTTTGAGTTCCAGTTGGCCCAGGAGGCCCGCGATCGCACACGTCTCGAGGCCGAGAACCGCGAAATCAACGCCGAGTCGGACGTGCTCCGCGAGAAGATCGACTCGCAGCTGGCTGAACTTAACGAGCTGCGCGGCTTCAAGCGTCTGCAAAAGGATGCAATGGACACTCTCAAGGCCCAGATCGAGAGCGAGCTCTTGGACAAGGATGTACGCAGTCCCATTTGCTTTCTTTTCTTTTTTGTTTATTTCTAATTATTTATTTATTTATTTGCAGGCCGAGATTGACAAGGCGCGCATCCGCCACGCGAAGGAACTCGCCGATCTTAAACAGGTTATTGACGACCGCGGAGACCGCATTGCCGAGTTGCGCGAGGCCAACGAGGCTCTTGAAGGCGACCTCAGCCAGGTAAACATAAATAAGTAGTAAAATCGGAGTGTCTCACTGGGCGCCCGTCCTTTTTTTTTTTTTTTTTTCCAGTTGAACGTGCTCGTCGAAAAGCAGAAGCGCGTGGCCGATGATGCCGTCGCCCAACTCCAGAAGCAGCAGAAGCGTGTTGGCGAGATCCAGACGCAACTTGAGGCGGCGCACGTCTCCGAAACCGAGGCCGAGAACCGCTTCCGTGCCGTCGGTGTGGAGCTGCGCTCTGTCAAGGAAAAGTACGAAAAGTCGGTCGCGGATCTCGCGATTGCACAACAGAAGGCCACGCTACTCCTGGGCGAGTGCGAGGACGCCGACCAGAAACTGAGCATCGCCGAAGGTCTCAAGGCCACGACCGAGGACAAGTACAAGGCCCTCCTGACGGAGCACGCATCGATCCAAGAGCAACTGGACGCGGAGCGAGAGAACAAGGCCGAGGCTGAACGCAAAAAGGTCGACGTTGAGCATCTCCTCGAGCAGGCCCAGGCAGACCTCCACAAGGAGATTGACAACTCGCAGGCCCTCGAGAAAGCCAAGGCCGCCCTTGAGCACCAGGTCAAGGATCTTGCCTCCAAACTCGAGGACATCAGTGCAGGCAAGTCGTCGGGCTCACAGCGCGTCGTTCTGCGCCTTGAGACCAAGGTCGAGGAACTCCAGAGTACCTTTTCCCATTTTCCTCTTAATTAGTTGCTAAAAATAATAACTATACAACAACAGCACGTCTCAATGCGGAGAGCTCTGCGCGCACAGCGGCAGTCAAGGACAAGCGCGCAGCCGAGCGAACAGCAACGGATGCCAAGCTCCGGAACGACGAGCTCGAAAAGGAGAAGGTCCTGCTCGAGGGCCAGATCCAAAAGCTCGAGGGCCGTGTCAAGTCGCTCCGCAACGAAATCCTCAACTCTGAGAGCAAAGTCACGGACAACCTCATCGGAACGTCCAAGATTGAGCGCGATCTTCTGCAAGAACGCGAGCGTGCTGCCCTTTTGCAACGCGAGAACGAGCGTCTCCGAGCACGTTTGTCCTTGAAACCTCAGGTAAAACGAATTTTTTTTTTTTCCCTCACGGAAATGCTTATTTTATTTTTTTTCTCAGGACGATGACTTTGTCATTCCTCCCCCGACAACGTCGACACGCGTGGCCGTGACCAAGAGCGCATCGCCCGTGACCGCTGCTCCAAAGACCAACGGATCCGCTGTTTTGAGCGAAAAGGCCGGCCCAGCGCCAGTGGCCGCTGCACCCGTGCAACCCATCCAGCTCCCCACGCCCGTCAAGGAGGCGTCTGCTATCGAGCAGGTTGTCGAGGAGGTCGAAGAGGAGGAGGCGGTGATTGGCGGCGGAGATGACGAGGTGGTCGAAGATGACGAGCAAGTCAATGGGACGGTGAACGGACAATATACCGTCACAGGCGATGAAGAGGCCGAGGCAGAGACGGTTGTTGCCGAGGACCGTGAAGAGATCGAGTAGTTTTCCTCGTTCAGTTTTTTTTTTTTTTTTAAGGATTTTCTCCTTCTCAGAAGTGTTCTTTGTAGGTTTTTTGTTTTTCAGTCAAAGATTTTGTGGCCCCCACCAAAAAAAGAATACAAAAGTGACTCAAGCAAACGGATTGGTCTTGTTCAGTGGCTGCGATGGTGCCGCAGACGCGAACGGATTTGTGGAAGCGAACGGGTTGGTCGATGCTGCTGTCGGAGCCGTCTGTGCAAATGGATTTGTGGACGTGTACGAGGGCTGTGCTCCGTAGGCGGCGGGTTGTGAGCCCCATCCCTGCTGAACAGGGGCCGCACCAAAGGCGCCGAAACCTTGCTGTGGCGCACCGCCGTAAGGGTTGGCAGTTTGGCCAAAGGCAGCGGGCTGCGGTTGATAATAGTTTGGTGGGGCACCAAATGGCTGCTGCTGCTGCTGGTGCTGGGGGAAGGCACCGAAAGGCTGTTGCGAGAAGCCGGATGCACCACCAAAGGGCTGAGTGCCAAAGGGCTGCTGTTGCGGTTGTCCAGTTGCGACAGCAAGAACGGCGGCCATTTTGGTCTCCTGGACAGCGGGCAAGGGGTCGTCAAAGCTGAGGAGATCGACTTCAGCTGTCTTTTTCGCAGGCGGTTGCTGCTGCTGTTGTCTTGGCTGTTGCTGTTGCTGCTGAGGAGGCGTAGCGGTACGGTTCGTCGGGGCAGCGCCAAAGTCGCCAAGTCCACTGGGCTTTTGCTGTTGTTGCTGCTGCTGCTGCTGAGGCTTGTACGTCGACGACGGGAAGTCGTCAAAAGCTGCAAATGGTTTGGGCGTTGCAGACGCGGCGCTGGTCGCAGTTGGGGGTGTTGTAACAGACTTGGTGGGGTTGAAGGCATCGTCAAAGCCGTCGCTGGTGTCAATGTTGAGACGCTGGATCGGAGGAAGATCGGCGTCGTTGTCCTCTCCGGCAAGCTTTCCATCAGCGTATGCTTGCAGCGAATCGACGAGACCAGGCGGGGGCTACGCAGTGACAGATGAATATTTTTTTATTCCAGTACTCCAACAAAGTGGCCGTACGTTTTTGAGTTGGGGAATGTTGAGGCCCCGAGTGCCGGGGTTTGAGCGGCCAATGTCGAGGAACTGGATAACCTCCGCGGTCTGCTTGACAAAGCCCTTGTACGCGTCGAGAGCCTCCTTGGCGATCTTCACAGGCGTCTTAAAGTAGAACTCTGCAAGCGAACAAAGTTTGAAAAGGGCAAGCAGCAGCAGCAGGTCCTCGCTTACCAAGGATGTTGATGATGCCCTCATTCTGCGAGTGGTACAGACGGAGAAGGTCCCTGACGAGGCTCTTGTAGACTTCGAGGACAATGACGTTGTCGAGATCGGCTGTGCTGTACTTGCACACGAGGAGCTTGGCTGTCTGTCGCTGCATGAGCAAGATGAGCTTGATCAGAGCCTGCGGGTCGGTCTTGGCAGTGAGCTTGTTTGCTTTGTCCAGACTGCACAGTCACAGTAAGAAGACGTTTGTACACAGCAGGGGAAAACACACCTTTCGCGGACAAAGTCGAGCTGGGCCTCGCGGTACGTCGCAGCCTTCTCCTCCAGGTACTCGGCATAGCGCGTGATTCCCGTCGCATGGGAAAGCCCTGCAAAATGGTAATTATTAAATCCAATCTCATAGTCGGAAAAAAAAATAAATTTACCATCCAGGTTGCAGCGTTCGCGGAACGAGCTCATGTTGAGGATCTGCGGCGACAGAGCGACAAACTTGATGGCCCGGGTCTCGCTGCATTGAGTGAGTCCAACTACCTCGTCTCCTTTTGCGGACAACGTACCGCTCACGCATGATCTCGTGCGTAACGAGGAGGGCCTTGTACGCGACCGTCCAGCTCTTGGTGCTGTAGCGTTCGCCGAGGTACTCGAACAGCTCGGCGAGCAGCTGCTTGCGGTCGTTGGCGGCGTCCTTGATCGCTGTTCAGGTGGAATAATCCGTTTTTTTTTTTTCCGTTTGTTTGGCAGCAGGAGAGAGCGTCAACACAACAAACGGCAAGCAAAAAAAAAAAAAAAGTAAACTACACGTACTCTGCACGTGCTTGGGCTTGGGCGGGACCTCGTCGTGGTTGGTGGCCTTGACGACGGCCGTGGCGAGGTCGTTGCCCGAGGCCGAGAAGACCTTCAATGCGTCCTTCCCAGACATGGCACTTGTGTAAAAATGGACTCTGCCGCCTTTCGCACGCAAGGCCATGCGCTCGTCGACTTTATCGCCGACTACTACGAGCGTCTGGCGCGCAACGAGTATCCCGGTACGTTGCTCTTTTGTGTTGGCTGCGTGCTTGGTGGTGACTGGGGGCACAAGTGATTGCAAATGTCGAGCCCGGGTACCTGCGAAAGCTGCTGCCCACCGAGGCCCCTCAAGGTAACTGAACAACAAACCCGCACTAGGATTTGCGTCTGTTGGAACCTGACGACGAACGCAGATCCGACGTCGTTTGAGAACGTGCGCAAGGATCTCGAGGACCACATCATGCCGGGCGTGACGCACTGGCAGAGCCCCAACTTCTTTGCCTACTTCCCGGCCAACTCGTCGTACCCAGGCATCCTCGGCGACATGGTCTCGAGCATGATCAACTGCATCGGCTTCAACTGGATCTGCAGCCCTGCGTGCACAGAGCTCGAGACGATCGTGCTGGACTGGATGGCGCGCCTGCTCGAGCTGCCTGAAAAGTTTTTGTCCTCTGGCGTGGGAGGCGGCGTCATCCAGGGCACGGCGAGCGAGGCCATCATGCTCTGCATGCTCTCGGCCCGTTTTCGGACCTTTGCCAAGCACACGGGCATTGACCAGGGCATCCTAAACTCAAAGCTGGTGGCCTACGTCTCCACCCAGGTACGAATAATTAAAACCTACAGGCGCCAATAGTTTTCTTTTGCTGCTGACAGACGCACTCGGCGGGCAAGAAGGCAGCAATGGTCTCGAACGTGCTTTTGCGTGAGATCCAGGTGCTGGATGATAACAGCTTTGCGATGGACACCAATGTTCTTCTTGCCACGATCGAGGTAGACGTCTTGTATGCGCCTTCAGCTGATCTGGAGCTATTTTTCTAGGAGGACGTTGCAAAGGGGCTTATTCCGTTCTTTGTGGTCGGCACGATCGGTACGACGAGCTCGGGCGCGTACGACGACCTGACCGCGATCGGCACGATCGCCGCCAAGCACGATTTGTGGTTCCACGTGGACGCTGCATGGGCGGGCTCTGCGGCCGTGTGCCCCGAGTTCCGTCACCTGCTCAAGGGCGTGGAGGGCGCGACGTCGTACAACTTTAACATGCACAAGTGGCTCCTCACCAACTTTGACTGCTCGCTGCTCTGGATCGAGCGCCGGAGCGACCTCATCGACGCCTTCACAGTCACCCCAGAGTACCTGCGCAACAAGGCCTCAGAGTCTGGCCTCGTCACCGACTACCGTGATTGGCAGCTGCCCCTGGGCCGCCGCTTCCGCTCCCTCAAGCTTTGGTTTGTCGTCCGTTGCTATGGCGTCTCTGGACTGCAGAAGCATATCCGCAAGGTATGACATTATAAAATGTCGCCCTCTGTTGTTTTTTATTATTTTTTAATCAACTTTATAATAATACAAATTCATTACAGCACGTCCAACAAGGCGCTATCTTTGAAAGCCTCGTGCGAGCCGACGGCAAGTTTGAGGTCGTTGTCCAGCGATCGCTCGCGCTCGTGTGCTTCCGTGCCCTGCCGCCGAAGGGCTCCACCTTCACCCTCGAGCAGATCAACGATCTCAATCAAAAGCTCGAGAACCTCGTCAACACCCGCGGCATCTACATTGTGCACACGGCCCTCAAGGGCAAGTACGTCCTGCGCTTTGTCCCCGGCTCGCCCTGGACTGAGGACTCGCATATCCATGCGGCATGGGCCCTCATCCAGACAGCCGCTGATGAGCTCCTCGCCGCGGCCGCCGTTTAAGCATCATTTTCTCTTAGTACCCTGGCAAAAATGATCTCATATCAGTGTCATGCCCAGGTCAAACTGTTTTTTCCTTGTTGTGCGTAAGACCTTGCTTTGGTTTGCCTCGCCGGCCTGTCGCGTTCCAGCACGGGGCGAGGACTGTGGTGGTGGTGGTTGTGGAGGGAATACCTGTTCAGCCTTCTTGGTGCTTTCTTTGAATAGTTGTTAATCGAGGGTTTCGTTTGTGCAGGCGCCTCACCTCACGGTCGCCCTCTTTGTGTTGTCTTCTGCTCGCAGTGCCCCACACAGCGGAGAGACGACACCACGCAGTCCACAGCGGGGGAAGGGAGCAGTTTGTCAAACCGGCACGATTACTTGGTGTGTGTGCTGTTGACAAAGCAAAGCGACCAGCGATTTCAATCCGCGAAAGGGAAAGGCAAACGAGTCCTTCTCTTCGACCCTCCCCAAAAGCAAGGCACAGCAAGAGGAAGGCGGGACCGTCGACGTTGGAACCCGCCTGGCCATGGACGTTTTCGTTGCCAAGGTAAGGATGCAAACCGACAAGCCCGTGCTGAAAACGCAACCTACTTTTAGACACAGCAGCAACAGATGGACTCGACTTGGCACGCACCGCCGCGGTCAAACGTTGCAGCCGACATGCCCGAGCTTGTCTCAACGACCCCGTTGCGGCGGAGGACGAGCGGCGCAAGCAGTATGCCGCCGTTTCTTTTCGTTTTGGCTTAGTTGCCATTTTGACAGACCACAGTATGCACGAGAGCGCGGAAGTGGAGGTGTCGCCACCGTCCCACGGCATGTCCACGCGTGTGAGTCTCACGGCTCTGTCGTCAGCTGCTCCGACCGAAATCGCGCATGCATCTGCGATGCACAAGGTGACTGACTGTTAAAATCAGTCTGCAAATAACCGTTGGCGCAGATTAATGAAACTAACGAGCAAAGGTCTTCTTTCCTCGCCGAGACCGTGCCCGTGTTCACAAGCTCCCGGATCTTGAAAGACGCCCTCAAACCTCCGACAAGATTCACCGACCATGTCTCGTTGTCGTCGTCGATGCAAGCGCCGACCTATGTGCGATCAAACAATAATAACGATAAAGTAATTAAAAAAAAAAAAATTTTTTTTTTTTTCACGTTTTTAGTACGGAGATGGAGTCGATGCAAAACCGCACTCACCCATCATCAAGCGAGGATCGTCAGGGATTCTGCAGGTGCCCCCAGCGCACACGTCAGATGGCGGCGTGCCCGCTTCACCCAACGCTGCCAGCCAACAGCGCGGAAGGTGTGATTGAACTGAATGTCATCGTGCTAAATGTTTTGGACAGTCCTGTTGTCAAGACCGTCTTTCCCGCCCTTTCATTATCTATTGAGACTATCCAGTCGCCACTGTCTCTGTCCGCCCCAATCATCGCCGAGTCAATGTACTCGGCGTCGATAGAGTCGACGCCGCCAGGAACTAGCTCTGTCGATTCGACGCCTGTGACGTCCACCTACTCTGTCCTCACCACACCCAACTCGCTCACGTCCATGGTTTACACGTCGAATGTGGCATCCCCCGTTACGGTCACCGGCACGCCAGCAGCGTCAACTCCTGTGCACAAGGAGCGCTTCACACAGCACGACGAAGAGCGTACGGAAGACGTGCAACACACCCCAACAAGGTCAAGGTCGCAATCGTTGGCCGCGACATCGCCAACTCAGCCCACAGCGCCGGCCGCCACTGCCTCCGACGATTCTTCGGTAATATCGCCACGCGAGCGCTCAGCCACCTTGCCGTCTGGCGCAATCGTTCCTGGAGACGGGGAGGATGAGGATGGCTCCAGCTCTGGCGCCTCTCAAGACGGCCCCAAAATGTCGGCGGTTGCCACTCTAAAGGCAACCGCAAGGAGGAAGCGCAGGTTAAGTATCGCTGTCTGGTCGGATCCGCGCTTGCTCGAGCTTTCTCAGGGCGGCGCAACGTATACAAAGATAATTGTAATCGTACTAATTTTAACTCTAAATAAACCAGTGCAACGGCCGCATCGAGTCTTGCTATATCTGTCCCCGCAGAAGATTCAGAAGCCTTTCCCGAGGTACCAAAGAAGCCCTTGGTTGAGTTGTCGGCAATGGAAAACTTGCCATTGACAATTCTCACGTCCATTCTGTCGTACTTTGGTGCCAGGTAGGGTATTGTTTGCTGTTGCTTCGTTTTTTAAGCTCTCTCTCTCTCTCGTTTTGTTTCTAGGGAGCGTCTGGTCTACCAACGTGTGTGTAAGCGCTGGAAGGAGACACTGCAGTCTCCGCCTCTTGCCAACTCTGTGGATCTTTCGCCACTGCACAAAAAAGTCAACGACCTCGTCCTGGCCTCGGTCGGCCAAATCTACCAGCCTGTATGCTTCATTTCTGTGTTTTCTGTCTAAGAACAGTATCTTTAACCCCGTTAGCATATGAGGCAACTTGTCCTGCGCAACTGCTGGCACATCAGCGATGCCGGCGTCAGAAGTATCGTTGGCCCGTCGCCACAAATCGAAATCATCGACCTGCACTCTTGCTGGGAGCTGACAGACGTTGGCGTGGCCTCGCTCGCTGAAATGTGCACAAAGCTTCGCTGCTTGGACTTGTCAAACTGCAAAAAGGTAACCAAATCCCCTGCTGTTCAGTTTTTCAAACATGTTTCTGTCGTTTTGCAGATGACCGATGCAACCATTGGGAAAATTCTCGCCGCCGCTTCCAACCTCGAGGAAATAAAAGTCTCCTACTGCAAGTCCCTCACCAACGCAGCAATGGAGAGCGTGATCAAGCTAGGCCGGTACTCTTTTTTATTTTATTTTTTAATAGCTTTTATTTCTTTGCATTGCATTGACGATATCTTAAACAGGAACCTCCGCGTCCTCAATCTCCAACGGTGCACCGGCATCAACGACGAAGGGTTTGCTCTGCTCAGGGACCCCGAGGTCACGAGCCGGCTTGTCGTGCTCGTTCTCTCTGACTGCAGCTTTTTGACTGACGACGCCATGGAGTCCATTGCGGTCGGGTGCAAGGAGTTGCGCGTGCTCAATTTGTCCTTTTGCTGCGCCATTACCCCGGTGGCACTCGAGTTTCTGGCCACCCACTGCCATCGTCTGGAGACCCTTGATTTGGTACGCCTTTGCTTCGTCATTGTGGAAGCAATCCTTAAAAATGTCTATGCGCAGTCTTTCTGCGGACTCGCAGTATCCGACGAATCGGTGCAAAAACTTGCCACGCTGCCCAATCTGAAGCGCCTGAGCTTGAGAGGCTGTGTCCAGCTGACCAACTCTGGTCTGTCGGCCTTGCTGGAGAAGAGCCTTTCGCTGCACATGCTCAACATCTCGTCCTGTAAAGCTGTCAACCTGAGCGCCATGACTGTGCCTTCCCACGTGACCCTTCTTCCTGGCAACGTCCCTCTGGAGAATTTTGACACGCTGGGCCACTTCATCTCGTTCCCCTGGTCGACCCAACCGCGGCGTTTCAGCTTGCCGTCAAACCCGCTTGCGTCCGCGCGGTCCGTGTCCGCGTCGTCCAACCTGAACGCGCCTCTATCGACATCATCTTCTTCATCATCATCATCATCATCATCATCTTCATCCTCCACGACCATGTCTTCCTCCTCCTCCTCCTCCTCCTCCTCCTCCTCCTCCGCCTCGTCGTCGTCGTCGGCAGGCAGCATGTCCAAAACCACCTAAAGATTTTTTTTTTTTTATTGCTGTGATCCTTCTAAAAACAGGGCAACTTCCTCTCTCTCTCTCTCCCTCCCTCCCCAATAACTTCTTCTCTTTCTTGTGGATTAAACGGATTAAACTTGCCAAAAAAGCCCATTTTGAGTGATGGCCCTGAGGCTGGCCAGGCGAAATGCAAAGACGGGCGCGCTGGCCGTGTCGCTGCGGCTGACGGTGAACAAGGCATCCGAGGGCCTGCTGCTGGTCGACTATGTCGCCCGTGAGCTTCCCCGCCTGCATAAGAAGCGCTCCCAGATAGCGGCCCTGATCATGGACAAGGAGGTCCTCGTGGCCCCCGATGGCGTGCACCTCGAGCCAAACACGCGTGTCTGGGAGGGCCTGTCGTTCGAGATGCTAAAGTCGTACAGCGGCGACGGCACGGTTGAGCCCGATCCGCTGCGGGTGCTGCACTCGGACGATGCCGTACTCGTCGTGGACAAGCCCGCCGGCATGGTCACGCATCCCTCGCGGTCCTACTACGTCTCGACCGTCTACTATGCGCTCGCAAGGCACCACCGGCTGCCCAACGGCTTTGCGCCCACGGCCGCGCATCGGCTCGACAGCGAGACCAGCGGTGTGCTCGTGTGTGGGCTCAGCACCGAGAGCGGGTGCGGACTCGCATCGGCCTTTGCATCTGGGCAGGTGGCAAAAGAGTACCTGGCCCTATGCGAAGGGAACAGGCCAACGTCTGCTACGAGCACTAGGATGACGACGACGCCCACCATGAAGACACTCGTTGTCGGCGATACGTTTGACATTGAGCTGCCGCTGCGCCTAGAGGCAACGTCGGATCTCGTCCCAAAGATGCGAGCCCTGTCTGCAGGCTCTTCTGCAGCAGAGGCCAAGACTGCCAAGTCGGCCCTCACGCAGTGCAAGGTCGAGCGGATATTTCAAGATAAGCAGGGCCGCCCACTCACCCTTGTGCGCTGCATGCCCAAGACCGGACGGCAACACCAGATCCGCGCACATCTCGCCGCCATCGGGATGCCGCTCGTCGGGGACAAGCTCTACGGCTTTGACGAAACAATCCTCACGAGGCAGCAGGTGGGGCCCATGATCCCCGGACAATTCAACTCTGCCCTATCCAGCGAGGAGCAGTCCCGATTGAGGATGTGGAGGCACGCACTGCACGCAGCAAAGGTCTCATTCTTCCACCCGACTTCGAATGTTGCCATACAGGTTGAAGCGAGTCTTCCCTCTGATATCACCTCCCTCATCCAGGGGCTCCGACCATTTCATATTTGATGTACACCTGGGAAACCTGGCCGCAAAACGAGGAAAAGCAGGTGGTTTGGAAATTTAGTTTTACAAATTTAGTTTAACTTTAGTGTGTATTTCTGTGTGTATACATAGACCGATTTCGCATTGGTTGTGCACCCCCCGGTTAAACCTAACACTGGCTGCCCGAATCACTGCATCTTGACGTTTGAAAACTGCATTTAAAAAAAAGAAAAATAAAAATTTTTTTAAAACTCGATCGCGCAAAGAAAGAGGAGTTGGGATACGTACGTCCATCTCGGGATGAGCTCGCTTGAACTTTTCAAACGCCGCGGCTTTGGTCTGCTCCTCGCTCGTGGGCAGTCCAGCGGCCTTCTGTCGCTGATCGTACTGAAAGCAACGAGAATTAAAAAACCCATTTCTTTTTCCTCTTCGTGTGCGTAGTACCATCATTTTTTCAACCATACCACGCGTGTCGCCGTCGAGGTCGCTCAGGTTGGACGACTCGGGTGTGAGACTGGATGTGTCGATCTCGGGTGCGCCAACAATGACCGACTTCCACCACTCCATCGTCGTGACCTTTTGCAGCTCGACGAGGATCTCCTTGCCCGCGTCCAAGCTCCACGTCGAGTCCTCGAGCTTGATGGCCTTGTGCAGCGCTCCCTGTTCGCAAAATAAGCACAATAAATGATCGATTTCATTCACGTACATCGATGATGGGCGGCTGTCCCTTGAGGCCGACCTTGAGCTTTTGCTTGGCGATCACCACGTCCAAGTCCTTGCCCTTGGTGCCCTTGGGCACGGGGATCGTCACCGTCACGTCGTTCAGCGTCTGGGCCCATTTGTAGGGCAGGTCCTGTTGGTTTTTGTGCTGACTGGAGTCCATGGTCGGTGTTAAAGTGCGCTCCATTTTTTGCCCGGGACAGACCCAGCGAATGGCGACGACCTCTGCGGGCCTGACCAAGGCCAAGCTGTACCGCATGCGCCAAAAGGTAGGACGGGTGCAGGCGTGCAGGCGGGACTCATTGAAGTGGTGTTGCAGCACGGGGGCGCGCAGCTCCAGTCTGGGATGAGTTCGCTGCTGTTTGTGACGGCGCCACGAGGCCGCGAGGCGCAGGCCGTGCAGGAGCTGTACTCGATGCTGCCCGAGTATGTGGAAGTGGCAGCGACGATGGCGAAGGACACGGACACACGAGCGACGAGTGGGGAGGGCAAGGACGGAGACGACGAGGCCGACGAGGAGGCGGACGAGGACGAGGCTGCGGAAGAAGAGGCGGAAGAGGAAGAAGACCTGGAGGCAATGATGCAGAAGGAGCTCAATGAACTCCGCGATCCTCAAAAGTACAAGAAGAACGAGGCCATCGTACGTGCCGGGAGCAAAGGGCCCGTTTCTCACCATCATCATCTTTTTGTTTTTGTTTTTGTTTTGTGTGTGTGGCATTGTAGGTTTCCATTCCAATCGATGTCGAGTGCGTGGTCGTGCTCAAGCTGCCGGCACGCAAGGACCCCGTGGACGTGGTGCTGCGCATCATGAACGATGTTGCGTCCACCAAGCGTCTCAAGACTCGCTACTGCCTGCGCTTCACGCCGATCACGAGGACGTGCAAGGCGACCATGGAGGACCTGGAGAAGCTGGCTACGAGTGTCCTCGCGCCCCACTTCCTCACCGAGCCCAAGACGCCCACATCGTTCATGGTCGTCTACAGCGCACGCAACTCCAACTCGCTCGTGCGCGACGAGGTCATCAAAATGCTCGCAAACTGTGTCGGCCAGGGACACAAGGTCGACCTGACCCAGCCGGAAAAGGTCATCCTTGTCGAGGCCTACAAGAGCGTGGCCGGTATCAGCGTCGTCACAGACTTCCAGCGCTTCAAAAAGTTTAACGTAAGCCAACTGGTCGATCCCATCCCGAGTGCCAAGAAGCGAGCCAAAGACGATGAATCCGAAGCCCCCTCGGCGAAGAAAGCAGACGTTGATGTTTTGAGCAAGGAGAAAAAGCAACGCCGGAAGGAGGGAGGCGATGATGTCCAATAGTCCAAATTAATTTGTAAAATTCATGGGTCTGAAGGAGAGCCGCATGAAGGTGATGGATGTCTTGGAGTTCCTCCTCAAAGCTGGTGCTCCGATCAAGGCTGGTCCGAGATTGTTTGGTCCGCTGCATACGCTCTGCTTTCAAACAGAATCTGAGTCGACTGAAGCCAAACTGGACCTGCTTCTTCGGTATGGTGCGTTCGTCGATGACTCGACCCAGGATGACAGGGGGCGCACGCCATTGATGTACGCGATCCAATTCAAACACTTTGTCTGCGCCAGAGTTCTCGTGTCCAGGGGCTCTGATGTGAACAAGCAAGATGACGGTAATAATAATGCACATCAATTACTTTAGGATCCTATTGGTCATCAGATGGCAATTCAGTCCTGCACCACTTCAATCGCAGTACCAGTCCAGAGGCCGTCTTTTTCCTCTCCTACTTGCTCGCCATCGGCGCCAACCCGACGCTGACCAACCAACCGGAACGGACAGACCGCGCTTGCGTTTGCCAAGGAAGGCCGTGCCAGCCGTCTGATCCTCGACCAGTTCACCTTGGGCATGGATCTTTGGTGCGAGTGCGAGGACATCGAGCTGCAGTAGGAGAACAACAGCAGCCAAATAATTTTTTTTTTTTCTGATCGAATGACCTGTCGATACACGGGTAAAACATACACGGGTGCACAGCCACCAACTAACCGTGTGCCCGGCGTCAGACGAGGACGTGCTCTACGCCAGCACACCGACGTGGTCGCCCGTCCCGCCGCCGACAGGCCAGCCCTCCCAGCCGTTTCAACAGCATCAGCCACAGTAGGAGTATGGATTGGGATTACGTGCTTGACTTTTGTACCGCAGCCAGCACGGGCAACAGCAGCAGCACCACTATGGCCAGCACGGGCAACAGCAGCAGCACCACTATGGCCAGCACGGGCAACAGCAGCAGCACCAATACGGCGGCCAACAACACCAGCAGCACGCCAAGCGAAGGCGCGAGGAAGACGAGCACGAAGCCCCCTCGTTCAGCAGCCCGTCCGCATGGATGAACGCTGGCACCACCTCGGCCGGCGACGCTGGCTCCACGATGCAGGTCTCTGACGTGGCCAAGCGGCTGATGAAGGGCGCGGGTTGGAAGGAGGGACAGGGTCTTGGCAAGGACGAGCAGGGCATCGTGGCGCCCATTCAGGCAGAGGTCCGTGAGGGACGCCACGGTCTCGGCGCAGAGGCAGAGGACAAGGGGTTCGAGTACCGCCAGCACACGGACATCGACATCCACCGCATTGTGCCCCACGCACAACAGGTGGTGTACATCTCGGCAGACCACGCCGTCGCAGGGCCAAACGACATCCCATTCAACATCAAAGTCGGCGAGGCACGCGTCAGTCGCCTTCTTTTTTTGCTCGTACTAAACCTCCTCTTTCGTGTGCCCAGCGAGTCGACATTGACTATGACATGTTTGCCTCGAAGGATCTGGTCGACAGGATCTTCCGGGCCAAGTCACGCTTTGACAACATCAGCGAGACGTTTTTCCTGCCTGCCCGCACCAGGGCAAACCCTTACGAAAAGATCGGCAAGAGCGTCTTCCAGAACCGTGCCGCTGTCAAGATGGCCAATCTCGACGTCCTCTTTGACCTGCTTAAACCAGTCCACCCGGAGCAGAGCCAACTGGTCAACTTTGCCGATGTGTGCGCCGGGCCAGGTGGTTTCTCCGAGTACATGCTCTGGCGACGACGGCACGATGCACGAGGATGGTATTATAGCGCTTCCTCCCCTTTTTTTTAATATTAATAAATATCGTTTTGTTAGGGGATTCACGCTCAAGGGCGATAATGACTGGAAGCTGCACAAGTTCCATCACGATGCTCCTGTGAGGACAAACTTTAGGACACACTACGGCGTTGACAACACTGGCGACATCTACGTCAGCGACAACATCCGCTCCTTTGCAAGCGTCACGGACCAAGCGACCAACGGTGTCGGTCTCGACCTCATCACTGCCGATGGCGTAAGCAGTGGAGAAACGATGCTGTGATGAAAATCTGTCGTTTTCTTTTTTCTTCAGGGCTTCAGTGTCGATGGCGACGAGAATTTCCAAGAGGAAAAGCTCCGACAGCTCGTGCTGGGCCAGTTCTTGACAGCGCTGTGCGTTTTGCGCGAGGGAGGTTCGTTCGTTTGCAAGGTATACTATTTTTAATTTATTTTCTAGCATTTGTTAAGCTCTCCATTAGATCTTTGACGTGTTCACTCCTGTGACGGCCGCGCTGGTGTATATCTTGTATCGGAACTTTCGCGAGATCTCCATCTGCAAGCCGTACACCAGCCGTCCTGCAAATTCCG
>Ga0302230_10001118_pt1 | contig 18391 bp, 28 predicted proteins | sample II_Palsa_N2_1_FD_193523 | JGI IMG/M metagenome (GOLD analysis project Ga0302230, IMG submission 193523) | Peat permafrost microbial communities from Stordalen Mire near Abisko, Sweden - II_Palsa_N2_1 | ecosystem: Environmental > Terrestrial > Soil > Palsa > Peat permafrost | place: Sweden... | reverse complement strand
GGGGGGGGGGGGAGAGGTAGAGGCAGACAGACAATCACTCGAGCTGATCAAGGGCACGGATTCGATTGAGGATGACCCTTTGTGATGTCTCCATGATCTCTCCCGCCAGGAAGACCTAATAAGATTGTCCAGTTGAGCCACCAAAGTTCAGAATGAATGGTGTCCCTACCTCGTCGAGGATCGAGTAGACCTTGTAAAAGTTGAAGACGAGGTCGAGTTCGCACACGTTTTGGAAAAACTTGTCGAGGCTCTCGACAAAGAGATGGATAGCCTCCAGGTATGCGAGCTCATTGTCATTTGCATCCACACACGCGATAAAGTACAGACCAGCGTACTTGCGGTAGACGAGCTTGAAGGACCGGAACTGCATTGTGAGTGGATGTGTGTAAGCGTGATCAAATCAGGCACACGAAAAACGCGCACCTCGACAAAGTTTGACTGGTTCTTTTGGTCGCGGGACGCCACCAGGCGGTGCACCTCGCCCTTCAGTTTGGACTTTTCCTCGTCCTCGTACGGGACGTACCACTTGGACAGACGGGTTTTGCCTTGGCGGTTCTGTACGAGCAGGAATCGCAGCTACACAGACACACACACGGGGGAAAAAAAAACGAATAAGACAAGGAGCGTGGTGTGCGAGAAGAGTGCGTGTTAGTGTGTGCGTGTGAGCGTGTGAGCGTAGAGAGGAACAGCAGATCCCGCACTCGGTCAACATACCATTTTACTGGGCCACACACAGGAACAAATATGGGTACCGTGTGGCTCTTTTTTTGACGCTGACCTCTCGCCAATAGCCTTCCTGAGCGGCAAGGACGACAAGGCCGACAAGATCGCACTCGACATCGGAGCCATGTTCACGCGCGCGGGGTTCTGTGGCGAGGTGGCCCCACGCCACATCGCCTCAAATATCCAGTTTGAGGCCGTGGTCGATGGTTCTGTTTGGCCCGAGGGCGCTGAGCGCAAACATCATGTGTCTCTGGCGAACGGTCATATCTCTCTTCTCAGCGAGACTGTCCAACCACTTCCCATCAACAAGCCGAGCAGTGTCGCCACACTCGCCCAGACGCTCAAGAGGCATCTGCAAAACATCTTTTTCAAGTAAATTCCCACCCCCCCCCCAAAAAAAAAAAAAAAATATTGCTCAAATAAACGGGACGACAGTCTATTGCAAACGGACCCGAAGGGCAAACGTGTCGTTCTCGCGGATTCGCCTCTGCAGCCGCTCTGGTTCAAGCAGCTGATCGCGCAGTCGCTGTTTGAGCTTGCTGTGCAATCGATCACGGTCTTGCCGTCCCCGCTGCTGGCCGTGTTTGCCTCGGGCAAGGATGCTGGACTGGTGGTGGACAGCGGTTTCACGGAGACGTCGGTCGTGCCCATCTTTGACGGTAGACCGATCATGTCGTCACTCACGTCCGCGCCTGTCGGAACAAGAGCTGTTATCGAAAACCTGCGTAGTATCATCGCAAAGCACGGCCTTGTTGTGAACCACGACGGCTCCACAACGCCAGCCAAGGATCGTATGACTCGTCCCCAGACCCCCCCCACCCCCCCCCCCCAAAAAAAAAAAATAAAATAATAATAATTGTTTTTATCTGTAGTGGCTCTGACCACCGTTCAACTCGACGAGCTCAGATCCGTTTATGTCACGGGCGTGGCTGCAACCGCCGGCCAGGGACACGTTGACATTTCCATCGACGAAAAGCGCAAGATCCGCCTGCCCAACGGGATGCGTCATGTGGCCGCGGATGTTCTTTTCAGCGGAAATGATGAAGACGCGTCCATCGCCTCGGCCATTTGTGAGTCGTTGCTAAAGGTAGATGCGCATCCTTTTTTTTTTCTTTTTCTCTTTAGTATCTAATAAACAAATAATAAAAGTGCGACCGAGATCTTCGCAGTGTGGTTGTCGGAAACATTATGCTCATAGGCGGCGCGGCGACGACTGTGGCGTTTTCCGTTGCCGTGCAGCGAGCCGTAATCAAGCTCGTCCAGTCCACCAAACGATACGAGGCTCTACAGTGGCTCCTACCAAAGTTTCACTACGCCAGCACGCCATTCCAGCCCAACACTGTTGTGTGGGTCGGGGCCTCGCTCAGTGGGGTCATGAAGACGCACGGCTTTGATGTCACCAAGGAAGCATTTGCAGCCAATAGCAATGCGCTTCCAGACTGGAGCTTTCTTGCCGCGCATGCTCCTTCAGGCGTTGAAAATGTTATCCCCGAGTCTGACTAGATCCTTGTTTTCTTTGTTTTCATTGTTCATTTTTTTTTTTTTTTTTTTTTTTGGTTTTTGGAAAATAAAAAGCAGTCACACAAGGTTGTTATAATTTGTTTTTTCGAGTTGGCTTTCATGACCACTCACGATCAGGAAGAACAATCGGCGCAATGAGGGTCCAGACGAACAAAGCGCAGACGACCCAGCTGGACACGACCTTGACCCACACGGTGACCCAGTCGTGGCCGACATTGACGAGCTCGCCACTGGCGGGGTTGGCCGTGTCCCAGTTTGTGAGGAGCATGGCAATGTACATGGCAGCGGTAGCAAAGATGATGTGGAAAAACGAGTAGTTGTATGTTGTTCCGTCGTTTTCGTCGTCATGTTGGAGAAGGCTATCCGTGTCGGCGGCGTGGTCGTCATCGGCGTGCGAAAGCACCGACCGCGGCATGGCACCCTCCTCGACTGCGGCCTCGAGATGACGCCGATGCGCGTTGTCCTCCAACTTGGGCAAATTTTTCTCGTCAATCTCCATGTACTTTTCAGGGTTGGTGACAGCGGATTTGTCCACTTTGGGGAGGCCGTTCTCGTCGATGGGGAGATATTTGGCAGACGCCGACTCCTCCTCACCACCTGCCATGGGCGCACTGGCTGTCGGAGCGACGACTGTCGTGGTCGTGGCAGCAGGAATGACCGCCGGAGTTGGTGAGACCATGAGCATCGAGTTGTCCTCGACCGCACTCACAGTCTCAGGGACGGCGTCACTCGAAAGCAAAAGCTTGCTCTTGGCAGCGGCGCGGGTTGTTGAGAATGCAATAACGATAAACGTAAACAGCGTTCCAATGATCGTCGACGCCTGAATAATAATAAAAAGTGTAAGTTTTTCTGCACACAATTTTGTATCACAAGATACGTTGGCGGCGCTAGAGCTGGCAAAAGGGTTGCAGTTGAAGCCCCCAGCGCTGCTGTCACTGCCGTTATCGTTCACCTCGTCGGAAACGGCGCTGGCAATGAGGTACGTCATGTAGAGCGACACGGTGGCGCCCTGCAAGAGGCCAGAGGTCGGTTTGGCATCCTGGATCTTGGGGTGGACGCACATGACGCAGATGAGGATGCTGAGGATGAGGTTGAACGTGACAAAGAAAATGTTGAGTCCGCATCCAGCGCTCGTGCAAAAGTAGGCTAGTTCAAAAAAACTAAATATTTTGACTGAGAAAAAACAAAACGGCATACTGTAGAGCAAGATGGTCAGCACAAGGGTCGACAGGAGCATGAGAATGACGGCGCCGATGAGGAGCACAACCCATCGCTTCTCGCCGGTCTCTTCGTACTTGCCGACCTATTCAAAAACAATTACGTTAATTCTGGTACAGGGCTTGTCGAGGGCTACCCAACTCTCACTCCAGGATGCGGCAAAATCAATCAAAAGGACGAGCTGGATAAAGAGGAAAAACACGGCGCCGACAAACGACGCGTAGCCATAGTACTTGAAAAAATCGTTGGGGATGAGGTAGGCAATGACGGTCAGGACGACCCACGCGCCGATTTTAACACCCCACCATCTGCAATGACAGTGTAAGAGGACGAAAACAGGGAAGGGGGGGAGGGAGTACCCGTTCTGCACGCCGGCACGCCCACTCTTGCTGTCCTTGACGCCCAGAACGAGCAGCGCCATGACGGCGTGGAAGACGGTCAGTCCAAACATCATTCGGAGCACGACGAGGGGACCTTCGCACCGTCCTGTCGGGCACTGGTAGTCCATGCCCGGTATGGAGTTGAACAGGTCGTTGACCCAGCCCGTCTGTGTCGTCCACGCAAACACCGACACAACGAGGAACATGACCTGCAGAGTTGTTGTGTCGACGTCATGTTTTTTTGATTTTTATTTATAATGCGTGTGTTTGTACCGCATAGGCAGCACGTGTGGCCGTGGAGGACGCCGGCGTGAGTGCCTTGTTGCAGCAATGACATGCCTGTGACGAGCAACAGCACACGAGCTGCGTGCCAATTGTCGTCGCAAGCGTCGTGGCAATCGACAAAGGTGCGCTCAACAGGAACGCCATATCTTAAAATGGCGACCCGATTTATTTTTCCAAGCCAGCGATGGACGCATTTGCAAACGGGCCGTGGAGGAGCCGTACAACGGATGAACGTGCCAAGGTGCGTGCAACCTAGTACTATTGTCTCTTAATCATCAACCTATCGTGTAGATTGTCGAGGCAGTTGCGGTTGCCAAGAAGCAAATGACACCGCAGCAAAGGTTGCGGCTGACAGAGGAGGTCGATTGGGCTGTCTACACAAGGCGCGCTTTTGAACAGGAGCACGTACAGTGTTAACATGAGTGTGTGCAGGGAGGAAAATAGCTCGGTAAGCCTCGGCGAGTACCATCGTGCGCGGCTGGCCGATGTTTTGGAGGGGTACCGCAAGTACGACTTTGAGCACGACCAGCGATTTCAGTCGGGCCTTTCCCGGATCAAGGCTACAGGGGATGATCTCAGTGTCGAGCAGGAGCGCATGCGTGTCTTTTACTTTTCAAAGTACAACGGCACAAAAAACATTAAGTCTTTTTTTTTTCTAATAATTTTCGTGCACGCAGGTTTGTTCAGTCGATCGACTGGGTCGAATACGACATGTACGTGTTCCGACCAGACCAAAGCGCCCTGGACCCCAACACATTGCAACTTATAGCCTCGCTGGCTGTGTCATCGCCGCCAACAGCGACAACGACAGCCGTGGCGTTCGATGCTGCTGATCGCTTGAGTTTTCAACAAGTCATGGATCTCGTCCAGCGAGGCGAGCCTGTGCCCGGCATTCGGCAGATTCCCAATACTGTTAGCACTTTACCACCCAGCCAGGCCACGATGGCACCAAGACCCAAACCTTGGGAGCGTGGAAATGCAGCTTCAGACGTTGTCTCATGACAGGAGCGATTATGTAGTGTGTACAAGCTCTGACTAGAGAGTTGAGTGAGAGAGATCATGAGGCTGCCGTGACCACGGAAGCAGAGCCGAGGGATGACGAAGACGACAAGGACACGTCGAGCTTGGAAAGGGACCGCTCGTGCTTTGAGCCGACATGCGCCACAAGGTAATCGATCCTGCCAAACACAGCCGTGCAGTCGGTCCACTTGCAGTGGTCTATTGAAAAAACGCATAGACAAGTGAGAAGACAGGTTTATTCTCAGGTCTTTACATGTTCCTGTGGCCGGGCTGTCGTCCAAATCCGAGCTGACAACTGCTGCTGCGTTTGAGGCGCTCAAGTCGAGGTTGCGTGACGATGGTGACGATACCGCGCCGCCGGAAGATGCACTGGGTGTCCGTTTGGGCGACGCCTTTGCCACAGCAGCGGCGGCAGCGGCCTTCAATCGCTGCTGTGCTTGCTGCCTTTGCTTCGTGTGAGCGCTTTCCACATCGTCGTACTCGACGCGTGCCTGTTCAGCGTCGTGAGACATCGCACCTCGACGCACTGAAAGGCCCTAGTACCTCATAGGCCACGGCGAGATTCACCAGCTGCTCCGTCGATGCGCCTGCTAGGAACAGGCGTTGCTTTTTTGTCGCTTTCGTCTCATTGGCCATCTCGTTCAAGATCAAGTGTAAAATGCTTGCTTTTAACTTACGCCTATGTATTCCCTATCTAAAAAGTACTCCAGACATAAGAGCCGTTGCCAGTGGTGATAGCATCTTGCTTGATCGAGAGACGACGCCCCCCTGGGACGGCTCCCTTCATCTCGCGGAGCGATCTAGCGAGAAAAAAAAAAATTTTTTTTTTAAAGAAAGATAGTCTTTTTGAGGGAGGATAACGAACCGAGTGCGCCGACGGATTTTAAAACCACCTTGCCCATCGTCTTGAGGGTCGCTGCCATCATCTAAACAAAAAAAAAGGAAGAAGAAGAAGAAGAAGAATTTTGGTATCAACATAACCAAGTCTTTCTTATTTATATTTACAAATGGAATCCTGGCTGGCGAGGGGCACAGACTGGTCAATAGATTTGCGCAGCGGCTCAATGTCTTCGGCCTCTAGAAGATTGATGGACGAGTTTAGAAATGATGGCTCACAAGCAACCTCACCAGAGCTTCGATGATCGCGAGGCACCACGCTTTGGTGCTCACGGCTGCAGATGCAGCAAACCTGTTGATATGCTATGCTATGAGGATCCTCCATTGTCGATCCATTAAATAAGTCAACCTTTTGAGGCTTCCCGTCCTCTGCGAGCTCCGCATTGGTATTCAGCCGAAGAATATAGCTGCAGCACGACGAGCAAAAGATGTTTCCACACCTGTCGGCAAAGAACAGCAATGAGTGTTGGAATCGCAATCCAGCAAACACAGGTGTGCTTACCGGCGGCAGTGGTGCTTGCGTTCAAAGAAAGAGAATGGCTTTTTTTTTTTTTTCCAAGTTCAGAAAGACGTCAGATAAAAATAGCAAACGTGAGTACTTTCAGAGAGACATACCTTGCAGCAGCTGAGGTTGAAGCACTCGCCTGCTTCCGAGTCGGGCTGTTTTGCGCATTGGGACGCATTGGGACGCATTGGGACGCATTGGGACGCATTGGGACACAGCAGAGTCAAAGGAGAAAAAGGAGCATGTGGACGTGGAAAAATCGTAAATCCGTTCAGTTGGTGATAACGAGGTGGACAGCAGCATGGGGTACCTTCCAGTGCGTCTTCGTTATCAGGTCCAGTTGGGAGTTGGAGGCGGCAGAGTTGAGGCCGGGCGACATCGGGGCAGAGGCGCTTCCTCGCAGGGTCCCAAAAATCAAGCGTAGCGCAGAGGACGAGGGCGTCAGAGGTGGTGGAGGTTGACCTTGCAACCCGGAAGGAGTTGAACGGCCACTCGGAGGACTCGCCAGCCCACCGGCGCCCGTGGCAGTTCCAGTGTCTGTCTCATGCGGCTGTTGCTGCTGTTGCTGACGGGGCGACAGGGGACCGTCAGCGCCGTTGAGTTGCGGCTGAGGCGGCAGCAGCGTCAGGCCCGGGGGCGCGTTTCCGCTCAACATTCGATTTTTGAACTCGAGTCTAATCGATTTTTCATCTGTTTTGATGTCTACACAGGTTGGGCAATCGACTTGGCGTTCTGGATGACCTCGAGAACGCCGTCAATGGAAGAGGTCCACAGGGCCAGCTTTTTAGCGAGCTCTTGCCAGTGGCTCTGGTCAAAGGTGCGGAACTTGGCAGAGGTCACGGTGAGGACTTGCTTGAGCTGATCCAGGCGAGCGTCGACGAGGCCTGCTTGGATGGCTGGCGACCGGAACAGGTTTAGTAATCCAAAGTAACTGCATCCGACAGCGCGCACCTTCGATAACAAAGGCCTCAATCTGGTCGGCCGGGATGGACACAGCTTTGCTGATGTCTGCGTAGGAAATCTCAGCACCGACGTGCTTGGCCGCGAGTGCGCTCAGGGCAGTCAGTTGCACCTTCTTCTTGGTCTTGTCGTGGTCGACGTTGCTTGCAGTGAGTGTCGCCTTGTGGGCGGCAAAGATGGTCTCAAAACCAGAAATGTCGCCGTCAGTTAGTGTTTTGAGCAGCTGGTATTCGCTCGAGTTGCTAAGGCTCTTGACAGCTATACCATTCAAAAGTTAGTGTAGGCCTTTATGAACAAAGGTTTCAAGTGCCTTTGAGCTTGAGAATGTCCTCAAAGTTGAACAGACCAGGCACCACGATCGCCTGGACAATGGCCGCAGATGCACTCTTGGCGGCTTCCGCAGATGCGGCATCAGCATCAGTGAAGGTGGACAGAAGTTTGAGCAGGCTTGTGTATGCCTCGGTCCTGGTTTTAAAATTTTCAGGCATGGTCTTAATACAGCGTGGTGCAAAAAAAAAAAACAAAAAAAAAAACATACGAGTGGCCCTCCTTTGCAAGAGCATCGTGCAACTGAAGGTACAGAGCGCGCTGTTGCTCGGCCGAGATGCCCCATTGTTTGGTCCACCCTTCAAGGTTGGGCAGCTGTGGCAAGATGATGTTCTGTATCACGAGCTATCCTGGTGAGGCCCAAAAAATGCATGCACGCTCGCTTTTTTGACATACCAATCGTCGCGTCTTGGCAGCAAGCGTTACGAGGGCGGTGAAGACAGTCAGGCGCACGGGGCTGTTCACATCAAGGTTGTTGTAGGTATTGTACAGGCTGAAAACGAGAAACGGTGTCAGAGTGCACTCGCTTTCATGTTAAACTGACATTTTCACAAGGACCACGGGCTTGGGATTCTCGCTGGCGTGCGTCTCTGCGCTGCTGATGATCTTTGTGAACTGGGCCACGAACTGGGCAGCGTCGCTCTGCAGCTCGGGCAGCGAGAAGAGGATCGACAAGACCAGGTTGGACTGTGCTTCCAGGTCTTTTTTTTTTTTTTTATGTGTGTTTAGAACCGTGCAAACACCGCCTGTGAACCGTACCGCGGTCGGGGACCTTGGGCACGAGCAGGTGAGTAAGGTTCTTGAGCACAAACTGGACCACGTCCTTGTTCTTCTTGGCGTCAATCAGCTCCTTTGCAGCTTTGACGAGCGGGCTCTGCTCTGTGGGCTCGCCCAGCACCGTCGCGATGAACGTGGTGTGGTCAAGCACCTGCTGGTCCCACGGCAGGTCGATGAAAATGCGCTTGGCCATCTCTGTCTGCCAAGATTCGCAAGGGAAAGGTTTGAGTTGGGTTCGTTGGTGGTGCAAGGCTCGCAAAAGGAAGAGGAAAGAACCATGCGCCATTTTACTGCAGGGCACACAATACGCTGAAATGGCGACCGCAGCAGCGTCACCAGGCACGACAGAAACAGACCGAGCTCTAATCTAATGCCATGCCTCTGTTTAGACCTCAAGCTGGTCATCCTGGGCATGTCAAACGCGGGCAAGACGTCAATCTTGAACCGCTACATAAATCAAACGTTTACGGCAAACATGCAAGCGGTATGCTGTGTACTGTTTGTTTTCCCTGAAAGAGACAACCCCGCCCCCCAGACTGCGGGGGTCGCCTTCTCAATCTGCAACTGGAACGGCCTGCGATTTGCTCTCTGGGACACGGCGGGGCAAGAAAAGTACGCATCCCTTTCGTCGTGGTACTGCAGAGAAGCGCGCGCGGCCATCCTCGTGTTTGACCTGGCTGACCGTGACACGTTTGATAACCTCCACAAGTTCCACGACTTGCTCAAGCAGAGCGCCAAAAGTGACGTCGTCGTCGTCCTCGTCGGCAACAAGGTCGACATTGTTCAGGAAAACCCGCAAAAGCGCGCGGTCACCTCGGAGGACGCACGGCAATACGCCCAGTCAGTCGGTGCTGCAGCCTACTTTGAATCCAGGTACAACACAGTTGAAACTACCGCCCCCCCTCAAACACACACACACACACCCCTTCTGACTCGATCTTTGTGGTGCAGTGCGCTGAAAAACGAAAAGATATCCGACATTTTTGACGCAATCGGCAACCAAATTTTCTCAAGCGAGGAGGTCAGCCGGCGCAAATCGTCCACACCATCAGCATCCTCGCCTCAACGCCCTCAACAGCCTCAGTCACCAACCGTCCAGTTGAAAGAAAATAACTATGCAAACCCACGGCCAGCGTCTTCGACATGTTGTCAATGACCCCCCCAAAAAAAAAAAGTTGTTTTTTTTTTATTAAGTTTTAACCATGCGAAATTTTATTCACAATATGAAAGCATCGTCATTATCGTCTTCTTCTGGGATATCTTGAATAGCAGCATTGCCCGATTGCAGTTTATACATCTTGGCGACCTTTTTGGTTGGAAGGATAAAAAAGACAACATTTTAGCAAAAAAAGGCCGCATCGGTCCTGTGACGTACCTGATCAGAAGTTGTGGCTTGCTCAGGGACCTTGTCATCTCGAAGACGTACAAAGCGGGGAAACCGGAGGGAAATACCGCGCTCGCCTCCAAGGGCTCCTCGGGCGGCAAGATGCACAGGAGACAGGGACATGTCGGCTCCCTGGATCTCCCAAACGGCGAGAGGCTCTAGCCACACGTCCGGTCGCATGCTCTCATCCACGGCGTAGTAGGGCTTGGCAACGGCAGACGATCGATTATCACTCGTGTAAAAGGCAGTGATTTCTTTGTAGAATGCATCGGTGAAACCGGTCATGACCTTGCAAAGCCCCTCCCAACGCTCCGTCTCGGGATCAAAGCACGCCATCAGGAACGGGCTCAGCCAGCCAGCCTTACGACCATTGCCCCACCAGGCCGCGATCGGCACAAGGTCCAGTGTATCGACAATTCCTTTGTTGAATTTTAAAAAAAAAAAAATAAATAATAAATAATACAAACCTTCAACGTAATCCTTCTTCACTTTGAGCCAGCTGTCGGAGCGATGAGCGGGCTGGTAAAATGATCGGCGGTCCACAGTTGTTGCCGTCGTGCACTCTGCCCGATCGTCGGCAAAAGACAGTTCAGAGAGAATTGGATCGACACCTGGGACCCCGAGAAGTTTAACCATGATGCCCTCGCATCGCGACTCCAGAGCCTTGAGCAGACAAGAGCGAATGCCGTCCAGGGAGGACTCGGTCGCGGTAAAGCAACTCTGTTGGGAGAAATCAAATCGTCCAGGGACCCGCCGTGTGGACCGCTGCAACCTGACGCGCCGCACTCCAAACGGGACGTCGAGCAGCGACTCGCCATTCATCATCATCATGTCGAACGCAAACACACACACGCGCACGGTGACTTCGTCCGCTTGAACGGCTTTTCGTGCGCGCGTACTGAGTGCTTGAAAGGGCAAGATGGCAAAGTTGTTCCCCTGAAAAAAATGTGTGTACAATAAGAATTGCAGCTTTGAAAAATGAAAGACAAACCTCGGAATGCTCGACAGCGACAATTTCGGCATCAAGCACAATGCTGGTCACACCGTCCACAAGCACGGACGGCAACAGCTCCACCAGGTCGGGGTACTATACAAGACAAAAAAGGTTGAAAAAGGGAAACGCTTTTCAAGGAGAAAAAAAAAAGCGCACCTTTTCAGTCATGTTCTCGAGATGGCGAGAGAATATTTTGACTTGACCGTCACCAAATACGTGCACTTGAGCTCGTTGGCCGTCGTACTTGCAATCACACGCAATAAGGTGGCCAGAGAAACGATGGACAATCTCTTCAAGGCCCCGGGTGATTTTGCCCAGCATGGGGACAAGCGGAGTGCCCGGCCGAATGGACGCAAAACGGCGAGCGCACTCGTCGATTCCGCCGTCCAAAAGAGCTTGCACGAGCTGACCATAGTCGGGGCAGCGCGAGTAGCAGGCCTTAAGAGAGGCGACGGCAGCGGGGAGGCCCTCCGGATTTCCTGTGTAGAACGCGTGTGCGAGGGCAACGACTGTCGTCACGCCCACAGCTCCAACACGCAAATTACCGACAGCTGTACGGACGAGATACCGAGCCTCGTGTTCCCTGCAGGCGACGAGGAGATCGCGGAGTAGGTTTCGCTTGGACAGTGTTGACCCTGGCCCCTTGATTTTTGCGAGGCTGCACAGCTTGTTGTAGACATCGGCCACCGTGAGGGTCTTTGCCTTCTTTGAGACAGAGGAAGAAAATATGTCGCTGAGCGTGCGCATGGATGAGCGCGCCTCTTGTGCCACATCGCCAATGTCGCCGAGCCGCTGGTACGCCGATTTCATGGCCGCGGGCGACATCCCCGTCGCCTCCGAAATCGCCTGGCTAATGATGCTGCCACCCACGCCCAGGACCATGGCGGCTTGGAAAGGGGGGGCGAGACGGTTGGAGCACAGGTACACCGTAGCGGTGAGGTCGTCAGGATGGTCTTGTGCAACCGAGCGGAAGAGCCCAGCAAGGATGGAGACTATTTGGATCCTCGATTTTGTCGCCATCATTGCATCAAACGCCTTTGCTAGCTGCAAGTACTCGGTCGTCGGTGTAGTCTGTGTTTGGACAGGCGTTGTGGGCGGCACAGCAGTGGCAACCTGAACGGTGGCGGCTTTTGCTGCAGCGACCGATCCAAAGAAACTGTTTAGAGTTGCCTGCTTCTTCTTTGGCGACGACAAAGGCTGAGACGATGCTGTTTGGTCAAAGTAAAGATTGACGGCCTGTTCGACGTTCCCGCTCTGCAGAAATAAAAGGACGTTTCTATACTAATAAACAGATGGTTCTGTGCTTACCGATCGCTCGAGGAGGGAGGCCAGCAAAACATCGTCGGACGGGTCTGCACGGCCAACGAGCTCTCGAAGGATTCGGATCTGCGGATCTGATGGCCGCTCGGTAGTTGACAGTGACGATGCTAGGCAATGGTCGATGTGGCCACCCACTTGCTCTTCATCCACAAAAGCTTGTCCGCACACAGGGCAATTGATTGTTGTCGCGGAGGCAGCGGACGAGGACACCTGCATTGAAGATGAGGACACCTGCATTGCGGATGAGGATGGCCGTGCCGAGGGTACTGGTGATGCTGCACTAAAAAACAGGGACTTGAAGCCGAAAGCTCGGCCGGCCGAGCGATCGATCAGGTCGTCAAAACGGCTCGCAAGTGTCTCAGCCTTCTGAGTCTTGCCGACCACAGTAGGGATGACACGAACGGGCTTGAGAAAACCGACAAACTCGCGCAGCTCGGAAAAGGACGAGTGCTCTACAGCATTGCGTTGAATAGAAACATTGCTCTGCAAAATATGAGGCTGTACCAGAGTAGGGAATCATGAAACACGACATATTGTTGGATCGTTCACAGCTCGATCCCAGTGGACCAGCGGAAACTTCAATGCCATCGACGTTGTCTGTGTCGCCCTCGTCGACGGGTTGACCGTTGTCGGTTGTGCGTTTGCGCTTTTTAGAAGCAGTGACACGAAAGCGGGAGCGCACGTCCTGCGAATCATCATTCTCTGCAGGTTTTGGTTCGTCGCCGGCGCCACCACCACTCCACGTCCACCCGGTCGGAACAAACGCCATGACGTGAGTGAACGGAGGCTGCACGAGTGCCGCGATGGCCGTAAAGTCTGGCAAGAATCGCCAACCGCCTGGAGCCATCGTCCCCAATGTGTTCCAGTCGACTGCACGCACGCAAGACGAGGATGCAGCCGCGTTGTCTTCGTCGCGAATAAACAAATCGCGGTCAAACTCGACGTCGGTGAGGACCCCGTACTTGCGCTCGTTCACAATGACAGGCGCTCCCGTGAGCGCTGCCAGGTGCGACAGGACGCGCTCCTTGCCGACAACGTACGTCGCCACGACAAAGAGCGTGCGCTGGTGTCGGGTCTGGTCGCGTGCGAGCTGCTGCCGCACGAGCTGGCCGATGAGACTGATTGCTTCATCTTGTGGTGGCAGACTGGCATAGCGAGGGTGGCAGTAGGTCGTGTCGAGGTACAGATTGTGGATGGCTTTGTTGGCGAGAGCAATGTTCATCGTGTGGGCGTCATAGCGGAAGTCGCCCGTGTGCAAGTGGGTCGTACCATCGGCCAGACGGAGCAGAATCATCGCTGCGCCGGGACAGTGGCTGGCGGGCAGCAGTGTGAGCGTCGTCCCCGCTGGGCAGCCCGGCAGCGCCACCTCTTCGCCGTAATCGATCGCCACCAGCCACTTGCTGTCCACATTGACGAGTCGTTGCAGCAGTCGCGCAGTGACATGGGTGCACTAGGATTAGCAGTTGAGTGTCCGACACGGATGCATTCATGGCCGAGTTACATAGATCGATGCGTCGTGCCATCTCTCGCTCAGCCCGACATAATGGTCGCTGTGGGCATGACTGAGCACAAAGATGGTGCTGCTGGCCGCATGCGGTGCACAGAACGGTGGAACCGGGGAGGCAAATGGCGTCGCCGGTGGGGATCGGAAGCCATCCACGACCAGGCACGTCTGGTCAGCCACCTGAATGACAGTCCCAGAGCCATCCATTTTAGTAGTGTGCCGCCCGTAACATGTCGTTTGTATGGCCTTCGTTGTCAGTGCGTGTTCTGACCTTTTTTGCCAACACGCAGCTGAGTGGAACAGCGCTGACAAAGGCTCAGCGCGAGAAAGTGGGCTCGTTCTGCTCGTTTGTGGGCGTTGCTGGAGTGAACGACAAGATCGCCGTCAAGTTTCTAAAGGTGTGTTTTTTTTTTTTTTTTTTTTTTTGGGTGGTGGTCGCCTGGACCTAACAACGCGCGCGCGCAAAACAGGACAACAACTGGAACCTGGAGGTAGCGGTGGAAGAGTTTCTGTACCAGCACGGATCTCCGACCCAACCAAAGGTCGACAAGGCCAAAGTCGTCGCGCTGTTTGAAAAGTACAAAGGTACCAGCCTGTGCGGCCCCTCTTGCCAGTGTTTGTGTGTTTGCTGAGCAGCATTTGTAGACAAGGAAGAGGACGCGATTCTGGTCGAGGGTGTTGGAAGGTTCTTTGAAGACATTGGCGCCGACCCCGCGGACGTGATCGCCATCGTCATTGCATGGCATCTCAACGCCGTCCAAATGGGTGTTTTCACGCGCGAGCAGTTTGTCAGCGGGTTTTCCAAGCTTGGATGTGACTCTCTTGACAAGATCAAAGCCCAGCTGCCCGTCTTCAGAGAAGAGCTCAAGGACGGACGCAAGTTTAAAGAAATATACCTGTTTGCATTCCAGTTTGGCAAAGAGTCGACTCAAAAGAGCTTGCGTGCGTATAGTTTGGTGTGTTCCATCCATCCTACCCACTAACCGGTGTATGTTTTAGCACTCGACGTTGCCGTTCCACTCTGGCAGCTGCTTCTAGTAGGGCGATTTAAGAATTTGGATCTGTGGTGCGACCACGTTCAGGTTTGAAAGTGAAAGACAAGAAGCTGCGCATAATACTTCGTTTTTTTGGATTCAGAACAACTACAAAAAGGCCATCAGCAAGGACAGCTGGTCCCTGCTGCACGACTTTGTTGCAAATGTGAAGGATGACTTTTCAAATTATGACCCTGAAGGTATTCGTCATCTATTTCTTATGGCGTTTTCACAGGGCCTTCGTTGTTCTGTAGGGGCGTGGCCAGTCATCATAGACGAGTTTGTGGAGTTTGCCCGTCAAAAACTCAACATTCAAAAGGCGTAGCAGGGCTTTCAAGCATGGTCATTCATATGTCCTATATTTCTTTCCTCATTAAATGATCTCAAAAAACACAAACGTCTTGAAAAAAGAAAAAAAAGAAAAAGAGAATCATGCTTCAGAGCAGGAACTTGTCAGACTGCGAAATGACCTTTGCAGATGTCTTGGCATCGAAAAAGAGCAAGCTAGCCTCCTCCACGTCCTCCTTGAGGATTTCGGAACGCGAGTGCAGTCGCGCAATGATGCTTGCGGGCGTGAGCAGTTGGACGGCATAGCGCAGGGACGAACTGTCGCCGATCTGGGCAAGGACCGCCACCGTCTCCTCGGCTAGAGAAAGGCCCTCGGTCTTTGCTCGGATCTTGATGATCATCGCCCCCTCGTCGAGCGTGTAGGGCAGGGTGCGGATGATAGTTAGCCGATCGAGCAGGTCGACGGGGATACCGTGCGGTGATTGAATGTCGTCCGTTCCCCTAAGCCATCATCAAGGTTGGTCAAAAAAAAAAAAAAAAATACTGCGAAAATTTTGTATACCGGACGACGCTCAGGCCCTTGTTGGTTGCGAGGACGACAATGGGCGACAGGGACGACTCAAGAGCACGGTTCAAGTATGTGAAGCACTCAATGTCGAGCATGTGGACCTCGTCGATAAACAGGACGCCGGGCACGAGTTCGGCCACGCCGTCTTCAATGTACTTGTTCACGACCTTGTTGATTTCCCGTCGCAACTTTTCCGTGATCTCTGTCTTCCGTGGCTTGAGCAGCTGGTTCATCATCGACATGATGTCTTGTCCGCCCTTTCATAAAGCATTCGTTTGAGCCACACAAAGGAAAAACATGCTGCAACTAGCGGTACCTGAGGACGAGCGTTGGCCACATCGAGATCGTGCAGGGTCACATCCTGGATGATCTCCTTCTTCTTGTGCACGTCGCCTTTAGGCAGGGGCACGTACTCCTCGGCCTCCAGGTCAAACTCGGTTGCGAAAGCGTCCGAGCGACCCACGCGTTTGACAGCACCGCTGTTGGCCTCGATGTAGATGACATCGCCCACGGCCACCTTTTCTTTTTGCAAGCTGACCACGACAGGCATGTTAAATAAACAGCAACAATGACAGACTACGAGCTGGCAGAAATAATAGTACCTCTCGTAGATGGTCGGGTCCAGCTTGAGCTGCTTGGTGCCCTTGACGGTCTTAAGGCCGATGATGACATGTGAGATAGTCTTGGCGTACCCGCTCAGCGGCGCGTCCATCTCCTCGGCTGTGAGCTCTGTGACCTCGCCCTCGTACACCTCCTTGGTCTCCTTGATGCGCAGACCTACATTCAGTGTGGACCAACAAAGTAAGCCCAGCATGGCTTTTGGCAGCAACAGTACCAATGGCACGACGAAAGTTCTCCATAAGCACCTCTGTCTTCTTGACCTCGGACGAGTACACCTCGCTGCCAACCATGGGGCAGAAGGGCACCTTGGGGCCGAGTTCCTTTTTTTTTTTTTTTTTTCATTGATTAGGGTTGGGTAGGGGAAAGGCAAAGACGATTACGGTACCTCTGAGATGGCCAAGGCGATCGCGGTCTTGCCCGTGCCAGGCGCGCCGGCCAGCAGCAGTGCGCGTCCCGCCATCTTCTTGGTCTTGATCATGTCCACGACGATGCCGGCTGCCTTTTTAAGTTTGTGGTGGTGGGGGTATCAGGCGCATATGGCTCTACGACCCATGGGTGTGGTGCAAAGGGAACCACCGCCAACGTACCTCTCGCGCCAGCTCCTGGCCCACAAAGCCAGCAGCCACGGTCTCGGCCGTTCCGTCGTCGCGCAGGCCAAGGCCTTTGATGTGCGAGTGGCTGGCAATGCGCTGCTCTTTGACACCGGCGCCTGGCGTCGTCGTCGTCGCTTGCATTTTTTCTTTTCTTTTTCTTTTTCAAAAAATATTTTTTTTTCTGCGATGACCTCGTTCACAAACATGCGATTCACTGACTCCGAACCAATCCACCAATCACTACGCAAACACGGTTGTTCTAATCGTAGATAGAACCAACACCGGCACCAGGCTCCTTGAGTGCCACTTCGTCGCTGAGCTGGGGGAAGACCTTGGACACCTTGCCCAGGAGGTACTTGCCGTAGGTGCCGTTGAAGGCGCGGAGGTCCTGGCCGTCCCATCGCTTGCGCCCGCCCTCGCTGTAGGGCAGCGGTGGCACCTCGCTGTCCCAGCCCGGATCGAAGAAGAAGGGGAAGGAGAGGCGCTCGCGGCCACTGACGTTGCGTACGCGATGCGGCGTGGAGCGGTACAGGCCGCCCGTGAGCTTGTCCAGCATGTCGCCAATGTTGCACACAAACGTGCCCTTGATCGGCGGCGCGTCGATCCAGCCCTGTTGCGTGTGCACCTGCAGGCCCTCGTTGCCGTCCTGCAGCAGCAGCGTCAGCAGGCCGTAGTCGGTGTGCTCGCCCACGCCCCACTCACCGTCACCCTCGCGCGCCGGCGGGTAGTGGAAGATGCGGAAGAGCACCGTCGGGTCCCTGGTGTAGCTGCTCGCAAAGTAGTCCTCGGCCAGGCCCAGGCTGAGCGCGATCCCGCCCATGACTGCGTGCGCGAGCGTCGTCACCACGTCCAGGTACGCGAGCACGGCGGGGCCCAGCTCTGGCACGCTGTCGGTGGGGAAGAGGTTGCGGCCGCGCAGTGGCCTGATGCTTTCCACGGCATCGACGTCCTCAGAGCCAAAGTAGATGCCCTCCTTGTTGTCCGGCTTGCCAGACGTCAGCTCACCGTGCAGCGGAAAGAACCCGCGCCACGCCCGCCCGCCGCGCGCCATCGAGATCTCCATCTTCTTCTCCACCGGCAGCTCAAAGAAGGCGCGTGCGGCCGCGTCCATCCGGTCCACCAACGCCTGCGGCACGCCGTGGCCGCTGATGTAGAAGAACCCGTTCTCCTCGCACGCAGACGCAATCGCCTGGTACGTCGCAGTCTTGGCCTCGGGCGACGCGTCTGGAACGACCAGCGCGCTCACGTCGATGATCGGCAACGGCATTTGTGAAATGCCGAAGCAAAAACCCTGTTGGTTGCTGACCTTTTTTCGTTCCCCTTTTCCCACCAGTTCTCGTATCTGCTTGACGTTTCCAGTAACGGTTTGGGACTACTTTCCTTGGAACCAGCCATCCGGCAGTAAGGTATTGGAACGTTTTGTAGAAACCAAAAAAAAAAAAAAAAAAAAAAAATAATTTTTTTATGGAAAC
>Ga0302230_10001115_pt1 | contig 18416 bp, 34 predicted proteins | sample II_Palsa_N2_1_FD_193523 | JGI IMG/M metagenome (GOLD analysis project Ga0302230, IMG submission 193523) | Peat permafrost microbial communities from Stordalen Mire near Abisko, Sweden - II_Palsa_N2_1 | ecosystem: Environmental > Terrestrial > Soil > Palsa > Peat permafrost | place: Sweden... | reverse complement strand
GCTGGTCAGATGAATCCCCGATCAATTAAAGTTCTAGTCGTCGGTGGGGATGACAAGGTGTCGGCCTGGACTCTCGAGGGCCAACTCGTTCACCAGTGGGCCACAGGCACAGGGACGTACGCATGCGGAATCGCGATCGATCCCAGCGACAACACAGTCTGCATCTGCGACGGCGACAACCATCGCATTCTTGTCTACTACCGTAATATGTAGGGTCCGAGGATTTGAACGTGTCATCAAACTTCACAGCCCGGTGCTGCGTTGAAAGAGGACTCGGAGACTCATGCGATGGCCGGCTCGATCGATACCTTATGTGAAGCTTAAAAAATAAAAGAAAATCAATACGCAAGAGAAAAGTCTACAAGGTCTGGAGAGTGCTGCTGATGGTCTTCATTTGAGAGAAAAAGTTCTAAAAAAAAAAACGCCCTAGGGTAAGCTGCAATAGAAAAATGAAATCCATCCGTACCTTGAACTCGGCGAGGGAGAGCTCAAAGGATGTGGACGAGAGGACGCCGTTGGCATCGGCGATGTGGGCGACGACACTGACATAGGGCGTGTCCAGCTCCTTGGTACTCGAGCGCACAGCCATGCCGAGCGACCAGTCCAGTTGTACGAGCTTTTTCGCAAAACAGTTTTGGACCACTGAAAAAAGCAAAACAAAGAATTGGATACCTTGCCAATGTTGAACGACTTTGTCTCGGAAAAGCTGATGAGTGAGGATCCCTAGATCAGCAGAGGACGGGGGTCAGCAAAACAGCAATAGGATGGCTTATCAGTCAGCACGTACCTGCTCACTCCAGACGTGCTTGATAACGGGGAACACGTTTGTCGCAAGCAGCGTAAACATCTTTAGGCTGTTGACAAAGACGTCGGTCTCGAGCTTTTCTTTTGCGGCCCCTCTGTATCGTGCCCACCTCGCGCCGTTAGCAAACAACGACCCCAAACCGCAGCAAGCAATGCGTACCGGAAGAGGAAAACAAGGACGTTGATGGCGCCCTGGACGGCCTCGGTCGTCTGGTGGATGTTGGCCAGCTCCAGTTTCTAGACAGGTCGCGTGGCTGTCAGATCCCTTGCCCTCCCCCCTCCCCCACCGCCCCCACCGCCATTCGGCTTACTTGGCGGTACGACTCGGCATTGAGCTCGGACGACTTGTACTGTAGGAAACGGACCGTGTTCAAGCTCTAAACACGCACGCGAAAGGTCTGAAAAAAAAAAAAAAAGGTCCACGGGTGCAATGTACCGCCTCGAGCAGCAGATCCTGCGGGAACGTGTTGAGTACTTGCGTCGAGCCCTTGAAGCCTGCACGCGTCGTCAGTGCTTTAGGGAGTGGCTTCTGTTGTTACCCTGGGGTGGTGACTGGAGATAGGTCGCCATTTTTAAATCCAGGCTGGCAAAAAGTGAATGGCAACACCGGGTCGGCCCGGCCTTCAATGTGTCGTGAAACCGAGGCATCCTTCTTCTGCATCTTCTGTGACAGTTCTGTCGATTCGAGTCTCATAAACTTTTCTGTCGTTCAAAAGCCTTGACGAATCGTGCAGCAACGAGGCGACGCAAGAGCGTCTCGGTCTCGTCGATCGACTCTGCCTTGAGGGCTCGCGTGGCAACGAGATGCTCGAGAAGGACCTTGTCGACGTGGGCGCTGGCGGGCAGGAGCACCGAGCGACCGGCCGCTGCCGTTACCGTGTCGATGAATTTGGCGGGGCTGGCGGTGGAGCAGCATACGACGACGCCGGCATCGTCGCTCATCAGGCTGTTGGCGGCGTGGACGGCGACGGCGGTGTGTGGATCGACGAGATATTTGAACGAGCGCGCGACAGAGGCGACCGTCGCTGCCGTTGCGTCGTCGTCAACCGAGGTAAACGAGCAGAGACCGGCGATCCTCTGCCGCAATTGATCAGGCAAGGCCGCCGTGGTGGAATTGGACGTCGTGAGAGAAACCATCAGATCCCCAGTGAGTTGGGCGGCAGTGGACGAAATGGACGGATCGGGGCACGTGAGGGCAGCGAAATAAACCAGACGCTCGAGGTTGCTGGGCACCATGATGTCCATGCACGAGCTGAGTGTTGGCCGCACCGTGCCCGTGACAGACAGCAGCCCGTCGCCTTTGGCCAACAGCCGCACGAGGATGTCGTTGGCATTGGTCGCCCCCACGATCTTGAATGCTGCCCCTTGACCCAGCACGTGTCGAGCCAACACGGCCGCAAACCCGTTGCCAAACCCGCCCGATGGCACGACAAACGTCACGTTGTTGCTGCCGCTGTTGTTTACCTTGAGGTAGGCCCAGATGTAGTACACGGCCTGGTACATGACGCGCGCCCAGTTGAACGAGTTGACGGTGGACAGGGCGTACTGCTCGGCAAAGGGCCCGTCCGCAAACAGGCGTCGCAGCACGACGTCCAGCTCGTCCGACGTGACCGGGACCGACACGGCGTGCACGTTGGGCTCGTCGGGCTGCAGCATCTGCAGCTCCTGTCGCGGGGTGACCCTGCCACGCGTGTACAGCACAAAGCACTCGACCTCGGGGACGGATCGTGCTGCGTGGATGGCGGCGGCGCCCGTGTCACCCGTTGTGGCGACGAGCAGTGTCCTCCTTCTCTTGATGCCCTTGTCCCGTTGCAGAAAGAGCTGCTGCATCTGCAGCACAAACTGCATCGCCACGTCCTTGAAGCTGAGCGTGGGGCCGTGCCACAGCTCCAGCACGACCAGCTGCTGGCTGAGCCACGTCAGATGGACCGGCTCGTTGGGATCGGCAAACGGGGCAGAGCTGTCGCGCACGACACGGTCGATCTCCTCGTCGCTCACCTCCCTCGAGTGCACAAACAGACGCACTAGCCGATGAGCGACGTCGCCATAGGACAGACCGGGCGCAAAGGAGGCCGAGTTGGCGGTGGGCCACTCGCATGGAACGTACAGACCGCCATCCGAAGGGGAGATCCCACTCAGCACAGCCGTCTCAAAGGGGACGTTGACAGAGCTGTCGCGCGTCGATGTGTACCTCATTCGTTCCTACACTGTGAAGGAGGGTTCCCGGGAAGGTACAAACTAAGGGCGGTCCTAACTTAGCAGTAGTAGTGCTGGCGTTGGTTCCTTGGTCGTGCAAAATAAAAGACAGCGAGGAACAGGTAGCCCACGGCAATGCCAGCGAGATGGCCGATGAACGAGGCCTGCGGGACCATGACCTGGTTGTACACGAGCGTGCCCCCGACGACGAGCAGTCCTCTGACGAGATTGTCGGCCGCGGTGCTGGTGTGCAGATCGAGCACGTACAAACAGTAGAGCACGCCGGACAGGCCGCCGTAGATGGCATCGTTGGCACCAAAGAGCACGTTGTAGCTTCCCCCGTAGTGCTCTGCGAGTCTCTATCGTTCAAAGCAAAGAGGTTTAGCCTCCCAATCCCGGCCCGTCCAAGCGCACCTTGGTCAACGCGACAAACGTGTAGCCGCACGCCGGTACAGCCAGCCAAAAGAGCACAAAGAAGTACCACGTGCCCAGGCGTCGCTCGAGGGACCTGCCCACGGTCCACCAGAACGCCATGTTTGCCAGCAGGTGGGCCGGATTGGCGTGGACGAGCGCAGCCGTGAACATGTGCGTGAAATCGACGTAGCGCAGGTGCAGCCCGTACTGCGCAAAGGGCGCGGCAAAGGCATCCGAGAGAGACCGCACGAGGATCTCCTCGTCACGGGGGCGCCAGAAGCGGCTCATCGAGTGGTAGTTGCTGAACGAGGTATAGAAGGCGTGTGCGTGGATGCCGATGCATGCAAGCAGGACGGCAAGCGTCCAGACCCTCAACGGTTCCATGCCAGAAGTGAAAAAAAAAAAAATATTTTTTTATTTATTTATTTATATGCAGTTCCGAGCACAACAAATCAACGCATCCAACTAGAGAGAGGGCTGCGGCTGCGTCGAGAGGACGATGCGACCGAGGACCTTTCCCTGGACAAGGTCCTCCATCGCCTTGGGGAGATCCGCAAAGGAGCGGTTGTCGATCGGGGGCGTCTGCAGCTTGTGGGCCTTGACCATCTCGATGAGCTCTCTGTTGGTTTTGGCAAGTTGTTGTTAATGGATACGTTAAAAAAATAAAAATAAAAAAATAGTATACTTGAACTGGTGGAGGGTGCCAACATAGGTGCCACTGATCGTGAGCGAACGAAGCGGCAGGATCGCAGGCGAGATCTTAAAGTTGCCGCCAAAGAGACCGGCGATGACGAGGTGGCCGCCCTTGTTCATCAGTCGGTACAGCTATTATGATAGAAAAATAACAAAATAAATAAAATAAAATAAAATAAATAAATAAAATTGTACAGTATCGACGGTTGATCCCGCGCCGACGAAATCCGCAGCGAAATCGATGCCCTTGAGGATGCCCGACTGGACCTGGATCTTTTTCAGCTTCTCCTCCTAGATGCGGTGCTGCTACTTAGCATTGAAATAGCGTAATACTTTCTGGTACATCGGTCTTTGGGTTGATCGTGTCCTGGCAGAGGCCCGCCGCCTTTGCCGCCTTGAGCTTTTCGTCAGCCACGTCCATGAGGATCGGGCCGGGGTGGTTCGGGTACAGCGCCTTGAAGATGCAGAGGGCCATGAAGCCGAGGCCGCCTGCGCCGCAGATGAGCACATTGGCGTCGTTCGCGACCGGGCCCCACTTGCCGATGGCGCCATAGGCAGTCAGGCCCGAGCAGGCGCAGATGCACGCAAACCTGGGGTCGGCCGAGCCCACGCTGACGCAGTACTTTTCATGGCTGACGCGCAGATGGGTCGAGAATCCTCCGTCCTTGCCGACACAAACGTAAGTCCATGAATTAGAAAAGTAGGGCACTATACAACGTAGAGGCCCAACGCCTGCGGGACCATGCACAGCTGCTCGTCGCCCTTGAGACAGAAGCGGCACTTGCCACATCCCATCCTAGATCCTTTCATTAGCACGACAGAGGGCGTCCTTTTGTTCTCACCATGGGTACACGGCCACCTTGTCGCCCTTCTTGACGTTGTTGGCCTGCGGGCCCACCGCCACGACGACGCCCATCGGCTCGTGGCCCAGCGTGCGGTTGACGATCAGCTTGTCGGGCAGGATCGTCTTCTTGCCGTCGCCCTGGTCAAAGAAGCCCTGTGGGAACACAAGGGGGGGGTCAGCAACCAATGTTGTTGTGTACGCCTCTTTACCTGCGCAATGTGCTCGTCGCTGTGGCACACGCCCGTGTACAGGATGTGCACCAGCACCTCGGCGTTGACAAGCGGAGAAGGCAGCTTGCTCACATCCGCGACGTCCGTCACCAGGCGCAGCGGGCTGCCGGCCTTGGGGAGACGCCACGACTGCCACGACGACATTTTATCAAAATCGTGATCGGCTTCTTTTTTTTTTTTTCAGTTCTTAATTTTTATTTTTATTTTTTTATTTTTAGTTTTTGTTATTTTTCTACTGATGAAAAGCATGCAATGTATTTTACACTTGGAAGGAGCTCGGTGCTCAAGTCAGCGCTCAAAAACAATATCGTCGGCGCCGTTGACGAGGCTTTCGTCGTCCTCTTCGCGTTGGCCTCCGTGGGTTGCCACGCCGTTGACCGCGTCCTCGTCAATGTCGTCGGGATTGGGCGCGGGTGAGGACCGGGTCCAGTCGAGCGTGGCCAGCCTGATCTCCTCCTGCGCTTCCCGGTACATCTCCCGGCTCTTGCGCACGCGGAAAAAGGGCTTGAGCCAGCGATTGTCCACCTTTTCAAACCAGCCGATGGCGCGCTGGAAGGGCTGATTGCGCGGCGAGTTGGGCGCGGGCTCGATCGTCGCCTCGTCGAGCTCGATGAACTCGGCGGGGGCATGGCCCTGTGGGGACTCGGGCAAGCTGATGGGCTGGCTCGTAGGCCATCTTGAGGACGAACCGGCCATTCCAGTGGTCTCCACCTTGAGATTTGCGGCGGCGTCGGTGAGGTTCTGGTTGATCAGCGACATCTTTGGTTTCCGTGCACCGGGGGCGGGGGCCGATGTCCAGCCCATGTGTTCCAGCAGGCGCAGGAGCGGGAACGTGCCTGCGCCAAAGAGGACGATGGAGATCAGCACGACGGACAGCGTGGTCGTGAGAAGGACATTGTCGTTCTCGGTCTGGCCCTCCAGGTTGACGGCGAGGGCAAAGGCGATTGCGCCGCGCAGGCCGCTGAAAAACATGATGAACTGCATCACGGGCGAGATCTTGGTGTGCCGGAACACGTTGGCCAATGAGGCGAGCGGGAACACGTTGAATGCGCGACCTAGCACGATGAAAAACTAACCACAGACTTGGTTTTAGTTTTTTTTTTTTTTTGGGGGGGGTTCTGTTTAGTTACGAGGGCAGACAAAACGAGCGACAAGTTGAAATCGTGGTCAAAGCCAGGGACGGCGAGCCCGAGGTACAGGAACACGGACATTTCTGCGATCGAATATGTCATGTATTTCATTATTTAATAGTTACTCTGATACCAGCCAGCAGCGAGATTGTCCGGAAGAAACGCTGCGAGACAATGTGCGTGAACGGGCTCATGTTGTAGACGGTGTAGTGCGACATGATCATGCCCGCAAACAGGATGGCCATGATGCCGCTCAGGCCAACGCTCTCGGCGGCGACGTAGGGCGCATACGCAAAGATGAGGATGACGGCAAACTCGAGAGCAGGGTACATCCTGAAGCGGATGTGCTTGAGAATGAGGGCCGACGCGAGGGCGATCGCCGTGCCGACGAGGATGCTGCCGAAAAAAGTGGCGAGGAAGAGGAGAAACATGCTGCCGAGCATCTTTGCGCTGAATGGGTCATGGTTGAACGACAGCAGGGCCCTGCGCGCAACAACAAATAATATTTATAAGTGAGAGGGGTTGCACACACGCACCGATAGAGCACGACCGCAACGGCATCGTTCAGCACGCTCTCGCCAAAGACAAGCGTGTACAGGGTCGGATCAATGTTGATGGCCTTGAAAATGGCCAGCGTTGCGACGGGATCGACAGCACTCATGAGGGCCCCAAACAGCAGGCTAAGAAAGGAAGAGAAGCAGACGTGTCAGTGGAGGAGGAGGAGGAGGAAGGTGGTGGTACCAGTCGAGGATAGGCAGGTCATAGTTGACAAAGGGGATGAGCCCGACGGCGTAGATCAGCAGGCCAGTCACAAAGGCCTGGATGATGGTCCCGATCACGGCAAAGAGCAGGCTGGTCATGACGTTCTGGAAGAACGAGGACTGCGTTCACCGGAGTCAGTACAGTAGAGCCCATGGAGTAAGTCACCACGTGCCTTTTGCAGCGAGAACCCGCTCTCAAACATGATCGGCGGCAGCAGGAACAGGAAGAACGACTCTGGGTTGAGGGCGAGCACCTGGCTGACCTCGTGGCCCGTCGCGTTGACGCCCAGCCCCAGCAGCAGCCCGAGGATGATCACGCCCACGCTCTCGGGCAGGTACCTGAACTGCGTCCTGTGCAGCACGTACACGACACTGATCGACAGCAGCAGCAGGATCAGCATGTACGTCAGACCGCCGCTGTCGCGCTCCTCCACCACGAGCGCAGGCTCGTCCGTGGGCTCGCCCGTGGGCAGCGACGTGACAGTGGCGGTTGCCGTGGCCGTGGCCGTGGCACTCTCTGTCCAGCTGGCCGTGTCCGTCAGCAGCACCACCGGGTCATCCCCGATTTCACCTGGATCATCACCCCACCTTTCTGCCGGCTGCACCAGCTGCCGTGGCACAGTCACGTCCTCGCGCCCTGCCCCACTCGCCCCCACGGCCACGGCTAGCAACGCCAACAGCAGCCGGACTGGCAAGGCAGGGTGACGCATCTGGAAAATGCAGGAAACAAAGGTGACACCATCCCTCTCTAATAGGCCCTACAGCTAAAGGAGAGCGCCGACGGGTATGCGGACGTGATCGCCAAAGACGGTCTTGAGCAGGCCGACGGCGAAGGACGTGACGGGCACGATGCGGCCGGTGGTCGTGGGCAGGTTCAGCGTCACCTTTGAGTGGTACTGCAACGCGCGAAACATCTCGCTCACGTCCAGCTTGTCGACCCAGAAAAAGCCGAGGTCGTCCATCTCGAGGAAGCTCGCGCGCCGCTTGCCTTTCTTCTCGATCGCGAGCGAGTCCTTGAAATCCGACCGCTTGATCGGCTCCTTCAGATGGTAGACGTAGATGCACTAAATCTGTAATGTAAGAAATTCATTGGGAGGAGATGTACGTACCGTGCTATGAATGACGGTGTCCAGCACGCGCTCGCTCTTTGCTTCTTCGTCCTCCTCGAGAGGCAAACTGACCAGTCCGCACGACTCCTCGAACCCCTCGCGTCTGTATTTCCAATCAACTGCATTGAATGAGGACAGCCCACCTAGTCACGGTACCTGGCACACTGGTACGCCGTCTCGCGATAGTCCCGCGACCCGCACAGCAGGTTGTAGAGGCCAGTGTAGTTTCCATCGTTCTCCAAGCCGAGCACCACGGCCCACCCCCACTCCCACTTGTCATCGTTCTCGGCCATCGCCACCGCCGCCGCCTCCTCCTCCTCCTCGTCCAGCGGCATCTTGGTGACCCGGTCACGCCGCAGCCTCATCAGTGGCAGCACGCCAGCCCCGCTCCTGCGGTCGTCCACGGCGCGTGGCACGTCCTCGGCAATGAACTCGCACACGTCCCGCAACGCCATCTACACGCAATCAAAATATAGGGAGGACATCCAATTTCTGTAAGCATCCATGTCGGCCAGTTCTGCTGAGCTCGACGCCGTCGTGGCCGATGCAGTCGAGGTATGTCTACAGGCACACCCCCGGACTGGGCCCCTGAGTACCCTCCATTGGCATTGGTATTAGGGGCTGGACGACGTCGCCAAGGGAATGGAGCAGCTGGCCGACAATCTGGCCGTGATCGTGAGCAACGGCAAGCAGATTGACGCCATGGCCGCGCTGTGGTCGTCGCTGCACACGGCCATCGGCGATCACTCGGCGGCCGAGGCGGCGATGCAGATCGATCGGAGGTGAGTTGACAAAAAAGAGCGTTGTACTCTGTATAGCGCCCTGGATTGTTACCGTATTTTTTCTGTTACAAGACAAAGCGACGCATACAGATGGGCCCGCCGTGCTCCTCGTACTCTTGCTTCGTCACGAGAAACTTGGCAAAGGAAGGGTCCCGGCTGAAGAGGGAGCCACCACGGAAGGCCGACTCGCTGGGCTTGGGCGCGACGACGACCTTGACAGAGTGCTGTGCAGGGGCCAGCGTGCGCACGTCCTTTTGCACGCGCTCGGCGAGGCCAGGCAGGTTGGCGGTGCCGCCGATGAGGACAATGTTGCTGTACAGCATTGCGCGGACCTCGGCGGGGCAGGCCTCGATCGAGCTCGCAATGGCCTCGCACAGGCCGCCCTGGTTTATCCCGATGTCGCTCGGGTGGAAGAGGACCTCGGGGATGAGCATCCGCTCGTTGTTCATGCAAAGGATCTGGTCAGTGCTAGGGTCTATGGGCGGCGACGTCTCGTCCTAAAGGAACAAAGGAACACAGTGTTTGGTTAAAATTAAAAAAAAAAAAATGCAGAGCGCACATACCCTCAGATAGCCGTACTTGGTCGTCGACTGGTCGGGAAGGACATATTCTTGCCAAAGGGGATTTGACGCTTTGGGCTTTCTGATAAAAAATAAAAAAAATTTTTACTTCATATTTCAAAAAAAAAAAAAATAAAAAGCGCGCACTGTGCTAGTTTGAGATCCGCCTTGAGATCTTGCGACACAAAGCAGCAGGCCTCCTTGATCCTGTTGACGAGAAAGGTCTCGTCCATCATGTTCCATTGGCGGAACGAAATAGTCTCCTTGAGGTAGTTTGTGAGTAGTTTGCCGCCCACTTGGACTCTAGAGCAAAACAACGGATTAGCGAGAAAAAAAAAAACAATCCAAGCAAGCCTTCTTATCCCGCTCGAAAGACGGTAGCCCTCGAGGAACGGCACAACGGTCGTGAATGAAAAGCCCAGATCGACCACCAGCTCGCATCGTACCGCCGCGCTGCTCGTCTGCAGCACATACTCTTGCCCGGCCAGGAACGCGGCCGACGCCCTGCAGTACGACGGGAAGCCATAGTCCTCAAACACAAACTGGTTGATCGTGTCCTGGATGTTTGGCAGGTTTGCCACGGGCTCTGTCAGCAGCAGCGGCTGTTCTGCGGGGTTGACCTTGATGCCCCCGTTGGCGCCCCAGATGTAGTCGAGCAGCGTCGTCTGCGCGTCCCAATTGACCAGGTAGCCCTTGCTGAAGGGCATCTGGAACGTCAGACCAGTGTAATCGCGGCACGTCGCCAGCTGGTCAGCGATAAACACGCGCCGGTCGTTCTTTCCGCGTGTTATTGCATTGGGAAACACACTAGCCACGAAGGGGGGGTCAAACGGGATCGGATCGAAAGAGGGCTACCGTGGCACAACCGCGGGCGATGCCGCGGAGATCACGGCCGTCTTGCTCTCGTACCCGCCCAGGTCGCACACGACCACCGACGAGAAAGACGACGAAGACATACGGGCGTCGCACTCTCAAAAATGTCGCTCAGATTAAAATATAAATTTTCATTGAAATTTAGACAGCGAGAGGCGCAGCGACGAACGACGGTCCTCCTGGACGGCCGAGAGCTCGATGCCCACAGGGCAGTGCTCGAGGTTGAGGGCCTTCAAATGCGGCAGCTTGGCGAGGGCGTTGGTGACGACGAGGGCAGACTGGACGGCGTTGCCCCGTGCGTCAATCGCGGTCAGCGTCCCCGGCGAAGCGATCGCGTTGACCATGCGCGAAAACTTTTGGTCGTCCACTTGGCAGAACGCGACCGTCAGGTCCTGCCGTTGCAAGGGAAAAAAAAAAAAAAAAAATTATGAATATTTATGACCATTTCGGCGGCGGGTGGTTACCCTGAGCAACGGCAGCCTTTGCAGCGAATCGAAAAAGGGCTGGCCGAGGCTGACGTGCCGCAGATCGAGCGTTTGAAGCGACGCCGAGAAAGTCACCAGGGCCCGGAAGAGCTCGGCGGCAAAGGCAGGCGCACAACCGCCCACGAAGAGATGCGTGAGTCGAGGGGCGGTGATGGCGCGCAGCAACGGGCCCACGTCCAGCTTGGTGTTGCCCGAGACGTCGAGGTGGACGAGGTGCTGGGTGTGCACGCGTGCGGTGGACGTAGCTCGATGCACAAGCGAGGCCCTGGCGACGCAGAGCTTGGCGAGCATTGGCGCAGAGAGCAGATCGAGCAGGTCCTCTGTTTGCGCAGCAGCGAGGTAGTTGCCGCTGAGCACGAGGGTCTGGAGGGGCAGGGCCCTGTTGCTGCTGCCCTTGACGGTCTGAGCTAGCGCAGCGAGACTGGAGGCCGTGATCGAGTTGCTGGACAGGTCCAGATCGTGCAGACGGGAAAAGACAGACGACACGAGGAGCTGCTGGACAAAGTCGTCGCCCAGCTTGCAGTGCATCAAGTGGAGGCTCTTGAGGTTGGGCTGGGCATCCAGGGCGCGAACGAGAAGCTTCTGGAGGGCGGGGGGCGCGAGATCGTGGTGTCTGAGCGAGAGCAATGTCGTGGTCGGTTGCAGCTGCGTTTGGATCGCTAGAGGCAGTGATGTGACCTGCAGCAGTTCTGGCAGCGGGATGACGGAATCGGCACCTAAAAGTACGCTGCCCGGGGCAATGCGAACGGGGGCACTTTGCGGTGGGCCTGACAAAGCAAACGAGGCAAAGGGGACAGGGCTGTTGCGTCCACTGTTGCTGGTCGTGACGTCCGTGGTCGCAAACGTGGTAGAGTAGTTATCGTTGTGGTAGTCTCCATAGCCATGGTATTCTTGCGATGCTGCCACTGTTTTTCGCTTGAGCCGATGTTGCTGCTGCGAGGAAGTGTTTGTCTTGGCCTTGACCGCCGCGCCGTTCTTCCCGCTGGGCCGTTTGGCGGCGATCGACGATCCGTGCGGCCCCAAATTGTACGGCGTGTGCACCGTTGCCTCGCCTTGCCGATCGATCTTGGCTGGGATGGACATATGCGCAGGGTCAGACCGGCGCTGCTTTTTTGCCGTCGGCCGACGGCGCTGGGCGTTCGCCTCGTCGACGTCGTCGTCCTCCTCCTCTTCGTACGAGTTGGGTGTGGGCACGGGTTTCTCGGGTGAGGACGAGACGAGATCGACGACAAAGCTGTCGGGCCCGCCCCGACCAGCACCCTCGTCGTCGCTGTTGTCGCTGCTGTTGCTGCTGCTGCTGCTCACTGCCCGCGATCGCTTCTTGAGACGCTGCGTGGTCACGACGGGCCGGGCAATTTTCTCATCATAGTCCAGATCGGAGGACGCGTCACCGTACACCGGCGAGCTCAGCAGGTCGCCGTCACTGCGCTCGTCAACAGCAGTCTATATCGGGTGAATAAAATAGAGTACCCAAAGGTTGGTTCCACGTACAACTGCCACCGAATCATAGAGCTCCTCAGATCGCCGCCCAAACTCCTTGGCCTCGACATCGCGACCGCTCTTTTCGTACGCCAAAGCAATGTTGTTGCAAATACGTGCTTGTAGCTCCTTGTCCTGTCAATATGTTGAAGAGCCTACTTAAAATAATACGTTGTCATATTTCGTACGCCAACGGCTTCGGCGAGCAGAAGGGCCCGTCGGTAGGCCTCGACGACCTCGTCCAGCGGGGCGGCGAGCGAGTCCTGGATGTTGCCCAGGCTGAACAGGCAAAACGCCTGGTCTTTGGGCAAGAGGTTTGGAATGTTGATCTCTCGCCGTCGAATCTCGAGCGCCTCGCGAAAGTCCTCATTGTCCTCGAGAAAGTTTCCTGTTGCAATAGAAACAAAAAATAAATAAACAGTGGTGGCATTAAATTATACCATAGTTGCGTAGGAAAATCCCAATCTCGTCAGTCTTGGCGCTGAACGTGGCGTCGTCGTCGATCAGGTTCATGCCCTCGCGGTAGACAAGGGCAATCTCGCGTGTGGGTCGCTCGAGCTCTTTCATGCCGTCTGCCAGCCGTATCATCAGCCGTAGCTTGTCCGTATCGGTGTTATAGTCGAAGGAGTCGAGTTTGCGGCGATACAGTTGGATTTCCTTGTTCTTCTTGAGCTTTATGCGCACGTCGTCCATCAGATCGTCGATTTTCTGCTTGCGCGCGGCATCGCCCGCTCGTGCAACAAGGAGCTTTTGGACGTGCTGCACCTTGCTCTTGGCCTCCTCAAACTTGCCAAGCGCGCACAGTGCGTTGACTATTCTCCAAAAAAAAAATTTTTTTTTGAACAACGTTGGCTTTTTTTCTTTTTCCGCACCGATTGCGGACGTTCCATCGACCTGCTCCTCGACATTCTTGAGCCGGATGTTGATCTCGAGGTGCCGCTCAAATGACTATACGAACCGAATCAGCGCTTTCTTAGTTGAAAAACACAGCACCTCGAGGGCGTGCGCATGCTGCGAAAGGTCGATGTAGATGAGACCCATGTTGTAGCACACCCGGGCTTCGGCCTCGTCATCGCCGAGTTGCTTGGATCGCTGCAAGTGCCGGTTGTACCACTCCAGTGCCTGCTTCTTCTCTAGCAGGAGATCGTGCACCAGGCCCATGTTGTTGTACGCCGACAGGACCATGTCCTCCTTGTCCTCTGCGCTGTCCTCCAGTCGCTCGGCCAGCTGCAGACTGCGCCTATAAAACTCCTTGGCCTCCTTCAGCAGCACGTTGCCCTTGCCGTCATCGGCGGCCTCGTCCTCCTTGCTCTGGAACTCTTCGACGTAGATGTTGCCCAGTTCGCAGCATGCCCTTTGCTGATGAGCCTAGAAGCAAAAAATACAAATCAGAATGTAAAAATGGATGCGGTGCGAGTTACAAGATCGTCCTGTTCCGTCGCAATGTTGAGCATCTCGAGCACATTGGACTTGGCCTTTCCAAAGTGCCCCAACCTAACAAGACAAAATAAATAAGGAAAAAAAATAACGCAAATATAAAGGGATCGCCACACCACGTACATCTTTAAACACTTGCCCACGTTCATTAGGGCGAGCGCCAGCCCGTTCATCCAGCCCTGCGCCCTGCTCAGCTTGGCGTCCAGCTTGTGGGCGTCCAGCGCCTTCTGCCACTTGCCCAGGCTCTCATACACGTTACCAATCTGGTTCTGCAGAAACGCCTCCTGGCGAAAGTCCCGCGCGGCGCGCGCAGACGCCACCTGGTCCTCCAGGTGCCGCAGCTCACGGTCCGCGTTGACCTGCACGATTTTCTGCGGGCGCGCCATTTTTCGAAAAAAAAAAAAAATAATCGAAGCTCAGGGCCCGCAAGTGTGTTGAAATGGTCGATCATTTCGCGCAAGTGTGCTACCCAGATGGACCTGCTTGGAGGTAACGCCTCTCTTCCCTTGCTTTTCGTGACTCCCCCCCCTGCCCCCCTCTGACAGGCGAGATCGTCGTTCGCAAGGCAGCTGCCGCGTCCGTCACGACCGTCAACGGCACGCCCAACCAGCCGCCGCTGGGCGCGTGCGAGGTCGTGTTGACCAACTACCGGCTGGTGTTCATCCCGGCGACATCTGTTGGCGCTGCTGCTGTGCCGCCCGTGCGCTTTGACGAGAGGGCTGTGCCGCTGCAGCTCGTGCAGACGGCCGCGGTCACGCGCAAGCAGACGGTGGAGATCACGACGGGCGACTGGCGTGTGCTGCGCATCGTGCTCGAAAAGGACGTGGACACGACCTCGGACAGCGGCTTGGTTGTGTCGCTCAGGCGATTTGCGTTCACGAGCAACCTGTCGCGCCTGTTTGCCTTTGACTTTAAGCCGCCGCCGATGTCGTCGTCGTCGTCGTCGCTGTATCCTTTATAATGCCTATTTTATTTTTATTTATTTATGTGTGTGTTCGCATTTGATTAGGGCGTACTCGACAGAGCAAGAGTTCAAACGACTTGGCCTCGAAGCCGACAGCGTGTGGCGCGTGACCAACGCCAACAAGGACTTTGCCGTGACGACGAGCTACGGAGCCAGCTGGATTACGCCCTCGGCCGTGGCCGATGAGCTGCTTGACAAGGTGGCCGGTGGACGCCTCGGTGGGCGCGTCCCCGTGCTGTCGTGGAAGGCTAGGGCGCACGGCGGTGCAGTGCTGCTGAGGACGGCGCCGGCCGTAGCGAAAATCGCGCCCCACTCGCCACAGTACACTGCCAACAAGGACATTACCCAGGCGATCAACAAGGCCGCTGCGCACGGGATGGCTGTGGCGGCAAAGGACGGCGTGTCTGCGGGCGAAGACAAGGACGACGGCTTTGTGCACGTGTCAGAGGACCAGTACATGATTGGGCTCAACGTGCTCAACGGCTTTGGCTCGGTGCGAAACATTGCCGGGCGCGACAGCCTGCCCAGTGCCCTCAACACGCCCTTTTTGACCAAGAACACCACCGTGTCCAAGCGGCGGAAAAAGTAGCCTTCCTCCTATGGCTGATGTTTAAAAATTTTTGTATTTAGTAAGCAAAAGGACCCCGCCGCTCGTGTTGCTGCAGGCACAGAACCCGCATCGCAGAGCATGTTTTTCGCCACCGAGCGAGAGGAGCCCAAGTTTGGGGGCATCTACTCGCTGTACATGGGCAAGGACTACAAGCCCTCCTATCCCGAGTTTGACTATGAGCCCACCGTACGTGGGTCCTTCCTTTGTCCTTGCAACAAGTAAAAATAAAAAAAATATTATTTAGTCGCTTGGTTTATCAAGCAACAGCGCCATCCAGTCGGCCTACCAGCGACTGCAGGCCGCGTGCCTCGAGCCTGAGGAGCTCGGTGGCGACAGCTGGCTCTCGACGCTGCAGGCGACCGGGTGGCTCGAGCTGCTCAACGAGTTCCTGACCACTGTTGGAAACATGGCAGACCGGATGTCGATCGACAATGTCTCGTTTGTGCTCGTGGAAGACGACGGGCCCGATCGTGTGTGCATCATATCCTCCCTCGTGCAGCTCGTGCTTGACCCGTACTATCGCTCTGTTCGCGGCTTTGCCCAACTCGTCCAGAAGGAGTGGATTCAGTATGTCCCTTGAAAAGGACACAACGCAAATCTGACCATCTCCCTGTGTTTTTTTTTTAGCTCTGGCTTTCCGTTCTCGACCAGCCTGGGGCACAAGCGAGACGGCAGCGGCACCGTTGGGGCGGGCGAGCGTGCCTCGTTCCAGCTGTTTTTGGACGCAGTGTACCAGCTGCTCGTCGTCAACCCGTGCTCCTTCGAGTTTACGTGCGACTTTTTGTCTTTCCTCGGTGACCACACGTTCACGGGCCTCTTTGGCACCTTTATCGGGGACGACGAAAAGGTAGCTGCCCCGTGTTTAGAAATAATATAACGAAAGTTTTTCCTTAGGAACGATCAGCACTAAAACTAGCCGAAAAAACCGTCTCGATCTGGAGCTTCATCGAGTACCTTTTGCAAGCCCGGTCGGACGAGCCCCTGCTCAACCCACTGTACGCGAGCGCTGTCTCTGCCGACAACGTCCTCATCGTCCCGTCCATGCTCTACCAGCTGCAGTTCTGGGAGGAGCACTACCTGCGACCCAGCATCAAGGCCGACGAGCGTCTGGCCGTGTGGTCGCACAACCACGAGCTGCTCAAGCTGGCTAAAAAGGTCTCATCGCTAGCCACCATGTAATATGTTCAAAGTCAAAAGCCTTTGAGACCCCTAAGTGTACACAACTATTAAATTTTCTTGACTATCTGAACAACGTCCTCGTCTTCGAGGATGTGGTCGATGCCGACCTTTTGTGGGTTGTGCTTGACCGAGCTCCCCCAAATCCAGGCGCTAAAAAGAAAATGAAGTTTCGTTTTTTTTTAAAAAAAAAAAATTAATATGTTGTACGTACTATTTGAACTGGTCTTTGAGCGTCTTGTGGATGCTGTTGCAAAAGTCGAGGATCGAGTTTTTACCGCGTTTGAGGACGACGGGCGCCTCGTAGTCGGGCAGCTGTCCGCGAGGTTTGGTATAGATGCGTACGAGGTTTAGGTGGTCCCATGCCATGTCCAGGAGCTCGTCAAAGTTCCACTCGTGCTGGATGTGGCGTCAGTTAGTACATTGCTTTTTTTTTCTTTCTTTCTTTCTTCAGCTTTTACGTGAGAGGACAGGGGACAGCTGTGGGGCACGCGGGTGAGGATATCGAGCTCTTGGATGGAGATCTGGTCAATCTTGTTGAGAACGTAGATGCAGGGGATATAGATGCGGTTGGCCTCGATCACGTCGATGAGCTCGTCCGCGTTGGCGTCCTGGCGCAGGACAATGTCGGCGTTGTGGATGCGGTACTCTCCGCAAATGGCCTTGATCTCCTCGTTATCGAGCTTGGTCATGGTGATCGTGCTCGTAATATTCAGGCCGCCCTTGTCCTTTTTGCGGAACGTGATCGCCGGTGGCTTTGTGTTGAGGCGGATGCCGTAGCCCTCGAGTTCGCCCTCCAGGATTTTCTTATGGCCCTTCATTAAACAAATTGCATTAAACTAAGCCAGCCATTGTTCGATGCAGTGTACCAAGGGCTTGAGAACGTCCAAGACCATGAAGATAAGACTGCACGTGCGTGCAACGGCAATGACCTGGCGTCCACGGCCCTTGCCGTCCTTGGCACCCTCGATGATGCCGGGCAAGTCGAGGATCTGGAACTTTGCGCCGCGCACCTGCAGCACACCGGGCACCGTCGTCAGCGTCGTGAACTCGTACGCGGCCACCTCAGAGTGCGTGCCCGTGAGCTTGGTCATGAGCGTGGACTTGCCTACCGAAGGGAACCCTGCGCGCACAAGAACGATTAGTTTCGTCCCTTCTGAGCAAAGCAAACGCACCAATGAAACCAATGCGCGCCACACCCGTCTTGGCCACGTCAAAGCCGTCGCCCGGACCGCCGCCACCAGCGCCCTTGGGCTCGAGGAGCTCGCGTCGCAGCTTGGCCAGCTGCGCCTTGAGTCGGCCCAAGTGGAACGACGTCGCCTTGTTCTTCTGTGTCTTGGCCATCTCGGCCTCGATTTCCTAGTCGCAATTGAACGAGGGGGGAGCCTGAGCACGAGCCGACGATACACAGACGGTCTTACCGTAATGCGCTCGAGAACACCCATCCCTCGCGCCCTTTTTTTTCTCTTGGCGACTTCAGCAAACTCTGGGCCCAACACTCGGCCGCCATGATACGTTCTCGAAAAAACGACGGTTACAAACTTTCAAAAAACAACGCCGAAATGTCTGTCGACGGTGCGTTGCCTTCCTGCACACCTTTCCCCTGAGCTTAACGCCCTACTTTGAACTGAAACAGTGAGGACACCTAACCGCCGAGTGGCCGCGGCCACCAACATGAGCAAGATTCTCTCGGGGGACCCGCTCACCCCGCCCGGCAAGAAAGCTGCTGCTGTCGCAACCTCGTCGTCGTCGTCGTCGTGGTCGTCGTCGGCTGCTGCTGCGTCGTCGGCTGCTCCTGTGCCTGTCGCCGCAAAGACTCTGGTCAAGCCTGCGGTGAGCTCGCCACTTAAGGACAAGGAGAACGTCAAG
>Ga0302230_10001099_pt1:0-17500 | contig 18645 bp, 19 predicted proteins | sample II_Palsa_N2_1_FD_193523 | JGI IMG/M metagenome (GOLD analysis project Ga0302230, IMG submission 193523) | Peat permafrost microbial communities from Stordalen Mire near Abisko, Sweden - II_Palsa_N2_1 | ecosystem: Environmental > Terrestrial > Soil > Palsa > Peat permafrost | place... | reverse complement strand
CTCGCGTGCCTCGGGGAGATGGACGTGTTTGGCGGCGACATCAGCAGGCTGATCGACAATGCGACACGGGCAAGGCTGCGCGCGAGACTGCTGAAGGACGTCGGGGAGGCAAGCAAGGCGGGGCCGGCTGATCAAGGCGACGAGGGCGACACGGAAATTTACATCGACGTGTGCAGGACCGCGGACGCCGAGCAGAGGGACGGGCCGCTGGCCAACGAGCGTCAACTGGCCCTCCAGATCGCGTTCAAGAGATTCCTGGACGGCAGCACCGACCGCGGGGGGAAGAACGAGGGACGCACACCAAGCGGCGGCAACCACCATTGCTCCCGATGCCAAAGGGTCTTTGCAGTAGCAACGGCAGGCGGCGCGAGCCCTGCAGTCCAGTGCAACCAATGCAAGCGGCTGGTCTGTCGATCGTGCACCATCTCGTCCTCATCGACACTCCCGGCAACGTGCCAGACGTGTAGTGCGATCGAAGCGTTTCTGTAACTGTGTGTCACAGTGAAACGCGCAAGTAAGGTTTTTTTTTGATAAAAAGGGAGTGCCTCTCGGAGAATGAGTCCCAGCCCCCCTCAACCTTCGGGATTGCAGCACGCGCGCGTAATCAAGATAGATCTCCTATCGCCGGAGCTGGCCCCGGACGTCCTGGCAAGACGTGTCCCGGATAATGCCCCGATTTGAAAGCCACCTCACACTTTTTTCTCCGACCGGTGTGAATAAAACCACAGCGCACTCGACGTGCAAATCAGAAAAGGCTTGCTACAACCATGAGTGCCCACGAAGCGTCCGGCTCGACCAGCCTCGTCGAGCTCCAGCCCGTCGCCGAGCCCGCCCACAAGCAGCAGCAGCAGCAGCAGAGCAGCGGCCTCCACCTGCCCCGTCTGGACCTGCCAAAGTTCAAGTTTGGCATTGCAAAAAGCCCCGAGGACTACATTAGCCTTTTCGTGAGCAAGCACCACCACGTGCACGGCGCCCAGGCCGCGGCTGCTGGCCCCGACACCACACCCAAGGTTGCCGCCGTCGACTGTACTGTTTTCTTTTTTTCTTTCAGTTCAACCCGCTAATCGAGATTTGATAGTTTCCGCTTCCGAGGAGTCTGCGGCGCTGCTGGCAGCGTCCCCGTCGACCGAGGCAGCGCCGAGCGCGTACGACGAGGCGCACGACGAGTGGAAGCTGTTCTTCGAGAACAAGGGCCGCCTGTCCGAGCTGGCCAAGAAGGGCACGCCCGAGGCCAACAAGGCGCGAGACCAGCTGCTGGACGACTTGGCCAAGAGCTCGCTGTCGTCGGTCAACGTCTTTGCCAAGGTCGTGCACTCGCTCGTGACCAAGTCCGCCGGGGGAGCCACCTCGACGGCAGCAGCGGCAGCCGAGGCCCCGGCGGCGGTGCCTGCCCGCTCATTTTTCGCGCGCCTGTTTGTTTGCGGCGCGTCGGCGGACAACGATCCCGGCCTGCTCAAGACGCTGCTGATCAAGGGCGGCAGCAGCAGCGGGCTCACGTGGGGCGTGGTCACACAGCAGCAAGTCAAGAAGGACCTGGAGACCTCCAAGCAGTCGTTCCGGCTGGTGCCGCTCTCGGACGCGCATCCGCCGCAGATCGCCAGCGTGCCGTCGTACGACGACCGAACCACCTGGGAGATCTTCGACACGGAGCAGGCCCTCGAGCTGGCCTTCCAGCGCTTCATCCCGCAGTGGTTTCACATCCCCGCGGCCCCTGCAGAGGACTGGGGCGACTATGGCAAGCCGACCGACGCGGCCGCGGGCTGGCAAGACGACGCGTACTTTACCGAGCAGCGCACGTTTGGCGTCAACCCGTGCGCCATCAGCATGCTCACGGACGCCGTCAAGCAGGAGCACTTTGGGGACCACCTCGACCTGTTTGCCGACGCCGACGCCAAGTACTATGCGTGCGACTTCAAGGTGCTAGTGCCGTTTTCGCAGCAGCTGGCCGCGGCCCACCAGGGCGGCAGCGACAAGAACAGCGCGTACGTGCCCGCGCCGATGTGCGTGTTCAAGTATAAGGACGCCAAGCTTGCGCCGATCGCCATCGTGCTCGACCAGAGCAAGCCCAAGTCGGCGCAGCAGGTCGTCGTCAACGACGGCACCAACTCGGTGGCGTGGCGCTACGCCAAGCAGACCGTGCGCGCAGCCGACTTTAACGTGCACGAGATTGGCGCGCACCTGACCCTCTCGCACATTGTCTCCGAGGTCGCCTGTGTCATCACGCACGACACGCTGCCCAAGCAGCACCCGATCTTCCAGCTCCTCATGCCCCACTTCTACCTCACCCTCCCGCTCAACGACAACGCGCGCTCCAACCTCGTGCCCAAGTTTATGGCCTCGTGCTTGACGGCGTTCGACACCGAGCAGTGCTTTGCCCTCGCGGCCAAGATCTACAAGGACTGGAGCTTTGAGAGCCACTACGCCCCCAACGACATCAAGGCCCGCGGCGTCGAGGACCTCCCGCCCAGCGTCTACCCGTACACGTCCACCGCCAACGCGACATGGAAGGCCACACACGTCTACGTCAAGGCCGTCCTCGACCTCTGCAGCCGCGCGAGCAGCTCGTTTGTGCACGAGGACACGGCCATCCTGGAGTGGATTGCGCAGATGCAGATCCACATGCCCGGCTTCCCCAAGAAGGTCTCCTCGGTCGACGACCTCGCCAATGCCCTCACCATGATCATCTTCACCGCCACCCACCAGCACGCCGCCGTCAACTACTTTCAGAAAAAGTACATGGCCTTCTATCCCGCGGCCGTCGGTTTCCTCGCCGTGCCCGATCTCACGATGGACGTCACCAAGATGGACGAGGCCAGCCTCCTCGCCAGCACGCCAAAGCCCGCCACCGGACGCGTCCAGACTGCCATGGTCAACATGCTCAGCGACCCGCCCGAACACGACGAGACCCTCGTGCACTTTGAGTTTGGCAGCAAGACGTCCCAGCACTATGTCAAGTGGGACGATCTGGCCGAGGTCTTCAAGACCTACCAGGCCGCCGTCGCAGATGCCCTCGAGCCCTACGAAAACACCTACAACGAGGTCAACACCAAGATTCTGTCGCAGAGCGTTCTCATCTAAAAAAAAAAAATTTTTTTTTTTTTTGCCTCCATGCCAATGCTGTTCAATGAAAACTAACAACGTTCATATCTAAAGTCAAAGCTAGTAACCTCACGAAAAAAACAAAAAAAGACCAAAAATACAATTCATCAGGGTGAAGCACATTTTGAAATCATGGTCACGGTCAACAATCGCGTGCTTTGGGCGCTCGTCGTCTTGCTGTTGGTGCGGTCGACATTGGCCAGGCCGGTGGCAAGACAGCAAGACACGCTGAGCAGGAGGCATGACGACAATGACGATGGCGACGCCGCCGACGACGACGGGCTCACTGTCCCACCAGGTACCGCAAAATACCCACGCGTCCTCTCAGACCAAACCAAAAACACACACACACACACAGGGCTGCCGTCGATGGACGGGCGGAGTGCGTGCTCTGACGAGGTGCTGGTGCTGACGGCCCTGTCGAATGGGTCGTCGTTTGGCTCTGCCGGACGGTACCCAGCCGACTGGGTGTGCTACTGGCGCCTCGTCGCGTCTGGGGCCAACCATGTCGTCATGCTCGTCCCGCACTCGTTTGACGTCGAGTGCGGCTGGGACTACCTCCACGTCTACGACGGACCCACGACGCAGTGGACACGCGTGGCCGCCTACTGCGGCAACCACAACGCCTACAAGCCTCACCGCGTCATCGTGTCTTCCAACAAGGTACCGCATGTGCATTCATGTGACGCTGCTCTTAGCACCCTGTTCCCCCCTCCCCCTCCCCAGAACCTGCTGGCAGCGTTCTCGGCCGATGCAGCCTACGAAGGCAGCGGCTTCTCGATCGATTTTTACGATGCCCCGTGCCCGGTGGAGTGTAGGACCAGCACGGGCGGCTGTGATCCGTCCTCTTGCCAGTGCTGGCGTGACAACAACATGGCCCCTATCCAATGCTCCCACTTCAACAGCTCGTCGACCATCCAAAGGCGGGCGGGCCACACGACCGTGCTCGATCCCTCCACAAACTCGCTCTTTGTGCTCGGCGGCTACAACTTTGGCGTGCCGCCCATGAACGACTTTCACCGCTACAGCCTGGCCTCTGGCGGTACTTGGTCCACCGTTCCCTTCACGTCGGAAGGCCCGATCGGGCGCTGGGGGCATGCGTCGGCTCTGATTGGTCGCAGCATTTATGTGTTTGGCGGAATGGACAGCACCGGCAACGAGCTGGACGACTTTTGGTGCTACAGCATTGGTATCGCCTATTCTTTTTATTTTATTTGTGGAGGGTTCTGATGATCGTTTGGTTTTTCTACCTAAAAGAGTCGTACGCGTGGAAAAAGATCAAGCAAGCCGGTCCGGTGTGGCCAGCGGCACTCACCGCCACCACTCTTACGGCTGTCGACGATCAAAATGCGCTCTACCTGATTTGCGGCTACTCTTCTCGTCTCGGCTATTCGTCCCGCGTGTACTCTTACAACGTTGGTACCACTTCTATTTTCCGTTTTCAAAGGAAAAAAAAAATAATAGATAAATAATGGCTCTCGTTTTTAGAACGCAATTCGTGGAACATCATCAATAAGGGCGGTGCCCAGCCGTTCCCTTTGCAGGGCCACAGCGCCGTCTACCACCAGGCGACTCGTTCAATATACGTCTATGGCGGCCTGCGGAAATACAACTATGGTGAGTACTCCAATCGGGCCATGCTCGTCCTCAGCATCACCACGGGCCGGTGGGAAATTCTGTATCAAACCGAGTATTTCGGGCTTCCCGCTGTTCACCACGTACGTGCCTTTCCTCTTTGGCAAGGTTTTTGTATTTAATTATCGCCGTACCTGCAGGGCTCAACCATGCTAGGAAATCTCGTCGTTATCTCTAGCGGCTACGGCGTGTCCGACTCTGACACGGACGAGTGCATTACCAACCGCTTGAACGTCTTTGACACGAGTATTTATAAAAGAACTTTTTTTTGGACACTAATTTTTTTCCGTCTCATTTTTTCAGTCTGTAGGCGGTGGTACAACGTGACCGTCGAACCGAATGCACTTCCTTTGTCGTTTGACTTGCGCCGAATGGGTCACACGCTGACGTTGGTGGACGACGAGCTCGTTGTCATCGGTGGTTTCAGTGGCGAATTTCTCGGCGACGTCGTTACCATCAACAGCGGGGCTATCGTTGGTTTATCCGATATCCTCTCGTCAAGTGACCGATGCATCGGTAAGCTGCGGTTGCGTTCTCTTTCTGTCGGTTTTCTTTTTAAAAAAAAAATATTTTTTTTTCTTATCTAGCCAACTACTGCAAAACCCTCAACAATTGCGATGCGTGCCAGGCCAGCAACGATATCTGTGCTTACTGCGTGGTGAACGGTGAACTGAACTGCGTCTCTCGATTGGACGGTACATGCTCGGTCGAGATGACGACGTGCATGAGCCAAAGTATGTCGTTTTTTCGAACTTTTTCTTTGTTTTTATTCTCTTTATCTATTTGCTCCAGATAAATGCCTCGCAACCAACTGTTATGATTGCGACTCTGAGAAGAAGGCCTCTGGCGACAAAGCGTGCGCGTGGTGTGACAATTACCGCATGTGCATTCCGGCCGAACATGCAAACATTTCAATGTGCGCAATCAGCACCTCCCCGCTCTCCTGCCCCCGCGACGAATGTCAGCGACAAAACACCTGCTCCGACTGCGCTTTGGTTTCCGCCAATACGCCTTCTGTGCAGTGCAACTGGTGCTCGTACACGCAAAGCGTAAGAAAAAAAAAAATGGGAAAAAAGTGATTATTCACGAAACAAATCCTTCAGTGCGATCTCAAAGACTCGGCGTACCTGTGCAACAACCAGCCCACAGGTGTGAGTGAATCCTCTCAGTGTGCGACTCCATGCAGCGATTTTATCGACGCGTGTACGGAAAACAAGCAAACCGTATATTTTCTAAGGTACAAAATGTGCAGCTTCTTGCCACAACAGCCATCGATGCATGTGGTGCGACTCTGAAAACACGTGCTTGGGCCATGACAACTACATTGCGACATTCCCGTACGGCCAATGCTTCCGGTGGACAACGAGTATACTACGCTTCAAGCTGTATCTTTTCGCTAAACTCAAGCAAAAAAACTTGCAGCCAACCTTGCGTTTGTCAACACCCAGGTTACCACGACGATCGAAGGATCCGCTTACCAGGAGTACAGCATTTATCTTACGGATGGCTCGAGCGACTTGGTCATTCAAGTTTCCCCAAAGCTCACGCAGCTGTCGATCACGTTCACCAATCAAGAGAATGGACGCACCTGGTCTGGCATGTCGCCGCTGCTCGGGGTTTCCGCAACCGATCCCTTGAGGTCGGCCGGCCGCCACTTGCTCCGTATTATCAATCCGGGCGCACCTGAGGGCTACTCGTTCGTTGTGAAATACGAGCCGAGGGGCACCGTGCCGACTGTGCTTGCTGAAGTAATACCAGTCAGCATTATAAAAAAAAATAAAATATTGACCTCTCAAATGTATCAGTTTCCGGAGCAGCCATACGCCGACTTTGGCATCGACATGCTCTACTTTATCACCTTCTTCAGCGTCTTCCTCTTTGTGTTCCTGCTGATGGCGATCGTCATGAAGAAAGGCTACGACTACTACCGTCTCCGTCGTCTACAGGAGGAGTACATCCGCGCCTACCAGAACCGATTCATCGCCCCCACTGGCGCCGTCAATATTGTCGACAAGAACGACTTGCTCATGCCTTGGCGACCAAACGCCTCCCTCAAGCCCCTCAGCCTCGAGTTTGCTCGCAAGGAAGACATGCAAGTCACCGCAGCCACCTACATCTGCCTCTTGCCGTGGGATCGCGACGTCGTACGCTTCATCATTATTTTTTTTTTTTTCCTTTATTGAGTGAACAAATAAAATATGAACAATACGCAGGAAACAAACCCGCCTGACGTCGACATCGAGTACCCTCCACTTGCCTTTGCAACCGCGTTCATGCGAGAGCAGGTCGTCGTGAAAACTGCGCCGTCCGCATCGAGCACCACCGTCTTGGAGTCTGAGGAGGACGACTTGTCCGGGCCCCAGCAGCAGCAGCAGCAGCAGCTGCAATCGGTCGATGCAGCATCCGCCGACGACGGCGAAGGTTACGACAGGAGAGCGCCAACGTCGCGGTGGCGAAGAGCTGTCTGGACAAGCGTTCGCGACTACTTTCAGGTTCCCGACGAGGCCGCCGAATCAGCCGCAGCAACTGAGGACATCCAAATGGAGGACTTATCAAGCGGGTGGCAAGATAGCGAGGGGGACCGTCTCATGGGCCAATCGTAAGTACAATATTTTTTTTATTCGCGTGCAGTCTAGGACAAAAATTGTAAACTTGAAAAGGTGAAAAAAAAATTTTTTTTTCCATTGAGTGAAGTGAATGGACTACTGGCAAGAGTAGACAGAGAGCGCGGTGCCGACCAGCAAACTAACAGTGATGACGGGCACGACGGTGAGGAGGAACGACAGCGACAGGTAGACAAAGCGCATCGGGCTGCTGTTGAACTTGAGCACGGTGATTTGACGTTGGAGCGACGTGATTTCCGCCTGAAGACGGACCTTGTCCTGGACAGAAAAGAAAAAAAAAAAAAAATCAGTCCTGAAAACCAACCAAAAACGGATTAGTACGATATCGGCCTGCTTCTGCTTGTCCTCGACGACTTGCTCACGAGGAGTAAGGGGTGGATCGTCATTGCGGAGTTTGGCGATGACCTGGGAGCCGTTGACTGTGATGACAAAGGACGAGTCGACGTCGTCGGACGGTGCGCGTTTTCGTAGACAAATCTCAAACTCCTTGCCGAGAGTGGACGAATCGTGCTTGATCGTGACATGGGACTTGGAGGTGGACCACGCGATCTCAAGCCCTTTGTCGGCGGGAACAATGGAGACGTCAAAGCCAAAGGGGTAGAGCTGGGGAAAGGAAAAAAAAAAAAAAATAAATAAAAATGTTTGCACATAAAAAACAAATAAAAAATACCTGACGCTGGGCACTGATCTTGGTGGCAAGCGGGGAGACGTCTTTCCTGGCGGCAGCAAGGTACCTGACGCGGAACTCGTGCTGGTCGTTGACGTTGGAGTACCAGGGCGACTCGAGACGGTTGCCTGCAAGCGCAACGAGATACGGCGGCGGTCCATAATTGTACAAGTAGTCTTTGATAGCCAGGGTGCTCAAGGGCAGGCGCGGCGAGAACAGTCCTGAAACAAGCGAAGGGATCCAGCCATGTAAATTCGTCAACAGGACATGGCTTGCGCGCGTGGAGGGGGTGCCATGTTCGTCCTGTGCGCGTTCGCTGTTTAAAAAACGACAGATAATTTTTCTCTGTACCTCGGAGGGCTCAAACAGCCAGCCGCTGATATGAAGCGACGCGCGGACGGTACCGGGGATTTCGGGGATCTTTGGGTCCTGCACCGATCTCGAAATAAAAAAGATCGAACCGTCCGGTCGATGTTCCGTGACCACCAGCAGGGCCATGTCTCGTGGGCTCGCAGGGAAAATGCCCTTTAGCTGCAGACGGTACAGCTCTGACCGGTTGTCGAGCACCTCGACGGCGTGCGCCTCCTCAAAGTACTCGTCCCCTGTTTTTCGTTTTAATGGGTCAGCAACGACGGTAAAAAATAAAAATAAAAAAAGACGAGAAGGCGCACGTACAGTGCTTGCGAGCTCCAAATGCCATGGCAGTGGCAGCAACTTGCTCGGGAAGGAACCCATGAAGCATACCGACGCCGCGGAGGATGCCGATAGTCTGGCCCGTGATCTGCTTGCGCGAGACGGCGACCCCGCGCACCGTGCGCACCGTCTCCCATCCGTCCCCGCTCCCTCCTGCGATCAGCTTCTGCACAACGGCGATCTGCTCGTTGATGTAGCCATTGTAACGGCCGGCGCCAGTCCCCTGCGGTTCGAGCGCTTTCACGTTGAGCGTCGCCACAGCGTCCTCAATTGTCATCTCGGTGGCGGGCTGGCCAGCGCTGTTGCCGACGCTGCCATTTACTGGCACACTGGAGGAGGATTCATTGTTGTTGGTGGTGGTGCTGCTGTCACTGGAGGTTGTCCTTGATCTGTCCAAAAGAAAAATTAGGGGGTTTTTCTGTGAAGGGGAAAAAAACGTACGACGGAAGCAGGGACGACGACGGTTGCCTCGACAGCGCAGTCAACTGACTCAGATCAGAAGGCAGTGGGCGGACGACTGAGCCTTCTTGGGTGACAATGAAAAACTGCGAAAGAGAGAATTATTGAAAAAAAAGAGAGAGAGAAATGCACATACATCTCCTCGGAGGCCGCACTGCAGCACGGCTTTGACCTTGAGACCGGGCTTGGGTGGGTTGGCTGGGTTATTGATCACGACAATGTACTCCCGATCTGCGTCCCAAAACACGAGGAATTGGTCGGGGGAGTCGAGCATGATGTCCACGCCACCCTTGTACTTTTTCTTGCTCACGAAAAAGGTCGTCTGCTCACCGGCGGCGATGCTATCGGACGTCTCGAAATCGGCATGGAAGCGGTGCCTCTCCAGCTCGGTCGAGTAAAACGATAGAATGGCTCCCATGTTTGTAATGTACGGGAGAGGCCCTACAGGACGGCGATCAAAAAAACAAAACAAAACAAAACAAAACAAAACAAAAACGAACCAGAGTCCCTGACGTAATTGATGATGGCTTCAACAATCTTGGGCATCTCCGAGGCGACCAGGTTGAGAACGGCCGAGGGGACCCACCCTCCCGGGCTGGACTGGATGAGGTAGAGGATTTTGGCGCCCTCTGGCGTTGGCTGGATCTTCCACCCGGCGAGCCCGAGCGTTGCGACGACGCGACTCGAGTCTGGTTTGACGCGAGGATCCTCGACAGAGCAGGCCGCGCTCCATATGGTTCCGTCCTTGTTAGATGGTTGGGTGGACAGTCAAAAGAGGAGCAAAACACGTGGAGACTTACGGCTTCACGAACACACTTTGAAGCCACAACGAGCATGCGCGAAGAGATCATAGACTGGGGCTTCATGACAATGTGGTTGACGGTGGTGATGTTTGGGCTCGAGTCGATCACGTCGACGAGCGTGCCATAGTCAAACATTTTGTCCCACGTTTTGCGTGCGTCCAACGAGGACGCGATCGTGTACACGTCGTCTGGCGAGCACCCCTTGGCCTGTTTGCTTTCTTCTTAGAACGGCACCCCCCCACACACACCCCAGCGACGTACCAGTGCCTCGCCGCGCAGAATGCCCGTGGGCCAACCGGTCACCTCTTTCCGTGCGACGGCCAGCGAGCCTGTCTTGATCGACGTCCACCCGTTTTTACCAATCGGGTCGCGCGCAATCTTTTTTTTTTTTTTTGTTTATGTATTCGGCTCACAGCGTCAGTACACCCGAGAGCCCTCGTTGCGCGCTCGTACCTCGCGCAGCTGCTGCAGAGCAGCGTCCACGGCCGCGAGCTGCTTTCTCCGCACGTCCATCTCGTGGCCCCGTTTTCGCGAAAATGCCGTCTTTTTCTTTTTTTTCGCGACAAAAACAAAAAAACTCTTAATTTACACCGGGGAGACCTGCGCGTCGTCATCGCTGTTGACGACAACTTCGGCAGCGGACGAGGGAGCGACAGCCGTGGCGAGTGCGCGGCGTCTGTTGAGTTCGACGGGGGAGGCGTGGAAGAGGCGGACACGATTGAAATCGCGCGAGTCGAGCCAGGACGCAAAGACGTTGTTCTTGAGCACCCAGTAGACCTCGGAGATGGCGAGGCGCATGATGCGGGGGTCATCCTTGGCATTGGCTTCGTACTCTCGGATGATGGCCTTCCGCACCTGGTCCGAGATGTTGATCTCGAGCACTGCGCCAACGCGGATGTACAGCGTCATGAGCTTGTTGACCGCCTCGCGCAGCTCGGTGGATGTCCGCAAGGCTGCATCAAAGATTGCGTCACGGGCGTCCTTTAGAACAGAGGGATTAAAAAAAAATTATTTTTTTTTTCTTAATAAATTCAAGATACCAAATAAAACAATGCGCTCTCGACGCACAGACTCTTGACACAGTGCTTTTTAAAGGACTCGGCGTAGAGGGGATCCATAAGGTAGGCCTTGAGCGGGGTGTGGCTGGCATCCATAGCTTTGACGTCGAGCAACTGAGGGTTGACGTTGAGGGCGTCAAAGGCGCTCTTTTCCTAGTAAAAGCATGTCTTAAGACAACAGAAAACACAAAGGCTACATACATCGCCGACAGCGTCGGGCAGGGAGGGATCGCTGAGCGAGCTCGAGAGGTTGAGCGAGACGAGTGCTATCGGCGAGCCCTCCAGGTCGTCCGTGTCGTTCATGGACTTGGATCCCTTGCTGTAGCGAGCCCTCATTGAGCGCCAGGGCTCGCGGAAGAGGAGGAGGATGGGGTAGTACAGGAGGATGATGTTGCTGATGCCAGCAGCGACGAGGACGAGCGAGGGGGTGAAAAAGGAATCGCTGAGTTTGCCATAGTTTTGGAGGCTGGTGGTGACGAGCCAGCCTCCTATGACGGTGGGCGCGACGACAAAGATGGCCAGGTAACCCCTCTTCATCTCAAAGATGTCGTCCACGCCGTACAGTTTGTAGAGGATGTATATGAAAACGAGCACGTAGACGACATAAAAGGGCGCCAGCGCGATCGGCGACATGAGCACGCACGAGCTCCCGCCCTCGGCAAACCGGTTGTTCTGGACGATGGCCGAGAGGGCAATCTGCGCGATGATAAAGCCGAGGATGACGGCCACGCGGAACCACGTGCTTGGATTGGCGAGGCGAGAGCGTGTGAACAAACAAACAAACAAACAAACAAAAAAAAAGGCATACGCAAAAAAGACGTGGGCGTGCTTGAACCAAAAGCCATCGGCCTTCTTGAGCTTTTCCAGGTTCCACTCGTAGATGTAGATGAGGCCGAGGGCGCTGAGTTCAAAGGGCTTTGGTGAAAAAACGTGTGAGCACTGGCAGGCGGTCGCGGAAAAAAAACGTACCACAACGTAGAGTGGTCCCAGCAGATTGGCCATCACCCAGCTGCCCCAGCATGTGCCCACAAAGTCGCCGGTTTCGGCACGGATGGCGAACGTGATTAGCGTTGGCAGCGGCAGGAACGACGTGACGAGGGTCATGTTGGTGTCACGCTGTCCAAAAACACAGTGAGAACCAAATCACGAGCTTGCTCGATACCGCGCGCACGGGCTGGTACTTGCGATAGCGCCAGAAGAGGCCGGCGCCGACGAGCCATACCGCAATGTAGACGGCCAGGCCAATGTAGTAGCCGTGTTGGCCCGACCCTGACTGTCAAGGAGACGTGGCAAGGAAAGGAAAGTCAGCAAAACCGAAAGTGTTCCGAATGAACGTACATACAAGTGGCCGAGCTGGCCCACGGTGGCCGGAGGCGTGGGTGCTGCTGTGCCGTTGCCGCCGCCCATTTCTTTGTCTTACACGGCGCGGCGGAAAGCACGAAACAGGCCAAAAAAGTGCAACACGCTCGACGGGGCCTGGGTGAGGCGTTTTTTTGAATTAGAACAGACGACAGACAGGTGAAGCCAGCTCGGGCTCGGGCGGAGTTGCACCGCAGCACCGCAGCAGCAACCCAGGTAAAGAAAAAAAGAAAGAACTCTGGGCGGGCGACAAAAGTGTGGAGCGGAAATAGGCATACAGGTGAAACACGCAAGCAGATCAAATTTGAAACATAACATTACAGAGGCTTTCCTTAGACGTCGGCAATGAGAGGCTCGGTGAGGTCGCCATAGATCCTCGAGTTCTTGCTCTTCCTGACGTACAAAAAGTAGCCAAGTCCACCGATGAGCAGGACGCCGCCGACGATGATCGCCACGAGGATGATGATTTTCGTAACGCTCGGCCCGCCCGAGCTGTCGTCCGCGTCGCCGTCGCCGGGCTGGGTGGGGGCGTTGGACGGGGTCGGGATGGGATCGATGATGGCCTGGATGGGGTAGAAGAGCTCGGCCGAATCGAGGATCCTGCGACTGTCGCCCCCATTTGAGACCTGCATGCCGCCGGTGATGAGGACCTTGTCCGTCGGGAGGGCGACGGCGACTGGGCCGGTGCGCGGCTGGATCAGGCCAAAGTCGTTTGGCGTCCAGGTCTGATTGTAAAGGTAGAAGACGTCGACGACGCCGACCGAGTCGACACTCTCGTCGCTGCCGCCAAAGAGGATGACAAAGTTGCCGCCGTTGAGGGCAAGCATGTCGGGCGCGATGACCCCGGACGAGAGCGCCGAGGCCACGATGTGCCACTCGTCGAGGTAAGGATAGTAGATCTCGGCAGTTGCGAGCGCTACATTGTCCGCGCCGCGGCCGCCAGCGACGATGACCGAGCCGTCGGCGAGCTTGGCGATGCCAAAGAGAGAGCGCGCGCTGTTCATGGATGCGATCGGGTGCCACGTCTCCCTGGCGGCGTCAAAGGACTCGGCCGAGCTGAGGGTCTCAAACACATAGTACTGGACGTAGGTGACGCCGCCGACGGCGATGATCCGGCCGTTGTCCATGAGAATAACCTGGTGGTTGCCGCGATCGGTCGTCATTGCGCCAGTGGGCTGCCAGAGGCCGCTCGTGGCGTTGTAGATGTCGGTCGAGCTCGTCGTCTCGGAATAGCTGCTCAGGCCGCCGGCGACCATGATGTTGCCGTCGAAGAGGAGGATGGCGGTGTGCGTTGCGCGGGGAACCGACATCTGGTTGGCGCTGTCGGTCCACGTGTGTTGCACGGGGTCATACACAGTGGACGTCGCGGTGAACCCGTTAAAGTTGGACGTGACGCCACCCGCGACGAGCACGTTGCCGTTGCCGAGCAGGGTGGCCGTGTGCAGCATGCGGGGAAGGCGCATAGACACGGTCTCGATGAACTGGCCCGTCTCGGTCAGGTATACCTCGCACACAGTCACGGGCGTGATCGAGCCAATGTTGCCGCCGGCGATGAGGACCGTGCCGTCCTGCAGGACCGTTGCCGTATGCTGCCAGCGATCGTCGGCCATCGAGTCTGTGAGAGCAAACGTGCCGGCGTGGACGGGGTCGAGCGGCGGAGGCACGGTCGGCGGGACCGACGGCGGCTCGGTCGGCGGCGGCTGGGTTGCCGAGAACACCTCGGCGGATGCGAGGACCACCGCGTCGTCGCCGTTGTCGGAGACGAAAACACCGCCCGTGATGAGCACGTCGCCGTCGCCGTTGAGCCGTACGGCGACGGGTCCGCTGCGGGCCTGGACGAGGCCGTTCACGCTCGGAGCCCACGAGTTGTTGGCCAGCACAAACACGTCCACACTGGTGCGCGAGTCGGCCGTCTGGTCGCTGCCGCCAAAGACGAGGACAAAGTTGCCGCCGGCAAGGGCAACCATGTCGGGGCCGACGACGGGGGACGAGAGCGTCGTCGCAACGAGCGAGAACGTCATCGTGTCTGGGTCGTAGATCTCGCTCGTGGGCTGTGCGAGGTGGTTGGCATCATAGCCGCCTGCGACGATGACGCGGCCGTCCGCGAGAACGGCGAGGCCAAACAGAAAGCGGGCATAGGTCAGCGGACCCGGTTTGATCCACGTGCCCAAACTTGGTAGGAAGATCTCGGCCGAGGCCAGCACGGCGCCCTGGACGGAGGAGTAACCGCCGACGACGAGGACAGTGCCGTCAGGGAGGAGGGCGGCCTGGTGCCCAGCACGGTCCGAGGTCATGTTGGCGCTGGCTGTCCACGCCTGCGTGGCCACGCTGTAAATGTTGGTGCTCGATGTCGTCGTGTTGTCACTGTCGGTAAGGCCGCCCGCGACGAGGACGTTGCCGTTGCCGAGGAGGGTCGCCGTGTGCAACGCGCGCGGATCCGACATCTGACCAGCAACGTCGGTCCACGTAGGGGCCGTGCCATTAACGTTGAAAACGGCTGCCGTGGCGAGGATGCCGGAGGCACCGCTGCCGCCGATGACGAGGACCGTGCCGTCTTGGAGGAGGGTAGCCGTGTGCTCTGCACGCGCCGCCTCCAGGTTGGGCGCCACACTAAAGACACCCAAGAGCGGGTCATACAGATCGCACTGGACCAATGGCACGCCAGCGTTGGTGCCGCCCGCAACGAGCACCTGGCCGTTCCAGAGGGCGGTCGCCGTGTGCATGTAGCGCGCCACGCCCATCCCACCAGCGGTGGACGTAAAATTGCCGACAAACACGGGGGGCAAGGGGGCGGTTGTGGGCAGGCCCGTTGGGGCCGCATTGGTCGGCTCCTGGGAGGGCTCAGGCACAGGGACGTCAGTGCGGACTGCAGACGGCAACAAGTCGGCCCCGCAAGCAAGCTCACTGGGCCACGTGAAGAGGATTGCGGTTTCCCTGAGTGGACCAAACAACCAAAAAAAAAGAGCCATTACAACGGGATAAACTGAAAAAGTCCGCGTACGTGAGCTCGACCGAGCTGGGACCAGTAGCAGAGGCGGAGGCCGGGTAGGTCTCGCAGACAAACTCGACCACCGATTCGAGGCCGCTGCCTGCGAGTATTATTCAGTAAACGAACAGAGATAAGCGAGATACCTGCCACCATCGAAAAAGTGAGCCGCATGTTTTCAAACGACGCAGGGTTCTCGCCAACGGGGATCCCTGCGCCGGACGAGAGGTCGCACACGGCAGCATTGCTACTGCAGCCGGGGTAGCCGGGGACGCTGACGACGTCGCCGCAGAGAGCTGCAGTTTTATTTTATTTGTTGGTCCGCCTGAACGACGATTTACCGATTGCAAAGTGCAAGTTGCCGCTCTGCAGGAGGTACGTCGAGCCCTGGAGTGGTGAAAAGTCAAAGTAGTCGTCGCCGCTCGCGAAGGCGCACTCGTGCCCAGGTGGTGCGGCGGCGCGCGCAACGACGAGCAGCGACAGCAACGCGCCAGTGACCAGCCAAGCAGACATTTGTTTGGGTGTTGCACACTGCAAAAATGTCGAGTACAGAATGTGTGTCTATAAGTTAAGCTGCCCGAGGTGGAGGAGGCCCGGTGAGGTTCAACGCCTTCAGTTGCCGTCGGAACTCGTCGTGGGTGGCAAAGTTTCGGATGGGGTGGAAGAAAAACGTGGGATAGGGGGTGATGTCCTCGAGTTTGTAGTGCTCGCTGTCGTAAAACTGGATGGACGTGAGCTCGACCGGACGGTACACGCGGATGTCCTCGCTGTTCTCGGCCACCGTGTTGATCAGAGACTCGAGGAAGAAGAGGCGGTGCCACTTGTCGACGACGTCGCGGATCTTGCGGACGTACTTGGGTGTGAAGCCGATGATGTTGACCATGCTCTCGAACCACGGCTTGGGGAAGTCGGCCTTTTCAAAGTCCCACCAGAACGGCCAGTAGCGGTCAATCTCCTGGCGGTACACGGGCGAGGACACAAAGTCGGCCTGGAAGGAGAAGGACTTTTTCGTGAGCTGCTCCAACGCCCACACGCTCGGCACAAACGTGTCCTCCTCCAGGAGCCAGTAAAAGCTGTAGTTGTTGTACACGGGCTCGTGGATCATGGCGTAGAATGCCTTTTCCCAGCTGGCGATGGCCAGCGGCTTGCCCAGACGCTGCGCCTTCTTCTCGTTGACCATTCGGTTCATCCCCGTAAAGTACGCGTCGATGATCATTTGGTCCTCGTACTGGACCAGGGCAAACTCGCGCGGCCGTCCGAGGATGCACTCCGCCTCGGGCAGCGGCCGCTGGAGGTCCTTGGGACGCTTGAGCAGCGCGACGGGGCTCACCCACGAGTTGTTGTCGGCCACAATGTACACGTCAAAGAGGCAGCTGCTGTTGGTTATCTCCGCGGCGAACGACAGCAGCTCGGGGCTTGGGTTGTTGCTGAGGAACATCACACCAATGCGTCCGTTGTTGGTTGGCAACTGCGACGCCAGCAGGTCGGCCACTGACGCGGAAGCAGGAAGGGTGGGAACTGCCTGGCCGGCCTGGGGAGCCGTGGGACACGGTGGCGGAGGCGTTGGCGGCGGCAGGGAGGGGCAGGCCGGCAGGGAGGGGCAGGCCGCCGCCTCGGGGCATATGCAGTCGACTTTGCGGTCGTCGTCGTCGATGAATGCAACGTCGTCGCTTGAGGACGCAACACCCGCCGCAGTCGTCGTCAGTGACGACAAGGCGACCATGGACCCAGGCGACGTCGAGGACCAGGCTATCCAGAAGAGCAGCAGGACAACCTGAACGGCCACGAGGACGCGCACAGTCGTCCACACAGAACTCATTTTAGGGCGACACTTGCAAAAAATGGCCGACACCTGCAGAAAGTCGGAAACTGTTTTGGAACCCCTTTCACCCGAATCATTTTGGAACAAAAATTCGGGTGTTTGCCGAATGGTATTGGAAGCGTTTTGGAATCAAATTGGACGCGCTTCGGGGGCGTTTTGGAATCGGTAGCGAACCGGTCACTGGAATCGTTTTGAAACTATTTTATGAAAACAGAAACCTGCCGATGCTCACTACCTACTGCCTCTACGATGCCTTGAATAGTAAAGGGGAGGAAAGAAAGAAAAACTTAAGACA
>Ga0302230_10001092_pt1 | contig 18746 bp, 26 predicted proteins | sample II_Palsa_N2_1_FD_193523 | JGI IMG/M metagenome (GOLD analysis project Ga0302230, IMG submission 193523) | Peat permafrost microbial communities from Stordalen Mire near Abisko, Sweden - II_Palsa_N2_1 | ecosystem: Environmental > Terrestrial > Soil > Palsa > Peat permafrost | place: Sweden... | reverse complement strand
AAAGAAAATATGAATGAATTCACAATAATTAAACTAACCAACAAAAAAAAATTTTTATTTTTCTAATTATTTACCATTCTCGGCACGGAGCTTGCGGAATATGTCGTAGGCGAGGTAGGGGCAGACGGCGTCGGCGCCGTAGCCGAGGAGGACGCAAAAGTGGTGGACCTCGCGCGCCTCTGCCGTCTCGAGGACGAGTGCGATCTTGGAGCGTTTCTTGACGCTGAGGAGGTGCTGGTGGACAGCGCCGATGGCGATGAGTGCCGAGACGGCGACACGGCTGCTGCTGGCCTTGGTGTCAGACAGGATGGCGACCTTGTGGTTGGCATCGATGGCGGCCTCGACCTGGGCACAGACACGGTCGAGTGCAGGAACATAGCCGCTGGGGCCCTCGGAGGCGTCAAAGGTCAGGTCGACGGTGCTCACGGTCCACGCTGGGTAGAACTGGCTCATGCCGCGGATGACATCGACCTCGTCCTCGAATAGGCAGGGGCTCGGGAGCGACAGGCGGTTGCACTGCTGTGCCGTCATCTCGAGCAGGTTGCCCTCCGGGCCCACAAACGTCTCCAGCGACATGACGATGGCCTCGCGGACAGGGTCGATCGGGGGGTTGGTCACCTGAGCAAACAGCTGGCGAAAGTAGTCGTACAGCGGGCGCACTTGCTTGGACAGGCAAGCAAGAGGCGTATCGGTACCCATCGAGCCCAGGGCCTCCTTGCCGTCGGTGATCATGGGGGCGAGGAGCAGGTTGACCGTCTCGAGTGTGTAGTTGAAGGCGGCCATGCGGGGGTCCTCGGCCAGGGGAACGCCGTCCCACTCACTGTTCTTCGGCGTTGGCGTGCGGATCACGGGGAAGGCCACACCACCTGCTTGCTGCTGCTGTTGCTGCGAGACAAGTGCTTGGACCTCGGCCTCCCTCTTCTTCTGCTTGCTAAAGAGGTCGTCCAGGGTTATTTTGTACGCCTTGAGCCACTGGGCAAAGGGGCGGCTGGTGGCCGTGTTCATCTTGATCTCGGCGTCGTCGACGATGCGCTTCTCGTGCGTGTCGACCAAGAGCATCTTGCCGGGCTGCAGGCGGCCTTTGCGCTCGACGTTGGCCGGCGGGACGTCGTACGTGCCAACCTCGCTTGCGCAGATCATGAAGCCGTCTGTTGTGACGTAGAAACGTGCAGGTCTGAGGCCGTTGCGGTCGAGGGTCGCGCCAATGTAACGCCCATCCGAAAAGGTGAAGAGGGCCGGGCCGTCCCAGGGCTCCATCACAGTCGAGGCCCACTCGTAGAACGAGCGCTTCTCAGAGGCCATTGTCTCGATCGAGTGGTTTTGCCACGCCTCGGGGATCATCATCATCACGGCCTGGGGCAGGGGGATGTCGCCGGCGAGAAGCAAAAGCTCGAGCACATTGTCAAAGGACATGGAATCCGAGCCCATGTCCTCCACGATCGGCAGCAGCTTTTGGAGCTCGCTATTGTTGAGCTGCGACGTGCCCACGACGCCTTCGCGGGCGCGCATACGGTTGCGGTTGCCCTTGAGCGAGTTGATTTCGCCTGAGTTGATTGATTAAAACAAAAAAAAAAAATTTTTTTTTTTTTAAAAATGATAAAAAAAAAAAATTCTTCATCAAGTAGGCACACCATTGTGGGCACACCAACGCAGAGGCTGTGCTCGATCCCACGAGGGGAAGGTGTTGGTGGAGAAGCGGCTGTGAACGAGGGCAAAGTGCGTGGCGTACTCGGGTCGGTGAAGGTCCGAAAAGTAGGGCCAGAGCTGCTTGGGGTTTAGGAGGCCCTTGTATGTGATCACCTTTGAGGACAGCGAGCAGATGTAGAACCAGGTCTTGAGAGGGAGCTGGGCGGTTGCGCGCTTGCGTAGGAAAAAGAGCTTGCGCTCAAACAGGATCTGGTCGACCTCGGCGCTGACTGCAGAGCTGTTGTGCTCGCTGTTTTTGGCCGTGGAAACGACAATGGGCTGGAGCATAAAGGGCTCCTTGGAGAGCGCGACGGGCCCGAGCACCGAGCTATCGCGTACGACGGGTCGCCAGCAGATGACACTGAGGCCCAGTTCGACCGCGATCCCCTCGAACACAGCGATGCACTTGGACCGCACGCCCTCGTCTGGGTTAAAGTAGACATTGCCAGTGGCGTACGTGCCCAAGGGCGGTAGATCGACGTCAAACTGCGCCTTGACGTCGGCACGCAGCATCTCGTCCGGGATGCTCGTCATGACACCGGATCCGTCGCCGTCGCGCTTGTCGCTGCCTGTGGCGCCGCGGTGGGTCATGCGCACGACGACATCGGCCACGGCGCGTTGCACGATCGCGTGCGAGCGGTCACCGGCAATGTTGACGATGAAACCGACACCGCAGGCATCACGCTCGTGTGATGGGTCGTAGAGCGAGCCGCCCCCAGCCGGCAGGACTCCAGCCCAGCCGCAGCCCTCTTGCTCTGATTGACTCATATCTAAAATGATTATTCATTATTAGCATTACAGAGAGTGTTGGACTTGAGCAAACAATGGACAAAAAAACAAAATGAGGGCTTGAGCACGCGTGCAAACTTGACCCCACTTTTTTCACGTTCCCAACCGAGCACGGCCACAGGGAACAAGGACTGAGAAGGCACGCGCAAACATGCTCCGTTCTCCTCCTTCCAGCGATACTGGAGAGAAACAACAACACAAAGGAGAGGTGGAGAAGTTTACACCCCTCAACAAAAACCACCGTATATATTTGGGGGTTGAGCGTCGATTCCGGGCCACGATTCTCCACACACCGAGGATGCTGTCTGGCGAGGGGTGCACAAACACACGTGAGGACACGGGGCCACGTCTGTGTGGTATGCTAGAGGGCCACGGCAAACACTCGACGGCTCCGCTGTTTGGTGAGGCAGTGGTCAAGAAATAAAACCCCGCTTTCACATGTCAAAGCCAGGGCCATGGCCATTTTCTCGAGTGCATTGCCCGACTCGATCCGAAAGAACAATGACATCGACAGAAGCAACGCGAACAAGGTGGATGGCTGAGCAGGACAGTCTGCGTGAGCGCTTGCGTGCGCAGGACGTCGCGGGATTTGTGGCCGAGGACGTGACGCTGGTCGGGGGCGTGGACATTAGCTTTGTCAAGGGGAGTGCAACCGGCGAGGCCTGTGTGTCGTTGGTCGTCGTGAGCTTGCCTTCGCTCCGTATCGTGTACGTGGACTGCGTCCCTGTCAGGATGACGCAGCCGTACATCCCTGGTTTCCTGGCGTTCCGTGAGGTCGACTTTCTGGTGGCGCGCATCGAGCATCTGCGAGCGACGCGGCCCGGGCTGGTCCCGCAAGCCATCCTCGTGGACGGGAACGGCGTGCTCCATCCGCGCGGTTTTGGGCTGGCGTCGCACCTGGGCGTGCTCGTGGGGATCCCAACGGTCGGAGTGGGCAAGACGCTGTTTGCACTGGATGGGCTGGAGGAGCATTCGGTGAAACGGATTGCTGCAACCAGGCTACGCAAGGGTGGGGACGCGATGCCACTCGTCGGCAAGAGTGGACGTACGTGGGGTGTGGCGCTGAGGACGATGGACGACGCCCCCAACCCCGTCTTTGTTTCCGTCGGCAACGACATCTCGCTCAGCTCTGCAGTGGCAATTGTAAGACGCTGCGGAAGGTTTCGCGTTCCGGAACCTATCCGTCAAGCAGACCTGCAGTCAAGGCGGTATCTGCGCGAGCACCATAATGAGCAATAGGGAAACGAATGCAGTGTGACCAATGTTTTTCTTTTCTTTAAAAAAAAAGAAGAAAAAAAAACAAAGGAAGCAAACGAAAAATTTTTTTTCAGTCCTGGGCGATTCTCTTGAGGAGCGCCTCTCGCTTAGGGGACTGCGTGAAGAGTGCAACGACGAGCTTGCGCAACTCGGGCTTGGCCAGCACGAGCAGCTTGCCTGACGAATACGCGGCGTCAATGTCCACGAGGCTCATGGTCAGAAGTCGGTCGATGAGATCGACACGTTCCCAATGCGGCGAGCAGTGCTTTGCAGGCGACTCGGTCTGCAAAGAGGGAAAAAAAAAAAAAACAATAAGAAACAATTGATGTAATTAAAAAAATAATAAACCTTGACAACGGTCAAATTGGGCGTTTTCACCGAAAAGAGAGGAGTGACCTGTCTCTGGACGAATTGGCACAATTGGTGCAGTTGGTGGGTCTCCTCTTCGGCAATATCAGTCAACGCGAGGATGCCCTTGCAAAACGCCTCCAAAAGCGTGCTCGTCAGTGATCCCATGCTCGAGAAGTACAGTGATGTTGGAAGAATAGGCTGGATGTACACAAAGAAAGGAATTTGTCATAAAATCAGCAAGTCGATTCTTTTACCATCCAGACTTTGGCCAGCTGTGTTAAGAGGTGCAGCGCCTGCTTCAGTCCACGCTCTACGATTTCGTAACGTCGATCTTCGTGGGTGTCGCCAAAGCCGTTGCAACTGGCAACAAACTCTAGGATCTGTTGCCGTTGTTGGACCTTCGCAGTATAAATTAGAAGAATGGAGAGAGACTCGTGGCGCATACCATCTGTTGCTGATACTGAAGGTCTGCAAGGCGACGGAACAGGGGAACCATGTCCACAAAGGTAGCCGTGTCCTTTAGTGGTGGAGGCAGGAATCCCTACAAAACGCCCAGTGAATATTTCCAAAAAAAAAAAAAAAAAAAATTTTTTTTTTGGCCCCATCTCGAACCTGGAATTGAAAGCCGAGGGTCATAAGATGGTGGGCAATGTAGTGACAGTCGTTGACAAAGAGCATGGACAGTTGGGGGACATTGTCTATCTCGTTGGCATGGAAAACTGGCACGACGGCACGGAACAGATCAAGCATGTCGCGCGCGGTATAGTACAATTGAGTGGCACTGCAACACGAAAGTTAGACCGAGACGTTGAGAGAGTATTTCCTGTGTACCCAACAGGTTGCACCTTGGAGCACTCGCCAAGGGTCTGGTAAACGAGTTCCACGAGCGATTGCGTTCGCACCGAAATGTTGCATGTCTCCAGCTTGAAGAGGCCCTCGAGCGACGTTTCAAGACCCTCCTTGTTGGGTTTTCCGGGCGCTCCTGCCGCTGCTGCGTCCTGGGAAGATGGCTTGACCTTCTCCTCTGATGTGACCGTTAGACCGCCGCGCTCGGTCGCATCGGTCACCTGGACCGAGTTGTGGTCCGCCGAACCCAGCAGCTCACGAGCCATGATCAATGCCGTGGCACGACGCTTGGCCCAAAAGTGCACATGGATGTGCTTGGTCCATGCCGTCAAGCGACGCTTATCCTCGGTGCAAAAACCTGCATGAAGAAATCAGAAGAAGAAAAAAAAAAAAAGAAGGGGGCGAAATACCAAGTTTGATCATCTCGTCCTCAAAGGCGAGTGTAGCAGGAGCGACAGTCTGCGAAAAGGCGATCAGGCCAGTCTCTTCGTCGGGGATGCATGGCTTGAGGACTTGTTCGACGACGACGACGGCAAGTGCCTCCCACCACAACGGGAAGACTGCCGCACCATGTGGGGCAGGAAAAACGCTCGTGCCCAAAAACTGGAACAGCTGGAGGAGGTCCTTGTACACGGCGCCTAGGAGGCAACCCGATCATAATAAATCTCATGCAATAGAGGTCACGGCTCACCAGATGCCTTTTCGGTCACAGGTCGCACCGCAAGTTCCGACTTTCCTTCTGGCGTCACCTTTTCCTTGGGCTTGTGGATGACGAGCGCCACCCCGACCTTGGGAACCGAGCGGGTTGACAGTGTCACACCAGCCAGCGAGACAATTGGCTGCACCGCGGTGTCCATCAATCGTGCAAACAGAGCAGCGGCTTTGGTTCTAATCAGAAGGGGGAATAATTTATATTTTGGAGAAGAAATGAGCAACGCACCCGAGGAGGCCGTATGTCTCCACTGCACCAAGCAAGTCCATCAGCGATGTGGGATTGTCAAAGTGCTCGCTTGCAAGGGTTCCCGTGAGCCTCGCGGCCACGTTGAGTTCGCACTCGGTCACGGTCACCTTGACCGTGATTGCCTTTGAAAAGAGCTCCTCCAGCCGGTGCTTGAAGGTGGCCTTTTTGCGCACATACTCGCCCTGCACTTTGTTAATACAGCCTGAAAAAACACAGGGCGAGGCAAACAAACCTTTACGAGCTTGACAATGTTGACATCGAGGCCGTTTTCCTTGTTGCGCGGGAGGTCTCGCAAGATATTGCTCTAACACATTAAAAAAAGTCCAGTCTACGCAACAACGCACACACACACAAAGTGCATACAATCTCGCGAAGGGCCACGGATGCGCGCTGGTACTCGCCCAGTTCCAAAGTGCTGTCAAACTGTTGCAAGAGCTCGTGCATCCGCGTGAGTTGTCGCAGCGCGACGATGATGCCGTCGGTTGCAGCGAGTTGTTGCTTGAGCTGCTGGTACTCACGCAGTGGGTTGGTCATCTTGGCTTTGATCCCAACCTAGGGTCGTGTCGTGTCTTCGGTCAGTTGCGATGGTTTGTTGGAAGCTGGGTACCGTTGGGTCGTCCACTCGCTGCGTCAATGTTTCCAGCGCGAGGCTCAGCTCGACCACCTTGCTGTTGACGTCGAGGGCGTACGTGAGTGTGTTGGTGAACTCGCTGTAGTGCCTGTTGACAGTCTCGTAGACGGTTGCCTTGATCTGCCCGCCACCGTTATTTTCAAAAAAAAGAAAAGCCAAAAAAACAAAGAGGGCAATTTGGAGCCTCCCACCGTCTCCCACACGAGCATATCGTCGTACCTGGTCAATGCTCTCGTTCAGGCGCAGCACGCACGTGGTCAGCGTGGCAGCGTCCGCCACCGCGGCAACGTCGACGCCCAAAACGGCGCGCAGCGAATTAGTTGACGACGCCATTTTCGAAGTGTGGCAACCATGCATACAAAAAAGAAGTAGACAAAAAAAAATGCGACTCAGTACCCAGCCGCCAAGCCGTCCTTGCGGGGGTCAGAAGCCGCGTAGATATAGCCGTCAAAGCCATTGGCGATCGCCTAATTTTAATTTTTATTTATTTTTTTTTTTTTAATAAAAAATGTTAGCCAAAGAAAGACAAAAGACAAAAAAAAAAAAAAAAAGAAGGAAAGTTTGGCTCACCTGCACCGCAGCGGGGTAGTTGCCAGGGGCAAGACGGTTTACAACGTGGCCATAAGACTCGAGCTCTTCCAACAGGGTAGCGCTGACATTGTACTCGGCTTGGATTTCGTTCGGGTAGAGCTGGTGGTGGATGCGGCCGGCATTGACAGACGCTTGGATGTTCATTTTGAAGTCGAGATTGTTGAGGATTGTCTGGTGAAGGAAAAAAAAAAAATTTATGTGCTTAAAAGTGAACAAGGAAATGGGTGTTACCAACAGGGTCGACGTAATGATGCGCGTGCCTCCAGAGGCGCCCACGACCATCTGGATTTGGTCGTTGTAGCGGATGATCGTGGGCGTGGCCGAGGAGAGGGGTCGCTTGCCTGGCTTGATAAAGTTGTTTGGGGAAGGAGCGATGCCAAACGAATTGGTCTTGTTGGGCGTGGAAAAGTCGTCCATCTGGTTGTTGAGGATGATGCCCGTTCGCGACATCACCTTTGATCCCCAAACGAGGTTGACTGTGCTCGTGAAGGCAGCAGCAAAGCCGTTGTTGTCCAGGGCAGAGATGTGTGTCGTTCCTGGCGTGGGTGGCGCGAAATAGTCGCTGCCATAATACTCTGGAGGGAACGTCTGCGTGTCCGAGATGTTGGCCCGCTGTTTGGATGCAAACTCTTTGCTGACCATGTCGGCAACGATCGCCGTGATGTTTACCTTGCCACACAGAATTAGTAATCATTTGCAGGCTCTCCTTGCATACATAGTCAGGGTCTCCGAGAAGGCTGCGCTGAGCAAAGCCAAACTTCATTGCCTCGACAATGTGGTGGTAGTCAAGAGAGGTCGGCCCATTGTTCTTGGCAGCCGACTCACCCAGGCGGAAACCCTCGAGAATGTTCAAGATGTCGATCAGAACGGGGCCACTGTAAATGTTGTCGACTCTTTAGTTGCGCGACAGAAACACAAATAATTCGTGCATACCTCGAAGGGGCCGGTCCAGTGAGAATTTCGCTGCCATGGTACCAAGTCGACTGAGGCACCCGGACTGCGGCAAAGTAGTTGGCAAAGTCTTCAAGGGTCATATTGCCGCCGGCGTCGTTGATATCCTCGACGAGGACGTTTGCGATCGCGCCAAAGTAGAAGGCTAGAAAACAATGAATTTTCAGTAGGGGGGGGGGGAGGAAAAAAAGTCCATTGTGCACGCTTACGGTCGGCATTGCCTGCATTTGCAATCGCCTCGAGAGTGTCGGCGAGTTTCGTACGATAGACGTAGTCACCCACGTCGACGAGGGTGCCGTTGGGACAGTAAGTCTCATTCCAGAGCGAGCTGGACTGGCACAGGGAGAGCACGTCATAGTCCTGCAGCCGCTTGACCAGCAACGGTGTTGCAACAAATCCGAAGCGGGCAAGCTCTGGAAAAACATTTTTTATTTATTTATGTTTTCCAGTTTTCCTTATTTTACTAATCGACGGCGCAAAGAGATCGGCCCACTGGAGATTTCCACTGGCGTAATTTTGAAACGCGAGCTGCATGCCTTTGAGCTCTCCTGGAACACCAGATGCAAGTCCCCCGATAGTTGACGCCTATTTTTTAAACCCTTGGTTAGTTTGTTTGACCGTCCACACGACCCTGGTACGGCACCTCGAAGTTTTCGACAAACATGTTTTCATGCGCTGCGGCGGGGGCCATCTCCCTAAAGTCGTAAAACTCTGTCTGGGCTCCGGGTTTTTGCAAGAGAAGGAATCCGCCGCCACCGATGCCCGATGCGAAATTGTTTATCACGCCGATGCACAGCGCCGTCGCGATCACCGCATCCACCGCATTGCCATGATACACCTCCTGTGGATCCGGGATTCTTGAGTGGAATTCCAAACAGACGTTTTTTTTAATTACCAAAATGTCGCTGCCGATCTGAGAGCACGTGCGCTCCTCCGAAGCCACAGCCGCATTGACGACGCGAAGAGGCTGTGCGGCAATAGTTTCACTATTGTGCGGTGTGAGGGTGACGGCCAGGATGACCCCTTCAACAAGTGTGCATATATTAGTAAGCAAGCACACGTTTTTTATTGCAGGTTACCAAGTGCAACAAGCAGCACGAGTGCCACAGCCACCAGGACGCGGCTCCGCCTCATCTTGACCGATTGTTGCCGTGTGTCAGCGGTAGCATTGATGGCCGCGCCCTCCACGTCGTTCAGCAACGCGTCTCTGTCGGACATCCTTGCTGCTCCCTGCGGAGGGCCTAAAAAATACGGCCATTTTTCAACAGTTCGTCTACCGTAGCAGAATGGCCAGTCTGCCAGTGGCAGTGGCTGTGACCCAGCAGCAGCAGCAGCAGCAGCAACAGCAGCGCCGTCGCAGCCGGGACGACGACGGCGACAATGGTGACGACGGGGACGACGACGGGGATGACGACGACGACGACGACGACTCTGATTCGGACGAGAGCGGGGAGGACAGCGGGAGTGAAGCTGAGAACGACTTTCGTGTACGTGCGCGCCACGCCAAGAAGGCGACGGGGCATGGTAAGGGCAAGGCGTCTGGGGGCGGCCAGCCGAGCAAAAAGACGCATCACGGTCGGAAGCACGGGGCTGGCGGCAACGGCGGTGGCTACGACGACAAGAGATTTCAGCACGACCTGCCGTTCCTCGACAGCATGCGCAGCGAGTTCAACCCCGGTGCGCACGATAAGCGTCCGTCCGTGCTCAACGCCGACGACTTTGATGAGGGTGCGTACGTGCCGTCAAAGTACTGTCTCGTCTACGCAGGTAAACCGTGAAACGTTAAAAAAGAACGTGCTGAAGAAGGCCCACGTTTAGATGGCGACTCTCTCAGGCACAACGCGTTTGATATCTGGGACACCAAGACGACCGATAAGTTGCTTGGCGACGAGGGCCAAGAGTACTGGCTCGACGTGCTCGAGGCATCAGACGAAGATCTCGAGCACATGCAGCAGGTACTTTTTTAAAAAAAAAAAGGTTGCTCTTTTTCGGTGTGCTCAACCCCTCATGACATCAGAAACAAGGCATTCACAGTGTCACCTTGGGCGACATCCTTGGCGGCGACAATCGCGAGCGTGTCGAGTTCTTTGATAGCTACCTGTTGGTGTGCCTGCAGCTCAACTCGGCGGACGACACGGTGAACGAGGGCCCTTTCGTGACCATGCTCCTCTTCCCCAACGCAATCTTCACTTTCCACGACGAGCCGTGCCCGTCTCTGCGAGCCCTGATGGAGAAGCTGGCCACAGGCACGTCTCTGCTCACGCCCGATCGTGTCATGTACTTGCTGCTGGGCGAGGCGCTCAAGGTGTGGATCCCGGTTGTCCACTCGGCCGAGGACGAGGTGGAGTCCCTCCACGACCTCGCCCTCGTCCTCTCCGACAGCGATAAAAACGATACGCTCTTGCGCATGGCCAAGACGCGTCGTCTCATTACCAACATCCACCGCAAGTTGCTGGCCAAACGAGACGTCCTTCGAGCTGTCACGGTCGGCGCCTTCCCCTTTGTCCGCCCCGAGACTCAGCCGTACCTTCGCGACGCCCTGGACCACCTGATGGACCTCTTGCGCATCGTCAACATCTCACGTGACGCCCTCAACCAACTGCAGGCAAACTACCTCGCCAAGGTGTCGCTCGACCTGGCCGACTCTGCCCAGAAGACCAACGTGGCCATGAAGGTCTTCTCCCTCGTCGCAACGATCGGTCTCCCCATCAACGCTATCAGCGGTATCCTCGGCATGAACGTGTGGTACCCCGGTCGCGTTGAGGAAGATCAAACTGGCGTGGTACGATTAAATTTTGAAAATAAATAAAGAAATTCTGAACTGACTGTTTTTTTTTTCAGCCATTTGCGTTCACCATCAGTCTCATGCTGGCCATCGGCTTTGTTATGTTTGTCTTCTTCAGGTGGTATCGGTTGTTATAAAAGGGTCGAACATGGTTGTTGTGCGAAGGAAAAAACAAAACAAAACAAAATTCTTGTAATAATAATAAAAAGAAGAAAAAAAAAAAGAGAGAACAGAGAGCAGACGATTAATAGAGGATCGTGAGCAAAAGAGCAAAAACGACAAATGTGAGGGCGGCAGAAGTGGACACGAGTGACGCATCCGAGGTGAGGCCGACCGGCGACCCGGCCAACAGACGAGCGAAAAACTTGGTCGTACCAAAGGGCGTGCACTTGCCGAGCGTGACCTTCTCCACCGACGAGCACGAAAGGCAAGCCATGTTTGAGCATATGCTGCTGAAGGAGGCCTGGGACGACGGGGAGCCATCGGCGGTCTGGAAGATCCAGGAAGACATGTAGGACGCGCCGTAGTCATCGATGACGGCACTTGGCGAGCCCGTGCACGATCCCGGATTGAGCGACACCTTGGAGGAGCCAGAGGCGCTCAAGCTGCACGCGCTGTCTGTAAAGAGCTCGATAGAGACGGCGTTGGCCAAGGCGGGGTTGACCGAGACGGCCGACTGGACACCGCGCATGCTGAGGACATTGCACTGATTGTAGCCGACCGTGGTCGAGTTGGCGCACTGGGAGCAGGTCGAGTCGGTGCATGCGGAGCCATACTTGAGCGTTCCGTCGACGTTGTCCACCAGCACCTCGTACGTGTTATCGAGGGGGTTGTTGACACACTCGCCGCTGTAGTACGTCAGCGCCAGCAGAGCGTTGCCGGTGCAGCCCGTGCTGTTGGTGCCCTGCGACACAGGATAAGCCATGACAACGATCGGGGTGTTTGAGGCCGCAGAGACCGACGTTGGCAACGTCTCGGACGAGTTGCCGCCGGGGCTCGACGGGGAAGGATGGCCGGTGGAGGGGGCTGTCGTCGCTAGTACTGGCGAGGGGGTGCTGAGTCCCGGCGCAATGGCCATCACAAACGCCTGCGATCCGCCGAGAGTGACGCCCACGCACTGGTTGAGGCTTGCGGTGACGCTGGTGGCGCAGTCGCCGGCGCCGCAAGCGTCAGAGTCGCAGTCGGTGCGGAGGGTGACGTTGTTGTAGCCGCTGCCCAGCGTGGCCAGGACAAACGACGAGTCCATCGGGCTCTGCGAGCACTGTCCGCTGGTGAGGATGTACGCAACCAGCGTCGCCTTCGAGCATGTGCGGTCCTGGCTCGCAAAAACAACCAAATCAATCGTCACCGGCGGGGGCGTCGGCGGGAGCGATGCGGTGGGCAACTGGGACGGCACAGGGGTCAGAGTGGGCGACAGGGCGGCATTTTTGCCCTTGGCTGCAGCGGCCGTCATCGGAGCGGCGAGGCACAAAAGCACGAGCGCGAAAGCCGCTGGTGCGCCAGCAGCAGGCAGCTTCATCGTTTCCGTCTCTCACAGGCAAACAAGAGAGAAAGTACACGCTCACGCATCGTCATTTTCCCAATTACCACGTCGTGAGGGGGGTGGCAGAGCGCGGAGGGCGGCAATCAATCGTGGCAAGGTTGAAAGGGGCGCCACCACGAAAAGGGGCCCAAGCCATATTTGTGTGCGTGTGTGTGTGTGTGTGTGCGACCCATGTTGCGCCTCGCGCCCCGTCACTCTTTGCCACTGGGCAATGGCCTGGCGCAGCTTCGGCGATGGACGTCGGCGGCAGAGCCCCAGCAAGGCATTGATTACGCGCAGCCCCGGGGAATGGCCGAACGAAAGCTGGCTATGCAGCGCAAGGTGGCGCTTGCCAAGCAGCCCGCCTTGTCAAGCGACAACAGCCAGCCAGCAGAGTCCCAGCAAGACAGCGCCGACACGCAGCCGCGAGGAATGGCAGAGCGAGAGCAGGCAATGCGGCTCGACGAGGCAATTGCCAAGCCAGACCTGTCAGGTGACCATCTCGCTGAGCGCTTCAACGATGTCAACATCCAGATGCTGGCAGGACCCCTGCGCCAGAAAGTCTTTGGCGCAACGAAGAAGCCCGAGCTGATGAGCAGAGAAAAGGCACGCGAGTCTGAAGAGGCTCTGCGGAGACACGGTCTCTGGGACAAGCCGACAGACAAGGCGGCCCCGATCGACTTTGTCCTGCCGCCGCTTCTGGGAGAGGATGTCATGGCGCACTTCAAGGCTATCGGGGAGAAGATGGCCCATCCGTACCTCGATCTGACCAAGGAGCTTGCCGCCGCAACGCTCCCGCCCATGCCTTCCACATGGCTCCAGAAGCCCGCAGGATGGATCCGCTACGATGCCAAGCAACCCGCTGGCATCCCTGTCAAAGTAAGGAGACGTATATTCCTACAATAAATTTTTTTTTCTGTGAAACAAAACAGGGCCCAGCAGAAGACGCACTCGTGTTTGATGTCGAAGTGCTCGTGATGGCAGGCAAGGCGCCAACGATGGCGACGGCTGTTTCCAAGGATGCGTGGTACTCGTGGACGAGCCCGACCATTTTCGACTCTAGCAAGCCTGAAGTGGTAATCGACACGCCTTTTGTTGTGGCAGAATTCTATTTTTTTTTTTTTTAAGAAAAAAAATATTTTTTTGTTTCCAGTTGATCGAGATGCCGTTCGACAGGCCACGAGTCATTGTGGGCCACCACGTGAGCTTTGACCGGGCACGCATCAAGGACGAGTACCAACTCCTGGGAACGGAGAATCGTTTTATCGACACCATGTCTGTCCACATGGCCTTGTCGGGTCTCACGAGTATCCAGCGCAATTTGTGGAACAAGCAGAAGAAGAAGGACAAAGCCCAGCAATTAGCGTCCGCTGAAAAGGGTGACGCGGAGGACGATTCGGCAGCCCCATTCCTGTACGACGGCAGTGAGATTGAGGTGATGGAGGATGAGAAAATACCTCGTGAAAAATGGTTGGACGCTGGCGCGACCAACAGGTATCAAAACAAAAAAAGGGACAACAACAAAAGAATAGAGATGTCTCAAGGTTTTCTTTCTTATGTTAGCTTGCTCGATGTTCACAACTTTCATTGCGGCCAGACCACCAAGATTGTTATGAACAAGGACCAGCGGAATATTTTTGTCACAGGAACGATGGACGATGTCAAGGATCAGTTTCAGGACCTCATGACCTACTGCGCTACTGATGTCGTAGCCACCCACGAAGTACGAATACAACTTTATTTCGTCTTGTTGATCTTTGATCTTCCTAAGGTTCTCGCAAGTATCTTCCCTCGATACCTCAAAAAATGCCCGCACCCCGTCTCTTTTTCAGGGATGCTTGAGATGGGCAGCTGTTATCTACCCGTCAACGAGGGATGGGAAAGATACATTGAGCGCGCCGAGACCGCCTACCTCAACATCCTTGAGACCTTTGAGAAACGTCTACAGGAGATCGCCATCAATGCGTTGGACGCGCTGAAGACTGGCGACCACTTGGTATGCAAATGCGATGTTTTTGCCCATTAAGTTGTCCGGAAATGCAGAAGGACCCCTGGTTGAGTCAGCTCAACTGGACTGTCGAAGAACAAAAAATGACCAAGGCCAAGTACAAGAAAGACGGAACGTACGCCAAGGGAGGGGAGCCACGACCGGTTGCAAACCAGCGGTTACCAGGTTATCCCGAATGGTTCAAAGGTAAAAAGCCAATATCTGCTCAGGATAATTAAAACATTTTTTTTTTCAGACCTTTGTCCGTCTGGTCAAGGGGCCGTCCCGCACATCACAACGAGAACCCGAGTGACACCCTACTTGCTCAAGATGCAGTGGCAGGGCAAGTATCCTCTTCGCTACCTGAACAAGCGATGGGGCTACATCGTGCCAAGGTAAGAGCAAATGTTGTTTTTATTTGTGTTTATCCCTTTATTTTATTTATTTTTCAGCGCCGATGTCAGTGCACAGCCTGGCAGCAATGGTGTCGCCGTCGCAACGTTGGAAACCCCCGAAGGTGTTCCTCCTCCAGATCCGACCGACGACTCGTACTTTTTCCCTATCCCGCACAAGGATGGTCCAGACGCTCCCTGTGGTAATAAGAGAAACTAAAACAGAGCGTGACCAACATTGCATTGTCCAGGAAATCCCCTGGCCAAAGATTACTCAAACGCAATCCAGTCGGGTCTGCTCACATCAAAGTACGAGGAGGCGCGGCAGGCGCTCGACCTGAATGTGTCGTGCGGCTACTGGATATCGACGCGAAAACGTGTCAAGGACCAGTACGTCGTCTGGACCGACACGGACAAGGACGGGGGCAAGTGGGGCGCGATCCTCCCCCAAGTCATCGTCGCTGGAACAGTCACCCGGCGTGCCGTCGAGGCCACATGGATGACCGCCTCCAACCCGAAAAAGAAGCTGGTCGGTTCCGAACTCAAGGCGATGGTCACAGCCCCGCCCGGCTGGCGCTTTGTCGGAGCCGACGTCGACAGTCAGGAGCTCTGGATCTCTGCGTTGATCGGTGACAGCACGTTTGGTTGCCACGGTGCCACTCGTATGTGGCCATTTTTTTTTTATTGTTTGCACAATTTTATAATAAATCTTTTTTTTTTTCCCTCTGCTTCTCGCTATGTAGCATTTGGATGGATGACTTTGCAAGGTCGCAAATCGGATGGAACGGATCTGCACTCCAAGTCTGCCAACATTTTGGGCATCTCGCGTGACCATGCCAAGGTGTTCAATTACGGCAGAATCTACGGTGCCGGGCAGAAATACGCGGCTCAGCTACTCCTCCAGTTCAACAAGGGACTTGATGAGAATGTGGCCAAGGAACGTGCCCGAGATCTCTACCTCTCGACCAAAGGTTTGCATAATTATTTTAGCAAAAATAATATAAAACATTCACTATAGGCGAACGAGTGTACAAAGACAAGGACGGAAACATTTATCAACGACGCGACGTCTTCAAGATGTCTTCGTACGATTTTTATGGTTCTTTTTTTTTTTTTTTAAAATAAAAATTTTTTGTTGTCGTCGTCATCGTTCTTCATCAAGGTACAAGAAAAACAAACTCCAGCTCAAGGAAATGTGGCAAAACGGGTCCGAATCGTTCATGTTCAACAAACTGGAAGAAATCGCTTTATCCCGCGACCCCCGCACCCCCGCCCTTAAATGTGGTATCAGCGATGCACTGAAGCCTGAGGCTGTTGAAAAGGAGGTACGTATAAATAATTGCTCTACTTGTGCCAAAACAAAAAAAACAATGTCTGGTTAGTACATGACAAGCCGCGTCAACTGGGTCGTCCAGTCCTCTGGTGTGGATTACTTGCACATGCTCTTGGTGTCTATGAAGTGGCTCATCAGCCAGCACGAGTGTCTCAAGGTACCACTCTACTCTGTTTTCAGTAGAAAGGGTTTTCAAAGTAATAAGCAGGGCGCGCGTTTCTCAATCTCTATCCACGACGAGGTACGCTACATGTGCCGAGAAGACCAGACGATGCAGGTCGCGTTTGCTCTGCAGGTGAGCAACTTGTTGACACGTGCAATGTTTGCCTACCAGCTGGGGATCCATGATCTGCCACAGTCTGTCGCCTTTTTCAGTGGCGTCGACATTGACACTGTGATACGAAAGGAAGTCAACCTCGACTGTGTTACCCCGTCGTCACCAAACGCCATCCCATCAGGGAAAACCCTGGACATCACCGCGATTCTCAAGGGCACGAACAATGGAGCCGACCTTCTCCAGTCTTCGTAAAATGTTTCTTCTGCTTTGTGCACACTATTTTTTTATTATTATTATTTCTATTTAAAGTGTTGACTTGCGAGCAGACAAGCTTATGCGCGGTCTTGCACCACCGAGCAGGCGAGAGTAGAGTTCCAACAGAGGTTCGAGCGCTTGATCACTCCTGGAGAAGAAACTCAGGTATCGACGGAGTTGCGCAATCTAAGAAGAAAGAAAGAAAAGCGTAAGCCAAACAAGACAGAGGCTTCTCAGAGTTTACCCAGACATCCAGAAAGGGGTGACGAGTGGCAGTAGATGCGGTGATATCCTCCTGTCCTTCCTCGGTGGCAAAGAGCGGGTTGGACAGAATTGACCTTTTTGGAGAGTGGAACCATTAGAATTGGCTTTCTTAAATAAAATAAAATAAAATTAAAAAAAGAGTACTTGAAGAGAAGCAAGGCCAACTGTCGGTGAGTCTCGCCGGCGTATTCTCGGAAGGAAAAGTAGATGAGTTCGTTGACAATGTAAACATAGCGCATGTAGAGGGTGGCCTCACTTGTCGATACGATGGAGATGTGGGAATATTCGTCCTGCAGCAAAGGCGCGAGCACGAGAGGCCCATTCGAGAGCGAAGAAATGGGCACGCTTCGAGTGTCGCGAATAAGCAGTAGCACCTGCTCCTCAAGTGTGTTGAACGTAGCCGTGCTTCGGCCGTAGGTGCTCGCCACAAACGAAGGCAGGTTTCCAAAGGACAATCGCAAGGGGATATGCAGCCACTCGGAAGGGTCGGCGGCGTTGTACACGGCAATGTGTTCCTCGATAAACTTGTCCTGCGTCATTAAAACGATCTTGTGTTACGAAAATAGAAAATAAAAATAATGCGCACCTTGCGAACTGCTTTAAGGTGACGCAGCAGTACATCCCAGTGCACCGAGATGATCAAGTCCACACTCGTCTCATCGTCCAAGACATACGCTTGCAGCCTAAAAAGACGTGTGTCGTTGCAGATCCACAGCGTCGTGCCCTGAGCACAGCGCAAGTGCACAATGTTAAACTCGGGGGTGACCATGCTCAAATGCGGCGAGGATGCTGCCTCGACTGCGCTTGCCGACTGGGGTGCAGTGGGCAGTTGAACAAGGAACAGTGGCTCGGATGGCGACAACAACTCAAAGGAGGCGGGAGAGCACGTTGATTTCAGGATAATCCGCTGGATTGGGGAGGGGAAATGGTGTTTAGTTTTTAAATGGGTACTACAAATTCAAAAAAAAAAAAAAAAAAAAAAAACGCACCCGCTGATAATCCTTGAGGAGACGGCAGCGAACGTATATTTCAAACGTCTTTTCCTCTATGCTGTTTGCCTTGTTCCTGCTCACCGGTCGGTAGTGGATGTACACGCGTTCGGATGAGTTGCCGTCAATAGTAACGCCTCGGAACAGTTTGGCAAAGGTCCGCGAGAGCGAAAACACGAGATCGCTGGGCTCGTCGGTGTCCTGGTTGGAGGAAACCTGGAAAATCATGTCCAAAAAATTTTTATTTATTTAAAATAGTGCTTCAAAAAAAAAAAAATTTACCATAAATTCAAATGGTGTTGTCGAGTTGTTGACGATGACAAAGGATCGGTCAGGATAGAGCTGTCCAAAGCGCAATGGGCCATAATCTATCAGCAGGGCAGAGTCTTGCGTGGAGACCTGTTCGAAAGGATCGACAAGCACGTCGAAGATTTGGCCGTCTCCAAGTTTGCGAGAGGGGGCAGCAAAGACCTACTTATCCATATTTAGCAAACGAATATTTCCAAACAAATAAATGCCTCTGCCATGACCCGGATGCACTTGATGTCACGGGGGTTCGCGAGATTCTCCACCACAATGTACATTGAGTAGATGTCGGGTTTGAGGTGAAGGATGCTCACGCCAATTGTCATCGACGACTGCAGGTCGCTGCCACCTTGTGATTTCTTGGACAAGGAGCCGCTTGCGGCGGACGACGGGACGGAAGTCGTTGCTGAAGACGACTGCACTGCCGGTGCCAGCGATCCTTCCGTCCGACTCAAAAGGAGCCAAGTCTGTGGGGGGGGGGGGGGGGGGGGGGGGGGGGGGGGGGGGGGGGGGGGGGGGGGGGGGGGGGGGGGGGGGGGGGGGGGGGGGGGGGGGGGGGGGGGGGGGGGGGGG
>Ga0302230_10001090_pt1 | contig 18757 bp, 34 predicted proteins | sample II_Palsa_N2_1_FD_193523 | JGI IMG/M metagenome (GOLD analysis project Ga0302230, IMG submission 193523) | Peat permafrost microbial communities from Stordalen Mire near Abisko, Sweden - II_Palsa_N2_1 | ecosystem: Environmental > Terrestrial > Soil > Palsa > Peat permafrost | place: Sweden... | reverse complement strand
TTCGTACCATTTTTATTTTTTTTTTTTTGTTTTGACGATTACACAGACCGCGACGACGAGATACTCAAGCTGACCAACGAACTGTCGGCGATCCGGTCACAACGGCAGCAGCAGCAGCAGCAGCAGCAAAACCTCTCTCTCTCTCAACACACCATTGTTGCACCCGTCGGGGGCAGTCCTGGAGGCGGGTTCAACGGCGGCGTGCAACCCGGCGTCCCAGACATTGTCGTCGCATCCAAGCGAACCGCCAAACAGGCAGTCCACGCCGTCAAGCGCAAGGCGGGTGCGTCGATCATCAACCCTTGGACGAAAAGCGTCCAGTCAACAAATCATCCCGAATTCGAAGAGGACGACGATTGACACTGTAGACATGAGTTTTACACGAATGGTTGTTGCTGTTTTTAATTGCGAGATGACGAGACGCTGATGTCCTCGTTGTTGGAGCTTCCGCCAGTCAGCTCCGAGAGCTCGAGCGTCTGCAGCTCCGGAGTTTGGTCATAGTTCGCCTTGTCGGCAGGGGGCACGACTACGCTGGGATATTGGCTGCCATTCCCTTGCTTGCCATGCGGAGACATCGTGCGGGTCCATATCCTCCAGAGATCGTGGGCACGGTCAGAATTGCTGCTCCCGGAGAGGCTCTGTCGGCGCTCGTCAAAGTCTCTGTAGTACTCACGCATGATGTCGGCGTCTGTCGGGAAAAACTGCCCACGGATGTATCGCAGGACGAGCGGCAGGCCCTGGCAGACGGGGATCGTGAGCAAGAGAGAGAACCAGAAGGCAGGCACAGAGAAAAAGTCGCCAACGACCTTGTACAGGAACACTGGGACGCCCCTGGAATTTGGCAATAAACGGTTGTATTTATAAATAATAATTAAAAAAATCAATCAATGCGTATGCGTACGACTCTGGCGTGAATTGGTACGCAATGATTGCCAAAAACGGCAGGAACGACAGCGTCGAGAGATGCACGGTGAGCTGGAAGAACCATGGCCACGTTCGAGTCGTCAACGCAACGTAGATGTTGACGTTCAGGACAACCGCGAGGTACATGAGTGTGCCGATCTCAAAGAGGTAGTCGCCAGAGAAACCACTCCACACTGTCGAAGCCTCGTTGCACGTGTACGCCAGAATCGCAATCAGGAATATTACTATTGATTGGTAGACAGCGATGGCAAGGTGGAACAGCCAAATCCGAAAGTTGAAGCTGTACGCAGCAAAAAAATCGTTTAAAGTTTGGAGATGAGCAGCACTACATACTGCTTGTGGTTGATCCCTCCGTAGAAGAGCTCTGGGTGCGCGAGAATGGCTTTGGCGGGAATGTCCTGAACCCACAGAGTTGGAAACGAGAGGTTGATCATTTTCATACCTGATTGTAGGCTGCAGCGACAATGGGGGGAAGCGATGTGAAGATGAGGTTGTAGAGCATGTTGTAGGTGTATTGGTACAATGTCGAGCCCGTATATCCAGCCAAGTACTGCGACCAACGACATACCGTATTACTAAACCTACGGAAAGTATTCATTTTTTTACTGATTACCTGGAACCACAGCAGAGGGAGGGAGTAGACCATGTTTTTGTAGTAGATCATGAGGGCCAAGTGGGCCGTGCGCACGTAATTCCAGTGGCCATGGACCAGCACGAGGCGCTGGAGAAAGGCAAAGCGACTGAAGGCATAGTCGGAGGCGTTCACCGCCTGGCGACCTTCTTTACCAAAGATGCCGACCCCGACGTGAGCCGTCTGCAGCATGGACACATCATTGGCACCGTCTCCGATCGCCAGGGTGACTGCGTCTGGTAGCTGCTTTTGCATCGCCGCAACGATCATCGATTTTTGCTTGGGAGCCACACGGCAGCAGATAGCGGACATCACCATTGTTCCGATCGCGGCAAACTGCACAAGTTCCGTTTGCATCAGCACAAAGTAAGGACGATAATGCGTACCTTTTTCTTCAGTTCCGGATTATCCATGATCACAGCAATGGACTCGCCCTGAACAATGATGCAAGCGGGCGGGTGCAATTTGGTCTTTACAGGTGTCGGGGCGTCCGGAAAGATAAACTGCCTCAGCCTCCAAAGGAGAAACTTGCTTGCTGCGGGATCCAAGACGGTCTGACCGGACGCAATCAAGTCACTGAAAAAAAAAATATTTTTTTTGTATTTTATTGCAAAAAGGATACATGTTGTTACGAATGGGCGGCATCTAGTTCCTGTTCAACTTGTGCGACGGTGGCACCGGTGATGTAGTTTCGCTTGGACTCGGGAGTGATGAGTTTGCATGAGAGACCAATGCTCACAGCAGTCTCCAGTTTGTCGCCCGTAAGCATCCAGATCTTGATACCGGCTTGACGCAACAGTCGGATGGTCTCGGGCACTCGCTCTGTTAAAACATCTTGAGAAAAGCCAGAAAAAAAAAAAAAGACATCTACGCACCTTGCAAACGGTCCTCTAATGCGGTGACTCCAAGAAACGAAAGTTTCTGTTCAATCTCGTCAGCGAGGACCTCGGTATTTGCAGCGCGATTTTCCATGCTAGAAAAAACATTAGTTTTCCTGGGCCATTAAAACGAACAGTACCCCAATTCGGCAACGCGGTAGCGATCCATCCACGCCTCAAACTCGACGTCAGAAAATTCGCGGTAGCCGTAGCAAAGCTGTTTGCGTTATTTTTAAACTTTGAAGAGATTACTTTCCTACTGTGCGAAGGCCTTCCTTGGCAAACGTTTCAACGACGCGGTCGATTTCCACAAGGTCCTTGTTCTCAAATCGGTCGAGCATGACACTGTCTGCTCCCTTGGTCACCAACAGATAAGTGCCGTTAGGGCGTCGGACGATCACCGACATACGCCGCCGCTCCGAAGTAAACGCGAGCTCGGCGACGACCGTATAGGCAGCCGGCTTTTCACCCGGAATGGACACTGTGATGGTTGATTGACCTCTGTCGGATCCATTAGTTGATTTTATTAATTTATTTATTATTTAAAAAACTAATAAAGGAGCTCGTACCTGCCATGGAAGACAAAACCGAGATCCCGTACGAAATTGAGCAGCGCCAGCTCGTCTGGTGAAGGGGACGCGTAAACCAGTGATTGCTAATATTTCCTTTTTTTAAAATAAAATAAAAACAGCACAACCGTCCGTACCTCATCGATCTGAACAGAGTGGCACAAGCTCATGGCTTCACCAAAGCGCAAGAGTCTCGAGTTCAGTAGGTCCGACTCGCCGGTAGCCTACGTAAGATATAATTAGGGGGAATGCATTGAAAAAGAAATTGTATCACCTTTACGACATCCGCGACGAGGTCCGTGTCGTAGAGGTAATGCTCTGGCAGCTCGGGTGAAACCGAAGCACCATAAACTTTCCTCAATGTTCGCATGGCGACACTATCAGTTGTTTTCAGCTTGGGTGTGTTGTTGCGGTAGGTTTTGCCGGCAACATAGCAACTGCGGAACTCCATCGAATTTTCGGTCAGTGTCCCTGTCTTGTCAGAAAAGAGATATTCGACTTGACCTAAAATTTTTACTCTCAAAAAAACCCGATGCAAAAAAAAAAAAAAAAAAAAAATTTACCGAGTTCGTCCGAAATATTCCAGTTGCGAGGGAGACAGTAGAAATTTGTCTCGCTGTCGTACATCTCTTCGTCCATGTTGATGAAAAGGGCTTGGACAAGTTTGACGATTTCAAAGCTGACGTAGATGGAGATGGACATGAAGTTGGACAGGAGAATCAGAAACGTCCTTCAAAAAAAAAACATTTTCCGGTTGGTGAAAAATCGCCCGAGGAACTCGAAAACCAAGTCTTACCAAAAGCTGAGAAATGCATTAAATGCCAAGCTGATGACAGGTTCGGTCATCCAAATGGCATCCGCCGGGGCCTGTGACTGCCAAATGTAATTGGCCACAGAGCAGCCGATGCAAACCACCAAAAGGGCTCCAACGATTGCAAAGACCTGTTGGTTGATCACCTTGTCCATCGAACTCACTTTTGTGGGTGTCTGGCCGGCATTGATGATAATTTTTGTGTCTGTCGACTATCACCGCAGTCGGAGAATTATTAGTTTTAGAATTAAATGAAAAAAAAATGCTGCGTACCGTGTATAAGACCATCCCAATGATTGTTTCTGTGTTTTTAAGGACGGTACCTCGCAGCAGAACCTGATCGATCGACAGCGGCCGCTGGATTCTGGTGCCCGTGGCAGCATCGTCGATAGTAACCGACTATGGCATGTTTAGCGTCAAGAAATGCAAAATTTTAGTACCCCGACAAACGAATAGATGTCGCCCTGAGGCCCTTCACAATGTGCCACCAAATTGGCTCCGGCGAGAGCAGCGATCGATGTCAAGTTGCTCAGCTCGGGCATCCCCGTCTTGGTTTTGAGGTTGGTCTGAATGAAAAAAAGGTGATCTGACTCTCAAAAGAAACAATCTTGAACCTACCTCGCCATCGAGGCTCTTGGTCTCGACAAAGCACTTGAAACCGTGGTGGCTGCTGCTCAAGAGCAACAGGTCGGCAGGGAATGGGGCATTCTTGGGTACGCGGACGATGTCGCCGACCTGTGAGATGTGTCAATTTCCAATCACCGCACTATGTATGACAACCTTGAGTTGGGACCACTCGAGCTCGACAAACGCATCATGAGCGTCGAGCACCAGCACGGGCGAGCGATTCATGTCGCGGTCAGCCAGGAAGCGAAAGTAGTCCTCCACCGCCGCCTTGAGGGCCAAGGCGGACACAACGACGGCGAGAGGCAGGTACGCCTGTCATTCGAGTTGTACAGTAAGCCAGCAACCAGGTTGCGCAGCCATACCATCGTAGGCGCCCACGGTGCGATTATCTCAATGTACTGGAGGATGAGGATCACGAGAAAGTACATGTTGGCCGCCTTCGAGAACTGCTCAAAGAGGTTCTTGGGCAGGAACGTCAACACGTTGTACTTTGTAGTCTTGACGACGTTCGAGACAAAGTCGTGCCGCTGGAACTCGCCTGCTGCCCCGCTCTCGACCTGCCCATGCTCGCCACCTCCGCCTCTCGGTAAGGGCAGCGTAGACGGCGCCACGCAGGGAGTCACCGCACGTTTCTTTTTCGTGACTGGTGCGCCCGAAAGAACCATGACGGAAATTCAAAAAAAAAAAACTATTTTTAACGCTTTTCAAAAAGCTTCGGTGGTGGTGGACGAGTTGATCCCGTTGAAGATGTGCGTGTTGTTCATGGGGACAAACTGATGCGTGATGAGCTTGATTGCCTCCTGTGACGCGACGCCACCGATGTAAGCTGCGAGGCTGTGAAGCTCGCTGCCTCCGTAACGACAGAGCTCGTGGATGAACTCGTCCGGGATAGAGGCAGCGGACAGGCCCAGCTTGGTCGCGACAAGCTCCTGGGCCACCTTTTTGACAAGGGGAATGTCGGCCTCGATGTCTTGGGTCTGACCCGGGTAGCGCTTGTACAGCTGCTCAAACTGGCTAGCTGCGCGGAGGGCAAGATACCACACGACGTTGCTGGACGGGTCGTTGCATCCGTTGCCTGCAATACAAGTATTAAATAACGAAGCGATAAGATCTGTAAGTAATACTCAGTAAGGTCGTCTTTGGCGCAGAGTACTCTTCTTGCAACGAGCGGAATCGAACGAGTCGCAAATTGAACGCGTTTTTGCAAAACAATTTTATTTCATCGTTGGGGATGGCTTCGATTGCTACGAAAAAAAAAAAAAAAAAAAGAGGTTACAAATTATCGCGTTGCAACAACAACAGTATTACGCTTGTTGGCCAACTGCAGCAGTCCGTGCACCCTCTGGGTAACCGCCTCAATATCCCGCTGCGCCAACGCACGATATACGTTTTGCAGTGTCACATAGCTGTCCGTGTCAGACTCCATGTCGGGCACGGTTCCCGTCACAGGCAAATAACCGTTGCCCTCGGCCGGGGACTGCACAAAGTCCCGCAGGGCCCGCGCGAGGATCCAAAAGTTGGAAGTTGAAGCAGAGATCTCCTCGCACTTGGCATCGGCGAGGATGGCCTTGACCTCGCTCGGGATCTATGGAAATGGTTTCATACTTCTTTCCTTTCTATTCCTTTTTTTCAGACGTACGGTTGTCGCGGTCCACACGCGATGGGCTGCAGCAACAGCCTCATCAAAGTTCTGCTCGTCTGAGCCTATCTTGTGCTGCTGGATAAACAGCTTGAACTGGTCCTTTTCGGGGCGCGTCTCTGGCATGCGCCCGTGCAGCTGCTTCCACTTTTGGGCCAGCGAGCAGAGGAGGATCACATACGGTACATGCTTGTGCTGTGCAAGATCCATCGCTTCAAGGTTGGTCTTGCTCGCGAGCGCCACGAGTTCGGCAGGCGGGTTGTCCAGGCGCAGATCAAAGAGAGGATTGTCGGGATGCGACTCGACCACGGTGTGCTCGGGGACGACCAGGCGAAGGTATCCAATCAGCCCGTTCGTGCGCGCCACCACCAGCGGGATTGCATGACGCCAGCACAGAGCGGCCAGCTTGAGCAGCGGTGCCTCGGCTAGCTCGGTCGCGATGACAATGGTGAACTGGCCAAAGTACTCTGGGTTGGTCTCGATCAAGTGCTCGGGGTCCTATGGATGTTTTTGCTTTGTTTGGTTCATTGGTCAGATGCTCACACCAAACGCACCTCCTCTAGGAAGCTCCCCATGACGTCGTCGTTGAGCTCTTGCAGGAGTTGGGTCGTTCGCCTGGCCCGCGACGTGCCAACACTCGCCTCGTCCACGAAAAAGTTGTTTCCCAGGTCGGCCCTGGAGACCTTTTTTCCGTCCACGACCGTGAATGCGCCCGCGCCCGGCAGCACCAGGTTCTTGACGACCTCTGTTCCCACCGCAGAGCCGTTGACGAGCGCGATCCGCGCACCCTCAAGCAGCGCCTGTCCGTGCTCTGCCCACAATCTGCAATCCAAAATGTCAGCACAACACAAACGAGGTTGCTTGCGCACACGCACCGCAGCTGACGGTCGTATTTTTTTGACTTGTGCGTGAGCATCGTCTAACAAAGTGATTTGGTCATCGCTTTTTTTTTTCTCCCGTCCTGAGGCGACGACGACACGGCTGAGGCGATGGGGAAGAAGAACAACGCAAACAAGCAGGCCAATAACAAGAACAGCAAGGCCGGCCAGTCACAAGAACAGCGTCGACAGCGCAATGGTACTCTTCGTTGTCGGTCTCTTGCCAACACTAATCGGTCGGACCAGAGGACAAGCGGAAAGAGCGCAAGGAGAGGTCAAAGAAGACATGGGCGGCCGAGGCAGCCGACCTGCTCACGTTTGGCGCGCAACTAGCACCATACGGTCTGGAACTGCGCGATGTCAAGGGAGATGGCAACTGCTTGTTCCGCGCGATCGGCGACCAGCTCTCCGGCGACTCGAACGGGACGCACGGGCGACTGCGAGCCGACATTGTAAACTACATCCGTCAACATCGGGACGACTTTGAGCCGTTTCTGGAGGCCGAGGACGAGAACGAGACCTTTGATGATTACGTCGACGATCTGTCCAAGGATGGCGTCTATGCGGGCAACTGGGCCCTTGTCGCCGCCTCTAGGCTGCTTCGTGTCAACATATACATCCACCAGATAAACCAGCCCATCTGGACAATCCTGTACGACGAGCAAGAGGACCAGACCTACAGCAACCATAGTCGAAGGCAAACCAAGCTTGGATCGCTGCATGTCGCGTGAGGGCCACTTTTTTTCCTTTGCCCACTACTGATGCTCTCTTGGGTAGTTATTACGGATGGGAGCATTACTCGTCCCTGCGACGAGTGGGAGGACCTTACGATGGGCCGGCCAACATTGAGCTCCCCGATGTCCTCCCTGAGATTCCGTGCCGAGCAGGAGAAGAGTCTGCAAAAGATAACCGTGACGACAATCACCTCACCTTTAACGAGGCGCAGATGATGGCTTGTTCCACTTCAAAGTACGTTCTTTCCTCGAACAAGGCGCAGTAAAAAACCTATTCATGCACAGAGATATCGATTTGATCCGAGAGATTCTCAGTGCAACAAACAATAATCTCAACAACGCGATGGACGAGTTGCTAAACATGCAGGCCGAAGAAGAACAAAATCTTCAAGCCACAGTCGAGACCCTGTCGCTTGCCGACTCGTCCAAGCCCCTGTCGCCTGCCGACTCGTTGCTCGAGCCATCCTCCCTCGACTCTTCTTCCTCAGCGTCGGCCGCATCTGGCATTACACCAGTGGAAGTCGATGGCACCGAAGAAACGTTAGCCATCATGAATGCGGTTGCCATGATCGATGCAGTCCACTCTGAGGAAGCTACTGGCAACCCCATTGCCAGCACCGACAAAACAAAGAAGGCCAGTAAAAGTGACAAGAGCGGCAAGCAACAGCAGCAAGCGGGTGTGTCCAAACAAGCAGCGCGTAAAAATAAGAAGAAAGGCAAGTCAAAGCAAGACGACCCCCCGCTGCCGCCGCCGTCACAAGGAAAAGAAGGGCCAACGATGGCTCGTTCAACGATTCACATTTAAGATTTTTATGTTTATACGAAGAAAAATAGAATGTACATCATCATGCATTGTTAAACGGGTGCGAAAACAGGGCCATGGCGTACAGGAGCTGCCACTGCAGGCACGCCATTGTCGTCGTTACCTCCGCGGAACAAGTACTTGAGATCATTCAACTGAAAAAGAACACCCCCACCCCACACACCACCACCACCACCACCACCAAAAAAAAAAAAAATGAAAAAATAAGTTAGCTCTTGTACTAAAATAAAATAAAAATGCTCCTGTCTTTACCGAGAGACGGTTCATGTTTTGGATCTCCGAGTCGCCCAGGGCGCCTGCAGCAAGCGCCCTCTTTTTCTCTTGCAGCTTGATGATGCGATCTTCGACGGTGCCACTGATGGTGAGACGCGAGACCTGGACATCTCTGGTCTGGCCGATACGATGAGACCGGTCGATGGCCTGGTCTTCAACAGCAGGATTCCTGTTTGAATAAAAATGAAACAGGATTCAACTTTTTTCCCTCTTTGGCCGTACCACCAGGGATCCAGCATGATGATGCGCGACGCACAGACCAGATTGAGACCGAGGGAGCCGCTCTTGAGGGACATTAACAAGACGGTGCATTCTTTGTCAGTCTTGAACGTGTTTAGCACCTGCGCACGAGCGGGCAACGACAACGAGCCGTCGTATCGCGCGTAATTGTACTTGTAGGCAGACAAAAAGTGCCTGAAAAACCGAAATCAGTATGCAAATAAAAGTATTTCCGCATACTCGATCAGATCGAAAAACTTTGTAAACTGTGAAAACACAATGGTCTTCGTTTGGGGGTCGTCCCGTTTCGCTGCGGCCAGTTTGTCCAGCAAGAGGTCAATCTTGGTGCTGGAGCGAACCTCACCGCTGAGATCATTCTTGGGCTTGACGTCCTTTGGCAAGGCAATGACTTTGTCCAGGGGGTACAGATCCTCCACTGTGATCTTCTTGCGACACGATGGGCACTGTTGCGAAAACAAAAACCGTCAAAAAAAAAAAAAATGAAAAAGAAGAAGCAATGCAAGCCCATACGTCTGTGTTGTCCATGTTGATGTAGTTGCGAATACACTGGTCGCAAAACAGATGACCGCAAGTTGTGGTCACTGGCTTGTCCATGTTCACTATAATAGAACGAGTTTAACAAAAGAACAACATTTTTATTTTCCATTCAAACCATCAAGGCAAATGGGGCACTCTTGAGGGTTCTCTGGATGAGCAGCAATCTCTTTGAGACGTTTGATAACGTCCGCTCCGAGCTTTTTGGTGTACTCGTTTTTGTCTGCCAGTTGTGTTAGATCGATAGATACATGCTTTGCTTGAACGCGCTTTACCATCCGCGATAACCGGGACTTCAACGCCGTTTCCGGCAATGGCAACCGACTCGGGGATGAGGTTGGGGTGGTCGCATGCTTGTCGCAAACGCATCAGCAGGACCAGGATGTTGGTGTAGTTTTGGACGACCGTGCCGGCGGCAAGGAAATGGTTGAACTTGATCATTGACTTTTTCTCGAGGGCATCGTAAAAGTCTTGCTCGGGTGCAGTGAAGGGACCGGCGTCAAAGTTGATGATGCGCTTGGGTAGGGTGATGATCGGCTTGCCGTCCAGCTTCGATTCTTTGCCTCTTCGGAGCATGATGCCTCGCATCGCCGCTTGCAGGATTCTGATGTGGTTTGCGTTCATCGTTTTTTTCTTGGAGGCAAAGTGCTTGCGAAAGTACGAACTGTATTTTATTATTATTATTATTTTTCATTTTATTTTTATTACAGCTCGCAGTAGGGCTGGATGTCCAAAAACTTGAACAGCGAGTAGACGTCGTCCATCGAATTTTGGATCGGGGTGCCGCTGAGGCACCAACGGCGTTCGGCCCGCAGAGCGCACGCACCCCTGGCACTTCGCGTGTCCTTGTTTTTGATCAGGTGGCTCTCGTCCAATACAACTCGGAACCACTTGATCTGGTCGACGAATGTGTTTATTGAAATCTTTTTAAATTGTTCATATGCTTACCTGCAGAAGTGGGCCAGACATATCGGCGGCATCCTTGGGATACTCCTGGCCGAGGATCGAGTAGCTTGTGAGGACAATGTCAAAGTTGGAGAGCCACTTTTTGGTGCGCTTGCACTTGGTGCCGTGGTAGAGACCGATGGAGAAGGTGCCCGGTTTGGTCTTGTTTGCGATTTCTTCCATCCACTGGTCCAGAACGGCCACAGGCCCGACGATGAGTGTCTGCTTGCGATCCTCATCTGTCGGTTTGTTATGGCAGATCAGCCCGATCGTCTGCACAGTCTTGCCGAGGCCCATCTCGTCTGCCAGCAACCCTCCCCGAAACTTGGGGTTGTCTTCTTGCGTAACAAGCCAGTGTAGCCCAATCTCTTGATGCTTGAGCAGCTTGATCTTTTTTTTTTTTTTTTTTTTTTTGAAAACGTTTTTTTAATTGGGATCCTATCCAAGTGAAAAAAGAAATTTTCTTTTTTTACATCGGCGCGGAATTCCGGCGGAGTCGGCAAGGACGACGGGTTCAAATAGTTTTTCACACCGTCCAGAATGTTTTTCAGCGCCTCTTCCTCGGGGACTTCTCCAAACGTCTCGTCGCTGCCGCTGACACCGTCAAAGGCATTGTCGTCGCCCATCATAAAGTTGAGGCTCCTGTTGCAATAAAAGCGAACTTTAAAGACAAAGTCAGTGTAGTTTTTTATTGCATACCGGACTGTGTCCTGGAAAGTCGTCGTGCCCTGGGTAATGTGCTTGCCTACGTATTTGGCAGTGGTCGGGTTCAACCGGTTGAGAGTGGCCAGGTACTGCTGCTGCTGCTGCTGCTGCTGCTGCGTCAAGCTTTGGAGAGTAGTTGGCTTTAAGGTCGACATGACAGTTTTGACACCGGGAACAGCCGGCGCAGGAGCCTGTGGCGGTGGTGGCGCTTGGGGAGTTGCATTGCGCAGCCGATTGAGGTTGTTCTGGAAATGAGCCAGACGCTCGCGCATGGACACTTTTTTTAATTTAAAAGACAGTTATTTAGTTGGATAATATATATATATACATATATATATATTTTTGATCAAAAATACAGAGGGGGTCATCACTTGAAGATGGTGTTGGCACAATGGGGGCAGTCACCGAGCGAGCAATTGCTGCTGGGGCGATCGGTGCAACGGCGATGGGGGCCTTTAATGGCTCCGGCTTGAAAGGTGCAACGGCGATGGGAGCCTTTACCGGCTCTGGCATGAAAGGTGCTCTAGCGATTGGGGCCTTTATTGGCTCTGGCTTGACAGCCATCGGTGCAGCCGGTGCAGAACTGGTTCGGGCGATGGACAGAGGAAGCTCTTGGCTTTCGTTTCCGTCATCACCGGTGAGATCAACGACGTCGTCGTCGTCGTCGACGAGACCGACCTCGTCGACGCTGATGTCAAACACCGACAGCGCGCTTCCAGTTGAGGCGGGGGAAGCCGTTTCAACACCAATCATTTGGTCGTCATTGTCGTCGTCCAGCAGCGAAGCGTGCCTGTGATCGTCGAAGGAGCCTCCACGTGCCAACTGGATGCGCTTTGCCCAGGGCGAAGTTGCGGGCTGCTGCTGCTCGTTGTCTCTGTCGTCCTCGCCGCCCAGAACGGCACTCATGGGGCGCTTGAGGTTTATTCTGTAATTTTTTTTTTCCAGCCCACGAGGTTCACTTGATCGCAGAACGCAGACTGTAAAGCATACCCCGTCAGCTCGCCGTCGTTCGGGACAAACTCAATGTCGTCGTCGTCGTCTTCCACGACCAGGGTAACTGTCGTCGCCCCGTTGGGTGTCGCAACCTCCCTGTTTTCCGTTTTTTTTTCCCTTTTAATTTCGAAAATCCCCTCGCCCCTCACCCCACCCCAAAACCCAGTCCAGCCCGGCAGTGGTTGTCACGTACATGCTGGTCATGTCGACCACGTTGCTCTCGTCGTCGTCCAGCTGGACCATTTTCTGAAAGTGGTTGGCGCCCAAATTCAAAAAAAAAACTGGCCCCATAATTTGCAAGTCCTTTGCCCATTCATTAGGACCGATCAATCCAGAGAGGCTAGAGCTTTAGACTGGCTGTCCGCAATTAGCCTGTCGATGAACTCGTCCAGCTGCTCGCCACTCAAGACGCCCTCGATATTGTGGATCGTGTGCTCAATGCGATGGTCGGTGACGCGGTTCTGGGGGAAATTGTACGTGCGAATCTTCTCGGACCGTTCACCCGTCCCAATCTACACAGCTGGTCAGATAATGCAAAATACAAATAAATATAAATTCAAACCTGCTCATTACGGAAAGCGCGCCGCTCTTCCTCTGCTTTTTCTCGCTCCATCGCGTAGATGCGAGCACGCAAGACCTTGAGCGCCTTTTCCTTGTTCTACATCGCAATGTCAGCAAACGAATACTCATCGTGCTACGCAGATGGCGTGCCTTGTGCTGTGAGCGCTCGTCCTGCATAGCAACCACGACACCGGTGGGGATGTGCGTGATGCGGACGGCAGAATCCGTCGTATTGACGTGTTGACCACCTGCTCCGGACGAGCGGTAAACGTCGATGCGCAAGTCGCTTTCGCGCACGTCAACTTCCACATCCACGGGCTGCGGGAGGATCGCGACAGTCATGGTGGAGGTATGCACGCGGCCAGAGTTGTCGGTCACGGGCACACGTTGAACACGATGGACTCCACTCTCAAACTTGAGCCGGCCAAAGACACCCATCCCTGAGATTGTTGCGCTGGCATCCTAAAAGATTGTTATACTGTCAGTTTTTTTTTTGAGCCGCACATTTGATGTTACGCGAAAGCCCTCGGCAATGTCGAGTGGTTCAAACTTCCATCTGTGCATCTCAGAATAGCGCTCGTACATGCGAAAAATCTCGCGAGTGAACAGGGCCGCCTCCTCTCCCCCCGTCCCGGCACGAACTTCGAGGATCGCACTTCCCTCGTCCGCCGCATCCTTTGGAATCAGCAACTTCAGGAGCTGCTCCTCGAGCTCGCGGAGCTGGGCGCGCTGGTCACTCGCCTCCTCCTGCGCCAGCGTAACCATCCCGGGGTCGCGCGCACTCGAGTCAATGAGCTTGTTGAGCTCGACCAGTTGCTATTCCCGAAAGGTGATGAGAGCCACGTCCCCTCCTGAGCAAGGGCTCCTCCTATTACCGCTTTGACTTGGACGAGCTCTTCATAGGCCTTGGTCAGCGGCTCGAGCGACGACATCTCCTTTGATAGCGCCGCAATCTGCTGCGAGTTCAGCTTTGCCGCCTGTGACAGTGTGTGTGTGTGTGGGGGGGTGTTTTAATGGAGGGACGAGTAGCACGGTGGCAGTCGTACCTCCTCACTGTTCAGCTGCTGGCTCAGGTCAGAGTAGCGGGCACTGGCCGTGCGAATACGCTCCTCGATCGCGGGCCGCAGCCCGTCCCCGTTTGCCGACAGCCCTCCCCTCTTCCCCCCGAGCTGGCTCGCCGGGGCTGTCGCCATTCGACGACGCGCCACCGCCGTCACCACCTTTTGCGAGAGAAGCGCACGCCACGTGGGTAGCATTTTTTTTTTGCGGAACTCGGCAAGATGCTGACCCTGACGGTGCGGATCGCGGTGCTGACCCGACTCGCACTGCTGACCTGGGCCGTCGTGGCCGACGTGCTTCTGGAGGACTACGACTCGGCGGCAGATGCCCTGCCCCAAAGGCCGGATGCGGTCACTCTGCTCGCCAAGCCCTTCCTTCGGTGGGACGCATTCTACTTTGCGCACATCGGCGAGCACGGCGAGTACGTGTACGAGCAGGAGAATGCATTCTTCCCGCTGCTGCCGCTGCTGGCCCGGGGGATAGGGCGGGGGCTGCTTGAGACCACTGGACCGATGGAGATGGTGCTGCTTGGCGTGCTCATCAGCAACATTGCGTTTGTACTTTCTGTGGCTGCACTCTTCAAGTTGTCTGAGCTCGTCCTTCGCGATCGGCAAAGGGCATTTGTGGCGTGCGTCTTTTACTGCGCCAGTCCTGCGGGCATGTTTCTGGCGTCCATGTGTGTATCATCCTATGCCTTGTTTTTGTACTGATATATAAGAAAACAGGTACTCGGAGAGTCTATTTGCCCTGCTGAGCTTTACCGGGATGTACTTGCTTTCGACGAAGACTGTGGGAACGCTGCATCAAGTGGCAGAGCAGCTGCTTGCTGCGATCGCCTTTGCACTGGCGAGTGCCACCAGATCAAACGGGACCGTGTATGCGGGCTTTTTTGCGCACCGATTCCTTGTCCAGGTCGTGCGGAGGCCATCTCTCTCTGTACGGTTTTGCGGTTTTTTGCCCTTTCAAAAAGATCTTAAATATCGCCATGTAGAACATTGCAAGGAATATAATTGCAACGGCTCTACTTGTGGCGATCTGCTTGTCTGGCTTTGTTGCATTTCAATTGTACGGTTACCTTTCCTACTGCCAAGAGGGATCCTACAGACCGTGGTGTGGCAACTTTGTCCCATTGCTCTATGGATTCGTGCAGGACCACTATTGGTAAATTGGCGGCGTGCAGGATAAAATAATTTATTGAAATTTCATAGGAACGTCGGCTTTCTGCGCTATTTCCAACTAAAGCAAGTGCCAAACTTTATGCTGGCGGCCCCTACAATTGTGTTTAGCTCTATTAGCATCCTTTGGTATCTGCGGCAGCGATGGGCGCTTGTGTTGCGGCTGGGTGTCCCATCGGCAGCGGCAGAAAAATCAAACCCAATAGGATACTTTGGTGATAGCGTCTTCCCGTACATTGTCCTGTGGTCGGTGATGCTCCTGTCCGGAGTGTTTGTGGCCCACGTTCAAGTAATCACACGTGTTTTCTCAAGCCTTCCCGTTCTCTACTGGGCCGCCGCCGAAGTCTACCTCACGACCTCTCCCTCATCAAGGCATTGGGCTCGGGTCTGGTTCACGTTCTGCGTCTTCTACAGTGCAATCACGAGTGTTTTGTTTGCAAATTTTTATCCGCCAGCCTAAAACAAACAGATACATGTACAGCAAATATATAAAAAAAATAAAAAAGAAAACACATTGATCACTGCTGCTGAGCCTTTTTTAAATCGCTGTCCCAGGCTGCCCTGTTGATCTCGAGCTGGGAGAGGATTGGTTGGGCCTCGGGGAAGAATTGTGTAAGGGCCACAAAAACGTCCTTGACGACAAAGTCAAGAAAGCCGAGCTGCTCCTTGGGCACTGCGCCGTTTCGATCCATCATGCTCTGTGGAATCAGACCGAGTCTCTTCTCCTCGTCGCCCTGCTCAAAGAACTCGTCGTAGATGTGGACTGCAATGGAGCGGTCCACAGGGAATGGCTTGACAACGCCAGAAAGATCGCTCGCCGTGGTCACGAGCGAAGTCAGCAGGTTCCGTTGCGACACGTCCGAGCTGTTGTAATCGCTGCGGTGCTGCGCCAGGTGCTTGATGTCCTTCAGGTGCTTAAAGTGCTGGGCGAGGTCCGTTGCCGAGATCACAACTTGGATATGCTCGAGGATGGCTGCCCTTTCGTCCTTGCTCGCATTTGCTGTTTTTGTCGACATCAACCCGTGAAACGACCGGACTGAATATACATAAAAATAAAAAGATACCGAAAATATCGAGTTCCGCATGCGACAAGAGCAGATTTGTCATGTCCAAGTGATGCTTCTCCATGGTGGACACAGCACCGTACAGCTGGCCGATGGAGGTGTTCTGATTGGCCATAAACGTGTTTGTGCGACCTCGATGGTCAATGTCGTGGCACAGAGCTGCGACAAAGAGGGCGCAGATCTCATGTTTGAGGAGGTGATTCTGCAGAGGGGTCAGTTTGGCCAGCGAGTACGCAAAGTGTGCGACGGTGAATCCATGGCGCCAGTTGTGATACTGCACAGTCGAGCGATACCCGTTTGCGACGCTCATGATAAACTTGCACACGGTCTCGTGGGACATCCTGTATGACTGCACCAGATCCAGGTCATAAAACATCTTGAGCACGCACTCTGAAATCTCAAAGTCGCTCAGAGCCTGCACCCGTTCCTCAAAATAAACAAACCAAAAAAAAAAAAAAAAAAAAAGCTTGTATTCATGGACGTACAAACGTGTCCAGCTGCCAGAGGGGAATGGCGTCAACCGACGACACAGGCTTGATAGGCATGAGCAGCTTGATATCGGCGGCGGAGGCCGTGATCTGATACAGGACGACCTCGGACAAAACTTTCTGTCGGTGGCCGGCTTGCGTCAGCTGTGCCTGCAGGTCGAGCTTTGTGCACACGAGGGACAGATGCGATTGGACAAGCTGTGTCAGTGTAAGAGTGTCTGCCGTCGAGGAGGCGTTCAGCAGTAGAAGGACGCCAAACGCGCTCTTGGTCGTCAGCAGCAATACCGTGGCAGGGACGTCGAGGATATCGGCGATTTTTCTCGCGGCTTCGGCCCCACTCACCACCTGGTCTGTTTTGCTCTCCAGAATCCTGAATGATTGCACAGCGAGTTACTCTCGCCGAAAAAGAAACATAGATACTGTCGGAGCAGCTGTTGTTGTTTTGGCATTTCTCCGGTCTGGCCGTCAACAGCAAGGACGCCTGCGCCCATCGCTAGCACCTTGCCGCCGCCAGCACCACCGAGCACCGACCCAATTGCACCCGACACGACATGGGCCAGTTGCCCGAGCGAGGACGCCGTGGCCGTCGCAGCCACAAAACCATTCAACGACGACGTTGACATCATCAAAAAAATCCGGCCATCATTGACTGACTGGACTGCCCTGGTTGGCCAGCTCATTGGCTGGCCAGTCTATTTGTGGTCGCTGCAGAATCAGCACGAGTGCAAGTCTGCGCAGCTACGTGTGCTAACCTGTGCCAAAATAATAGCGCGCGATGCTGAAAAAGGTCCGTCAACGCGCGTCCAAGCTCGGCGGTGCGTCGGGCGCACCAGCGACGTCGTTCAAGTTCCAGTACACGGTCGTCGTGCACTCGGTCGAGTTTGTTGTCGCTGACAAGAAGTGGTACGTCGCCTGTCCCGTGTCGCAATTTAAATTACGGCATAGGAAACCGGAACACCTGCTGCTCGAGTGGAAGCGCAATGCCCGTGTTGCCACGACAAAGCAGGTCAAGTTTGACCTCAAGCCGACCGAGAAGCAGGTCGTGCAGTGGGAGGACGAGCTCGACATGCTCGCCACCCTGACCAAGGACGGCGGCGGCCCGGACTATGACCGCAAAGAGTACAAGTTCAACTTTGAAGACGTAATGTCGGCCCCATCGTGTCTGCGTTCGTTCCTCTCATTGAATATATGCATTCATAGGTGCGCGACAAGAAAAGCCGCAAAATCCTGGCTCACGGGAGCCTCAATCTTGCTCCCTACGCAGACGTGACTCGCGCCCCAAAGATGGAGACCTTCACGATGGACATTGACTCGTCCAAGATTTCATCTGGTCTGTTCTCGGTCACCATTGAGGTGCCTTCTACTAACGTCCCACCCCCCTTGTATCAACAGCCAAACTCACCCTCACCATCTCTTCACGTTTCGTGTCTCAAGGTAGCAAGGACGACGATGAGGCGTCCATGTATTCGGTTGGCAACGGCGGCGAGGGCAATTCATCTGACGAGGAAGAACACGAGGAGGGCGCAGGCCATGACAAGTACTTTCCTGAAGGCATCGAGACGAGGTAATTCCATCATTTTAACGACGAAAAAAAAATTACATTGTTTTTGTCCTTAGCACCACTGCCGCTGCAGCTGCTGCGTCGTCATCAGTCAAGAGCCCTTCAGGGACGGCTACTGCTGGGTCAGCATCCACGTCCTCGGCAGAGGTTGACACCCTCAAGGCCAAGATTGCCGATCTCGAAAAGGAGCTCGCCAAGTCTAAAAATGCAACCAAATTTAGCGCCAATGGTGAGGAACCAAAAAGGGCCATGTTTTAGGTTTTCATTCTTGCTGTCTAGACGACGTGGCTGGACTGCAAGCCAAGTTGCAAGGTATCGAAGAGCGCCATGCACTCGAGGTGGATACCGTGAAGAAGGAACGCGACGAGCTGCAGCAGGAGATCCAAGACATGCACGAAAAGCATGAAAAGTCCAAGAAGAAGCTCCAGGCTGAGGTCAATCAACTCAAGGAACAGGTCCGTCACCACCCCCCACTGAGTCGACAAATTAAACCCTTGATTTTTTAATCCTGTTGACATATTTAGGGTGTGTCCTTCTCCTCCTCCAACGCGGCCGCAAAGGTAATCGGAAGAAAAAAAAAAGAAGATTGATTTCTTCTATTCTCCTCCCGTTTCTTTTTTCTCTCTCATGTTTTTTTTTTTTTTT
>Ga0302230_10001089_pt1 | contig 18764 bp, 31 predicted proteins | sample II_Palsa_N2_1_FD_193523 | JGI IMG/M metagenome (GOLD analysis project Ga0302230, IMG submission 193523) | Peat permafrost microbial communities from Stordalen Mire near Abisko, Sweden - II_Palsa_N2_1 | ecosystem: Environmental > Terrestrial > Soil > Palsa > Peat permafrost | place: Sweden... | reverse complement strand
GGAAGGGACACGTTATTCGCGAAACTGTTGCATGGGTCAAGCACATCCAACACTGGCAGAATGTTTCCCTTTATATTCCCACGCACTTTGTTCGGTACGTGTTCACACTTTCAGATTTTTTTTTTTTGGAAGGGGGGGGGAGTGCGGATCTGACGCCCTCTTCCGGCAGGTACGAGGATTTGATGACGTCGTCAGAAGCCACACTGCTCGGTGTGCTCGATTTTGTTTTTGAAGGCGGGAGACGACGTGATGACGACGTGAAGAGACCCGAGATCATCCAAGAGATGTACGACCGGATAGGTTGTGCAGTCAAGTCGTCGATCGGCAGGCAACGCGTGGGTGGCTACCAGCCCCGGCAGCAAGCTGACAGCGCTGCCATGTTTGTATTTTCTCCGGAGCAGGTCGACTTTGTCCTTCGCGCGTCTGTGCACGAGCTGTGCCAGCTCGGATACGACGACTGGCTGAGGGCTTACACGGATCGCTACACGTGCGACAACTTGCCACCTCAAGTCGACCTGGACAGACTATTGATTGCGAGCAATTTTGGCACTTAGCAGGGCACATCGTGAACTAATGAACAACAACGGAACATAATATTTTTTAGCTGCCGTCGTAGGACCCTATTATTTTTGAATCGAATCGAACACTTCGGATGAATCGAACTAATTTGGACTGCCGAGTCGGTAGGCCGATGAAATCGACGCAAGGTTCCGCCTACATACGGGTAGATCCACATCCATCCATCCGAAAATTTGTTACTGATACCGAACACGAATAGACCGTCGGGGGGCGCAATCGTCTGCTCGGATGGGGCTCGAACGCGTTGAACGCGCTCGGCCTTGCCAAGACAAAGGATGCACGGGCTGTGTACGAGAAGGCAACGCCCCTGCCTGTGGAGAGCCTATTGTCACACGAGGTCAGTGTAACTTTGTTGGATTCAGTCGTTTCGTTGAAAAAAAGGTATGTGGTAGAGCGACTACGACACCCCCGTCCCGATCTCCGTGGCTGCTGGGTATGGCCACAGCGTATTTGCGATGCAGTCAGGCTTGCAGACTGCCGTGTTCGGAATGGGCCTGAATACCTCGCTCCAACTGGGCAGTGGTCCCGAGTCGAGCCACTTTCAAGAAGTAGTTCGGCTGTCGCCAAAGCAACGTGTAAAAGCACTCGGCTGCGGAAGAGCTCACACGGCCGTTCTCTTGGCTTCGGCTACATCTGGTACATGAAGGAGCTGTCTCTCTCTCTCTCTCTCTCTGTCTCTCTTTTTGGTCTTTTAACCATCACTCTAGAGGAGCTCGTGATGCTCGGAGACAACACGTACGGCCAGCTCGGATGCACGCCATCCAAGTAAAACACCTCGAATGCACAATGTTGCTCAATAAAAAAAAATTTTTTTTTCTATTTAACTGAAGAACGCCCACATCGGCGGTGACGGTCCAGGTTCGATTGCCCGATGCATCGGAGAGGATCAAAGACGTCGTCTGTGGTCTCGACCACACGCTCCTTTTGACCGATCAAGGCAATGTCCTGGCGACCGGATGGAACGCGGATGGACAGCTAGGTGACGGCGGAATCCGCAGTCGCGGCGTGTTTGAAAAGGTCAATGGACTGCCGGAGATTGTCAAGGTTTCCACAAAGGCCGATATGAATCTTGCCCTCACACGTAACCGCAAAATACTGCATACTGTTTTTTAATATGAAAAAAATTTGTTTTACAGGCAATGGTCGTGTATTTGCATGGGGAAACAACGAGTACGGCCAACACCTGATCACACCAAAGGAAACGCGAGTCCTTCAGCCGATACAGTTGTCGTTGGTCGATCGCGTGTTTGACATTGCTGCCGGTGGATCGTTTATCCTCCTCATGCTTGGTGCGTATGTTTATCTCTATTTTTTGGTCTGAACCCTGTGGGATAGAGAATGGCTCGGTAATGTCCATCGGCTTTGGTTTGGGACTTGGGCAAGGTTCTGACGTGGTCGAATCCCTTGAGCCCAAGCTTGTTCAGGTAACAAAATAAAAAAACGTATACTTCTCCCCTGAGCACCATTCTGAGTATAATTGAACAAATTAGGGTCTGCCTAAAGAAGGTGTGGTCGAGGTCCATGCATCAGTGGGCTTTGCGATGGCGATCACAGGTACGAACTACCCGTTGAATTTTTAAATTAAAAAAAAGAATTTTCTTTTTGGAACGTTACAGCGGATCGTCGCATGTTTACTTGGGGTGCGGGCCGTCAAGGTCAGTTGGGTCTGTCGCCTGCATTGTCGGACGAGTTTACGGCGCATCCCGTTCCAGTCGACAAATCTTCCGTACAGCCCCAAATTTTAAACAATACATAAAAAATTAAATTTTTCTTTGGCGGTGGTGTGGGGGGGTCAAAGGGATTCAAGCCATTGTTCGCATCTCTCGGTTTTCACCACGTGCTCGTTTCTGGGGTGTCCCATCGGCGGCAAGAAACTTAGTTGGACCCAGGAAAAAAATATTTTTTTTTTTCACATTTCGGATGGAGAAAAAAAAAGGGGCCAACGCACGTCCAACGCATGTCTTTGCCTTTATTGTTGTCTGCCAATTTGTTGCCAGTGGCCCTACTGGTCGCGGTCGTGGACAGTGCTTTTGTCCACCCTGGTTCGCGGAACCACGCACTGCGCGATTCTGGCAAAGTTCCATCGTTTGTTGTGGTTGGCTTGTGCACCCAGTAAAACTCCCCTTTTGCCTCTGCCTCCCGTTATGCGCAGCAGGGCCGAGTACCCGCACTCGCTGCTGCTAGCGTTGTGTGTATACGTCGCCGTGTTTTCTTTTGGATTTTTCTTTGTTGCCGTCGTTGGGGAAACGAATCGTGGATTTCCACCAAACACTGGATTTTTTTTTTTACCTCTCTCCCTTTTTTTATTTACACCCTTTCCCCCAAATTATTGTAGACAAGCATGCTATCTTTCCTGGGCGTCGTCGTGACCGGGAGTAATTTCCTGGCGTCCATTACCCCCGGCGGAGGTGGAGGGACCAAGAAATCTGCCGTCGACGCGTTGGAAAACGCAAAGCAGTCGGAGGCCTCGTCGGCCCTGCACCACCAAGCGCCAAGGACGTTACAGCAACAGCCCCTTGGCGGTACAGGCACGAAGAAAAAAGGCAAGCGTCGTGTGGCTGCGCCGTCAGGGACATCTGCCTCGACACCAACAACAGAAAAGCCGCAGCAGCAGCGGGCGCGGAGGAAAAAGGTCCCAGGGCGACGTTTGCGACAACCGCCCGAGGTGCAGCTTTCGCCCCTTCAACTGGACGAACTCGCAGACGCCCTCGAGCCGCCGAGCCATGGCGCCTCATCCGTGACCATCCCCCAGCAAATAACGGTGACCACAGCGCGCTCCTACACATCCACGTCGTCGTCGCTGTCCGAGACAAGAGCGAGCGCTAGCCAGCTGTCCCCCCTTCAGCGGACGCCTTCGTTTGTTTCGGCGGAATCCGTTGAGTTTTCCCAGTCCTCCTCGGTCGAAGCAACGGGTACCGCAAAGTGGGCACGAGGGGCCGGCTCTGCCTCAGCCGCCACACCCAGCACCGACGGCAACGCGCCCAGCGTCGCTGCCACCACACCCGCTTTGTCGTCCTCCTTCCGAAGCGCAATAAGTTCTCTGGCCGACTTTGCTAGTGCCGCCGGCGACCTGGACGATCTCCATCTGCGTTTGCACGAGGTCTCCCTGAGCATGTCCAGCAGCCTAAACGAGCTGAGCGATCTTGCAGCCGCGCCTTCAAGTCAGGATGCGCCAGAAGTAGCCGCAGCGGAGAGCTCGTCCCACCACACGTGGCAGTTTTATCGCCAACACCTGCTCACCTGCGAATCGTCCTCTCTGTCAACACCAGACGTCAGCGGTGCAAGCAAGGAGAGCGCAGCCTTGACCCCTGTGTGTACTATTACCAGCTTTTTGGTAAGTTACGATTGGACGCGTTTCCTATTTTTTTTTTAAAAAAAAATTTTTTTTTTTTGTAAAAAATAGGAATTCCGGAGATATTGGTCTGTTGTTTGTAACATGGACAGCTCGATGATTGGGTACGTGCTGCAGATGGCGCGCGACGATTTGGAATCTGTTCCTCTCTATGGTTCCTGGGTAATGAATTTATTTACAAAAAGAATATCCCAACTCATTGGATGGAAATAGCTGCTCCGATTCTCCAGCGAACCAGAGCTCGTCGCGAGCGTGTGGTCAGACGTCCTATTGGCTATGATGGGCTTTGCCGACGACAGCGATCATCCGTTGCTATCTACTGCGGTACTTTTTTTTTTTTTTTTTTTTTGAAAGCCTTATTTATTTATTTTTTGTATGGCAGGCAAGTGCAGAACTCTTCCTCGGAAGCGACAGCTGCTGTCTGCGCATCTGGTCATTGCAGACTCCACAAGAAGACACGGTTGAGCGAATCCGCACTGCGCTAAGTCTTTCATCTTCGGTTCTCATCAACTTTGAGGCGGTGACTGCTCTGTGAGCGCAACGAGATGATTTTTTCTGTTCTAAACGTCTCCTCTGGTCTCTGAACTCTCTCAACAATCAATTTATGGACAGCGATTGCAACTACCTCCACTACACTCTTATCTCTGTAACATTCAATTGGAAATGATGGATGAAATCTTCAAAGTTCTGGGAAAAATACAGAGAGCTCCCGTTGCGCCGACTCTGGGGAATCGGATCCGTGTACAGCGTTGCGCGTGTTGGACATCCCGTACATTGCGCGGATCGACAGAGGGGCAGATATCCGCGCACGCGCAGGATGCGTCGGCCCGAGCATCTGACGCCACTTGACGATGGCATCGTTGCCCTCTAGGCACACGGCAATCATGGGCCCACTGTGGTCATCACTCCTTGAGACAAGTGAAGCAAACCCTCCCCTCATTTACCTCGACATGAACTGGACCAAGCGGTCGTAGAAAAACCGACCCTTGTGCTCGGCGTAGAAATGCTCGGCGTCCTCCAGGGACCAGTGCACCGTCCTGGTCCTCGCCACTACTAGCCCCTCCTTGCCAATGCGTGTAAACACATCGTCCACCGCCGCGGGCACGACAGCCACGTCTGGCTTGAGTAATCCGAGTGTTCTCGCGGCGCGTGCCATCGCGTCGCCGCAAAAAAAAAAATTTTTTTTTTTTTGTTCTTCTTCTTTTTCTTTTTCACATCTGCTAAATTTCTATAACCGACTGCACTGAGCGCCCTCCGCGCGATCGCTCGACGCCACCGGCGTAGAGGTTGACACGAAAGGCGCGCTGTAGTCAATCTTGTAGCAGCACGAACCCCACATCGTTGCGTAGTCCACCTTGCGATACTCGATAAACTCCTTGGCCATCTCCACGTCTTGTAGGACCCTCCACACCGACTCCTTTGTCTAGAAGCAAGACCATCAACATCAACGGAGCTGCAATATTTTTGTACCTCGATATCCGTCTCCTCCACCAGAACCTGGCCTGCAGGCACCGTCGTCTCACCAATCACAAACGCCTCAGTCGGATGCTGGTAGACGTTGATGCACCCGCTCGTCATCGTGTCGTACACGAGCACAGGCGCCGGCAGCTGCACCGACTGCGCGCGAAACCCACCCGACGACGCCATTGTATGTGGGCAACACTTTCGAAAAATGGCCTCCAAGCGCAAAGGTGCGAGCAACGCCTCGGCGGTGGAGGGCGGCGAGGGCGTGGGCGGCGAGGGCGTGGGCGGCGAGGTCGACCTGACGTGCGACGCCGGCTGCATTAGTCTGCTGAGCGAGGAGGGCGAGGAGGAGGAGGAGGACGGGAGGTCCGCCAACAAGCCCAACAAAAAAGCGCGCGTGAATTCAAATGGTGACGCGACCAAAGACGGCCGCGCGTGGGCGTTTGTGCTTGACGGCGGCGAGCAGCTGCGCAAGGCGGCCGACCAAAAGGGCTGGCGACGGCCCACGTCTCTGGGCAAGCGTCCCATGGGCAGCAGCAGCAACGGGGACGAGGTTGGAAACACAGGTGCGCCACTTGCAACCCCTGTCGAGACAACCGAGGCCTTTGGCGCAGACCTGGAGCTCCCCGTGCAGGGCTACAACAGCACGTGTTTGTGTGGTGCGAACGTGCCAGCGACCAAGAAAACACAGTGCGTCCTGTGCCAGACGACCGTCCACAAGGACTGCTGTACCAATGCCAGCAAGAACCACTGCTGGTGGTGCACGCAGCACGCCAGCGACCAAGACAAGACCCTCCTTGCTCAAGCCACCATCACCATTGAGAACTTGCCAGACTGGTAACTGAATAACAATATGATAGGCCTCGCAAAAGAAAAAAAACCACATAGGGCTGCGAATGAACTGGACGGATACGAGGGCCACGGTCGCCTTGGTGAACAGAGCAAGCTCGTGGCAGTGATGCTTCCCGACGCGGCCACGCGCGTCTGGCATACTGTGGCGATAAAGCATCTCCGATCCGAGTACATGTACGCCACTCTAAGCCTCGTCGAAGTCTTCACGCACCTGACGTCCGAACGGCTCGCATTCGCCGACGCCCTAGTGCGCGTCGAGGGCACAACGATGACCGTTCTGGCGCGCCTGTGGATCACCTCCAACGGCTGGATCGAGATGCCAACAATGTCCCACAGGTCCGTGGGCGCTGGCCTCATGCGCTCTATTTTCAGTGCGACATGGCCAAATCCTGCACGCTCAGACGCCATCGAGTGGCAGATGCGCGACCTCCTCGACGTGACAGAGATCGGTGGCGTCGACAACTCTCACTTGTGCAACGTCTCGGCATCCACTCTCGGCGCTGCCATGGCTGACCAGCCTCTCCGGCTCGTCTCCAAGCTGGTACGTGTAGCACGTTGGTTTCTGTTGGAAAAAAAAATTTTTTTTTGCGTTTATTTTTGTAATCGATAGTTCCCCTTCCAACGACGCGCACTCAAGTGGATGCTGCACCGCGAAAAGGACACCGAGGCCGTCGACAGCCCTCTGTGGGAATGCGTTCGCTCGGCTAGTGGAGTCCTCGTGTACATTGATCGACTGTACGGTTTTGTTTCTACGGTGCCGCCCAAACAGTTGCCAATCGCCCGCGGTGGAATCCTCGCAGAAGAGATGGGTCTCGGCAAGACGGTAAGCACCAAAAAAGGTTTTTATTTATGGCTAAAAAACTTTTATTGAAACGAAAAAAAGGTCGAGTTGTTATCTCTTGTCGTTGCAAACACGCCGTCAAGAGTTTGGTTTGCTGAAAACATCAACTTGACCGTACGTTGTTGTTTTTTATTTTATTTTCCTCTCGTTGCTTCTTCTCACATTATTTTCCCTCCGAAAAAGGGCGAACATGGCGTCCTCAAGCCATCTCACACTACACTGATCGTGACGCCGTCGTCAATTCTGTACCAGTGGAAAAACGAGATCGAGACACATGCCCCCCATCTCACCGTGCACCACTACACGGGCATGCGCAAAGCCGGCGATGGCTACCATGTCTCTCTCGACAAGCTCGTTACATATGACATCATTCTCGTCACCTACGATGTGCTCCAAGCCGAGCTGGTGTTTGCCCTGCCTCCGCCCAAGCGCAACATGCGCTTTGAGAAGCGCTACGAGCGCCATTTTTCACCTCTGGTAAATTTTATTTTCTTGCGTCTGAGAAAGGTCTCAAGTTTTCTCCCCCTCCCCCTCCCCCCCTTCTGTCGCTAGACTATGATCCATTTCTGGCGTGTCTGCCTGGACGAGGCCCAGATGATCGAGACTCCCACTGCCAAGTCGGCCGAGCTCGTGCGTTCGCTCAGTGCGTCCAATCGATGGGCGATCACAGGCACGCCCATTGGCCGTCGTGGCTTGCCCGATCTGCACGGTCTCTTTTTGTTTCTGCAACAGGAGGCCCTCGTTGATACCGTCGAGTTCCAGTACTTGCTTAAGGAGGCGACGCACTACGCTCTTAAGGACTGGTCCCGTACGTTTTAACCAAAATGTCAAAAAGAGCAATTTAGATTTACGTCTTTGCAAAAAAAAAAAAAAAAAAAAGAATCCAAGTTTGCCCTGCTGCTGTCCAAAATCCTGTGGCGAACAGCCCGCAAGGTCGTCGGTCATGAGATTACCCTACCTCCACAGACACAGTACACGATCCCCCTGCAGTTCCAAGAGTTTGAGCGCTACAACTACAACACACTCTACGACCAATGTGTCAAGGCCTTGGAGCAGTCGTCGAATGAGGACACAACCTCGAGTGTCTTTGGGCTCTTGGTGCACCTTCGACAGACATGGTACCATATTGAAAAGTGAGTAGAGAATACACAAAAAAAAAATTTTTTTTTTGACTGCCAGCTGCCACCCGCAAATCGGAGAACAAAACAAAAACGTGTTTGGTGACAAACCCCTGCCGATGAAGCAAGTGTTGCAACTCCGCCGTAAGGCCATCTTCTCGGACTTGGGCGCGGCCGAGCGGCACCTCTGTTCGATCAAGTAAAGGTGTAATAAACTATTCTTTAGTCTAAAATACTTTTCGTGCAGGATCAAACTCGGTCTGATGCTCGAACGTCTTGAACCGCCAAATCTTGAAGCTGTCTTGGACATTTACAAACACGAGCTTGACGTATGAGCTCCCTTTTGTCTTTTTTTTTGTGTGTGTTGATAGTTTCGTTTGTCTAGGGTGTTGTCCTCCAAGTCGCCAAGTTTAAAAAGCTACTGGCCGACATGAGCACGGATGCCGGAGGGGTCGAAGAATCTGCCGACGACGTCCACGACAAGAAGGATGAGATCTCTGAACTTGAGTCTGTCCGTGACCAATTGCGTCAATGGATCGAGACAGAGGTATGTCCTTTTCCTTGAAAAAAAAATAAAATAAAATAATTGAACTGCCCTAGCATCGTGTACGCTTCCTCATCGCGTCGGTTCACCTCGAGCAAAAGTTGGACGATGTCGCGACTAAAGAGTTTGACGAAGCCGAGTTGGTCCGTCTCGAGCTGATGCATCCTATCGAGGAAAAGGCACAGCAGGCCATCCAGCGCGAGATGGAACTCAAGGAGGCGGCCGCAGCTCGTTTCTCTGAAGCAGCACTCCTGATCGATCCAAACGAGTTCAAGGGCGGCGTCGTTGGAGAGATGGCCTTTGATAAGATCCGCGAGACGTGCTTAACCCTGAACGAAAACATCAAGAGCCTCCTCAAGCTGCGAGAAGTCGTCTTTGTAAACGTCTTCAAAAAGCTCCACGAAAACTATGAAAACGACGCCAATGACCAGGCCGTTGTGGACGAAACGATGGTCAGTTTTCCATTTTTTCCCGAAATTTATAAAGTATTAAAACCTCTGAAATTAGGCGGAAATCAAAGGACTGCTGCAGACTCGATTGAACCATGTCCTGGGCGGCGTGACGACGTGGGCGAAAAAGGACCTGATGACCCGTGAGGAAAAGAAGAAAGCGCGAACGTACCACGAGGACGACGATGAGGCCACGAACGAGGAGGATTTCATGCAGGGTCTCGCGGAAAAGTACCAGTACAAGGACACATCGCTCAACAACATGATGCAACTCATCCAATCGTTCGCTGAAAAGATTGACACCATCAAGGGTACACTCTCTTTTTGCTTTTTTTGCGACGTTTTCTTATTTTTTTTTTAAAAAAAAAAAAAAATAGTGGAACGGATGCGGAATCTGGAGCACGGCATCATCACAAATGCCGTCGTTCGTCTCAACGAGATTATCAAACACCAAAACTCGTTTGTGGAAGACATGAACAAGTACGAGCCTTTCAGATTTTAATTTTTTGCTGACGAGGGATAAAATAGGGAAACGAAACGACTGGGCAACCTGGCCAACGTGCGCATCGCATACTACCGTCAATTGCAAGCCATCTCAGACAACGTCGCGCACCCAGAGATCCACGGGTCTGTGGAGGAGGAGATCGAGTCACTTGAGCGCCGGCAAACAGAGGAAACGGCCGTGGTCAAGGGCCTCCAACATCACTTGCAGTACCTCGACAATCTGTGCAACGAGCACGACGAAACAAAGATACCCGAGCAGATGTGCCCCATCTGTCACATGCCGATCGCAGAGCGCGGTTTGCTCACGCCATGCAACCATCTGTTCTGCGAGTGGTATGCTGAAAATTTATTTACTTATTTATTTTTTTATTTTTTTTTTTTGAATTTTTCCTCTTTTTTGTCAGTGTGGTCGCGTGGACAACAACCCACCGCGCGTGCCCCATTTGCAAACAGCCGCTGACGGGCAGGGGCAAGGCTGCGTTCAAAGAAATCATCATTTCCCAGCTTGAGGACGACTCGACGGACGCAATGGAAACGACGTCCACCTCCGCCGCTGAAGCAGGATCCGGAGTGGTGGCAGCGTCGTCGTCTCTTTGGTCGCGGGAATTTAAGAGCCCTGCCTTTGACAAGGTCTGCCTTCAAAATGTGCCAAGAAATTTTATCTTATTGTTTCTGTTTAGAAAATATTTGTGGTCGGAAGCTGGGGCACCAAGTTCGAAGCGATCATCCGACACATCAAGTGGCTGTCGATCCGGGATCCAGAGACAAAGGTCCTGGTGTTTTCGCAATGGGGCCAAGTTCTCGCTATTTTGACCAAGGCGCTGATGGACAACGGAGTGGGCTGTGTGCGCTTTGAGGGCGTGAAGACCTCTTCTGAGGCCATCAACAGCTTCCGCAACAACGCCAACTCCAAGGTGCTCCTGCTCAACTCGCAAAAGCAGTCGAGCGGCCTCACGCTCATTCAGGCGACACACGTTTTCCTCGTCGAGCCCGTCCTCAACGCGTCCATGGAGCTCCAGGCCGTGCACCGCGTGCATCGCATCGGCCAGACCAAGCCTACGTTTGTCTACCGCTACCTCGTCGAAGACACGGTCGAGGAAAAGGTGTTTGAGCGCACACGCCCTCTGCTGATGCAGAGCGAAGAGGAGCACGCTGCGCCATCCTCGTCCTCATCCTCGTCCTCGTCGTCTGCTGCAGCTGACGCAGCATTGAATGGTGGTGATGGAAATGTCGTCCTAGAGAGTGCGTTTGGATCCCGCGATGTCAACGAGAACATCAGCGCCGATGACATCAAATTCCTGCTGGCCTCGGCGCCTCGCACACGCGTTACCCCCAAGACCGGACTCACCACGGACGACCCGTCCAGTAGCTTTGATCGCGGTCGCCGTGCCATCGCGGCCGAGCGTCGCAATTTTTGCTAGATAGAAGTCACATTGTTCCGAGACAGTTAATCAGATGCGAGCTAGAGGCGTAAGCGATTCTTCGTCGACCCAGGCACGCATGAGGACGTTGGCAATGGCGTACTTGGGTGGCACTTTCATCCCTGGCAGGCGCGGGTCCATGGTCCGCTTGAGCGCGTCGGCCACGTCGGCTTTCGCAACCCACTTGCACTCTGCGAGCTCCTCGGGATCGACCGTGATCTCCTCGTTGATGGCTTGGCCAACACACCCGATCATGAGCTGAGACGGAAAAGGCCACGGCTGCGAAGAATGGTACCGCACAGCGCCCACCCGAATGCCCGACTCTTCAAAGACCTCGCGTCGCAGTGCCTCCTCTAATAACAATGTTTTTTTGTTTTTTTTTGTTTTTTTTAAAAAAAATAATAATAATAATAAACATTATGGCGTACCAATAGTCTCTCCAGGCTCCATAAACCCAGCCAGGCAAGAGAAAAAGCCGTCGGGAAACTGGACCCCGCGGCCAAGAAGAATTTTGGTGCGATCGGGTGACAGAACGAGGCCAATCACAACGGCGTCCAGGCGCGGGTAGGACACGTTCTGTACAGAGGCGTGCGTCTTGCAGTCCGTGTCGCCGCATACCCGCTTATACCCGCTCTCGGCGGATGCTGCACAACACAGTCAAAAAAGACTGCACAACAAAAAACTGGAGCAACGTTACTGGTCTTGGTGCCGCACATGGCACAAAACTGGTTGCGGGCATTCCAGTCAAGGATGGCGCGCGCCTGTGCGACGACGGCGGCATCGGGGTTGTGCGCAATCTGGAAGGCGGCAGGCCTGAGGGCCTGGAAGGCGGCGCCGTCGGCCTTACTGCTTGCAATGACGTCGTTCTGCACCGTCTCGTTGCCCGCCAGATCGACAGCAAAGATGATGCTTTTCTGTTGATGTCCCTCGTCCTGGCCGATGAGGACCCATGCCGCCGCAAGCTGTTGGTTGATCAGCCTGGCCAAGAGTGGCTGGTCGATCCACACCACCGCGATCTCCCCGGGCCTTGCGGCCTTGCAAAGCAGCACGTTCGATCCTGACAGGACAACGCCGCGGCTAGACGGGCGTTCCAGGGCTTCGAGGGCCCACTTGTCCTTCTTGCGCTCATTGGAGAGCCTGTTGACGAGGCTGCCGGCAAAAAAGTGCGTCTCGGTGAAAGCGGCCGTCGATGTCGCTGCCGGCGCTGCTGTCGATGCTGTTGCCGAAGAAGTAGAAGAAGAAGAAGAAGGTGATGACGACGACTCGCCCAGCAGCTGCGCGACATCGCTGAAGCCCCACTGCACGGCCAGGTCGTACGCCGTCTTGCCATCGTCGTTGCGCAGTGCTTTGTCAGCACCATTGGCCGTGAGCTTGGTCACGAGGTCGGCCTTGCCGTACCGCGCAGCGTAATGCAGCAGCGTCCACTTGCGCTTGTTGGTCGCGTTCACGTTGCGCAGCGCAGTTGAGAGCGCGTCCACATCGCCCTCGAGTGCGCGGCTAAACACCGAATCCATCTTGGCTTAAGAAATTACCTCGAGAAAAAGATGGTCCGGTCAACTGACCAACTTTTTTTTTCCCACCGAAATGGCCCGTGTCCTTTTGGTGTTGGCGGCTGCCGCTTTGCTGGCGACCAGCGTCGTCCAGGCCCACAACGAGGAGTTCAACATCAACTTTGAGCCCAAGATTTCAAGCGAGTCGATCAAGAAGTCCGAGTTCAAGGTTTTTTTTTTTTTATCTTGCTGTTTTTTTTTTCATTTGCTTATCTCTTTTCTTTGCGTATCTCTTTTTTCTTTGCTCTCTCTTCTTTTACTTGCCTTTTTTTTATGGCCCTTTCGGCTGTGCAGTCGCTCAACGTCAAGGGCCTCCGCTTTGACGGCTGCCTCATCGCCCAGGAGTTTGCCCACGCTACCTGGCCCGAGCTGACCTACGTCGTCAAGAACTGCTACCAGACCAAGCACAACGGAGTCACCCACGTCTACCTCCGCCAGACTGTCAACGGCCTCCTCGTACGTTCCTCTTGTTTTTCTCCCCTCCCCCATGCTGTCCCCTAAGAGAGAAGAAAAACAACGACTTATCCTCTGTTCTGCACAAAAAAAGGTCGCAAACGGTGATATCAACATCAATGTCGACCGCTTTGGCCGCGTCTCCAGCGCCTCCAGCAGCGCCTACACTGGTGCCATCCCCGCCATGTACAAGTTCCCCAAGTTTTCGGCCCTCAACGCCATCCAGTCGTTTGCCTCGTACCTGAAGGTACAATTATATTAACCGAAATCACAAGAACGGTGCTTAGATCCTATCTAAACAAAAAAAAATTTTTTTGAAATCTTATTTTCATGAAAAGGTCGATACGGATGCGGGTGTCAAGCACGTCAAGAGCTTCAAGGACGGTCGCCACGAGCTCTTCACGGGCTCAAAGCTGTCGCAGAAAGAGATCGACGTCAAGCTCGGCTACATCCAGAACGACGATGCCAAACTTGAGCTCGTCTGGTCTGTCGAGGTAAAAATTACCATTTGTGGTTCAAACCCAAGGCTCAATCGCAAAAACCAAACCAAAAAAAAACAACAATAGATCAAGAATGACCACCACTGGGCCGAGGGCTTTGTTTCGGCTGAGCGCAGCGGCCGCATGGTCGCCGTCTACGACTGGGAGCACGCCTCAACCTACAACGTCTACCCCATCGGCGTCAACGACCCCCTTGACGGCGACCGCAGCATCCTCATCGACCCCCACCTTGCCTCGACCGGCTCGCCCCTCGGCTGGCACGACCAGGGCACTGCCCGCTTCACCAGCACCATCGGCAACAACGTCTACGCTCAGGAGAACGTCGATGGCGGCGCCGCGTGGGAAAACAACTACCGCCCCGAGTCGTCCACCCTCAACTTTGACTACCCGATCAACTTTGCTCTCGAGCCCGAAGACTACATGGACGCTGCCATCACCAACCTCTTCTACTGGAACAACATCATTCACGACGTCTTCTACGAGTACGGCTTTGACGAGGTCTCGGGCAACTTCCAGGAGAACAACTTTGGAAACGGTGGTATCGGCAGCGATGCTGTCCAGGCCAACGCCCAGGATGGCTCAGGCTACAACAATGCCAAGTAACTCGCTCGATTTGTATTCAATATTTTAATTTTGAAATTTTTTTTTTCTTCTTCTTCTTGCGTGCAGTTTTGCTACCCCTGTCGATGGCCAACGCCCCCGCATGCGCATGTACCTGTGGAACTGGGTCTCGCCCATGATCGATGGCGACCTTGACAATGGTGTCATCATCCACGAGTACGCCCACGGCATCTCCAACCGTCTCACCGGTGGACCCGACAACTCCAACTGCCTCGGCTCGGGTGAGGCTGGCGGCATGGGTGAGGGCTGGGGTGACTGCCTCTCGCTTGCCCTCCGCTGGCGCGAACGCTACACCAAGGACCAGGTCTTTGGCATGGGCGACTTTGTCAATGGGTACGACTGTTTCTGTAAAAGAAAGATTGAATTACTAAAGCAATCGTTTTTCCTAGCGATGGCATCCGTCTCTACGACTACGCCTATGACTTCTCCATCAACCCCCAGACTTACTCGTACATCAACGGCAACCAGTACTCGGGTGTGCACGCCAAGGGCTGCGCTTGGTGCACGACCCTCTACGATCTCTACCTCAACCTCGTCGAGGTCTACGGTTTTGACTCGGACCAGTACCACGGAAACGGCGGCAACAACATCTGGCTCCAGCTCGTCATTGACGGCATGAAGCTCCAGCCTTGCCGCCCCACCTTTGTCTCTGCCCGTGACGGTATCATCGAAGCCGACCAACTCGTATGTGCTTTACGCAAGAGTATTCAAGCCTAAAGTGTTTTTTTTTTTTTTGTCAGAACAACGGTGGCCAGAACTACTGCCTCCTCTGGAGCACCTTTGCACGCCGCGGTCTCGGTGTCAGTGCCGTTTCCGGCCAGCTGCGCGTGACTGATGGTTTCGATGTCCCCGCTGGCTGCTAAGCAGTCGGCACAATTTGTTTTACGTCAGTTTTTCCCCAAAAGGAGCATTTGAGTTGTTTTTTTGAATCAATCGACATTTTTAAAGAAGCTTTGTGCCCAGAGCGCGCGGCAGAGTGGCGCAAAAAAATGCAACGCGCCAACCGACGCATCCTGTGCGTAGCTGAGAAGCCGTCCATCGCCAGACAGGTCGCGGGCATCCTCGCGGGCGCGCCAGGGTTTGCGACGGTATACGCCTGTGCAAAAAGAGGAGGACACCTGCTAAGAAAGTAAAACAGCGAGAGGGACGCAACAAGTACAACAAGAACTTTGACTTTGAGTGCATGTTTGAGGGCTCGCGCACACGCATGACCATGACGTCGGTGCTGGGCCATCTGAACAACCACGACTTTACCGACGCGTACCGCAAGTGGGGCAGCTGCGATCCGCAGGCCCTCTTCCAGGCTCCGATTGTGGCAACGATGAGCGAGGCAAGTGTGCCTTCAGTCAACCTTTTTTTCTGAGACAAGGACCTTAGGACAGCCGCAAGATCGCGAGCAACCTCGAGAACGAGGCTCGCGACTGCGCAGAGCTCCTCATTTGGACCGATTGCGATCGCGAGGGCGAAAACATTGGCTTTGAAGTTGTCGCGGTCTGCCGCAAGTTCAACCGCGATCTGCCTGTGCGACGCGCGCACTTTTCATCTGTGAGCCCTCCGTACGTTATCGATATCGCCATACACACACAAAAAAAAGAGAGGAGGACTTACACTCTGTAAAGCGAGGTGCGACGGGCTCTCCAAACTCTTACGCCTTTGGACAGGGGACTTTCGGATGCCGTGGATGCGCGATCAGAGCTCGACTTGCGCATCGGCGCGTCTTTCACCCGCTTCCAGACGGTCCTCCTCCAGAGACGATTCTCCCAGGATCTCACGGATCATGTCATCAGCTATGGTAGCAGTCCCAGTTAGTAATTTTTTTTAATTTCCTGTTGCAAAAAGGGCCCTGCCAATTCCCCACCCTCGGCTTTATCGTCGACCGATTCTTCCGCGTTGAGAATCACGTACCGGAAAAGTTCTGGCACATTGAGGTCAACACGGTCAAGAACGAGCTTCCAGTCTCGTTTGCCTGGAGGCGCGGTCGCCTCTTTGATGAGGATATTGTGTCGATGATCCACGAAAAGTGCAGGGACTTGCCCCAGGCCACGATCACAAGCGTAGTTACAAAGGATGTGTCCAAGTGGTATGAAACTGCACTTGCTAAGAAAATTTTTGTTTTAACTGAGCAGTACTTGTCCAGGCGACCACTGCCCCTGACCACCGTCGAATTGCAGAAGCTGGGCTCAACCAAGCTGCGCATGTCCTCAGACAAGACGATGAAGGTGAATGAATTAAAACCGATATTTTCTTTCCCTCAAATGCACTGTCTAGATTGCTGAGGCTCTGTACAATCGGGGTCTACTGAGCTACCCGAGGACGGAGACCGACTCGTTCGACGCCGGATTTAACCATCAGCCTCTCGTTGACTTGCAACGGAATCACACAGAATGGGGCAATTATGTTGGCCGGTATTGTGTGTTGGCCTGGCCAGCTTGAATTTTCTTGTTTTGTTTTGTTTTGTTTTTGCAATTAAACGGCCGCAAATACAACACAGACTGATCCAAAAGGGACTGAACCAACCCCGCAAAGGCAAGAACAATGATCAAGCGCATCCTCCCATCCACCCCACAAACCTCGCGCAGAGGAACGAGCTGACTGCGGACGAACAAAAGGTGTACGAGCTCGTGACACGGCACTACCTCGCCTGCTTGTCTTACGACGGCAAGGGCAAACAAACGGTCGTAACCCTCGAGCTTGCTGAGGAGGTTTTCAGCGCCAGTGGCCTCATCATCGAGGAAAGAAACTACCTGGAAGTGTACCCATACGATGTCTGGAGTGCTCACACGATGCCCGCCTTTCAGCAAGGCGAACGGTATTTTTGCATCAGTGCTTGTTTTTAAAAAAGCTTACTTGATCGTGTTTTTTTTTTTTTTTTCATCAAGGATACCGCTCAAGGCCTCGCAAATCAAGCTTGCAAACGGGACGACCACCGCGCCAGCAATGCTCTCCGAGGCAGAGTTGATCTCGCTCATGGACAAGAACGGCATTGGCACGGACGCGACAATCCACGAGCACATCAAAAAGGTCATTGAACGAGAGTACGCCTACAAGGACAAGCAGCTCTTCTTCCCGTCCAGCCTCGGTGTCGCCTTGGTCGAAGGCTACAACCAGATGGGCTACCAACTCAACAAGCCCAATCTTCGTGCAATGGTTCATAATTTTTTTTTTCTTTTCAATTTCATTTTTAAATGAGGAGTGGTAGATGGAGGCAGACATGAAGAGCATCGCCACTGGCGCCAAGACCAAAGCAAACGTCCTCGCAAACAATGTCCGCATGTACCAGGACGTTTACCGTGAGGCCGTCAATCAGCAGGAGACTCTCGTCAAAGTATAATCGAGTATTTTTTTTTTTTTTTCCCTTTTTTCATGAAAATCCTTTCTAGACGGTCAGCAAGCGGTTCAACAAGGACGCCAATGCGCCGATTCCCGCGCCACCTCGTCCTACTCCCAACGGAAATGGAAACGGCAACGGCAGCGACAACGACGACGACAACGACGACGACCACAAGGACAATGATGCTCACAACAACAACAACAACGGTGGCGATGGCAGAAATGGAGGCGGCAACGACGACACGCAACGTGGCACGAAGCGCGAGCGAGAAGACAAGGCCATGCCGCAGATCGTGTGCACGTGCGGAATCGAAGCTGCTGTCCGCGTGCAGAAGAAAGAAGGACCCAAGCAGGGTACAATCGAAAATAAGACTTTTTCCCAATTACCAAAAAAATTGGAATATCAGGAAAGACCTTTTACTGCTGCTCCAAGCCCAAGGAGGAGCAGTGTCGCTTCTTCCAATGGGAGGACGACATTGGCAGTGTTGGTGGCAACCAAGGAGGGGGCGTTGTGCCCAATTGTATCTGTGGTGCCCTCGCCGTTCGTCGTGTCGTCAAGAAGGAAGGTCCCAACAAGGGTATGCACTAATTTAAATAAATAATTACAAATAATGTGTGGTTTCAGGGCGGGCTTTCGTTTCTTGCTCGAAAGGCCCTACCGATGGTGGGTGCAAGTTCTTTGAGTGGGAAGATCAACAGACTGCCACAACCACTGGTGAACCGCGAGACCCTTCACCCGCACGTCCGATGGAAACGGCGTATGCTGCCCCTGCATTTGCGGCTGGTGAGAGCGATGTCCTCTGTCGCTGCAATATCCCATCGGTAACAAAAAAAAATTTTTTTTATTTTATTTTGTTAAAGTTCATCATCTAATAAATAAAAAGGTCGAGCGGACCGTCAACAAGGACGGCGCCAACAAGGGCAGGAAATTCTTTGTGTGCTCCAAACGACAGGACGACTCCTCTCGCTGTGATTTCTTTCTTTGGATGGATGCCGCCGCCAGTGGTGGTGGAGGCGCCAGTGGTTTCTCCGTAAGCTTTTGCCTTTTTTATTATTATTATTTATTTTATTTGTGTCGATAGTCGTCGAGCAATGCTGGCGACAAGAACAATGCGATCGTCTGCAGCTGCAACATGCCGGCGATCGAGCGCACGGTCAACAAGGAAGGTCCCAACCAGGGACGCAA